>CDZG01026701.1_pt1 | contig 118905 bp, 113 predicted proteins | sample 557741 | NCBI WGS metagenome assembly CDZG01 (sample SAMEA3182086, study PRJEB8094) | gut metagenome | biome: human; feature: gut; material: Stool; isolation source: human stools | place: Canada | collected 2013-01-21
AAATAGGGATGAAAAAAGCCGCTTACTCAAATAAATGAATAAACGGCTATGTAAGAAATATTCGATTGTAAGTAAAGTTTTATATCACTGCAAAATAACGAAGTGCATCTTTGATTGCTTCTACCTTTTCTGGTGTCGGATGTTTCCTCGGCTGTTTCAATTCTTCTACCGCATTAGGAGCATCATACATCGGCAATCCCAAATTTCGCTTTACCTCTGCGATATATGCGGTATGTACCTTGAAGCCGTATTTCGCTTCTATGTACTCCTTAATCATTTTATAGGTCACTTTTTCTTTGGGCTTGTACGCTTCGGCTCTTTTAGCAATACTATCTACCGGAATCTTGCCCTCGCCCTCTCCAAACTCCACATCAATGTGGATATAACTGTCGGCTTTTTTGTGGGACAAAAGAACTACCGTCTCAACGTGCACCGTCATCGGAAATAAATCAACTCCTACTGCCCTTTTCATCTCGTATCCTTTCTTTGTCAGGTATTTAAGATCTCTCGCAAGGGTTTCGGGATTGCAGGAAACATAGACTACACGGTCAGGCTGCAGCTTCACAAGTGAAGACAGGAACTTCTCATCACTGCCGCTTCGTGGCGGATCCATGAACACAACATCAACCTTTTCTTGTTTGTCTGCAAGCTCTACCATGAACTCACCGGCATCCCGATTATAAAAGCGGATGTTGTGAATATCATTCTGCTTGGCATTGATAATTGCATCTTTTACGGCATCTTTATTTAATTCCACTCCAATGACGGACTGCGCCTGTCTGGCTGCTACCATACCGATTGTGCCGGTTCCACAGTAAGCATCCAATACCTTTTCTTTCCCAGTCAGACCTGCATATTCCATTGCTTTTCGGTATAACTTTTCCGTCTGTTCCGGATTCACCTGATAAAATGACTTGGGTGAAATTTTAAAAGTAAGCCCACACAGGCGATCCTGAATATAGCCTGGACCATATATTACCTGTTCTTTTTCTCCAAGAACCATGCTTGTCTTCCTGTCATTTACATTTACAACGACTGTTGAAATCTCCGGATGCTCTTTACGAAGTGCTTTAACAAAGTTATTCTTGGAAGGCAGAATGGGCGATCCTAATACCAGAATTACCATGATCTGTCCTGTTGCATGTCCTACACGAATCAGCACATGACGCAACAGTCCATAACCGGTATCTTCATCATAGGTTTTAATCCTAAAAGAAGGCAGCAGCTTTTTAATGGTCTGGATAATTGCACTGGCTTTTTCGTTTTCGATCAGGCAGCCTTCTGTAGAAACCACCTGATGCGTATTTTCCTGATAAGCACCTGCCAGGATATTTCCCTTACGGTCACGATCAAATACCGCATGCACCTTATGACGGTAATGATAGGGATTTCCCATTCCAATGATTCCCTCAACCTTGCCAAAGGGACGTAATAACTGCTCTAAGTCCTGCTGTTTCTTCTTAAGCTGTTTATCGTAATCCACAGAAAGATAATTGCAGGCTCCGCATTTCTTTTCAACCGGACACATGAGAGATGCACTTGGTTGTTGCATCGGTGACTGATGTTGAATTTGATTTCTGACTTGCAATTTTTTCTTGTCTCGAATTTCTTTTTTCTCTTGCACTTCATTCTTATCTAAACGGATGCGGTTATCTTTTCCATTTACTGCTTCTTTCTTATATATTTCCTGCCTGTTACCTGTTTTTTGTTTCTTACCTGTCTTATATTTCTGATCTGCTTCCTGACTCTTATCTGCCTTATATCTCTTATCTGTTTCCTGACTCTTATCTGCCTTATATCTCTTATCTGTTTCCTGACTCTTACCTGTCTTATATTTTTTATCTGTCTCTTGACTTTTACCTGACTTTTGTTTCTTATCTGTTTCTTGCTTCCTATCTGTCTTTTGTTTCCTATCTGTCGCTTGCTTCTTATCATTCTTCTGCTTGTTATTTTGATGTTTCCTATGTTCCATACTCATGACCGTTTTCTCATACTCTCCTTCTTTATTTGTGGAAATTCATTCAATTATATTTTTGTGGGTATAGAAAACTTTTTCATCACCTTATCCTCATGATTTTTATTGTGAGGGTATCGTAAACTCTTTTTCTATTTTATACCCACGCCTACCAACTGCTCTGGATATTTGGTTTCATTTTTCTTTCTCATACCCACACCTATCAGTTTCTTTGGGTATTTCACTTCATTTTTCTCTCTTATACCCTTCTCAAGAAAATTCACTGGGTATTCTCTAGCATTATTTCTTCCCATACCCACATTTCTTTTATTATACGGGTATTATAATCAACTTTTCCGCTCTATACCCACATCTATCAAGTTCTCTGGATATTTTATTCCATTTTCTTTTTCTATACCCCGACTCAATCCCAAGGAATCTCCAATATAACTTCTGCACTAAGTTCAGCCTTCGCCTTCGGCTTGGCTTCACTAAACTCTGCTTGTTCCTCTCACTAAACTCCTGCTTCGCCTTCAGCTCGCACTCGTTAAGTGTTCCGAACTGGCTCGCACTAAGTTCAGCCTTCGCCTTCGGCTTGGCTTCACTAAGTGCTCTGCACAAAGAAAACGGGTGCCCATTGAGCACCCGGTAACTTATCTTTCATTCTCTTTCTTTTTGCGGATTTTCACGGAGTCAATTCCATTGACAAGCTCGGTTGCCCTTTCAATGTCGGCTTCATTAATTCGAATTGTAAAAATATTCTTTCCTTTTTCATTCTTTCCAAATATGCGGGAGAATAAGGAACGATCCTGCCATTCAATAAAGTAAGAAATCCGATTCTTTAAAAATAATTTTTCAAGCTGTTCCTTCGCTTCCATGCTATAGGCTCTGCAGAAATCCACCTCTCTGCTGACCATTCTTCCTGTTCCATTCTGTGTTGCCATCAAACCTCTCCCTCACTTATTGTACACTTATGTTAACTATTATATTCCTGTCGCTTTCATTTTTCAATCATAAAATGTAACAGTTCAGCCATGCAGAAATGATTGTGTAAGATGACCGTGGGAGCTTGCTCACTAAGGGCAGCTTACACAATCATTTCTATAGGGCGGACGCCCGACATGAAATAAGTTGCCGGATAGTACGTATATTTGTTAGCCAATCTGTACCGTCCGGCAACTTATGAATGGGCATGGCTGAACTGTAAAAAATGTGAGTAACTATTCAGAGCCATGCAGAAATGATTATACAAGATGACCGTGGGAGCTTGCTCACTAAGGGCAGCCTACACAATCATTTCTATAGGGCGGACGCCCGACATGAAATAAGTTGCCGGATAGTACGTATATTTGTTAGCCAATCTGTACCGTCCGGCAACTTATGAATGGGCATGGCTGAACTGTAACCAAATTATGACAATATGGACGTCGAATGCTCGCATTCGTAAGGACATTTGCCATGATTTATATAGCAAAGTAACCCATAAACAAACCAGAACTTTCCCTACATCTCCAGCTTGGAAGAGAGATCCCATAATACACGTTGATCTTCAAACTGCTGGTTGAGATACACAACAGCTTCCTTCAATCCATCCTCTGAAAAAGGAAAGTCTTTACGCAGCTTCTTTTCTTCTTCTGTCCTGGCATATCCGTAGGGTTCAGGCCAAATGATAACCTCCAGACAGGTTTCCTCCTGATCATCCCTGGGTACAACCTTCTTCTTAAGCATATAGCGCATGCCGTTCATGCTGCCGGTATATTCTTCTTTCTTTACATAATTGAGTACATGAAAGTGATCATAGTCAATCATTCCCTACTTCAGCTCCCTTTGTGTGATATGTACAAGCAGTTCCACAATCTTCTCCATGGATTCCACAACACAATACTCAAATCTGCCGTGATAATTATGTCCGCCAGTACAAAGATTCGGGCAGGGAAGTCCGAGGAAGGATAATCTTGCACCGTCTGTACCGCCCCGAATCGGTTGGATCTTCGGTACAATGCCCAGCTCTTCCATACAGGACTTCGCATTCTCAATGAGGAAAAGGTTCTCCGGTTCAATCTTTTCCTTCATATTGTAGTAAGAATCGGAGATCTCTACCTCAACGGTTCCTTCTCCATACCTGGTATTCATTTCATTTGCAATGTGACGGAACAACTCCTTCTTCTCATGAAAGCGTTCCTTATCATGGTCACGGATAATATAAGAAAGGGTTGCAAGCTCTACCGTCCCTTCCATATTCGTCAGATGGAAAAATCCTTCATAGCCATCCGTGCATTCCGGACGCATCGTTCCCGGCAGCATCATTTGGAATTCCATTGCGTACAAAGAAGCATTCTTCATCTTATTCTTTGCTTCTCCCGGATGTACATTCACACCATGGATGATTGCCTTGGCAGATGCCGCATTAAAGTTCTCATATTCCAGTTCTCCAATCGCGCCGCCATCTACCGTATAGGCATAGTCTGCGCCAAACTGCCGGATCTTAAAATGATCCACGCCATCGCCTACCTCTTCATCCGGAGTAAATCCAATTGCAATCGGTCCATGCTTGATTTCCGGATGCTCTAAAAGTGTCTGTACCATGGTCATAATTTCTGCCACGCCGGCCTTATCATCGGCACCAAGCAGCGTGGTCCCATCCGTTACAATAAGCGTCTGTCCTACATAATGCTTTAACTCCGGAAACACGACCGGACTTAACACAATCGCTTTTTCTTCATTCAGAATCACTTCCTTACCATCATAGTTCTCAATAAGCTTCGGCTTCACATTCTTTCCGGAACAATCCGGTGACGTATCCATATGTGCAATAAAGCCAAGGGTCGGGTAATTGTCTCCCTTAGCAGGGTCGTTTCCCGGAAGCTTTGCATACACATAACAGCGTTCCTCATCATAAATCACATCGGATGCTCCCATTTCCTGAAGCTCTTTTGCAAGAAGCGTTGCCAGATTTTTCTGTTTTTCGGTACTAGGAAAGCTTTCCGCATCCTCTTTAGACTGTGTATCAATCTGTACATATCTGGAAAAACGGTCGATTACCTTTTCCGCCATTTGTCATCCTCCATATCATATATTGTAACTATTCAGAGCCATGCAGATTATGACAATATGTACGGCGAATGCCCACATTCGTAAGTACATTGGGCATAATTTATATGCCGAAGTAACCACATGGCAAAAGGAAAGCTGCATAGCAGCAATTTTGCGAACAGGTTCTGAATGGTTACGATTCTATCCTCGTTCATAGACCCAAGGCTCATTATACACTTTTTTGCGCAAAAAAGGAACTGCCAAAAAGCAGTTCCTTTCAGATTCTCTATGAAATCACCTTCACAAATTATTCTGTGATATCAGCGTACATGAAATACCAGAATCCATTAGGTGAATGCCATGATCCGGTAATCTTTTCACTCTGTAACCAGAAGTCATTGTAGTATGCAATTGGAATACATCCGGTTTCTTCCATCAGAATATCCTCTGCTGTATGAAGTGCCTTGGAACGTTCTGCGGAATCAAGTGTTGTTCTGGAAAGATCAATTGCTGCATCAAAGTCTGCATTGTTGAACTTACCATCGTTATTACCGTTCGTTGAGTAGAACAGTTCCAGCATGTTGGAAGGATCTGTGTAATCTCCAACCCAGCCGTTACGTGCAATATCGAAATCACCATTACGACGCATCGGTGTGAAGGAAGCCCATTCTACAATATCAACCTGAAGATCGATACCAAGCTGTGCCCATGCCTGCTGTAAATATTCAGCAACCACCTTATGATAACCTGCATCATTGGTTGTGTAGGAAATGGACGGGAAGCCTTCTCCATCCGGGTAACCCGCATCAGCAAGAAGCTGTTTTGCTTCCTCTAAGTCTGCTTCATAGTTGTTTACATCGATATAAGACTGACCACCGTTTGCATTATCCTTGAACTGCGTGCCATCTGTGTCGATCCATCCGGGTCCCATGAAGTTATCAGCAGGTGAGTAAGTTCCCTGCATTAAAGTATTAGCAACATAATCACGGTCAATTGCAAGGCTTAATGCTTTACGTACTCTTGCATCCTTAAATGCATCTCTTTCAAGATTCAAGCTGAGGTAGTAGGTACCGATAATGGGATCTACATGGAAATCAGCACTATCCTTTAAGGAAGGAATTTCTTCTGTAGGAACATCCTTGATCATCAGAACTTCACCTGTCTGGTATGCACTGTATGAAGCGTTGGAATCCTCGATGAGATTCCACTTAATACCATCCAGCTTGATTGCATCTGCGTTCCAGTAGTAAGGGTTCTTCGTCATCATGATGTAAGAACCGGGAACCCATTCGGATACATAGAAAGGTCCGTTGCTGATATAGGTTGCTGCGCTGGTTGCCCATGCATCACCATTTGCGGTAACAGTTGCCTCCTGTACCGGGCTTAAGGTTGCGAAAGCTGCAAGGCTTCCGAAATAGGAACAGGGGTTGCTCAGAGTTACAACAAGTGTGTTGTCATCCTGTGCTACTACCTGAAGTGCATCAAGGTCACCCTCGATGGCCTTATCATAACCTTCAACCATGGAAAGCACCGTTTCAGCATAAGGAGCTGCTACCATAGGATCACATACTCTCTTCCAGCTGTAAACGAAATCATTTGCGTTTAAATCAGATCCATCGGACCACTTTAAACCATCTCTTAAATGAAAAGTCCAGGTAAGACCATCTTCCGATGTCTCCCAGCTTTCTGCCTGTCCGGGAACAAGCTGACCATTCTCATCTAATGCTAAAAGGCATTCGAAGGAATGTAATAACATGTTACCACCATCTACTGCACCGTTTAATGCAGGATCGATGGTTTCAGGGTCAGGTCCTACCTGTACGGATAAGATCTTCTCTCCTGTAGAAGCAGTTGCTTCTGTTGTCTCATCTCCAGTCTGATTGTCGCTGGCTTCTGTTGTGGTTCCTTCTGTTGTGGTTCCATCTGTTGTAGATGCAGCATCATTGGAAGTGCTTCCGCCACAGGCAGCCAATCCAACAACCATAGCGGCCGTAAGAATAAGTGCAAGAACTTTCTTTTTCATAATATTTCCTCCTCTGAAAAATTTATAAACAAAATACAGGTCGTCCAAAAACTTTGTTTCGATACCCGTATTGTTTATTCTAAAATTATTACCACATTTAGTTACATTTGTCAATATGGTGACATGCGGCAAAATGTCCCTTTTCGATTTCCTTCCACTCCGGAACCTTTGCTGCACAGGTTTCATCCGCATATGGACATCTGGTACGGAAACGGCATCCGGACGGCGGATTTAAGGGGCTTGGAACGTCTCCCTCAAGTACAATACGCTTGCTTTCCTTCGCCTTATTCGGGTCAGCAATCGGAATTGCAGAAATCAGACTCTTCGTATAAGGATGGAGAGGACGCTGAATCAGCTCATAGCTGTCTGCAAGCTCTACCATTCTTCCTAAATACATAACTCCAATCCGGTTGGAAATATGCTTTACGGCAGAAAGGTCATGGGCAATGAACAGATACGTGAGATCCATCTGCTCCTGTAAATCCTCAAACATATTGATAACCTGAGCCTGAATGGAAACATCCAGTGCGGAAATCGGTTCATCACAGACGATAAACTCCGGATTTACTGCAAGTGCTCTTGCAATACCGACTCTCTGACGCTGTCCGCCGGAAAACTCGTGTGGATAACGGTTGGCATGTTCGGAATTCAGTCCGACACGACGAAGCATCTCAATAATAATGTCATACCGTTCCTGTTTACTGTTCGCCAGCTTATGCACATCAATGGCTTCCCCAATGATATCTCCAACGGTCATTCTCGGATCCAGACTTGCATACGGATCCTGGAATACAATCTGCATTTTCTTACGGTAAGGAAGCATCGGTGCAAAAATCTTCTTTTCGACATCAAATACGGTCTCACCGTCATAAACGAACCTGCCACCGGTCGGCTCATACAGACGAAGCAGAGTTCTTCCCGTGGTTGTCTTACCACACCCTGACTCTCCAACAAGTCCGAGGGTTTCACCACGCTCGATCGTGAAGGAAACATCATCGACTGCCTGAATATATTTCTTATTCTTTCCATAGCCACCTGCCGGGAAATACTGTTGTAAATGTTCCACCTGAACTAATGTATCACTCATTGGCTGCTCCCTTCTCCATCTCTTCTTTCTGATTCAGCCAGCATTGTGTGTAATGAACCTCTCCAAAGTTCGTTACCGGCGGCATTTCACGAAGACAGATCTTCATACATTTCTCACATCTCGGTGCGAAAGGACAACCCTTCGGCGGATTTAAGAGATCTACCGGAGATCCTTCAATCGGAACCAGACGTTCATGCTCCTTCGTATCAATTCTCGGAATGGAACGGATCAGTCCCTTCGTATATTCATGCTTTGGATGATAGAAAATATCCTCTGTAGTACCATATTCAACAATCTTGCCCGCATACATGACGGCAATCCGCTCACACATGCTGGCAACCACACCAAGGTCATGAGTAATCATAATGATTGCCATACCAAGACGATCCTTCAGCTCCATCATCAGCTCTAAAATCTGTGCCTGGATGGTCACATCCAGAGCAGTAGTCGGCTCATCCGCAATCAGAAGCTTCGGTTCACAGGCCAGTGCCATTGCGATCATGACACGCTGTCTCATACCACCGGATAATTCGTGCGGATACTGCTTTAAACGCTTGTCCGGCTCGTTAATTCCAACTAAGGTAAGCAGCTCTCTGGCACGCTCCTTCGCCTGCTTTCTGTTCTTATCGGTATGGAGCAGAATTGCTTCCATAATCTGGTTTCCGATTGTATAAACGGGATTTAAACTGGTCATGGGATCCTGGAAAATAATGGATACTTCGTTTCCACGGATCTTCCGCATTTCCTTCTCGCTCATCTTCTCGATCTCGTGACCATTGAATTCCAATGTTCCACCTATCAGTCTGCCCGGATAGGCCGTCAGCCCCATCAGGCTGTATGCGGTTACGGATTTACCAGAACCGCTTTCTCCAACGATACCAAGAACTTCTCCTTCCTTTAAATGAATGGAAACATCATTTAATGCCTTTACCTCACCGGCAGGAGTAAAGAAGGAAAGTCTTTCGTTTTTTATATCAACAAGATATTCTGACATGATTCTCTCCTCCTTAATTCTTCAGCTTCGGATCAAATGCATCACGCAGACCGTCGCCTAACAGGTTAAAGCTCAAAATAATCAAACTGATCAGTAATGCCGGGATAAACAGCAGATACGGATAGGTATTCATACCATTAATTGCATCACTGGCAAGACTCCCCAAAGAAGGAAGCGGAACCGCAACACCCATACCAAGGAAGCTTAGGAAGCTTTCCGTAAAGATGGAAGACGGGATCTGCAGTGTTGTGGTAACAATCAGGGTTCCGATACAGTTGGTAAGCAGATGCTTCTTAATAATCTTTGCATTGCTTACTCCCAGTGCTCTTGCTGCTGTAACGTATTCACTTTCCTTAAGCATCAGCACCTGGCTTCGTACCATTCTCGCCATACCTACCCAGTAAAGAAGGGCGAATACAACGAAGATACTGATCAGGTTTTCACCTACAACGCCAACCCAGGCAAAGCCGGGTGCTTCCTTTAATTGTGCGAGCGGTGCTTTCAGTGCAAAGGATAATAATACAATCAGCAGAATATCGGGGATCGTATAAATAATATCAACAATTCTCATCATCACCAGATCGACCCATCCACCAAAGAAGGCAGCCACCGATCCGTAAATGGAACCGATGATCAGGATAATACCGGTTGCGATCAGACCAACAAGAAGGGAAATACGGCTTCCCATCATCACACGGATGGCATAATCACGTCCCATCTTGTCGGTACCAAAGACATGGGGAAATACCTTTTCACCGGCATCAATTCGCGCCTGCTCCTCTTCGGAATACTGCATCGGGCGAAGGTTATTGGCTCCCTTAATCTGTTCCTTATAATTATACGGATAAAAAGAAGGAACAATAAAAGAAAAAATCATAACAAGGATAATCACCACAAGGCTTACCATTGCGACTTTATTCTTGCGAAGGCGTCTCGCTCCGTCCTTCCAGAAGCTCACGCTCTCACGCATAATGACCTGACTCTGCTTCTCTTCCTCGGTTGCCGGAAGAAAATCTTCAGGTTTTAATTTTAACTGAAAACTAATTGGATTCTCTTTCATGGACTGACTCCTTACTTTAATTTAATTCTCGGATCCACAATCTTGTATACGATATCAACAACCACATTCATAAGAATAATCAATGTTGCAAGGAAAATGGTTGTGCCCATAATCAGGGTATAATCACGTCCGTTAATTGCAGAAATGAACTCTCCGCCAAGTCCCGGAATCGTGAAAATCTTCTCGACAACAAAGCTTCCCGTTACAGTATAGGCAAGTAACGGTCCTACATAGGTAATAACCGGAAGGATTGCATTTCGTAACGCATGCTTAAACAGAATCTTGCCGCCTGCAAGTCCCTTGGCCTTCGCAGTACGCATGTAGTCCTGTCCGAGAACATCCAGCATGGAGGATCTCATCAGACGCATAATATATGCAGTCGGATAAAAAGCAAGTGCCATGACCGGCATCACATAATGCTTCCAGGAGGTAAGGCCCATGGTCGGCAGAATCTGCAGCCTTACACCGAAAAAATATAAAAGCAATGTACAGATTACAAAGCTTGGTACGGCAATTCCACAGGTGGAAACGACGCTGATCAGATTATCGAGGAACTTTCCTCTCTTCAATGCTGCAATACAGCCAAGCGGAACACCGAGCAGCAATGCGACCAGTACAGACACACCACCCACACGGGCAGATACCGGAAACTTCATGGTAATGATGTCCATAACGGTACGTCCTCTCTGTTTTAAGCTGTCACCGAAATCACCGTGACTGGCGCCTGCCATATAGGTCAGGTACTGCTGCCACAATGGCTTGTCCAATCCATATTTCGCCTCCAGGGCGGCTGTTGCCTGAGGACTGATGGCCTTTTCGGAAAGGAACGGTCCACCGGGAACCATGTTCATCAGGAAAAAGGTCAGGGTTGCCACGGCCCAGATGGTCACGATGGCAAGTAATATTCTTTTGAGAATATATTTCAGCATTTTTGTCACCTCATCAATTTGTTACTATGCTAAAGCACACCACATAATGGGTTATAATAACATATTTTCATTCACTTTTCCAGTCTAAAATCACAGTTCCATCATTTCTATTGTACGAAATTTGATACAATTTTACGCTTTGATTAGTATTTATGCAAAAATATTACATCAATATACATAATCAGGCATCTGCCGTTTCCGACAAATGCCTGATTTTTTCGCACTAACATTATGATAAATCAATCTTCCATTCAAGCTCTTCATAAGGAATAAGAACCTCCGGCATTCCTTCCGCATAGCCTGCCACTTCATAGACTCCAAAGTAATACACCAGTCCTTCCTCAGTCAGATAATAAGCTCCCGCTTTCAAGTGGTGATCCTCCATGAATCCAGCATTTCTCGAGATATACCTAAACCCAAAGTTTCCTTCCGGGATTTCGTCTTTCTTATACCGCTCTTCAAACTTCCGGGTCACAATGGCATTTAACTCCTCTTCGGAGCTTGCCATAATATCGTCCAGATAAAGTTCCTCTCCTGTCTCCCGGTCATAAAGCCGGAAGATCTTATATGGTATACCATGAGCTGCACCACTGTGATAATCATACCCGTTCCACAAAAGCCCGATATAGCGGTCATTGTAATAAGAAAGATCTCCCCAAAAAGTAACCGAGCTTTCGTTCCAGTACGCTTCTTCATGGGGTTCTTCCTCATCAAAGCCCATTTCTGCGGCATTCCCTATCATGGAATCCGTTATTTCCTGTACCTGTGCATTTATCTCCTCATCTCCCGGCATATTTCCATTCAGGGTAAAGCCTTCGACATAATATGCATACCTTGTCCTGCCGCAATTCTCACACAGTTCTTCATCCGCTTCATAGTAAAACTGCCCGATCTGATCAATTCTCCGGTCCGCAAGAACGACTGCGTTTTCCGATTTTCCGGTCAGCCAGTTATAGGAAGCAAAAACGACCTGATCCCCGGAATCCTCAATGACATACAGCTCTCCATGGGAGAGCGTCAGGAGACTATTCTCTACCAGATCCAGATTATTCTTAATATATGGACTCCAGATAATCTGATATAAATACTGTCCTTCCCGTCCCTGATCCAGACTGTCATAGGTCTGATACCACATTTGATCTTCGGTCTGATGCAGATTCGTTTCCGAATTGTGCTTCATATAATAGATTCCTTCAATATCCGCACCAATCACATTCCACTTTTCAGCAGAAAGCTCGTATTCTTCCCCTGTGTTAAGGTTCCGGTAATACTGATGGGCTTCCCCGTCCTCGGACATATATTCACCTAAGTAATACAGCAAATGCCAGCCATCATAATAGTTCACGGAATAGTCCGAAGAAAGCAGTTCCGTTATCTCTTCGGTATCCGGATCATACAGGACATAATTCTGATTTTCATCCTGCAAAAGGATCTGTGGGAAATACCGGTTCTGATAGGCATAATAAAGCCTGCCTTCCATATCCACGGGCCGAATCTCTTCATACCCTGCCGGAATGGAAGCGCGTCCATCCTCCCATGTACCGGTAATCTCTTCCCCGATGTCTCCATTTTCCTCTAATGCGATCGTATGGTATCTGGTGTTGTAGTTTTCATCATATGTCCGCAGATACATCTGATGACTCAGAATATACACATCCCTCACATATTCATCAACCGGAAACTCCACCTGAGAAGCCTCACCGGTAGAAAGATCCACCTGATACAGAAGACTTTCTGCACGATCCCCCCTCTCCAGATAGAAGTCATTAAAGTAGTACAGATATTCTCCATCGAGATAAAGCTTTCCGTTATCCGCGATCCCCGAATAGATCTTAGGCATTTCATAATCGGCACCGGTAAGCGGAAAAGCCTCAAACTCCCCGGTGATCTGATTGTAGCCGTAAACCGCTTCATTCGATGCAAAATAAATCATCTCTCCCTGGACCGCATATCTGCCGTTCAGATGATAAGGAAACCCGGCATCAAACAATGCCTGCAGATCCTCCATCCCGTCTTCCTGTACCGAACCTCCGGTCTCCTCCTCCGGCTGCTCATAGGTATATCCCGGATCAATTTCTTCCTCTTCTTTTTCTTCTTCCTGCTCTGTCCTGTGCTGTTCTTCCCATGCCGTCTGCTCCCACAGCTTCATCACCTGTCCGGCTGCCGAGCACCCGGTAAGCAAAGACAGGACAAGAATTCCTGCTATACTGATACAAATCCGTTTTTTCATAACTTTCCCTTTCCGTACATTCCGTTTATTCCACTTAATGCTTTCAGTATAGCAATACTTTCCTGCCCTGTCACTTATTATCTGTTTCTCTACTGTGATTTTCCTATGCACCAACCGTTTTTCAATACTTTTAGCCACACCTGAAAATATTGATATAAAAAATCTAAAAAAGTAAAAAAAGTACTTGCTTTTATCAAAAGGTGCAGTTATAATATAACTTGCGTTTCGGGGTGTGGCTCAGGTGGTAGAGCGCTACTTTAGGGAAGTAGAGGCCGCAAGTTCAAGTCTTGTCACTCCGATTTTAAAAAACAGCGGAATTCCAACGAATTCCGCTGTTTTTTTACCCTACTGAATCTGGTAGGATTTAGTAGGGTAAAGTATTTTAAATTGCCAAAAGAATCATCTCATCTCTTCTACAGGCTTTCCAGCACCTTCAATAAGAACTTCCAGACTCTCTGTACCGAAGGAATGCTCAAGGTTTCTCTTGTGGTATGGATGTCCTGCATATCCGGGCCGATGGAAACACAGTCAAGTCCTGGAATTTTGCTTTGGAAAATTCCACATTCCAGTCCTGCATGAATGGCCTCAATCTGCGGCTTCACACCATACATTTCTTCATAAATCGTAACCATCTTTTCACGGAGCGGTGAATCCGGATCATAATCCCAGCCCGGATAATCTCCACGAATTCCTACTGTCGCATCACACAAAGCAGCAAGGCTCTTAAGCTGGTTAATCAGAGCTTCCTTCGCTGCTGCATTGGAGCTGCGGACAGATGTGCTGACCATGCCCTCTACTGCACTTACATTCAGGATTCCCGGATTTAAGGAGGTCTCGACAAGTCCCTTCATCTTCACACTGTTTGCAATAACACCATGCGGAATCACATTCAGCAGGTGAATCCACTGTTCGGAATCTTTCCGATTGCAAATCTCAATCAATGCATCTTCTGCACCAACTTGCAGCTCACACTTAAGTCCGTCTTCTTTTCCGGCAAATTCTGCCTTTAAACCACAGAACTTCTCCTCCATAAAGGCAGCGATGTCTTCCGTCCATTCGGTCACAACAATTTCTGCACAAACCTCATTCGGAATCGCATTATCTGCCGTTCCGCCACTTACTTCCTTTAAATAAACAGGCGTCTTCTCCTGTAAGGCAGCAAGCAGTCTACCCATCAGACAGATGGCATTGCCACGTTCCTTGTTGATCTCCTGACCGGAATGTCCTCCCTGGAGTCCGGAGATTTTAAGTTTACATAACAATCCTTTTATCTGCTCGGTTTCTGTCTTTTTCCGAATGTCAATCCGGGCTCCACCTGCGCATCCCGTGATAAATATCTTTTCCTCTTCCTGATCGAGGTTAATCATCCGTTTTGCAGTAAGATCATCTACCGTAAGTCCTGTTGCGCCTTCCATGCCAACCTCTTCATCTACAGTAAGAATCAGTTCAATTCTCGGATGACGGTATTCTTCTCCTGCAAGAAGTGCCAGAGCGAATGCAACTGCAATCCCGTCATCGCCTCCAAGGCTTGTTCCCTTTGCGGTCAAACGGTCTCCCAGAATTTCAAGCTGTAAACCATCCTTCGTCATATCTATGGTACAATCCGCATCCTTCACAGCCACCATATCCATATGCCCCTGTAAAAGAACCGGTTCATGATCTTCGTACCCCTTCGACGCTTCCTTGATCATGATAATATTATTTAATTCATCCTGTCTGCAATACAAACCATGTTCATCGGCAAATGCTTTCAGATAATCACTGATCTGTCCGGTATTGCCGGATCCATGTGGAATCTTACAAATTTCTTCAAAATAGTAAAATACATTCTGTGGTTCCAGATTTTCAAGTATACGCATCCCTGATTTCCTTTCTGCTTGTCCCTCTCACCAAAAAATGATCCGGTGGATCATTTTCTCATATACATAGCAACTAAATTCATGCTCCGTTTATGACTCCCATTCACTAAGTATTCCTGACTGGTTTATAGAAAAAATCCCCGCAGTCAAAGGCTACGGGGAATCATCTTTATTATGCAAGTTTGCTCTTTGCAAGTTCTGCTAAAGACTTGAAGCCTTCTGCATCATTTACAGCCATTTCAGCAAGCATCTTTCTGTTGATATCAACTTCTGCAAGCTTTAAGCCATACATGAATTTGCTGTAGGATAAGCCATTCAGTCTTGCAGCAGCATTGATACGTGCAATCCAGAGCTGTCTGAACTGACGCTTCTTCTCTTTACGTCCTGCATAAGAGGAAGTTAATGCTCTCATTACAGACTGTTTTGCCACTCTATACTGTTTGCTTCTGGCTCCTCTGTAGCCTTTTGCAAGCTTTAATACTCTATTATGTTTTTTCTTGGCATTTACGCCACCTTTAATTCTTGCCATTGTTCATATCCTCCTAACGACTATAGTGTTTTATTACAGATAAGGTAAAATCTTCTTCATATTCTTAACATTTGTTGCATCTGTAATAGCCGGCTGTCTAAGAGTTCTCTTTCTCTTAGTAGTCTTCTTGGTTAAGATATGTTGCTTGTAGGCTTTACTTCTCTTTAACTTGCCTGTTCCTGTAACTTTAAAACGCTTTGCAGCAGATTTGCTGGTTTTCATTTTTGGCATAACTGATTTCCTCCTGTATACAATAATTATCTATTTTAACTGAAACTAACGTTTCTCAGTTAAAAACATGGTCATGCTTCTTCCTTCAACCTTCGGTGCCTTTTCTACGACACACACATCCGAAAGAGCCTCTGCAAAATCATCTAAGATATGCTTGCTGCTTGCCATATGAGCCATCTCACGTCCACGGAAACGTAAGGTCACCTTCACGCGGTCTCCCTTGGTTAAAAACTTCTTTGCAGCATTAATCTTCGTATTTAAATCATTCGTATCGATATTGGGTGATAAACGGATTTCTTTAATCTCGATTACCTTCTGCTTCTTTCTGGCTTCCTTTTCCTTGCGGGCCAGTTCATAACGATACTTTCCGTAATCCACAATCTTACACACCGGTGGTTTTGCTGTCGGCGCGATCTTAACAAGATCGACCCCTGCTTCCTCTGCAAGCTGTAAAGCTTCTTTGGAAGACATGATTCCAAGCTGCTCTCCGTTTTCACCGATCACACGTACTTCTTTGTCTCTAATCTGGTCGTTAATAAATAATTCGCTAATAATTTTACCCTCCCTAATAAGAATAAAAAAAGTGGACAGCATAGCTATCCACAATACTCACATCTTTCCTCTGCGCCCGTTTTCTAAAGGGCATATGGAAAATATAAACACCTGCCAGCACAATTACCGCAGGGTGAGAGTGGATACTCTGCTTTGTTTTCACATGCTTATATAGATTAACACCCCACTTACCGGATGTCAATACCATTTTTCAAACTTTTCAAGAAACTTTTTATAGTTTCCTACTCTTTTACCAGACGGATTTCACCTTCAGATATTTCAAAGTCTGCCAAAAGCTCATCATCAGAAAGCTGATTATAGGTAATAATATGCGTATCCCTCGCCTGAATAATATAGGCAAGCTGCTGGACTCTCTTATTATCAACCTCAAAGCTGCTCCGGATCTTATACCCCGGAACACCTTCCATGTCATTTCGTGAAAATTCTTCAATCGTAATATCTACGTTCTCGCCCTGTTTTGCATAAGCATCCTCTAATTCCTTTTCAAAGGAGTCAGATGTCAGATTGTCGGGTACTGCACCGTCTCCGGTTCCTTCAAGCACTGTATAATAAATATTGGAAGAATCCAACGGACTCAAGGAATGTACATACATCCCCGGAACAGTGGAGGATTCCACGTACCCGGCCGGAATCAGAATTGCACAGCAGGCAATCGCATCCTTCCCATTATCCTCAATCTGCTTTAATTCAAAGTTCTCTACTACTATGTACTGATCTTCACGAACCTCGGGATTCTGAATCCCCGCAACTGTAATGACTTCCTTTTCACAACCGGTAAAACAACAGGCCAGCATTATGATACTTCCTATCATCGTTACTTTCTTTGTAAAATGCATTCTTTGATTTCCTCAAATCTTTCCCTGACAGCTCTCTTTCAGCGAAACGTTCTGTCATTGTTATGTTCACTCATATGCATGGCAACAGAAACTCCGGGGCGGTTTAAACCGCCCTCGGAGTTTTTCTTACTTTCCGTCAAATGTTGCACATGCCGTTTCCTTGCAATCACATGCTCCACAGCCACGAATATCAACACGGGATGCTGTACACTTATAATTTTCATTATACATGCATTTTGCAGCTTCGCAATCAATACTGATATACTCGCTTGGATGTTCTACTGCACTTTTAAAGCTGTCACCCTTCTTTTCGGTAAAGCTTTCACAACAGGTTTCTGCCGAACAGGATGCATGCTTACCGCCTACCATGATGTCCCCCTTGGAACAACGTTCATTTGCGTTGTAAGAACAGTTCTGTACTGCACATTTTAATTCTGCCATACTATTACCTCCTTTACGCTGTACGGCAATAGTATGTGCGGATGCTGAATTTTTATTCAAATAATAATTTTATTGTTACTCCGTTACCTCTTCCTTACGGATTTCCTTGGTACGGATTTCTTCGCAGATCTGGTCGATGAATTCCTGTAACGGCTTCACGCCCTCATCTCCTGCAAAACGGCTTCTTACCGATACCGTACCATCTGCTTCTTCCTGCTGTCCGACAATCAGCATATAAGGAAGTCTGTCCATTCTTGCTTCACGGATCTTAAAGCCGATCTTCTCGGAACGGTTATCTGCCGTAACATCTACGCCGGCCTCTGCCAATGCCTTGCGTACCTTTTCTGCATAAGCTTCATACTTTTCAGAAATCGGAAGAACACGTACCTGTTCCGGGCAAAGCCAGGTCGGGAACTTACCTGCATACTTCTCAATCAGCCATGCCAGGGTTCTTTCATAACAGCCCATGGAGGTTCTGTGAATGATGTAAGGACGCTTCTTTTCGCCGTCCTGATCTACATAATACATATCGAAGTTTTCAGCAATGGCACAGTCAAGCTGAATGGTGATCATGGTATCTTCTTTACCGTAAACATTCTTTGCCTGAATATCAATCTTCGGTCCATAGAATGCAGCTTCGCCGTCTGCTTCTACGAAAGGAACCTGCTTCTCTTCCAGAAGCTTACGAAGGACTTCCTGTGTGGATTCCCAGTAATGCTCATCGCCAAGATATTTCTTCTTGTTTTCCGGATCCCATTTGGAAAGGCGGAAGGTTACATCCTTTTCCAGACCAAGTACGGTCAAAATATGATATGCCAGATTAAAGCAGTTGGATAACTCTTCTTCGGTCTGATCCGGACGGATGACATTATGTGCCTCTGTAATAGTAAACTGACGGACTCTTGTCAGTCCATGCATTTCACCGGAATCCTCAGCACGGAATAAGGTAGAAGTCTCGCTCATGCGGTAAGGCAGGTCACGGTAGGACTTCTGGGTGTTCTTATATACATAATACTGGAACGGGCAGGTCATCGGACGAAGTGCAAACACTTCCTTGTCTGTCTCCTCGTCACCTAAAACGAACATGCCATCCTTGTAATGATCCCAGTGTCCGGAAATCTTATAAAGATCACTCTTTGCCATTAACGGAGTTCTGGTTCTGACATAACCCCATTCCTTATCCTCAAGATCCTCAATCCAACGCTGGAGCTTCATAATCATCCTGGTTCCCTTCGGAGGGAAAAGAGGTAGTCCCTGTCCGATTACATCTACGGTAGTAAACAGTTCCATCTCACGTCCAAGCTTGTTGTGGTCACGCTTCTTTGCATCCTCTAACTGTTCCAGATAAGCATTCAGCTCTTCCTTCTTATTAAATGCAGTACCATAAATTCTCTGAAGACGTGCTTTCTCGGCATTGCCTCTCCAGTACGCCATAGAAGAAGAAGTCAGTTTGAACGCCTTGATGCCCTTGGTACTCATTAAGTGCGGTCCTGCACACAAATCTACAAAATCTCCCTGATCATAGAAGGAAATCTCTGCGTCCTCCGGCAGATCCTCGATCAACTCTACCTTGTAAGGCTCTTCCCTGTCCTTCATAAACTGGATTGCTTCATTTCTCGGAAGGGTAAATCTCTTTAATTCATGACCTTCCTTGATAATCTTCTTCATTTCTGCCTCGATCTTGTCAAGGTCTTCTCTTGTAAACGATTCATGTTCAAAATCATAATAATATCCGGTATCAATCGCAGGTCCGATTGCAAGCTTTGCCTGCGGGAATACTCTCTTAACAGCCTCTGCCATAACATGGGAACAGGTATGACGGATGACACGCAAGCCTTCCGGATCTGCTGCAGTCAGAATACTCAGATTACAGTCCTTGTCAAGAACGGTTCTTAAATCGACAACCTCTCCATCCACTTCTCCGGCACATGCCACTCTGGCAAGTCCTTCGCTTAAATCCTGAGCGATTTCATACACGCTCATTGCTTTGTCATATTCCTTTACGGAACCATCTTTTAATGTGATTTTCATTTTATATCCATTCCTTTCTGGTTGTTAATATTATGTTAACCAATATTTTTGAATAGTTACCTTTATGTTAACTTATTGGGTAACCGCTTCACTCTTCCTCTGTGAAATTACTCTTCGTCTTCCTCTTCATCGTCTTCGAAGTCTTCCCAGTCAAATCCGTTATCACACGGACTGTTATTTCCGTTATGGCTTCCGATCGTGACAAACTTTCTCGGGGAAGTCAGCAAACCAAATACCATACCTCCTAAAACACCTACTGCAATGGCAAGCACCAGCTCACGATTGGAAATGGTGGTGCTGTCTGCCAAAAAATCTTTTACTTTTTCAATTCTTTCTTTCATATAAGTCATCCTCCTTTATTTTTACTTATATTAATCTGCATATTACCTGCCGCACTAAGTTCAAGCTGCGCTTTCAGCTTGCTTTCACTAAGTATTCTACATATACCTGCTGCACTAAATTCGCACTTCGCTTTCAGCTTGTCCTCTTTAAGTGCACAGGTATCGTTCGCACTAAGTTCAAGCTGCGCTTTCAGCTTGCTTTCACTAAGTGCTCTACATAAAAAGTCCCATGCATTACCAAAATGCATGGGACGTATCATACGCGGTTCCACCCTGCTTGCTCTCTGCGCCATAACGACTTACGAAAGCCTCTCAACATCTGTAACGTAGATGATACGAACCGGATTAGGGTCACTCCGAGGTAGTTTTCCATTGCTTCCTGCAAAGACATTCCCAGCACGATCTGAATCTGATCGATGTCTCTCTCTGTTACCTTCCACAATGTACTCGTCTCTTCAACGTTTTATTCGTAATTCATTTAATATATCTTATAATATTCCCCAAAAACAAATTTGTAAAGTACCTTTTTTAATTTGGGAGAAGGTTTTATTTAAGGCTCATCATGGATTTATGAAACTATCCAATAAGCCCTGTATAAGCCTGATCTTATGCTTTCTTACCGCAGCACTTCTTATACTTCTTACCACTTCCACACGGACAGGGATCGTTCGGATAAATCTTCTCCGGCTTTACAACAGTTGTCGAAAGCTTCTGGATCCGATAAAGCTCCTTACGGGTTGCTTCATCAAAAATATCTTCCCATTCCGGAAGCTCATATAACCAGTCAGCCTGTGCAGCCACCATGTTCTTGTAGAGTAATTCCTTGTCAAAGCCAAGGTTTACTTCTGTGTCCTCTTCCATCTCTTCAATAGGGTTCTGCTCCTTCAAGCTGTCATTGATTCCATCTAAAAATCCGGTCATGGTCATAATATCCACGCCGTACTTCTCAGCCAGTTCTTTTACGGTTCCCTTCACTACTTCATCCGGGGTCTTTAAAAGCTGTGCATAAATATCCTTTTCTTTCTGAAAATAATCTGCCCAGAGTCTCTGCAGATCTCCCTTATTTGCGGTAGCTGAATAAGCCATATCACGCCAGGTTTTAAGTAATGCCATTGTTAATTCCTCCTGATTGTCTGATACTCCAGACAATGATTCGTATAGATTACGTAAATTACTTACGCTTCTGTATTATAACCCAGATTCTGCAAATTGTAAACCATACAATCCATCCTATACTCAAAGAGGCCGCCATAAGGCAGCCTCCCTTTAGGTACTATTTCATCTCTTTTGACTGGTGACAGGCCATACCGCATCCGGCACAGTTGCCACCACATGAGGATTTCCCACTTCGTTTATCCTTAACCATCTTGTAAATGACTGCGCCAACGATGGCACATAACACAAGAAGTACGATTGCTGTTCCCATAGTTATCCTCCTTCTATTGCTTTTGTTTATTATCTGATATTTATTTCAGTTTTGCAAGCTGCTTATCAGAAGTCTTTAAGGTTGTGCTCTCCTTGTAAGGACGAACCAGCAGATAAATGAATCCTGCTACAAGCAAGAAAGCAACAACAGTTCCAAGTCCGAATGCGCCCGTTGTAAACAAGGTACCAATCTGGTAAATGCACAGGGAGACAATATATGCCAAGCCACACTGATAGCCAATTGCAAACCAGAACCACTTTGCATTGTTCATTTCACGCTTGATTGCACCCATAGCTGCGAAACAGGGAGCACACAGAAGGTTGAATACCAGGAATCCGTATGCTGCAATCGGAGTCATAACCTGTGCCAGGCTTCCCCAGATTTCTGCACCATCTTCTGCAACTTCTGAGAAACCAAAGAGCAGACCGAAAGTTGCTACAACATTTTCCTTTGCAATCAGACCACTAACTGCGGCAACTGCCATCTTCCATCCTTCGCCGGCCTGTGTCCATCCAAGAGGAATAAAGATCCATGCAATGGCACTGCCAATCTTGGCCAGGATACTATCATTCAGCTGTTCAGCCTCTAACATTCCAAAGCCGCCGTCTGTCCATCCAAAGCTCATTAAGAACCAGAGAATAATGGTAGAAAGAAGGATGATGGTTCCTGCCTTCTTGATGAAGGACCAGCCTCTTTCCCATACACTTCTTAATACATTGCCAACGGTAGGCCAGTGATATGCCGGAAGCTCCATAACGAACGGCGCAGGATCGCCTGCAAACATCTTTGTTTTCTTTAAAATAATACCGGAACAGATAATTGCTGCAACACCTACGAAATAAGCACTCCATGAAACCCATCCTGCATTGTCGAAGAATGCACCTGCAATCAGGGCAATAATCGGAAGCTTTGCTCCACAGGGAACAAATGTGGTAGTCATGATGGTCATCTTACGGTCTCTGTCGTTTTCGATGGTACGGGATGCCATAACGCCCGGAACACCACAGCCGGAGCCGATCAGCATTGGAATAAAGCTCTTTCCGGAAAGACCAAACTTACGGAAGATACGATCCATAATGAATGCGACACGGGCCATATATCCACAGGACTCTAAGAATGCCAGGAACAGGAACAGTACCAGCATCTGAGGTACAAATCCAAGCACAGCACCAACACCGGAGATAATACCATCTACGATAAGTCCTGTTAACCAGTCTGCACAGCCAATGTTTTCAAACAGGCTCTGTGCACCCGGAATAATCCATTCACCAAACAGGGTCTCATTGGTCCAGTCTGTCAGGAACGCACCAACAGTTGTTACAGATACAAAATATACTAAGAACATTACTACTGCAAAGATCGGCAATGCAGCGATACGGTTGGTAACCACGCGGTCGATCTTATCCGATACCGTTAACTGCTTTTTGCTCTTCTTTACGTAGCACTCTTTAATAACGGAAGAAATGTAAATATATCTTTCATTGGTGATAATACTTTCGGTATCATCATCCATTTCCTTTTCGATGGAAGTGATTTCTGCAGATACATCCGGAACCTTCTTCATCTGTTGTGCAATCTTATCATCACGCTCTAACAGCTTGATTGCAAAAAATCTCTTCTGCTCTTCGGGAACATCACTGCCAAGCTTATCTTCGATGGATTCCAGTACATTTTCAACTTTGGTATTGAACTTATGTACTTTGGCAGCAGTTCCAACATTTGCTGCAACAACTGCTGCTTCTGCTGCTTTCTGGATACCGGTACCCTTTAATGCAGAGATTTCAACAACAGCAGCACAGCCCATCTTCTCTTTTAACTTGTCAAGATTAATCTTGTCGCCACTCTTGTTAACAAGATCCATCATATTTACAGCCATAACAACCGGAATGCCAAGTTCCATCAGCTGTGTGGACAGATACAGGTTACGCTCGATGTTCGTACCATCTACGATATTTAAGATGGCATCCGGACGCTCTGCGATCAGATAATTTCTGGCAACAACCTCCTCTAAGGTGTATGGAGAAAGGGAATAGATACCGGGAAGATCCATGATGATCACATCCTTATGGCCTTTCAGCTTTCCTTCCTTTTTCTCTACGGTAACTCCTGGCCAGTTTCCTACGAACTGGTTAGAGCCTGTCAACGCATTAAATAACGTGGTTTTTCCACAGTTCGGATTACCTGCTAATGCAATTTTCATAATTTTACTTCCTTTCTATTTGCTCTGATTATTTGTATTATTCAACTTCAATCATTTCTGCATCGGCTTTACGCAGGGATAATTCATAACCGCGGACCGTTACTTCGATCGGATCTCCCAGGGGAGCTACTTTACGCACAAACACTTCTACTCCCTTTGTGATTCCCATATCCATAATTCTTCTCTTTACCGGACCTTCACCATTTAATTTTGCCACTTTGACGGTCTGCCCACAGGCAACTTCTTTTAATGTTTTCATCTCTTTCCTTCTTTCTTCAACATTTTATAATGTGATGTCGGGGTCAAAAGCCTCCGACTTTGATACCTACGGATTGCTTCGTGCTACGCACTCACATCACCATAACCTTATTCGCCATATCCCTTCCGATTGCAACACGGGAACCTTTGACATTAACAATAATGTTGCCATTGATCTGGGATACTACTGTTACCTCGCCGCCGGATACAAAACCAAGATTCTCAAGAAATTTTCTGGTTTCTTCTTTGCCGCCAACCTTGCAGATTGTATTGATTTCGCCTTCTTTTACCATAGATAGTGGCATACTCATTACCTTCCTTCTCCTTAATTATTCAGTACTTTTATTACGATGCGTAAATCCATTTAAAAGCACTTCGCTCTGTACTGATCAGTTACCTTTCTACTTTGATTTTCCTTCTCCTCATTTGTAATTGAGAGTCATTTTCATTTATTTCATGGTTAGTATATGCTAACGTTTATTAGTTGTCAATAACCAAATAGGAAAATTTATCAATTTTCTTTTCATTTCATGGATGCAAGAAACAGAAAGTTGGTGTATACTGATAAGTAAATATTGCAGATAACTGTTCCATATTTTCACAGCCATGATACAAAATCCATTTAAAATAAGCTATGCCGATGGCATTTTGCATAACCGAATCAGTTACTGTTTTTTATTTAATCAGTGGGAAATGAATGGGAGGATCACATGCACAACAACCAATCATCAGAAGATTATCTGGAAACGATATTAATTTTAAGCAAACAGAAACCAGTGGTACGGTCCATTGATATTGTTGAGGAATTAGGTTACAAGAAATCCAGTATCAGCGTTGCCATGAAGAACTTACGGGAACGTAACCATATTGAAATGTCCAAAGAAGGCTTCATCACCCTGACTCCATCCGGCCGCCAGATTGCCGAGATGATCTATGACCGTCATCAGTGTCTGACGAAATGGCTTACCACTCTTGGTGTTGATCCTGAGGTTGCTGCCGAAGATGCCTGCCAGATGGAACATGTCATCAGTCAGGAAAGCTTTAATGCCATTAAGAAACATATTGTCAAAGTGATTGAATAAAAGAAATAAACTCTTCCGCCACGTGCGAAAGCGTATGATTTTTCTTCCATATGAGTGCATATGAAGCATAAGCGTCCGGATGATCTACCTTCCGCACACAGACATCCTGTTCATGGATCAGTGCCGAAATAGATTCCGGATAAATGGAAACACCAACTCCATGAAGGCTTAATTCATATGCATTCATCATATGTGCGACACGTCCACGGATCAACGGCGTCTGACCGGACGCATTGAACCACTTGTCAATTTCTCCTTTTCTGGATTCTCTGGAAGGGATCAGCAGATCATAAGGAAGAAGCTCCTCCGGCCGCACCGGCTTCGTTCCTTCTACATATAAGGGATGCCCCTTCGGAATCATCGCCACCCATGGCTCTTTATAAACCGGATATACATGAAACTCTTCCGTATTATATGGCGCTGTAATCATGGCAAGTTCACACAGCCCCTTCGTCACCCGGTTATTCACATCGTCCGTATTTCCGTTCCACAGATTATACTGCACATGAGGATGCTTTTTCTGAAACGCCGCAATCCATTCTGCAAAAAGACGCGGTCCACATCCTTCTACCGATGCAATGTAAAGGGTTCCCTGCAGCCCTTCCTTCCGCTCCTTTACTTCCTCTTCCGAACGATTTACAAGGTCAAGTATCTGCGTTGCATACTGTAAAAACAGTTCCCCTTCTTCCGTCAAGGTAACCTTATGCGGTGTCCGCACAAACAAAGATGTACCAAGCTCCGCCTCCAGATCCTGGATCTGACGGCTGAGCGGCGGCTGCGCAATTGCAAGCTTCTCGGCAGCTCTTGTAAAATTCTTTTCTTCTGCAACGGCTTTAAAATATCTGATATGTCGAAGTTCCATACGGCTTGTTTCCTTTCCGGCTTTTGTTCCCTTTTCAGATAACAGAATAATTATCGCATGTCAGGATAGCCTGCCTGAGCTGCGTCGTCCGTTCCATGAGCCTTGCTCCGGCCTCACGTCCTACTCTTTTAGCCGGTCTTTTATAAAATCTTCCGGATCCGTTCCAGACACTCTGTGAGAATGGCTCTGGGAGCCGCCACATTGATGCGTTGGAAGCCCGCTCCTGTACCGCCGAAAATCTTTCCGCTGTCAAGCCACAGCTTTGCCTCATAAATGATCCTGTGATCCAGCTCCTCCGGGCCAAGTCCGCATCCCCGGAAATCCAGCCATAGAAGATATGTGCCCTCTCCGTCAATTACCGTTACTCCCGGAAGGTTCTCTTTCACATATTCTTTCACATAACGAATATTTTCTCCAACGTAGGACATCATCTGTTCATACCATTTATCTCCCTGCCCGTAGGCTGCTTTGGCTGCCACAAGTCCCAACACGCTTAACTGACTGATTCCTGCTGCATCCACCTCATGACGGAATCGCTGTCTCAGCTCCCGGTTCGGAATGAAAATATTGGAAATCAGCATACTGGCAAGATTGAACGTCTTACTTGGTGAGGTACAGATTACGGAAATCTCCTCATATTCCTTCTTCACAGAGGCAAACACCGTATGCTCTCCCTGAAATACAAAATCATTGTGGATTTCATCACTTACCACCTTCACGCCATGCTTCACACACAAATCTCCCATGGCAGTCAGTTCTTCCTTCGTAAACACCCGGCCCGTCGGATTATGCGGACTGCACAAAAGGAACAGCTTCACATGATATTCCACGATTTTCTTTTCAAAGTCTGCAAGATCGATATGATACCGGTTATCCTCTCCTAAATACAGGTCATTGCTTACAACGACTCTTCCGTTGTCCCGGATCACCTCGGAAAACGGATAATATACCGGCTGCTGGATCAGGACACTGTCACCTTTTTCTGTAAAAACCTTTACTGCCATGGCAAGTGCAAAGACTACTCCCGGCGTTTTAATGAGCCATTCGGGACGGATCTCCCAATTATGGTGTCTTTGCATCCATCCGGCAACTTCCTTAAAGTACTCCTCTCCGGATTCACTGTAACCGAAAATTCCATGCTTCGTCCGTTCGATCACGGCATCCTCCACATAAGAAGTCGTCTTAAAGTCCATATCGGCCACCCAGAGCGGCAATACATCCTCCGGCATTCCTCTCCTTACCGCAAAATCATATTTTAAGCAATCGGTTCCTCTCCGATTAACGATCTCATCAAAATTTAAATTTCTCTCCGGCATACAGATTCATCCTTTCCGTAAATGCTGTTATTCATCCAACTCGTGATCATGATCTCCAATACTATTGTAAGGATGCAAACACCTCAGACAATTCCCCCAAAAGATCCTCAATATCCTCAATTCCGGTGGACAGCCGGAGTGTACAGGGTGTGATTCCGTTCTTTAAACGTACCTCCTCCGGCACGTCGGCATGTGTCTGTGTCGTCGGATAGGTAATCAAGGTTTCTACGCCGCCAAGGCTCTCCGCAAATTTAATCATCCGGACCTGTTTCAGAATCTGTAAGGCATGCTCCTTCGAATCCACCCGGAAGGTAATCATGGATCCAAAGCCTCTTGCCTGCTTCTTCATAATTTCATATCCCGGATGCTCCGGCAGGCCAGGATAATAAACCTTTTGGACAATACTCTGTGTCTTTAACCATTCTGCGATTCTGATGGCATTTTCCTGTGACCGTTCCATACGGATTCCAAGCGTTTTCATGCCGCGCAGAATCAGCCAGCAGTCAAAGGGAGCCAGCCCCGCACCCGTTGTTTTAATTAAAAACCGCAGTCTGTCCCTGACCTCTTCGTTATTGGTCACCAGAAAGCCTGCCAGTGTATCGTTATGTCCGCCAAGGAACTTGGTTCCGCTATGAACCACAATATCTGCTCCCAGCTTTAACGGATTCTGGAAATATGGGGATAAAAAAGTATTATCCACAATCAGTAATAAACCATGCTTCTTTGCAATCTTCGCGATGGCTGCAATATCCGAAACATTCATCATCGGATTGGTCGGTGTCTCAATATAGATTGCCTTCGTATTATCCTGAATGGCACCTTCAATATCATCTTCCGCACAGTTCAAATGAGTAAATTCATAGTTGTTCTTTTTATTCACATGGTCAAACAACCGGATGCTTCCACCATATAAGTCAGCCTCGACAATCAGATGATCCCCCGGCCTGAACAGCTCCATCAGCAGGGTAATCGCTGCCATTCCGGTAGAAAGTGCAAAGGCATCAATTCCGCTCTCAAGACCCGCTATCATCTTTTCCAGATGCTCCCTTGTGGGATTCTGAAGTCTGCTGTAATCATATCCGGTGCTCTGTCCTGCCTCCGGATGCTCATAGGTTGCCGTCTGATAAATGGGGTAACTGATTGCCCCATAGTGTTCCAATTTTCCTTCGGTCTCCTCCAGATGGAGACATCGTGTGTTTAGTCCTCTTTCCATGTGTCCTGCCTCCCGATGTGCTTTCTTTTGCTCATATGGTCACTTTACCATGTACAAAATATGAGTATCAAGAATAAATTTTGCCACTCATTGATGTATCTGAATAGCTTTGTTTAACTGTAACATAATCATTTATTGCTGTATAGTTTATATCTTTTATTACAGGTTATAGATTGAATCTATACCTCTCTCCTTTCTGTCCGGTTTGCTGAATCATTTTATCATGTTACTTATTACGTAACTGTTCAGTACCTTCACAGTTACGATGCAAAATCCATTCCAAATCGGCTTCACCGATGGAATTTTGCATTACTGAATCATTTTCTTACGGTCTTGGCAGTAAATGCTTCGACCTGTACTGAATAGTTACCTTATTACAATATATGATATGGAAACAATCCGCTCCATGGAAATTCCAATTCCACTGTCCATCCGGACGACATGCTCCACTTCATCGATCTTCTTCACCGTGCCGGTATCGGTAAGATAAGCGCCTCCGCTCTTCCTTGCATCGGGCTGAAAGTAAGTAATGGTTACCTGCCATCTTTCAGATAAATGCCGTGTAATTTCAGAAAGCTGCTCATTGATCCTTGCAACCGCAGTCTCATCCAGGGTGATCTCCTCCTCGGTAAGTCTCTGCGTTTCTTCAATCGCAGCATCGTAACCGGTAAGTGCCGCAAACGGCGAAAACTGTGCTGCCCGGTCATGAAGGGACATATTCTCCCGCTCGGTGGACTGATGGTGCGGCAGGTCAAGGAGATCGTCATACCGGTGTTTATCCTCATAATATTCACTCATGCCTTATGACCTCCGATCTGCTTATTTCTCTCCCTGGTCATGGCTCCCTCTTCGAGATTCATTCCCTTCAGGACGGCATTTTTGCCGAATTTCTTCTGAAGATCCAGAATCGCATGCTGGATCCGTTTCTCCTTTTGAAGCTCGATCTGCTCCTGCTCCTTTTCCTTCTTAAGTGCTTCATAATCGGTAAAGAGATCCATCTGCTCAAAGACTTCCTTTTCCTTCGCTTCTCCCTCCGGAATCACTCTTGAAGCCACAACATAGATTCTGCGTACCAGCAGATCCGGATTGATAATCCGGTCATACAAATCCTCTACCGACTTCATAATCATTCTGGTCGAAGAGGTATATTCCGGCAGGTTCGCTGTTCCATGCGCATGCTTCGGCACCTTTCTTCCATAACGGTCGGTTGTGACCTCTCCATGGAATTTATTCCGGATAGCCGGATCGGTCAGATTGTCAATATCATAGCCGATGGTAAGCACCATCTGGTCAGTCACAAGCCCCTTATCCACCAGATCCAACACCAAAAGGTCTGTCATTTCTTTCACGATGAGCTTCGCCTTTTCTGCCGTGTAGGCACATTGCAGTACCTGTCCGGAACCAACGCTGTTCTTCTCCGGCTTATATGCCTTAATCTGCGCAATAGTAGTCGGTTCCCATCCCCACGCATGATCAATTAACAGCTCTGCATTGATTCCGAATAACCGGTACAGTAAAGCTTCGTTATAATATTCATTCGGTTTTCCAACCGAACACCGTGCCACATCGCCCATGGTATACAATCCATTCTCATTGAGCTTCCTCGCATACCCGGAGCCAACCCTCCAAAAGTCCGTAAGCGGTACATGATTCCAAAGCTGCTCCCTGTAAGAACGCTCATCAAGCTGCGCAATCCGGACACCGTCTTTATCTGCCGGAATCTTCTTTGCCACAATATCCATGGCGACCTTGCACAGGTACAGATTCGTCCCGATTCCTGCCGTTGCCACGATACCGGTCTCCTCCATCACATTCCGGATCATCCGCAGCGCCAGGTCACGGGCGCTCATCTGATAGGTCTTTAAGTATGCGGTCGCATCAATAAATACCTCGTCCACGGAATAGACGTGTACATCCTCCGGTGCCACATATTTCAGATAAATATCATAAATCTGCGTGCTGTAATTCATATAATATGACATTCTGGGAACTGCCGTGATATAAGACACCTCAAGTCCCGGATCTGCCGCAAGCTCTTCGGCATTCGAAGATGCCCCATGAAAGTTCCCGCTGGGCGCATGCCTTTTCCGTTCCAGGTTTACTTCCCGGATGCGCTGAACCACTTCAAATAACCGCGCCCTTCCCGGGATACCATAACGTTTAAGCGAGGGCGATACCGCAAGGCAGATTGTCTTCTCTGTCCTTCCGGGATCTGCAACCACAAGATTCGCCGTAAGCGGATCAAGTCCCCGCTCCTTACATTCCACGGAGGCATAAAAGGATTTCAGATCAATTGCAATATAAATTTTGTCTTCCATTTAAAACCTCCCTGTTTTTATTTTCTCATCTTCAGCGAGTAGTATACCATAATAACAAAGACAGGAACAAGTGTTCTTTTTCAACATCTGTTCCTGCCTCTTCTTTTTTATGAATATTGCATTTATGAATATTGTAATTGAAGTTTGTTTATGAAATCCTCCAGCACATAACGGGAATCCACATCTGAGTAAACCCGGATCAGCGGGCTGTCCTCTCTGGGTACACTGGAAGTATCCTCCCCTACCCATGGTGCCTTTGTCTCTGCATAATGTCCACACTCCGGATTCAGCGTTACCGCTACTGATGGAGAATCTCCAAGCGACCAGCTTTCTCCCTGTGTCCATGCAGCCTCATCCGTCATATTATAGGAAACCATGTTTTCAAAAAGATGTCTCCCTATCTCCCCATACGGATAAATCCGGTTCTGGATCTCTGCAAGTCCGATATGCATTGTTGTATAAACATAAGATGGAATCAACCAGATCCGGGCGCCACTCTGCAGAACTTCATTTGCTGCCTTCACATCATTTCCTGCATTAAATTCCCGGAAGGGAACTGTTCCATAACGGGTTCCATGCGTTCCAATCCAGACAACTGTAACCCTTTTTATGATTTCCGGACATTTACGGAACGCAGCTGCCACATTCGTAATTGCGCCCATTGCAAGAATATAGAGTGGGTGATTTTCTTCTTTCAGTGCCTGCTCAATGATAAATTCTACCGCTTGGGAATTTCCGGAAGCCTGTTCATCCAGTGCTCCTTCCTCCCCCATGAAGATCGGAACGCTCATTCCCATTGCCTCTGTAATTGTCCGGATTTCTTCAAAGCTTCTTTGTACAGAATCCGGTTTGGCAAAGTGTTCCGCCGTAATCCCTTCCACAATCAGTTTCGGACTCAGTAATGCATGCGCAATGGCAAAAGGGTCATCTGCCTCACATGCAGCATCCGTATCCACAATAACACGGATTTTCTTTTCATCCCTGACTTCAAATTTGAATGCTTTCTTCATCATTTTCTGTTTCCTCCGTTATTTCATATGCCCTGGAGCATTGCCATACAAGGCTGCTTTTGTCCCCTGTGTGCTTTAATCTCTTCTCAGTATATATCTCTTCATATTATATCTGCAATCCCTTTTCTACTGCATTGACGATTCCTGTTTCAGCATGGATTCATTAAATAACCCGGTGGATCACTTTCTCATATGCATGGCAACAAAAAAGAACACCCATAACTATATAAGTCATAGGTGTCCATCCGTGTAACAAACCTTATATCAGATTCGATTCATACGAAAGAATCATCTGAAATGATTCATTTATTTTTGATATGGCATCTTCTTCCGGATATCAGCAAGGCGGTTCAGAGCCTCATAAAGCGTCTCATCCTTCTTTGCGAAGTGCAGGCGGATGAGGTGATTGACCGGTTCCCTGAAAAAGCTCGATCCCGGTACTGCCCCGACACCGACAAGTCTTGCCAGATCCTCACAGAATACCTGATCGGATTCATAGCCAAACTCAGAAATGTCAAGCAGAATATAATATGCCCCCCGGGGAACGGTATGTGCAATTCCAATGTCATTAAGTCCCTTTAAAAACAGATCCCGCTTCGCCGTATACTTCTGCTGCAGCTCCTGATAGTAGCTGTCCGGGAACTGCAGTCCCGTAACTGCCGCCTCCTGCAGGGGTGCCGCAGCTCCTACCGTAAGGAAATCATGCACCTTTTTGACTACATCAATGATGTGGGGAGGTGCAATAATATATCCGAGCCGCCAACCGGTGATGGAATAAGTCTTCGAAAGGGAGCTGCAGGAAATTGTTCTCTCCCACATACCGGGCAGGGATGCAAAGTAAATATGCTTATTGGGCTCATATACAATATGCTCATACACCTCATCGGTAATCACATAAGTATCGTACTTCTGTGCAAGGTCAGCAATCAGCTTCAGTTCCTCACAGGTGAACACCTTACCGCAGGGATTGGACGGATTACACAGGATCAGTGCCTTGGGATTCTGCTGAAAAGCCGCTTCCAGCTCTTCCGGATTAAAATGAAATTCCGGCGGATAAAGCGGTACATAAATCGGCTGCGCTCCGGACAGAATCGTATCTGCTCCATAATTTTCATAAAACGGAGAAAAGATAATGACCTTATCTCCCGGATCCGCTACCGTCATCATAGCGGCCATCATTGCTTCCGTGCTGCCACAGGTAACAACAATCTCTCCGTTCGGGTCAATCGTTCTTCCCATGAGCTTTGACTGCTTCCTTGCAAGTGCTTCACGGAAATTCTGTGCGCCCCAGGTAATGGAATACTGATGGTAATCCTCATGGGAAACTTCTGCAAGCCGGTCAAGGATCTCCTTGGGCGGCTCAAAGTCCGGAAATCCCTGGGATAGATTCACTGCCCAATACTGGTTTGAAATTCTGGTCATCCGTCGTATCACGGAATCGGTAAAATGTGCTGTCCGTCCTGATAAATTCTTCATATTATGTTCTTTCCTTTTTATAATTATTCAGAACCATGCAAAATTGCCTTCTGTTGCCATGCATATGCATCCTGTCTATTTATCTGCTAAAAGATCCTGATCCCAGCCGACCTTGATGAAGTATCCGCCGAAGGTTTCATTGAATACCTTTTCGGTTGCTTCAGACTGGAAAGCCTTTACGACCTTTCTATAGGCATCCAGTTTGGCCTGATCCTGAAGATCTGCGGTACGTGCTGCAATGAGATTCCAGTAAGCTTCTTCATCTAACACACTGTCTTTGTAAATAGCTTCTTCCGTCTTAAGACCAAAATCAAGTGCATAGTTTCCGTTCACAATCGCTGCCGTCACATCATCCAGCACGGAAGGAATGGTGTTTGCTTTCAGTTCCTTAATCTCGAAGTTGACTTTGTAGCTTTCGATATCATCTACCGTCGGGTTAAAGCCTGCATCGCTCTTTAAGGTAATAAGCCCCGCTGCTGCCAGTACCTTGATCGCACGTCCGCCGTTTGTTACATCATCAGGAATCGCAATCACATCACCGTCTTTAATCTCGGAAACATCCGATACCTTGTGGGAATACAGGTTCAGTGGAATGATAAAGGTGTATCCGACCGGTTCAATGGCATATCCATACTGTTCCAGCTCTGTATTGAGGTAAATGTGATGCTGGAAAGCATTCAGATCAATTTCTCCGCTGTTTAAAGCATTGTTGGGTGTTACATAATCAGAAAACTGTACGATTTCCAGATTGATTCCTTCATCCTTTAAGGCTTCCTGTGCCGGCTTCCATAAGTCTTCATAAATACTTCCGACAACACCGATCTTTACCGTGGTTGCCTCCGCATTGCTTTCCGTCTTTGCCGATCCGCATCCGGTAAAGGCAAGTACTGCGGTTGAAAGGGTTAAAACAGTTGCTAAAATTCTCTTTAATTTCATAATGATCTCCTCCAGGTTTTTAATATGCTTTTTTATTGTTTACACACATTTTTAATCTCATAAGGTAAGTGATAATTCATAATTTTCTCTCATGGTCTTACAGGATGCAGCGAACTGTTCCTTTTCTTCTTCATTCAAGGAAAGTTCAACAATCCCTGCAATGCCGTTCCGGTTTAATACGGCCGGAACACTTGCATAAACATCCGTCTGTCCATATTCACCATTTAAAAGGACGGACACCGGTAATACCCGGTTCTCATCTCCGAAAATGGCCCGTGTTACTTCTGCTATCGTTGCTCCAATTCCGAATTCCGTAGAACCCTTCCCGCCGAGAATGATCCATCCTCCGGCTTTTCCCGCATCGGCAATTTCCTTTAAGTTTAAGCTGCCGAAGGTTTCCGGTTCTTCCTTCATCAGTTCGAAAAGCGGCTTTCCTGCGATGCTTACCGTAGACCAGGGAACCATCTGGCTCTCTCCATGCTCACCCAATGCATATGCATAAATGGATTTCTGGTCAATTCCGGTTTTGTCAGCAAGCGCCCTGCGAAGTCTCGCAGAATCAAGGGTTGTGCTGGTCGAAAAGATCTGATTTGACGGCCAGTCAAGTACATGCTGCAAATAATGGGTCACCACATCTGCCGGATTGGAAATATTCACAATAATGCCGGTGTAACCCGACATTCGGATGTTCTCCGCAATGTTCTTCACGATTTCTATGGTCTGACGCAGGGTATCCATCCGCGTCTGCCCCTTACTCATATCCGGCAGCGGTCCTGCGGCCACAATCAGAAGCTGTGCATCCTTGATGTCGCTGTAATCTCCTGCGTAAACCAGTGCTCTCTTTGGCAGATACACCGTGGAATCATACAGGTCAAGAGCCTGTGCCCCGGCTTTCTTTTCATCAATATCAATATAGACGATTTCCTCTGCAAGTCCCTGGGAAAGCAGTGCATACCCTGCATGGGATCCCACATGTCCCGCTCCGATAATCGCGATTTTTCTGGTATGTATTTCCATGCTTCACGCCTCCTTAATGTCTGCTCTTTTTGACAACCAGGTTGCCAAGAAGCTGAATGATGCTGACTAAGATAAATACGGTAATTACCGTTACCCAGGTTACATCCGTCATGTTCCGGTCGTGTCCGTACCGGATTGCGAAGTCTCCAAGTCCGCCGGATCCGACGGCACCTGCCATGGCGGTTAATCCCACCAGACTGATTGCGGTAATTGTGGTTCCTCTTGCGATGGCGGATACGCTCTCCCGTAAGTAAACGCGGAAGATGATTTCAAGCGGTCCGGATCCCATGGAAAGGGCTGCTTCGATTAATCCATGATCGGTTTCTGCCAGTGCACTTTCCACCTGTCTGGAAAAGAACGGTACGGTTCCCATGATCAACGGAACAATCGCACCCTCCACATTGATTGCGGTTCCCATGATGGCTCTTGAAATCGGGATCACCCAGGTTAACAGGATGATAAAGGGAATCGACCGGAAAAAGTTAATCAGCTTATCCAGAATCTGATACAGCACCTTGTTTTCAAGAATTCCACCCGGTTTGGTTACCGTAATGACAATTCCCAGGAACAGCCCCAGTACAAAGGCAATGATTCCGGACCATCCCACCATAATCAGTGTATCTCGGATGGCTTCAAAAAAGTCCGGCAGCTTATCCATCACATTCGGTATGATTCTATTGAAGAACCCGGTCATCCTTAATCACCTCCACTCCTACATTTTTATCTCTCAGATATTGCAATGCTTCATCTATTCTACTGCTTTCCCCGCTTACAATGGCTACAGTTCCGCCGATCGGTGCGTTCTGCACAATTTCCACATCGGCAAATACAATATTTAAGATAATTCCAAACTTCTGTGTCACCGTTGAGATCAACGGTTCAGATGTATTTTTCTCTACATAGGAAAGCCGGACAATCAGCTCTCCCTTTTTCGTTGCAACAACCGGTGAATCAGCTGCAATCAGCTCTTCAATCTTCTGAAGATTCGATGTCGTTTTAATAAAGCTTCTGGTTAAAGGCTCCTTCGGAGATGCAAATACATGGAAAACCTCTCCTTCCTCAACCACATCTCCATGATCCATGACTGCTACCCGGTTACAGATCTCCTTGACCACCGCCATCTCATGTGTAATCACCACAACGGTAATGCCAAGTGTCTGATTAAGCTGCTGCAACAGCTTTAAAATGGATTTGGTCGTCTGCGGATCAAGTGCCGAGGTTGCCTCATCACAGAGAAGAATGCTGGGGTCATTGGCAAGTGCTCTCGCGATTGCGACTCTCTGCTTCTGACCTCCGGACAACTGGCTCGGAAATGCATTTTCCTTTTCGGAAATTCCGACAAGCTCCAGCAGGTGATGTACCTTTTCCTTGATCTCTTCTTTGGAAAGCCCGCTGCCGCGCAAGGGATAAGCAACATTTCCGAAGATGGTCCGGGATGGCATCAGATTGAAATGCTGGAAAATCATGCCGATCTTCTTACGTGCCTTGCGGAGTTCTTTTCCGGACAGTGCCGTAATCTCTGCATCGTCCACGAAAACCTTTCCGTCCGTCGGCTTTTCCAGAAGATTGATGCATCGGACCAGTGTCGATTTTCCTGCTCCCGAAAATCCGATAATACCAAAGATATCTCCATCGTTGATGGTAAGGCTTACGTTATTCACTGCATGAACTTCTTTATTGGAATCTGTAAAAGTCTTACTGACGTTCTCTAACCGAATCATCTCATTACCTCTCTTTCACGTCACTAAGACTATCATATCTTCTTTCTCTGCGCTAATACGGGTAAAATATAACGAGCTATAGACTGAATCTATAGCTCGTTACTTCCAAGATACTTCCGTATCTCATCAATATACAATTTTCCAATGGAGCTTAGTATGGTATTCTGCCTCGTAATATAACCGATTTCCATACCACTGTTTTCTTCCACTGAATCCTCCTCAAAGGGAATTGCCAGATAGTCATCGCCATTCAACTCCTCACAGATGATTCCGGAACAAAGCGTGTAACCGTTTAATCCGATCATCAGATTGAGCATCGTTGCCCGGTCATTGGCCTTGATCGTCCGTGTATATTCCTTGGTGCTTAAAATCTCCTCCGCATAGTAAAAGGAGCTTGCCTCACCCTGTTCAAAGGACAGGCACGGATAATCCTTCAGTTCTTCGAACCGGATGGATTTCTTTTTCGCCAAAGGATGTCCCGACCAGAGATACACATAAGCCTTACAGTCAATCAGGTGGTGAAATTCCAGATTATTGCTCTTAAGAATCTTCGTCAATACTGCCCGGTTAAAATCGTTAAAATAAAGAATTCCGATCTCGCTGCGCATATTCGCCACATCCAGGATTACATCCTTTGTCATGGTTTCCCGGATTGCAAATTCGTATTTCAGTGTATCAAACTGCTGCACCAGTTCCACAAAAGCTTTGACTGCAAAGGAATAATGCTGTGTGGAAACCCCGAATTTTTTCTTCCGCTTTCCGCTCTTTCCATATTTATCAAGCAGCGTTTCATACTGCCCATACACCTCTCTTGCATAGAGAAGAAATTCCGATCCGTCCTGCGTCAGGGATACGCCCCGTCCGCTTCTTACAAAGATGGAAATTCCCAGTTCCTTTTCCAGCTCCTGCATGGCACTTGTAAGTGACGGCTGGGAAATATAAAGCGCTTCGGCGGCCTTATTTAAGGATCCTGCCTCTGCAATCGTAATGGCATAATGCAACTGTTGAAGGGTCATGTGTCTGCCTGCTCCTTAAGAAGTTTTCATGTAACAATTCTTTATCTGATTTTCTAATCAAAGCTGATGCTTCAATACCGCAATCACCTTGTCGTAGTTTTCCGGCTGATGAGGAAAGGTACAGTTGGTACATACCTTGATGGTTTTTCCATTCTTCTCCATATAGGAAGGATTCCCGGGACATGCCGGCAGCTGATACATCGGACAGTAACAGAACAGACAGTTAAAGTCCGTTAAGCCCTGATGACAAGGGAAATATTTACAGTCTTTATTTTCAAAAAAGCGATAGGAATTCTCCATAACGTTACCTCTTCCTGTCCCGATTCCTGTATTGATTTCTGTTTTGATTTCTGTTCCGAAAGTCCCGTGCCTTTTCTACAAAATTCTCTGCAAAGCCCGGATTGGACGGATAATACAGATGGGGAAACCCGAGAAACCGGTTCTGTGTTTCGATGACACAGGGATAACTCTTTCCGGTCACCGGTTTCACTGCCATGCAATCCTCTCCATTATCCGAGCTGTCATAATAATGGAACTCATGTCCGCGGATCTTCGTTCCTTCCGGCAGAAATGAAGGCTTTTTTTCCTGCAGCTCGATATACCCAAATCTTACCAGTTTTCCTTTGTTTATGCAAATGCCGGGAAGAACACCTGCCATCCGGTATTGCTTTCCCTCCTGATCCTCAATTGATTCATGCAGATACATAAATCCGCCGCACTCTGCCACGCAGGGGATACCTCGTTCCATGGCAGCCCTGATCTCATTTCTCATTGATCCATTCTGTTCCAGTTCCTGTAAATGAAGCTCCGGATAGCCTCCGCCAAGCAGTATGCCATCGCAGCCTTCCGGCAGCCGGGAATCGTGGAGCGGTGAAAAGTAACAGAGCCTTGCTCCCTGTTCTTCCAATAGCCGCAGGTTATCCTCATAATAAAAGCAGAAGGCTTCATCCCATGCGACAGCGATGATCGGAGAGTCAGTGTCATTGCCATTGTCTGTCATTTCTCTTGCTTCCATTCTGTCCCTAGCACTCGATTCGATGATTGAGTCTGTCACTGACTCAATATGGACATGTTTCTCTTCTGTGGAACCTTCCAAATGATCTCGAAGACCTGAATCTCCCTTCGACATCTCCGGCAGTTCCACCGCCTCTGCTGCAATCTCCCGGATTTTCTCTATGGAAACCGTCTTCTGTAATTCTGCTGCAAAATCCCGGATCTGCTGCTTTACTTCCTCCTGTTCCTTAGGTAGCACCAGTCCAAGATGTCTGCTTTTCAGTTCCAGATGCTTCTGATCCGGAACATAACCTAAAACTGCAACCGGAAGCTCCTTTTCAATCAGTGGTCTGATCGTCTGATAACAGGCTCCCGACATCCGGTTTAAAATCACGCCGCGGATCAGCTTCTCCGTATCATATTGCAGAAATCCGGCAATCAGAGCAAGGACAGATTTTCCCATTCCTTTCGCATCCACCGCAAGTACAATCGGTGTTCCGGTCACCTTTGCAAGATGATAGGACGAGCCTTCTTCCCGGATGCCGCCAAGTCCGTCATACAATCCCATCACGCCTTCGAGAAGCGCAAGCTCCCCTTCCGTTCTGCCCGCCTTTAATAAGACGCGTGTCTCTTCCTCCCCGGTAAAAAAGGTATCAAGATTCTTAGAAGGTACTCCCAGCACCTCCTTATGAAACATCGGATCAATATAGTCCGGCCCACACTTATAAGAAACAACCGGAATTCCCTGCTCCTTAAGGCTCTGCAACAACGCACAGGTAATGGTTGTTTTGCCGCTTCCGCTTTTGGGTGCTGCGATCATCACTCGGTCAAGCTTCATACACTTCTCCTTCTTTCCAAAATCGAAACGAACAGATCCACACCGGATTTTCTGCCTGCATCAGGTGATAGGAACCAACCGGTTTCATGCGGTTTACCTGCACCTGCACGACCTCTTCCTCCGTTACCCGGAACTGTGTCAGGATCTCCTTCAGCTCTGAAATAGTCTCTAAGCTGATGGCATTTAACACAATCCGCATCTGTGGGTTCTTTTTATAAAGACAATCCAGAATTTCTCTAAGCTGCCCACTGCTTCCTCCGATAAACGCATGAGTTGGAACAGGGAGAGTCTCTAAGGCTTCCGGAGCCTTTCCATTCACCACATGAAGATTGGGAAGTCCGAACTGTTCCTTGTTCCGTCCGATGAGAAATACGGCTTCTTCCTTCTGCTCAATCGCATAAACCGCAATCGAGCCCGAAAGCCCAGCCATTTCCACCGCTACAGAACCGGTTCCGCTTCCTACATCATACACCACTGCTCCTTCGGACAGCTGCAGCTTACAAATGCTGATTTCACGGATTTCTGCCTTGGTCATGGGAACCTTATCCCGGATAAATGCCGCATCCCCGCGGTAAGGCGTTAAGATCGCCTTATCAGGAGCCGGATTGAAAATAAGGCAGGTATATAAGCCCTCCTTGTGGCTGCTTTGGCACTCCTGCGGCGTCAGTGTCCGGATCTCCTGCTCCGGATAGGACAGTTGATACCCGGCTGTTACAATACAATCCGTAAGCCCTTCCCGGATCAGCAGCTCTCCTAATGCCTGCAGATCCGAAGCCCCGGACAGTAATAGAAACACCTTCTCATTCGCCCGGATTTTTTGTGCAAGATCCGGCACCTCTTTTCCATGCATGCTGACAAGCAGCGCATCCTCATAACGCTCTCCGATGCAGGACGCCAGACAGGCAATCGAAGAAATTCCGGGCCGGATCGAAACGTCTGCCTGCAAAACTCCCTTTTCTATTTCGGTAGTCAGTGCTTCATACATGGCTTTGCAGCCACTGTAAAATCCCGTATCCCCGGAGAAAAGAATCACCACCCGGCACGGATTCCGGTCATATTCCTTCTTCGAAAGCTCCTTCATATACGGCAGAATCTGCTTTGCCATATAATACGGTTTCTTCTCGATCCGGGGTTCGTATGGCGCAATCATACGCTCTGCTCCAAGCAGAACATCCGCATGCTCAATCGCTTCCTTCACTTCTACGGTAAGGCTCTTTGGATTCCCCATACCGACTCCTGCCAGCGTAATTTCAAAACGGATTTCTTTACGAATCGGTTTTCCGCTGAGCTTTTCAAGCTTTGTCACCACTTCTTCAAAGGAATCCCCCTCTTCCTCATCCATCGTTCCAACCACATAAACCGGGATATTGATACGTTCTGCTGCCTTTAGCTTTTCCAGAAAGCCACCTGTTCTTCCGCTTTGCTTCGTCACAAGACACTGAATGTCATATTGCCGCAGCATGGCTTCATTCATCTGCTCGGTAAATGGTCCCTGCAGCGCCAGAATCTGCTTTCCGGCAATTCCCTGCTCCATACAAAGCTGAATGCTCTCGATGCCCGGAAGCACCCTGACATAGAGACGCTCCTTCAACTTCTCATGCGCGCAGTACCGGAACAGATCCTTGCTTCCTGTCGTAAGAAGAATATTGCCCACGGTCTGGCACAAAGCTTCCGCACAGGCTTCGTGATCTTCAAAATAGCGGACGCCTTCGATTCTTCCTTCCTCCCGCTCTCTTTTTAACCGCAGATAAGGAATGGACAGATCTTTCATCGCCGCTTTGATATTCTGCGTTACTACCGTGGCATACGGGTGGGTCGCATCTACCACAGCAAGGAAATTTCCTTTTTCAACAAAATGCCGGATTTCTTCCTGATCCATTCTGCCCCGGTGGATGTTCACAAGAGGATTCTCCTTTAACACGATTTCTCCATATTCCGTTGCCACACACACGGTATGCGCGATTCCGGCATCTGTCAGAGCTTCAGATAAGGCTCTTCCCTCCGTTGTCCCTGCAAAGATTAGTATTTCTTTCAACTTGATACCCCCGCTTCGTAATCAGTTTTCCATTGATGATTTCCGATCCTGCATTTCCGATAAACACGGTTGTGAACATGTTCACCTGCGTATCCCGCAGCTCCTTTAACGTACAGACAACCGCTTTCGTTCCTTCCCTGCCGATATTCTCCACATAACCGCAGGCGCGGTCCTCTTCCAGTATTTCCAGAAGTATATCACAGGCCCGTTTCAGATAATCCTTCCGTTTATGACTGGACGGATTATAAATGGCAATGGCAAAATCTCCCATGGCTGCTGCCCGGAGCCTTTTTTCAATCTTATCCCACGGCGTCAACAGGTCACTTAAACTGATGACACAAAAATCGTGGTTGAGTGGTGCTCCCAGTACCGCTGCCCCACTGCATGCTGCGGTAATTCCCGGAACCACAATAAGCTCCATGTCCTCATAACCTTTTCCAATCTCATACATTAAGGAAACGAGCCCATAGACACCGGCATCCCCGCTGCAGATCAATGCCACCTGCTTTCCTTCAGCCGCCTTTTCAAAGCACATCCGGCAGCGTTCTTCCTCCTGCCGCATCGGTGTTGACAGCAGCTCCTTTTCCCTGAACCGTCCACCAAGCAGATTGATATAAACCGGATAGCCGACAATGACATCAGCTTCCTCCAGCGCCTTAAGAGCCTCTCCTGTCATCATTTCTTCTTTTCCCGGGCCCATTCCTACGATATAAATTCTATTTTTCATCAAAAGACACGCTCCATCTTCGTTTTACAATCGCTGCTGTAATTCCATCCTCTGCCTGCTTTCCCGTGATGAGTATTCCATCCGGACCGCTAAACCGTAAGGCTGCCCGTTCACAGACATTATCAACACCCACCTGACTTTTCACGAACTCCGATGCATGGAAGGTTCCTTCCACCTGCTGTAATTCCTCCGCGGAATAAGTAACAAAGGGAATGCCATAATGGCTGCTCATCCAAAGAATTCCTTCCTCGTCCTTTTTCCGGTCAATCGAGACAAACGCTGCCACCTGCTCCATGGAAATGCCGCTTTCCTTAAGAACTCTGTGCACAAAATGGTCAATCTGCTCTGCCGCCTTCCCCCTCTTACAGCCGATTCCGATGACATACTCCTTCGGACGCAGGGTAAGAAGACGTCCCTTTCCATACGATGCCGGGGCTACTAAAACATCGACAGGAGCCTCTGTAATGTCAGGAATCTCGGCAGACGATTCTGTAAAAGCAACCGGAGCATCTGTAGTTGATTCCGCCGACACAGCCGGAGCATCTTCAGTTGATTCTGCCGACACAGCCGGAACATCTTCTGAAACTTCTGTCGGCATAACCGGGACATCTGTATGTAATTCTGCCGAACAGGGAACAATCCGGATCCCTTCCGGAACATTACCTTCTCTCGGAACCTTTCTTCCTCCCGTGCTCCCCGCTTCTCCTTCTTGCAAATGCCCTTCTTCCACTGCCATCGTCACTTCTTCTCCTGCCAGAATGCGGGAAGACACCTTGGCAATGCCATCCTTATTTACGATGTGCAGTGCATTCCGTCTGGCAAACAGATCGACCGCAAAGCAGTGATTCAAGTCGGTTGCCGTTGTAATGACCGGGGTACTTCCCATGCGCTCTGCAAGGGAAACCGCCAGTTCGTTGGCTCCTCCCACATGCCCTGCCAGAACGGGAATCACAAAGCGTCCCTGTTCATCCATTACAAGCACCGGCACATCATTTAATTTATCCGTAAGAAACGGAGCGATGGCCCGGACCGCTATTCCACAGGCTCCGATAAAAAGAAGGCTTCTGCGCTTCTTCATCTGCTCACCGGTCCATTCCGTAAGTGGCTGTTCCACATAAGAGAGTCCGCTTTCTACAAGGTCCTTTTCTGCAAGATTCTTTTCTGTAAGTTTTCTTTCTGTCAAACTCTTTTCCGCATGGGAACACTTCGTATAAAGGCAGAGATCCTCCTCTGTCTTCCCTGAAAATGCCTTTTTGATTTTTAAGGACAGTTCGATTCCTTTTAGCGTAAAGCTGATAATACTTACCTTCATTCTTGTGTTTCCTTTGCTTTCCGGAATTCCGTCGAAAAATCCGGCGCATAGAGTCTGGACTTCCGGTAATGCTGATGCGCGATTGCATCCCCGACAAGCACCAGTGCTGTCTTATAGATTCTATGCTCCTTTGCAACAGCCGGTAAGGTTTCCACCGTACAGACATAAGCCTGCTCTTCCGGCCAGGTTGCCTTATAGACAAGGGCTGCCGGTGTCTCTCTCCGGTATCCGCCTTTTATCAATCGCCTGCTTAGTTCTTCCAGCATTCCGGCACTTAAGTAAATCGCCATGGAGGCCTGATGCGCGGCAAGCCCTTCAATCCGTTCCTTTTCCGGCACGCCTGTCCTTCCTTCCATCCGGGTAATAATCAGTGTCTGGGAAATATCCGGCAGGGTATATTCGAGATTCAACGATGCTGCCGCTCCGAAGCAGGCACTTACGCCCGGACAGCTCTCATAGGCAATTCCCTTTTCCTCCAGTGCATCCATCTGTTCCCGCACTGCCCCGTAAATGCTGGGATCCCCGGTATGCAGCCGTACAATCACTTTTCCATCTTTTTCTGCCTCTTCCATAATCGCAAGGACCTCCGGAAGCGTCAGTCTGGCACTGTTATGAATTTCACAATTCTTTTTTGCATATTGTAAAAGCTCCGGATTCACAAGAGAGCCTGCATAGATAATCACATCTGCTTTTTCCAAAAGATGCATGCCCCGTACCGTAATTAAATCTGCTGCTCCTGTTCCTGCGCCAACAAAGTAAACCATTCTTCCACTCCCCCACTCTCTGCCAGTTCTCCGAATTCGTTCGCGTACATGAGGCATTCGACCTGCATCTTTCCCCCGGCACGCTTATTCAGATAATAAAAAATCCGCTCCATTGCTGCCCCCATGACCGGTGCTCTTTTGCCGCATGAATCGAGGATTCTTACAGCTTCTTCGGTTGTGACACAGGTTAAGATCTGCTGTGCCACCGGAAGCTCTACGCCAATCTTTACCGCAAAAGCAGTCAACAGCTCCATCCGGCAGTCCCCTTCCCTGGAATGGGTGTTCATGATGCCGCCCGCTACCTTAATCAGCTTTCCGATATGGCCGGTAAGAAGCATCCTCTGAAAGCCAAGCTCCACCGCCATGTCAATCGCCTGTCCGATAAAGTTACTGCATTTTACACTCCGGTTAAGGTCATAGTGATAGACCTTTTTCATATAATCCAGTCCATAATTTCCGGGAGAAACCGCCACATAATCATACCCTTGTGCTTTCCGCTGGTTGAGCTCGACACGGATGGTATCCAATATTGCCTGATTGCTCATCGGCTCTACAATTCCGCTGGTTCCCAGAATGGAAATACCGCCGACAATGCCAAGGCGGGGATTAAAGGTCTGCTGTGCAAGCTCCTCTCCTCCCGGCACGGAAATCTCGATCTGCAGGCTTCCCTGATAATCCAAAAGGTGGCATACCTCCAGTACTTCCTTCGTAATCATCTCCCGCGGCACATGATTGATTGCCGCATTTCCTACCGGCTGGTCAAGTCCCGGCTTTGTCACTCTCCCGACGCCCGTTCCACCGTCAATAAGAACCTCTGCCTGTATCCTTTTTTCGCCGGAATCCGGTTGTTCTTCCGGAAGCGTTACCCTGGCAACAATCCGGGAACCGGTTGTGACATCGGGATCGTCCCCGCCATCCTTTATGACTGCACAGGTAACGGCACACTCTTTCCTCTGAATATCGGTAATCTGTGCGGTGTAAGGAATTCCCTTGGGCGTTTCGATCGTGATTTCTGTTTTTTCCATTCCGGAAAGAAGCATATAGGCAGCCGCCTTGGCAGCGGCTGCGGCACAGCTTCCTGTCGTAAAACCGTATCTCATCTCTTTGTCCTTAATCTATCCTCTATACTTTGGTTTGTTTCTGTCATCTGTCAACCATATTTCAACCTGTATGAATCCTTTATTATATAGCAACAATTCAGCCAATCCTTTCATGATCTGCTTCTTGTGAGTTCATAGATCAATGCGTTGCAGATTGCTGCGGCTACATTGCTGCCGCCCTTTCTGCCCCGGTTAATAATAAAAGGAACATCGGTCTGCAAAATGAGCTCCTTGGCCGCTTCCACATTCACGAATCCGACCGGAACACCGATCACAAACGCCGGACGCCAGTCACTGCCCTGCATCATTTCATAGATCTGAATGAGCGCTGTCGGTGCATTTCCTACGGCAAAGATCACCGGCTTTTGAATCTTCGCTGCTATTTCCATGCTGACAGCCGCGCGCGTTGTTCCGCGCTCCCTGGCAAGTTTTGCAACGGTTTCATCTGCCATATAACAATGTACCTCTCCACCCAGTCCGGCCAGTGACCTCTTATTAATTCCGGAGAGCGCCATATTCGTATCCGTTACAATATCGGCTCCTTTCTTCAGAAGCTCCCTGGCAATCCCTACTGCTCCCTCCGAAAAGGTCAGGGTATCCGTATACTCAAAGTCTGCGGTCGTATGAATGACTCTTTTCGTAATCATTTCCTGCTCTTTGGGCAGCACAATTCCGCGCTTCTTAAGCTCCCCATCGATGATCTCAAAGCTTCTTTGTTCAATCTGTTCCGGTAATAAATGTTCAATCACGGTTTTAAACACTCCTTTATTGCTTCCAGTAATTGCAGATTTTCTTCATGACGCTTCACGGCAATGCGATAATACCCCTGGGACAGTCCTTCAAAATTCGAGCAGTCACGGATCAGAATTCCCCGCCGCAGCAATTTCTCATACAGATTTTCCTCACAGTAAAACAAAAGAAAGTTCGCTTCTCCTTGCAATATCCGGATCCCCATTTGTTGTAGTTCCTCTGTAAGAAACTGCCGCTCCTTTTTCACATAGCGGACGGTCTCTGTAAGGTAAGCTTCGTTTTCCGAAGAAAGGCATGCCTGTCCTGCCTTCTGGGCAAAAACCGATAGATTCCACTCCGGAAGCTGCTCCCGGATCCTTATAAGTAGCTCTTCTGTGCTGCCAACCAGATAGCCAAGCCGTACTCCCGGAATAGCGAAACTTTTCGTAAAGGCCCGCAGCAAAAGCAGCCGGTCCTCTTTCCCGATTTCAGAAAGCATGGTATCCTGCCCTTCACAGAATTCGATAAAGCATTCATCCAGTAACAGAAAGGTATTGGTTTTCCTGCATTTTTCCAAAAGCTGTTTCAGATACTCCTTCGAAGTAAGCACTCCAGTCGGATTGTTGGGATTTGCCAGAATAAGAAGCTCCGGTCTTTCCTGTTCCAAAACAGTAAATAATTCCTCTGTTAATAAAAACCCGTTCTCTTCCTTTAGCATAAGTGGAATCACTTTGCTTCCTGCTGCTTTCGCCGCATGCTGATAACCATAAAAGGAAGGAGAAGGGATCATGATTTTCGTTGGATGCAGGGCATGCACAACCGCCATCAGAAGCTCCGAAGCTCCGTTTCCGAAAAGCAGCTTCTCTTCCGGAACAGCAAGCTTCTCTGCAAGGCTTTCCTTCAGTGCCAACGCCTCCATATCCGGATATTCCTGCACGCTGCAGACTGCTTCATGCAACGCCGCTTCGACTCCGTCCGGCATTCCAAGCGGATTTACATTGACCGAGAAATCAAGCCGGACCTGATTCCGGTAGATGTCTCCACCGTGTATTGCTTTGTTTTTCATCGTGTCTTTCCGGCTCCTTTCTAGCTTATCCAAAGTAGAAATGCAATTCCCATCATCCCTATACACAAAAGCTCACAAAGCCATGCGGTAAGATACATAAGGTGATTGATCCGTTTGATATCCTCGAATTCCACCTTCCGCACCGCATCTCCGATATAGGGTTTTTTCACCACTTTACCAAAATAACTGGCATCTCCGGCAAGCCGGATTCCAAGTGCTCCCGCGCATGCCGATTCTGTCTGTGCCGAATTCGGACTGGCATGTTTCCTACGGTCCCTCCTGTGAATCTGAAACGCCCTTTTTCCGTCATATGCACTTCCACCGACAAAAGCGGAAAGAATCATCAGATAAGCACTGATTCTGGCAGGAAAAAAATTCACCACATCATCCAGCTTCGCTGCCGCTCTTCCAAAATAGAGATAACGGTCATTCTTATAGCCAACCATGGAATCCATCGTATTCACGGCCTTATAAAAGAAACCCAGCACCGGTCCTCCCAATGCCAGATACAGCATCGGTGCAATCACTCCATCCGAAGTGTTCTCCGCTACCGTTTCAATCGCCGCCCTGGCGACTCCTGTCTCATCGAGTACGTCCGTATCTCTTCCGACAATCATGGATACCGCCTTTCTTGCCGCCGGAAGATCTCCCCTCTTTAAGCAGGCATAGACCTTCATGCTCTCAACCTTCAGACATTTCGTTGCCAGAATCTGATAGGTCATGATGGTTTCCAGCACCAGACCTATATAAGGATGCAGGGCATAACCGCCAAGCAAAAGAGCTGCGGTTACCACGGTTACGCTAAGAAGCACCAGTACAACCAGCACAATTCCTCTATGAAATTCTCTACGATCATTTCTTTTACTTTCTTCCGGATTCCCCAGCAGTTTCCGGTCAAGTGCCGCGATCAGATTGCCGATCAGCCGGATCGGATGCGGCAGCCAGTAGGGATCCCCTAGCAGAAGATCCAGAAGGAAACCCAGAAAGAACGCTGTCATATGATATTTCAGCATGGTATTCTCCCCATATGATATAGCATTAAGTTTACATAACTAATTTACATAACTAATTTACATAACTAATTTACATAACTTATCCATATATATCTCCCCGGATGACTGCCCGACGGTTACTTTGCAGCGGTAACCTTCTCCGTTTCCAATTTGAAAATCGAAGTACTCACCATCCGTAAAGCTGCTGCACACTGCCATTATCGTTCCTCCATGAACCACGGCAGCAATTTTCAGATTCTCATCCCTGTTTTTCTGCTTTGCTGCATTTTGCTGTTTTTCTGTATTCTCCAGCTTCTCTAACTTCTTCTGATTGTCTGTATTCTTCTGATTCTTCACATTCCTGTCATTTTCTGCATTTTTATCTTCTGCATTTTTGTCTTCTTCATTTCTACCTATAACCCCGGCAATTGCAATCCGGAGCATCTCTTCAAATCCCTGCCTGCACCGTGCAATAAAGTCCTCCCGGCTTTCTCCTTCCGGAAAAGGGATTGTTCCGTTGCTGTCAATCCAGACCTGATACCGGACATCTCCCTGCAGGTCCTGATAATTCTTTCCTTCAAAGAGTCCGAAGTCCATCTCCCGGAATTCCGGAATCATATGCTGCTCACAGTCCCCAAACAAAAGCTCTGCTGTTTCCCGGCATCGTTCCATAGGACTGACAAATAAGGCTTGTAAGGATGCCGGATCAGGATAGATGCCCTGCCTTTGAAAAGCCTTTAATTCCTCCCGTCCTTCTTCACTTAACGACTCCTCCGTCCTCCCCAGATACCGGTGCTCACGATTGGCATTCGTTGCTCCGTGCCGGATCAGATAAACTTCTATTTGATTCTCTGACCGATTCCGCATAATACACGCACCACCTCATCTGCTTTTTGTGCAAGCCGGATCAGAATTCTTCCGGTCTGCTCCCGATAGGTTCTTTCAAACGCATCCACCGGAACGATTCCGTTTCCGATTTCATCACAAATCAGAATAACCTCCGGATGCTTCTCCACAAACTCCATCACATCCGCTTCCAGTTCCTCCGGGGTTCTTTTTCCTGCCAGTTCCTTCTTCACAACATGATGGAAGTGATTGATAATCATCATCTTTTTTTCACCACCTGCTTTTTTCCAGGCTTCCTGTATCTGTCCCTCTTCCGGAAGTACCCCCTCAAAGATAATACTCTTCTCGTTTCCTTCCTCTTGCAGGACATAATGCAATTTTCCCTGTGCCAGACCACCTATAATTAATTTCATGATTTTCCTCTTATATCAACTTACCCACTACTGCCACTACAACCATCACCACTTCTTCACACAACAGCACAAACCATCCTGCGGTATCCCCGGTAATTCCACCGAGCTCCTTTTTTGTCCGGTGATGGTAATAGGCGAATATCAAAAGCGCCGCAAGTACCGCTGCTCCGCCCGGCAAAAGCGACTGCCACAGCATGAATGCGATACACAGGATTCCCTGTACATAAAGGGAGGCTTTCACGATCCGCTTCTGCGCCCTGCTCGCAAACAGGTAAAGCAGGCCATCACTTTTCGCGGAGTGGAAGGTAACCACTGCAATGCCGCTTAATACTCTCGACAACGCAAATCCGGCACAGACAATCCAAAGTCCGCTTTCCTTTTTAATCTCTGAGAACGCGCCCAGATAAATCAGGCCGTAAAGTGCCAGCATAATCACCGAAAACGCTCCAATATGGGAATCCTTCAGTATTTCCAGCTTCTTCTCCTTCGGCTGGTACGAGTGGAACGCGTCCATCGTATCCATGAAGCCATCCACATGAAAACCGCCGGTAATGAGCAGAGGAATGGCTGCCCCTCCCATTGTATAGCAAAGCATTCCCAGTTCAACCTGTTTACATAACATGGACCAAAGAACAATACCAAGGCCGATCACCGCCCCAATCCATGGAAAAAAGCATAACATATATTTCATGTCTTCCTCTTTCCACTCAAACTGTGGCATCGGAATCCCCGAATACATGGAAAAAGAAATGACAAAAGCTTTTAACAGTTTCATAATAACGTTCCTTTCCAGACAACCGGAATACCGGCCACTACTTCAATCACGGTATCGGCCATGACCGCCAGTCTTTCATTGACCTGCCCCATCGCCTCGATATATTCCGCGGTCGTTTCTTCATAGGAAATGCCATCCTCAAACACATTGTTGGTCACGATAAGCAGGTGCTCAAGCTGGCGGTTCAGTGCTTCTATTCCATCAAGAATCTGTGCGGTCACCTCATCCCTTAACCGGATTTTATTTTCTGCAAACATTTCATTTGCAACCAGATTGGACATACATTCCAGAAGTGCCGTATCCCGTATGAACGGTACGGAATTTTCCGGCCGATTGACCGTCACAGCTTCCTCCTGAAATTCATTGGATCGCTTTGCAATTCTCTGAGCTGCTTTTGTAAGATCCCTTGACTGCTCAATCGTCGTAAAGCCCTTCCCGGCACGGAGCCTTTGGTGACGTCTGATTTTGGCAAGGCTTTCTTCCCCAAACGGCTGCATGGTCGCAATATAATATTTTGTTTCTGCCTGCGTGGATAAGCGCATCAGATATTCTTCCGCAAAGGCGGACTTTCCGCTTCCGCTGCCACCTGTGACTAAAACTACCATAATCCTTATCCTTTTCCCTGTTCTTTTGCTTTCCGGTAATTCTACATTATGTAAACCTCTTATATACTGAAATCTGCATTCCGGAAAAGGTGGTTCCGGTCTCATACAACTGCAGCGCCATATCCAGTAATGCAAAGAGCATGACCGCTCCCGTTCCTTCTCCCAGTGCCATTTTCCCATCGATCACCGGCTCCATCTGCAGCTCCTTCATCAGTAACTCTACGGCCGGTTCCTTTCCCTTGTGTGAGGGGAGCAGATACTCCTTGGTCTCCGGAAAAAGGCGTTCTGCAACAAGAGCTGCCACCATGCTGATCACACCGTCTAAGACGATGGGCAGATGAAAGAGCGCACCTCCCACGCACATTCCAACCAATCCTGCAATGTCAAAGCCGCCGACCGTGCTTAAAACCGTGAACGGATCAGCCTCATACAAATCATAGCTCCGGATTGCCTCTGCAATCAACTGTTGCTTCCGTAAGAGCCCTTCTTCACTTAACCCGGCTCCCTTTCCGGTGACAAGTATGGGATCACACCGCAGCACTGCAGCTGCCACAGCACTGCTTGTTGTTGTATTTCCAATTCCCATTTCCCCGGTTGCCAGAAGCGTATAGCCATCCCTCTTACATTCCTGTACCAGCTTTATGCCTGTCGCAATGGCTTTCACGGTCTCTTCTTCCGTCATGGCAGGCTCCCTCCGGAAGTTCCGCGTTCCGCACCGAAGCTTCTCATTCCGTACTCCCGGAATGGAACCTTTATGGCTCATGCCGATATCTATCGGAATTGTCACGGCTCCGGCCTTTGCACACATCTTCCCGACCGAAGAAGCGTTTCGACCCATAGCCTGCACAACTGCTGTGGTCACTTCCTGTCCGCTCTGGCTTATCCCTTCTTCCACAATCCCGTTATCAGCGCAGAAGATCAGTACTGCCTTTTTTGAAAGGTCAAGCACCTCCGTTCCAAGGATCGCTCCGATCTGTGCAGTAAGTGCTTCAAACCGTCCCATACCGTCTAACGGTTTGGCAACATGATCCCAGTTCTTCTGCACCTTCTTACGCATCTGTTCCTCCGGTGCTTCTATTTTAATCTGCTTTAGTTCCTCCCTGGTATAATCCTTAAATACCGGCATCCCGAAGCATTCCATAAACTTCCTCCATATTTAAGTAAAGCCGTAAGGTATCTGCCAGCTTGTCATACTGCTTTTCCTTAAAGCTCTGATAGTCCTCCATCTGACTGCCCTGCAGGGAAACGCCCTTTTTCTTTGCAAGAGCCTGTACAGTCTCCCCTGCAATCTGTGCCTGATCGAACAGTCCGTGCACATAGGAACCGTAAACATTCGGATTTGCTCCTGTCTGGATCACCGGCTGGTTTTCCGGCAAAGCCTCGCCTGCCTCTTCTTTCGGCAATGTCTTTCCCATATGAATTTCGTAGCCCCGGAAAGCCTTTCCGGACATCCCCTGTAACGGTCCTTCTATCTGTCCTACGCTGCCTTCTGTCTGGCAGCGCCGCTTCTCCTTCTGTAAGACGGTCGTTACAGATAACAATTCCATTCCCCTGATAGAGCCGCCCTCTTCCACACCATCGGGATCTGCTATGGTTTCTCCTAACATCTGATAGCCTCCGCAGATTCCGAATACCGGGATCTCTCCTGCTAATCTTTTCACCGCAGCTTCCAGACCGTTCTGCCGCATCCATTTGAGATCCCCCATCGTATTTTTGCTGCCCGGAAGAAAAATGAGATCCGGATGATGCAGCTCACTGATCGAGGTCACATAACGCACCGTCACCTCCGGAAACTGCTCGAAAACATTGAAATCCGTAAAGTTGGATATTCTCGGGTAATGAATGACCGCAATATCAATCAGCCCTTCCTTTTTACGATCAAAACGTCCGGTAAGACTATCCTCATCTTCAAGCGCAAGCTCCATATAAGGAACCACTCCCGTAACCGGAACACCACCTTTTTCTTCCAACATCGTAATTCCCGGGTCAAGAATCGACTTATCTCCCCGGAATTTATTAATAATAAGTCCCTTGACCCGTTTTCTTTCTTCTTCCGTCAAAAGCATCAATGTTCCCAGGAGCTGTGCAAACACCCCTCCACGGTCAATGTCCCCGACTAAAAGCACCGGTGCATCCAGCATCTGCGCAAGACCCATATTTACAATGTCGTTTTCTTTCAGGTTGATTTCCGCAGGGCTCCCTGCTCCCTCGATCACAATAATATCCGCATATTCCTCTAACTTCCGGAATGCCTTCCGGATGTCCGGAATCAACTGCTTTTTGTAGGCAAAATAATCCCGTGCGCTCATGTTGCCGATCACTTCTCCATTGACAATGACCTGCGAGCCGGTATGATTCGTGGGTTTTAGCAGAATCGGATTCATACAGACCATTGGATCGATCCCTGCTGCTTCCGCCTGCATGACCTGAGCCCTTCCCATTTCCAGCCCTTCCTTCGTAATAAAGGAATTGAGCGCCATATTCTGTGATTTAAAAGGAGCCACTCGCCATCCGTCCTGCTTAAAAATCCGGCACAGCCCAGCCACCAGAAAGCTCTTACCCGCATTCGACATGGTTCCCTGTATCATAATTACCTTTGCCATCTGTTTATCCTCATGCCTGTTTTCTTAAAGGCTATCTTCCTTTTCTATCTCCTTACTGTCCCATTTCTTCCCCGGTATCACTCTTCCCCGGTATCGCTATTCCCTGGTATTACTCATCTCTGGCAACATTCTTCTCCTGCATTTTGAAACTCAACTTCAATCTCCTTCTCCTGCGCCCAGTTCAGCAGTTCTTCGTTCTCCTTCTCGAAGCTCCCGAAGTTTTTCCGGCAGCAGATCAGTTTTTTGCAGTTACTTAATATATTCTTTGCTTCCTGCAGGGTTTCCCGGGGAACCGGCTCAAAAGCTTCCGTTACAATCACCTTGCCGGCAAGTGCCCTCGCAGTCGGATAATCCAGATCATTCCGGAACAGAATTCCGGTTGCAAATGGCGTCCCCTCCCGCTGCAGCTTCCGGTAGACACTCCTGCCGCTGCCGCCTCCTGCCATCACAAAAACCTCAGGCTCTCCCCGTGGTGCCGGCAACTCCACATTTCCGGTTGTTTCCTCGTAGCTTCCCTCTGTAATATCGAACAGCTTCGCAATATATCCTTTGTCCAGTACCTCTGCCGGAGTTCCCATCCGGTCTACCCGGTGTTCCCGGATACACAGAATCTGATCGGAGATAATCTCTGCCAGTTCAATCTCATGCAGGGACATGATCACAGTCAGCTTTTTCTTCCGTTTCATTTCCTGTAACACTGACAAAAATTCCAGCTTATACTTCACATCCAGATACGATGTCGGCTCATCCAGTATCAGAATTTCCGGCTCCTGACAGATCGCACGTGCCAGCATAATCCGCTGCCTTTGTCCATCACTGATTCTCGTAAAATCCTGATCCTTAAGTTCCTCTACATGCACCAGCTTCATGGCCTCTGCCACGGCCTCCCGGTCCTTTTCCGAAAGGATACCGAACCGCCCGGTATAAGGATATCTACCGGTTGCCACCACATCCTCACAGGTCATCATTTCCGTACGCAGACGTTCCGTCAGCAGTACGGCCATCGTCTGTGCTCTCCTGGATAAGGACATTTCTTCCAAATGACTGCTTCCCAGCATAATCGTACCGCCAAGCAGCGCCAACTGTCCGGCAATGCTTTTAAGGATGGTCGATTTGCCGGAACCGTTCGGACCGATCAGTGTCAGGATTTCACCCTTCGAAAGTCCGATTTCGATTTGTTCCATCAGGGGCTTTCCGTTATAGCCCACTGCCATTTTTATGGTACGGAAATAATCCTTCATGTGTCCATCTTCTCCTTATTCCTGCGAACCATCACCCATAAGACAACGGGCACTCCGAAGATCGCCGTCACCGTGCTGATACTCAATTCGGTCGGTGCCAGAACCATCCTCGCAAGCAGATCACAGAACAGACAGAACACTCCGCCGCCAAGAAAACAGGCCGGAATCATCAGAATCGGCTTCGTCGTTCCAAGGAACTGCTTAACAAGGTGCGGCACCGCAATTCCCACGAAGGAGATTGGTCCCGCAAACGCCACAATACATGCCGAAAGGACACTGGATAAAACCACCAGTGCAATCCGCAAAAGCCGCACATTCACTCCCATGTTCTGTGCATAGCCCTCTCCCATCTGATAAGCACTTAAGGGCTTTGCCAGTAAAAAGATGCAGATGCAGGTAAGGAAAACCACCACCGACATCACCCTCACCTGGTTCCAGTTCATCCCGGAAAAGCTTCCCCGTGACCAGTTATGCAGATTCACAATTTCCGCATCCTCCGCAAAGGTCACGACAAACTCGGTAATTGCCGAACAGATATAACCGATCATCACACCGCTTACCACCAGCATCGACATCTGGTTTACCCGGCGTGCCATCAGAAGCACAAAGCCCATACAGATCATGGCACCGAGAAATGCTGCCAGAATCATCGTAAAGGAGGTTACCCTTATGGAACGTCCCATGAAAAATACCATAAATAATGCAACCATCATTTTCGCTCCGGACGAGATTCCGAGCACAAAAGGTCCTGCAATCGGATTATGGAAAAAGGTCTGTAATAAATATCCGGCAAGGGCAAGCGCCCCACCAAGGATTAACGCAGCCAGCGTCCGCGGCATCCGGATGTCCCACAGAATTCTCGCATTCAATACCTCCTGTCCCCGGATGGAAGAAAGAATATCCTTAAACGGAATGGACACCGTTCCGATGCAAACATTCAGAATCAGGAACAGAATAATTCCTGCTGTCAGTAAAAGGAATGCCGTTATCACTCTTAATGTTCGGTTATGCTGCATATACTTTCTCCCCTATTTCAGCCGGAAAAGATACTTCATCTGCGTATCATCCCCCCGAAGGAGCATGATATGAAAGTCCTTCATCAGATCACCAACGGACATCGACTGCTGATAATAGTCATTGGTCGTACAGAATACATTTCCCTCCTGTACTGCTTTAAAATCTTCTAAAACCGGGCATTTTTCAAGGAGCTGTGCAATGGAATCCACGCCGCCGTCAATCGTACTGTTATAAATCAGGAAATCCGCATCCTTTGCCCCTTCATAAAACTCCTCGATCTGGATGTTCATGGTCGAACGTCCACCTTCTTCCCCCATGTCCTCAAAAATATATCTTCCTCCCGCAAGCTCAATCATTTTCGGGATATAATCGGAGCTTCTCCGGATCTGCACCAGCCCGTTTGAGGTGATAAAGAAAAATGCCACAGTCTGATCGGTCTTTTCATCCGAGGTCACTTCCTCTAAAATGGCCGTCTGCTCTGCAAAGATCTGTTCCGCCTCTTCTTCCTTTCCCACCATGGCACCGAAGAATTTAATCCATTCCACCCTGCCAAGCGGATGGGATTCATAACTGGAATACTCAATCATCACCGGGATTCCAAAGTCATTCAGCATTTCAATCACCTCGGGCGTATGCGTAATCATCCGGTTTTCAATGGCGAGGGAGCAGTTTTCTGAAACGATTGTTTCATAATCTGGCTTACTGTACTTTCCGGCATACCGGATATCGCCCCGCTCCATGGCATCCCTGGCTTCCTCCACATACCAGTTTTCTTCCTTCTGCCCGGAAAACCGTATCGTATCAAGAGCTTGAAGCTTCACAAACATGTCCATCACCGCAGACGATACCAGATACAGGTTCCGGATGGGCTGCTGCATGACAATCACCTCTTCCGGGAGGTTTTCCGGTATCTCTTTTTCCTCCGGCACAATGAAAAGCTCCGTTCCGTCCATTGTCTTCAGCATCCGGTATCCGCCCTCATAATAGTCCACGGAGAAATTCTCGGCATACTGCAGTTCCATGCTGCCTTCATAAACCAGTTCTTCTGATTCTGCCTCATTCGTGCCTTCCGGGGAAAGAATCGTTGCCTTATCTGCACTTATCCCAGCTGCTCCTGCTTTTTCATTCGCATCCTCCGGAAAAGCTGCATTCTTTCCCGGTACGATCGAAGCAGAATCAGAAGAAGGACTGCCACAGCCCAAAAGCCCAAGCAGTCCCAGCAAAAACAAACCGGATACGATTGTTTTCTTTCTTCTTTTTCTCATAGATCGTTCCTCTTAATCGAGCGCCTTGATCGTATCGGAATGAAAGGTCAGGGTATACTCGATTTCATGTGGCTTACTCATTGCCACAGTATCTCCGATTACCGTCACCGGTTCGTCAAAAGCGGCTACGGGAATCTCAAATACGGAATTTCCTTCGGTGTTTACCGGAAGAAACTTCTCTCCGTCTACCAGCATATAATCATAGTTCGGACTGCTCCACTCTACGGTAGCAGTCACCTTCTGATTCTCTACGGTAATCGTCACAGGAGAAGCAATGCTTGCGCGTCCGCTTCCTCCTTCAAAGGTCATCTCTACTAAATAGCTTCCATCTGTAAGATCAGGAATGCCGGATTTTCCTGAAGCTTCGCCGGAAACCGATGTCCCTGCTGTTTCTGCTTCAGAAATATCTACAGGATTCGATACGCAGACCTTGTGGTCATACCACTTGCCCTTGGTTCCGATCAGGGCAACATCAAATTCTTCATCCAATGCCGGAACCGGAATATCAAATCCATATACCTCATCGGTCAGGCCGTCACTGTAGGTTACTTCATCCACTGTCGGCTCTAAGAGCTGCGCACCGTCCTTCTGCGCATCCTCTGCAGATCCCGGATAAAGATTCAGGATCTTCCTGGAGGCCAGAGATACATGAATGGTCATCTGACCGTTTTCTACCGTCAGGACTCCCTTTCCATCACAGGCTTCACTTACATGGAACATGGAACTGTCCGTAGAAAATTCCGCATCATAAGTTCCATCCGGAAGTATTGCCTGCGTGGTTTCTGCTGTGTCTTCCTGAACCTCTGTCGCTGCTTCACTCTCTTCGGGTTCTTCCGTAACTTCTTTAGCAGCAGGGGCTGTCTCTTCGACAGCCGCCTCCTGCTGATCCTCTGTCTTTCCAGCACAGGCACTTACAAAAGCCATACTGAAAACCAATACGCCGGTCAAAAGGATTGTTTTTATCTTACTCATTGTCCGCCTCACAACATCCTGTTCGATACAGGTTTATTTTCATTCCAGTCAGCTATACCGATTCTACTGATTCATAGCATCTGCCGTATGCTCTACATAAATCTGCTGGATTCCTTCGATTTCACCAAGTCCTGCGATCTGGGTATCGACACTGTCAAACTTGCCGGAAGCCTTGAACATGCTTAACCAGGAATCCTCATCCCCGCCTGCCATATCATTGTTTGCATGATCTCCGGCAACAACCATTAACGGACGAAGAATGACTTTGGTATATCCGGCTTCTGCTACTGCATCAATGACTGCTTCACATGCAGTTTCTTCCGGTTCTCCCTCTACCGTACCGATAAATACATTATCATAACCAAGCTCCTTCATCTGTGTCTGCATCTGGCTGTAGGACACCTTTGCAGTATGAGAGGTTCCATGTCCCATAAATACAAATGCGGTACCATCTTCCTTCGCTGCATCCAGACTGTCATAACCTGCAGTCTTTACTGCTTCTGCGGTAAGAATTTCTGCAACCGCCTTCTTATCTGCATTGATTACCGTTGCATCTGCACCTACTTCACCAAGTAACGGCTCTGCAACCTGGACGGATTCGAACTGATCCTTGTAATTATCCAGCTCTCCAACTAATTCATCATACTCTGCACCATGCATTAAGTGTGTCGGCTGTACAATCAGGTTCTTGACACCGTTTGCAACCGCGCGGTCCAGTGCCTGGTTCACATTATCAATCTTCTCACCATCACGGGCCTGTACATGGTTAATAATAATCTGTGCGGTAAATGCTCTTCTTACAGACCAGTCCGGATAAGCGGCCTGCAGGGCATCTTCAATTCCCTTAATGTCTGCTGCACGGCTGTTGTTAAAGGAAGTACCAAAGCTTACTACCAGAATTTCATTTTCACCGATTTCATCCTGATTACGTGCATCATCCTTAGAAGCATCTCCGGTATCTCTTCCGAAGTAATCCGGATCTGCATTTTCACCTTCTACCAGTTCCTTCTGTACATCTGTTAAAGCATCCCATGCAGCCTTTGCATCTGCACACTGCTGATCGGTGTTTTCCGTTCTTTCCTGCACATAAATTGCATCAATCAATGCTGCTACATTGTCTGCTGCCATTTGGTCTGCATCCTCACTCTCTGCGGTATCTGCCTCTTCCTCTGTGGCTTCTTCTGTTGCAGAGGCTGCTGCATCCACGGTTGTATCTTCGGTCTGTGTGGTTTCTTCTGCTGTGGTTTCCTGTGTATTGCTGCTTCCACATCCGGCAAGCGTACATACACCAAGTACCGATGCCATAAGTACTGCTACAATTTTGTTTTTCATAAGATCTCCTCTTTTCTGCAGGTTTCCTGCGTTTTTTGATTACGAGTAGGCTGCCAGGAAACGGGAGTTTACGCAGTAAATAAAGAGTTCGCTTTATAGAAATTCCAATGGAATTTCCATAAACAAATAAAACCCTTTCCTATTTTTAACAGGTAAAGGGTTTGTACACAAAGAAAACGTAACCATCCGGAATTGTGCAAAATCTGCAGCATCCCCAACGGTCCGCATTACGTACAACCTTTTTACTCGTGGTCTGAAACAATCGTTTCTGTACAGCAGTCAGGCAGGTCTCCCGGCTTAAAGATCATCGCATCCGCCATCTTCCCAGTTTCCCAGTGATATCTCGGCTTCTACTCCCTAATTACGGTGACGAGTTCGTACAGGATTTGCACCTGTTTCCCTTTTCACCGGAGCCAACGCGCATCTATGATACGGCAAAATTGCCACGCATTGCTCCGACACCTTACATACTCCATATTCAATTCATGCGCTAATATAACATATTTCTACAGGAAACTCAACCGAATTTTTTCACGGGAATGCAGTTTTGAATCAGCTTTTCATACTCCGCTTCGTCAATGTGATATTTGCTCCGGAGTACCACATACGAAACCAGCAATGCCGCTACCGGAATCAATACCATGCCAAGTCGGAACACCAGCCCCTGTGTGGCAGAGATCTCACCAATATACTGATTGGCGGTAAGCAATGCTTCCTCACTGGACAGTTCCCCACGGTTTACGGCAATCTCCAACGCACTGATTCTCTGGCTCTTTGCATAAATCCCGCTCACAATCAGCACCAGCGTCGACAGCCCCTGATTGATCCCACCCGCCAGCTTTACGCTGAAAGAGCGGACTGCGGAAATCACGGAATCATGCCGCTCGTGAAATCTTGCCTCATCGTATTCGATCGTGTTGTTAATCATAACGACGATCACCAGATTCATCAATCCCTGAAAGAAAAAGATGAGAAAGCCGATGACATTTAACAGGATGACGTTCTTCGGCAGCACATAGCCAAATCCAAGGAAACCTGCATACCCTGCCAGTAAGGCAACGAGACATATCTTAAGTATTTTACCTCTTGAAAAGTGTTTTGCCAAGAACGCATAGCTCGCCTGCGAAATCAGCATTCCCAGTCCGTACATCACGGTAAAGTAAAATACCAGATTTCCACTTTCCGAATAACCATATTCTATATAGAAGAAATTCACTCCAAAAATAATCAGGATATTGCAGGTAATGTTAAAAAAGATGGATGCAATGCCTGCTGCCACAAGCTGATCATTTCTTGCAAAAATGTGATACATATCCTTTAAGAATAACTTCTCGGTCTGCTCCTTCCGTTCCTTTTCCCGGATGCCAAAGGCGGTCAGCATCTGGAAAGCAATAAGTGCTAAGGCTACGACCAGCGCAACGATCCGGTAAGCCATTACCGCATTTCCTGCAATAACGACAGGAACCACACCGGCCACTGAAAACTGACCGATGCAGACGAAAATACTCATGATCGTAACCAGACTGTCCCGGGTTCCCGGATCCGAGCTTAACGAAGGAAGCACGCCCCAGTAGGCAATATCATTCATGGTATACGTCATTCCCCACAGTAGATAAAAGAGACTGTAAAATGCTACAAATCCCCAGCCCTGCGGTCTTATCGTAAACAGACAGATAATCACCACGGCATTACTGATCGAGCCAATCAGGATCCAGGGTTTGAATTTTCCCATCCGGAAATGTGTATTTTCAATAATAATTCCCATCAGCAGATCGTTGACTGCATCCCAGACCATGCAGACAATCATCGCTGCGCTGATCACGGCAAACTGTACGCTGCTTAAATTCATCGTATACTGGACATAAAGAATCAGGTACATACTCACCAGCGCATACGCAGCGTCCCGCCCTGTTGCTCCAATACAATAGCTCCATTTTGTTCTTGCATCTAATTTATCATTCATGTTTTTTCCCCCTGTTCGCAGAATCTACAATTTTTAAAATCGTCTTTCGTTTCACCATACCACCACTCTGATTACAGACACTGTCCAGATTTCCTTCTAAAATTCCTTCCAGCATCATCCGCACCTCCGGGTCCTTCACGGACTTCGGGAAATACATCAGCCTCGCTGCCAGCTTCCCGATCCGGATCCACCTTCTGGCAAGCCGGGAATACGGCTGCATCTGCGTCAGAGAATTCTTCGTTGTAAATTCTCCCGGAACGGTATGGGAAAGATGAGTCCTCGAATAAGTATAAATCCTGTCAAAATCTTCTTTCGTAAGAGGCACCGGATTTTTAAGGCTTAAAGGACCCTTAAGCTCCACTCCCGAAATCTCCATCTCCTTTGTCAGCCGGATGTCATTAAGGGAAGCTCCAATCTGGATCTCATAAGTGCCTCCGATCACCTGAAATTCCGAATTCTGATAGACCGAGAAAGTCCTGTCAGTTAACATAACTTCTACTTTCTTCTTTTCTCCGGGCTGTAAGGCGGTCTTTGCAAATCCCCTCAATTCCCTTTTGGCACGAAAATCCTCTGTCTGGGAATTTCTGACATAAACCTGTGAAATCTCCATTCCGGCAGTCTCACCGGTGTTTTCCACCTCAAACGTAACCGTATAGCTTTGATCCGCATTCTCTGTGATTGTGAGATTGGAATAGGAAAAGCTGGTATAGCTCAATCCATGTCCGAAACAGAACCGCACCGGCACCTGAAAGGTATCGTAATACCGGTATCCCACGAAAATACTCTCCCGGTATTCCACCTCATCCGGATGCAGTCGCTGTTCCTTCTGCTTTCCAAAGTTTCCGTAGCTTGGTACATCTTCTTCCCGGTAAGGAATCGTCTCTGCCAGCTTCCCGCAAGGATTCGCCTTTCCCGTCACGAGCCGCGCACAGGCTGTCCCGGCGGCTTCTCCTCCCAGATAAAGCTGTAACACCGCCCTGCACCGGCACACAAGCTGCATCTCATAGGGCGAACCACTTATAGAAATAAATCCCATGTTGTCATTTACCTTCAACAACTCCTGCAAAAGTACTGACTGATTCTGTGGCAGGGAAAAGTTTTCCCGGTCATATCCTTCTCCTTCTGCAATATCTGTAAGTCCTCCGAAAAACAGCACCGGAATCTTCCGCTCCTTTGCCTCTTTTGCCAAAAGCAGTGCTTCCTTTTCCAGCTTCTTATTTCTCTTCCATGAAGTACTCTGATATCCTCTGGCAAAGTGTACCGTAACATGCTCCTTTTCCAAGGCTTTGATCACTGAGTCAACCCGTTCCGTATGGATATGGCTGCTGCCACCTCCCTGAATTCTTGGGTGAAACGCCAGATCCCCCAGAATCAGGATTTCCTTTTCTCCCTTTAGTGGAAGGAAGCCGTCATTTTGAAGGAGAACTGCACTTTCTTCTTCGATTTTCTCTGCCAGCTCGTGATTTCTACATCTCGTTTCAGGGACAACGCAGTTTAACCTTTTCCCGATTCTCTGCCCCCTGCCATAAGTCTCCTCCAACTCCTTAATTCTCTGTGCTGCCTCCGCAAGTTTGGAAACCGGAAGTTTTCCTGTCTTTATGGCATTGGAAAGATCCTTAAAATGATTGCCGTTGCTGTCCGGCATCTCCACATCCATTCCGGCCCTGATGCAGGCAGGAAGATCCACGCAGGCTCCCCAGTCACTCATGACAAGCCCTTCATAGCCCCATCTGTCCCTCAGAATACCGGTCAGCAATTCCCTGTTTTCACAGGCCGGTACGCCATTCAGATAATTGTAGCCGGCCATAACCGTAGCCGGTCTTGCTCTCTTCACCGCCTGTTCAAAAGCCGCCAGATAAATCTCGTGCAATGCCCGCTCATCGATCATGGAATTCGAGGTCATGCGGTGAGTTTCCTGATTATTTCCTGCAAAGTGCTTCAACGAAGTTCCGACACCACACTTCTGCATGGAACGGATATAAGCCACTGCCAATTCTCCCGCAAGGAACGGATCTTCCGAATAATACTCGAAATTCCTTCCGCAAAGCGGGGAACGTTTGATGTTGATTCCGGGACCAAGCACAACCGAAACACCCAGTTCCTTTGCCTCCTTCGCAATCCCTTCTGCCATTTGTCCGATGAGGACCGGATCCCAGGAACACGCCACGCTGCTTGCCGTTGGAAAACACGTTGCCTCATAACTGTCATTGTTCTTGGCTCCATCCTCCTGCGCCCGGACACCATGCGGTCCATCCGACACCTGAAGTTCCCCGATATGCCAGGCTCCTTTTCCTGTTACGAGCCTGCACATTTCTTCTAAATTCTGATCCATAAAACACCCCCATTTTATGTTACTTTCTAAGATCAAATTATCATCTTCGAGTTGAAGCCTATATCATTTTTATGTTATATCATATCAAATTTATGGTTCTGAATCGTTACAATTTATGTTACAATAAAAAAACTGAAATCTACTTCAAAAGGAGTCCGGAATGTCCTCAAATCAGTGTGAAATAAACTACGAATTTCTTACCTCTTCCCAAAATTTTCTCTACGATGCAAGAGAGGATGGGAAGACGCATACGCCTTTCCACTATGAACTCCTGCTATTTCGGGCTATTCAGAATGGGGATCGGAAGGGTGTGGAGGATTCCCTGACGCTGTATCAGAATTCCGGTCTGATCATCGGTCACATGTCCGATAATCCCTTGCGGGAGGTTCATTACTGGGCGGTATCGACCATTGCCGTTGCCATTCATTATGCGATTTTAGGGGGATTGGATGAAAGTGAAGCCTATCAGCTAAGCGACGAATATATTCAGGAAATTGACTTTCTGAAAACAATGGAAGAATGTATTCATTATCTGTGTGAAAAAGCAATGGAGCTGGTCACAAAGGTGAAGGAAAATACCATTCCCCAATGCTCCAGTCCCTTAATTAATCAGTGTGTGCATCTCATTCATATTCATCTTCACAGCCGTCTTAAGATTGAAGATCTTGCCCGAAGCCTCCATGTGTCCCGGGACTATTTATCTGCTGCCTTTAAAAAGGATCGGAAGATTTCTCTTCACCGGTATATCCTTGACCAGAAATTACAGGAGGCCAAGCGCATGCTTTCCCACGGCATGTCCATCAACGAAACCAGTTACACGCTCTGCTTCTGCAATGAAAGCCACTTCATACAGCTTTTTAAGAAAAAGTATGGAATGACACCGGGGGAATATGTAGCTGGCTGTTCCAGGTGCTAAGATCATGTTAACAATTTTATATTCTGCCGTGGCAGATGAATAGTACCTTTATCATGGTTTTGCTTCTCCTTGTTATGCCCAAGAATGCCCTGTGTTGCAAGGCTTTCTTGGTATATTCACCAGAGCGTACATTCTTACTTTTTTAATTGAATCAAATTCTGCCAGTCCTTATGGTATCCCATTTCCTTCATAACATCTTCCACTGTTATTGTTATAAGTTGTTTATCTAACTTAGCAAAAGCCTTTTTCATTAAAGAAATAAATTCCTTTAAATCAGTCTTACTTAACAGCACAGCAAATATAATAGCTATTGCATATGTATCATTTGTTCCTGACACGTACGAACCATCTGGCTTTGGAGTAATTCCAAGTAATTTAAAATTCTTAATTCCTTTTGTATGAAGACTCTGCCTAAATCTCATATCAAAAAGTCTCTCATCATGTGCACACTTGTTTCTAGCCATACTGAGCATATTCATATATTTATGTAGTTCTTTTACATTAACTCCAAAAAACTTAGCTACCCTTTGCTTATCGGTTAATTTCATATGCAAATAAAAATTTGTAATTTTCCCAAAAGTAAGTACATTAACCAAAACCCATAACGGAATATATCCATGCTGTGTCATATAATGAGTAACTACATTATGATGCTTCCCCATCTGTCTAGCCAGTTCCTGATGAATATCTCCAATCAATTTAATAACCGCTTCAGCATTTTCTTCTGCACTCATCCGCCTTATTTCATCAATATCTTTCAACATATCCAATCTATGCGTTTTAGCAATATACTTTAAATCAGAGGTATCTGTCGAAACAGTAGATTGAAAATTAGACAATTTCAAATAATTATCATGACCATATACAGATGAAAATTCATGTGCTATAACTGTTTTTAATGAATTTTCTAATTTAAGCAAAAACTTTAGATAAATAGTTCTTACTTCTCTATCGAAACAGTACAATAACATTATAATAATTTTCCTGCTCGAGAATTCTCATTGCACGAGCTCCTTGAGCCCCCTCTTTAATTCCCATTCCTCTCGAGCGTAACTTTGCTAACTGTTGTCTATATGTCTTATAAGTCTTTTCTTCCATTTTTCCTCCTCATATAAATAAAAAAGCCCCCGGGCCCGAAGGACACCGGAGGACAAACTGGCAATCTTTACGTACATTCTATTATATCACCGGTAACATTTTTGTCAACAGTTAGATGCACCAAGGTTCCCTTTTTATTATATGCAAAACCCTTCTTTTTATGTTTAAATTATATCAAAATACCATGCATTTTTCAAGTAAAATCATTCTGAAATTTTTAAAAAATATCTTATACTGAAAGTTTTTCGATCATTTCCACAAACAATTCCGGCTTCTGTAATACCAGTCCGGCATGTCCCAGATCCGGTAATACTTCAAACTTTGTCTGCGGGAATTTTGTTTTCATATAATGAAGATCCTTTTTTCTCTCCTTCTCTTCATCTTTCGCATACCAGTAATGGATCTGCGTATCAATTACCGGGAGTGGTTCCGGAACTTTATAATTATTGCATGAATCAAAGGTTCTCCATAAGGTTTTCCGACTGCAATGCCGCAGGACATCTGCTACATATTGCAGATCCTCCCTGGAATAGTCATCGGTCGCGAATGCTTTTTCCAAAAGTCCTACACCGCCTGCCCTTCCGATCATCATCATAAGATAATCCTTCAGGGCAATGAAGCGCGTGACAATCCATGGCAGTTGATAGGGTGTGATTCCGCCATCCATAACGCAATGCCGGATTCTGATCTTTTGTCCAAGCGCAGTCATCAATGCAATGGAGCCTCCCATGGAGCAGCCGTATACCGCATACAATTCCAGATAGCCCTCTGCCTTAAGCCAGTCATTCAGTTCTGACGCAATCCTTTCCACGCTGGTATAATCACTGTCATTTTCAAAATCATAACCGGGAAGTGCCGGAACCAGAAGATGATACTTCTTCTGCAGTAAAGGGATGATATTTTCAAAATAATCCCATTTCACAACCGAAGGATGAATCATCAGAATGGTTTCTTTATTTTCTTTTCCGAATTCATGAATATTCACTGGTACTCACCTTTTCTTATTGTTTTCTTTCATTCTATTTCTCATATTCAGAAAAGTCAAACCCAAATCCTCTACAATACTTCTGTCCTATTCCACTTGTAACAATATTTCTGATTCAATTATTTTCCTCGGCAACATATCCTACAAATTTCTTATTTTCAAAGAAATCATTCAGATATTCTATAGCTGTTTCTTTATCCCATCTGCACATCCATAATTCATTATTATATACAGCACATAAAATTTCGGCACAACCAGCTATGTCTTTGTTTTCCATTTTTCTGATAAACATATAAATACCTCTTTTCGTCTCAACCCATTACTTTACATATCGTTGACATGGTATTCACTTTACTGCCGTTTGATTTTATTGTCTATACACAGACAGGTAAGATGCCAAAAAGAGGGGTTAAGATACACTTTTTCGAATCCTCTTATTTCTGTCATAATTCCTTTAATTCTTTACCAATCTTTTGCAATTCCAAACCAGATAACTGTTCTAATATAAATTACAAATATTCTTTACTTGAAGCCATTCGTCATTGCTCCAGCTTCCTGCTGCCTGCATGCGCACAATGAACATGCCATAATTACAGAAATCATCAAAAATAATTTATTCTTCAAATCTTTTTCTCCTCGTCATTCTACATTATTATTGGTTCCATGATGATATATTAGTTTAATTAATGCTTTTGTACCACTCAGTAACTGCCTTCAAATTCTGTAAAGATACTCGTTTCCCACCATTTACCATCATATCTAACATATCATCCTCTTCGGGCGTACGGTCGGTTTTATTTGCCAGTCCCTTTCCGGCGGTTTTAACCATGACATTCATCATGAAACGATATGCTCCATGAAGCTTCTTCACATCAAAGTTCCCCTGTAACGTAAACAAAGGAATCCTCTGCGGAATAGCATTTTTATCCCTGACCTCTTTTAGCTGTGTGCCTGTCTGTCCCATGCCGACACCACAGACTGCACGCAATTTATACAATTTTGCTGCCTCTTTATATCCTTTGATTCCTCCTGCCATAATCCAGCCAAGATAAATGATTTCACTGCCAGCAGGCACCTTGTTTTTTGCCTGCTGTAAACTATGTACAGGAAGATTCAATTCCTTTCCCAGTAATTGTGCATACTCCGCTGTGCTTCCGGTATTTGATGTATATATGATTGCTTTCATTCTTCTGACCTCCATAATATAAACGACGCAGTGCAAAACTGTAATATTACAATCTGCTCTGCGTCTTAGCGTCTGGCAATGGATTTGTAATCCACTATATGATCCTTTACATTGATAATAAAATTTTCTTTACATTTTGGACAAAACAGCGGAAAATGTTTTAATTCCGTATCATCCAATATCTGTGTCTGTGTCTTTGCTTTGCACACCGGACATAGTATCCATTTATCCGTTACTATTGCTTTCATCTGACCTGTCACCTCCTGATAAATTCCATAAAATGCTATCCTTCACGCCTAAGCCTTTTAAATATGTCATACCGGTATTATGAAGCATACGATACATATTTTCTTTTGTATCCTTGACGATTCCTGAGGCAATCAGAGTTCCTATCCCCTGTGTATACACCATCATTGTCATCGCAAAATCCATTACCTGTCTTGGTGTAATCCCAAGCAGTTCTGCCATCTCCTGATACACATTAGCGGTATCCTGATTATTCGTCTGTAACTCGAAGCCTGTACTTAGCAGCTGGCTTCGCTCTCCAGTGTAAAGAAAACGAAACAAATTAGGATTTTCTAATGCTAAGTCAATGGTTCCTTTTCCTCTTTGTTCGAATGTTGCAAGTTCGTTTTCATTCCGACTGTAATACTTATCCGCTACATACTGCTCCGCAAAAGGAATCAATTCCTCACGCAATCCATCCATTCCACCAAACTGCCATGAAATCGGTGCTGTAGAACAACCCAGTTCCCCGGCTACAGCTTTTATGTTAAGAGCGGCATATCCATTTTTTGAAACAAGCTCCAGTGCAGCCTGCAGCATATCTTCTTTTTTTATTTTTGGACTACTTGGCATATAATATCTCCAATGCTATAAATTAGTTTACTATAAACTTATTTATAGTATATCACTTTATACATACATGTCAATGACAAGTATCTATTTTTCACTTTCTAAAACTTCATCCGATACAGTTCTATTCCAAGCACTGCATTATATCCTGTCACAGCAAACACACTGAATCTTTCAACAAGCCCGAAATAATCCTTCGGTACAATATTCATTCCTATTTTTTTCTTGTCTTTATGCATGGGAAAGCTCCGGAAAATAAAGTTTTTCATTCTCTATACTTTTAAGCTGTTCCCCTAGATAAAACAGCCTGTAATCATCGGCACCATCATATTGCTCTGCCACACATATATCCATATCTGTGAAAGCTGGTGTGAAACCAAGCTGACAGTTATGATATTCCCCTTTCACTCTCTGTAAAACGTCCAAAAGTGTTACATGATTTTCACATATAACGCTCTGTAAAAGCAAAGTATTTTCTTCCATTTCTGCAACAATGAAACAGTCCATATCCTTTGCATAATATACATTTTCCATATCTGCTGAATAAAACATCTGCAAGCCAAATTTATTAAGCTGCTCCAGTGAGGAATTAACTGCACTGCGGCGAACCATATCCATATATTTCTGTTTCATCTGCTCATCTGCTGTATTTACCGGCATAAAAAATTCTCCTGCTGATTTTCCCATGCAAAACTCATTTTTTACAGAATAGCGATACTCTGTTTCTTTAGAAAATCCACACCTGTTATAAAAAACTACAGCATCCGGATTTGCAAACAGATAGAATCCATCACAGTCATCCTTGTACTGTTTTATCACATGCTCCATCAGTTTTTTTGCCAATCCCTGTCTGCGATATGCCTCGTCGGTCATGACTGTTCCGATCTGTATGTAGTTCCTATCTACACCATTCTGAAGAAAGGTCATCCTGTTTGCAGATACATTGGAAATTATTTTTCCATCCTCAATCAATGAATATGGAATATAATCTCCCTCAAAATATCCCCCTGTCACCCAGCCTTCAAAATCAAATCCGAATGTTTTCTTTGTTAAATCGTTTAAAGCGTGGCGCAGGGTATCGTCACGCATATAGTTGCTTACTAATTCCATGGTTTAAGCCTCCTACTTTTTCAAAATCTACGGTCTGTTCCTTCATAGAAATTTTTGCCACCTGAAAGCCATATTGCAAAAGTTCCTTTTTGAATGTAAGAAACGAATGATCTATGGGCACTCCGGCAATGTTTTCAATTTCAGCATAAGTCAACTTGAAATCGTCTGTTTTATGTTTATTGATCCACTTCCATAAAGGATCATATTTACTCATAATTATCATTCACCTGCTTTCCGAAGCTATTTACAATATCCCTTGCAATCCGCCTGTCTGCCTCTTTCAAATTTGTCTCAATATATTGGCTGCCTTTTGGATCTCCTACATATCCGTTTGGAATAAGCGCCTTGTCCTCTGCTGCTCCATTGCACCATTTGCCAATCTGTTCTCCCTGCAGAAATGTTGGTTCTAACATGACAAGTACATTTTCTCTGACTGCCTCCGGATAAATTTCACGCATGGTTGCTGTCTCAAATGCTCCGGCATGGACATCAAACGCATCCCGAGGCTCTTTGCTGATCTGAAACATTTCCTCAAATGGCATATCAGTAAGTTTCAAAATATAGTCCTCTTCACCAGAAAAACCATGCTCCTTCAGCTCATATTCATATTCCATCCAATAAGCCTGTAACTCTAATTTCCGGTTTGCATTCTTTATGGCTTCTACAGTTGCGGAAATATGTAATCCATCACCGTGATCGTTAAAAAATACAACACGTTTAAAACCAAATCTGTCGAGATTTTCAAGATATTCCTCGATACATGCCATAATCGTTTCTTTACTAAAAGCAAATGTCCCAGGAAAATGCCTGGTCAGTGCCTGTACTCCTCCAAGATAAAAAGGTGGTGCAATCACACATGGAATTTTCATGGAATTTAATTCTTCCCATACATCATGTGCCTGTTTATATGCCAGATAAATATCAGTTCCCAATGGCAGATGCGGTCCATGCTCCTCGATAATTCCTACCGGGAACAATACGATTGCCTCCTGCTCCACTAATTTTTCAACCTGTTCATATGTCATTTCTGACATGGTATCTTTGAAAATATTCATAATCTTTTCCTCTCATCAAAAATTTTTACACGATCAGATGCTGTTGTACTCTTTCCGGAGCATGGAAGCCTCTCCTACTATCACTTTAGTCAAGAACATATTCAAGCTGCACATCGCATGGCTCTTCTTCCGCCAGCTTCTGGTTGATTTCCTCTGCATGTACGCAGCCAATCGCTTTATATGCTGCCTGACTTTCCTTTGAAGAGTGTGCTGAGATATACAACTTATCCGCACCTAACCTCTTTGCTTCCTCACAAGCCTTATAGAAAAGTGTTTTTCCTATTTTCTTTCCACGATAAGGCTCTGAAACCTGAAAGCATACCAGTTCCACATATTTTGCTGTATTTCCAAATATGTTATGAGATACCGTAATAAAGCCAATAACCTCTTCTCCATCGAATGCACCGATTGCTGTCTGGTCATTTTCCATATGTAATGCCACATCTGCTGCGATCTTCTGGCATTGTTCTACCGACCAGTTTTCTTCAAATTCTATCGGTATCAGTTTCCACTGTCCATCCACATTACGCCAGCATTCACTTACCTGTTGATGTCTCACGAAATGATCCAGTGAATATGTGTTAAAATTTTTACCATTTAATATTTCATAGTGTATTGTCATGTTTTTTCCTCTTTCTAATCTCACTCAATTTTTAGATTATCACCATTCCGTACCATTTTAAACATCCCCGGTTCTACGCTCCGCTTCGGTCCTCGCAAACCAAGGTCCCCCGGACCTTGTGCGACATCCCACTCACATGGTCTTTCCTCAAATCCATATTTTTTATAGAATTCGACTGCTTCTTTCGTACTGATCAGCTCCAGACTGACCGCCCAATCCGCTGGCTTATGCTCCAATAAATATTGCTGTAATTCCATAAGCAGCATTTGACCAACGCCTTTCCCCTGATATCCGGGCAAGACAGCAAAATCTTTTATGTAAAATGACATACCGCCATCTCCAATAAGCCTAACCATACCGATTGCTTTTTCTTCTTCGTATGCCACAAATGAAGCTGCTGTATTTTTCAAGGCACATTCTACCTGTTCTCTGCAAGGTGGCTCCAAGTCAACCGATAAAACGCAGAACCAATCCATTTTTCTTTTTGGATCAGCTCTGCGTCTTAGCGTCTGGCTCATTTACAATTTGAGTTTTAAATTGTTTTACATTTACAAGATACTCTCTCCTGCATTTCGGACAAAACAATGGTTGATGATACAACACGGTATCTTCCCGTACTTTCGTCCTTGTATTCCCACCACATGCAGGGCAGGGAATCCACTGATTTACTGCTTTTACCGCCACCTTTTCCTGAAATGTAAAGCTGCTTTTAAAATCCGCCATAATGCCCTAATGTTTCTGCTGCAAGCTCCGATCCCTTTTTCATAGCCTCAGCAATATCTCCATGAATCAGGTGTTCACATACGAATCCGGCATGATAGCTGTCTCCGCAGCCGGTAGTGTCAATCACATGCCCTACCTTACTTGCTGGAACCTGATAACGCTCTCCCCGGAAACAGGTAACACTTCCACGTTCCGCCAAAGACATATTAAACAGCCCATCATATTTCTTAGAAAATTTTTCGAAGTGACATAATAAATTTTCTTCTCCGCTTATCATAAAATAATCTATGTAGGGCGCATACTGTTCCATATCATCAAAGTCACGATAGATATCAAAATCGACCGCCAGTTTAAAATGATATTTCTTCTTCGCATCCAGGACCTGGTGAAAGCATCCTGCCCAGAAGTGAATGAAAACAGCATCCGCATGGGCAATGACATTTAATTCTGCTTCGTTCAAAATCATTTTATCGACAATATCTCCATTCCAGGCGTTTTCCTTATAATACCGGTCACCTTCTGCCGTCAGATAAGTTCTGTTATTGGCAGTTGTCATCACCGATTCCACTCTTATATAATCGGTATTGATTCTCTTATCTGCAATCGAATCCATAATACAATCTGCATAAGCATCTCTTCCCACAGCTCCCAGTAAAATAACGTCCATTTCACCAAATCCCGATGCATGAGCTGCAAAATTAAGAGCTTCACCGCCCGGTCTCATCTCATTCGTTCCATCAAATACATCCACACAGAGACATGGTAACGCCACTAATTTTATCTTCATTTTTCCATCCCTTTCCTGAACCGGATCATCTATTATATTTTCAGTAACAGTTCCTCTATTTTGTCATCCAATCTCTTCCATATCTTTCATAACCTGTCCCTATTCCATGCCATGATATCCACAGAGCATCACTTTAGCGGTAAACACACCATCCTGACAGGTAAATGTACTTGCACCACCGGTCTTTTCAGCAATATGGCGGACGGACTGGATACCGAGACCGTTCCCCCTGCGCTTGGATGAGATGAAAACTCCGCCCTTTTCCCTGACTTCGCCGTCAAACGCATTTTCGACCTCAATCAGTAAAATTCTCTCAGCATGAACATATGCGGTAACCCTGATCTGCCGCCGTACGGTCGCAGTACGAAGGCTTGCCTCCAGTGCATTTTCCAGAAGATTTGACAGCACCAGACACATATCCATCTCATCTGTCGGAAGTAATTCCGGCAAATCGAGCTGTGCACAGAAGGGAATATCCTCCCGCGTACAAAGTGTCCAGTAGTAACCAACTACTCTGTCCGCTGCGCGGTTTTCACAAAAATTCATATCCAGAGTTGGAATTCTGGAAACCGATTTTGCAAGATATGTCTTCAGACTTTCCAGATCACCGTCTTCTACCAGAGCCGAGATCTGATAGAGCTGATGGCGCATATCGTGCCGTGCCTGCCGCGCCTCTTCAATCGCAGCCGTAAGATTATCATAACGTTGCTGCTGCATGGAAAGCATCTGGTTTTCATTCTGCAGTCTCGCGTTCCGGTTGATACTTACCGCCATCAACAGAAAGATCATATTGAACCAGAGCATCAACACCAGAAGTGCAATGCTGATAACGATATAGCCCTGTAAAACCCTTCCGGTCTGGAGAGTTGACTGGTAACGCGGGATCATGAAAAGATTCAGCAGAATAAACTCCACAGGAAGCACCCAGAACACATACCATGTCTGTGCGAAATTGTCATCTTCAACCATCGTCCGGACTACATGCGTTGCCGGATAATATGCCGCAGCTACGATCAACCAACAGACCGCATTATAAAAAACACAGGCCTCAAAGCAGAACCACGGCCCCTGCACCGTTTCCTGTGCATGCATCACAATTGCTGCGCTGACGGCTCTGGACAGGCTGTTGATGCATGAAAATACTGCGCAGGCTGACAGTGCAATCGACCCGGATTTCCACAGGGAAATCCGGAGTGTACTCACATACAGTACGATCGTGAACAATACAATGAGCACCAGAGCAGGCACTATGGACATGCGACGATTATAGCAGATGAGTCCTCCTGCGGTACAAAATCCTGCCAGCAGCGGCAGCACCCACGCGGCAAGCCCTCCCGGTGACTGCTTTAAATAGGACTTTACCGGAAAATACGAAAGAAGAAGACCGGGTAAGATCACGGTCAGCTCTAAAATTGGTCGTAAAACATCCTTCATCCGATGCGCCCCCTTTGCAGCAAAAATTCCATAAACACCTGACGGGCACTTTTCAGAAGATTCTGACAGACATAGACGCGGCTGCCATCCCTCATGCAAAATGCATCCGCTTCAAAATCCTCTGCCTGTTCAAGATTGACTATGACGCCGCGGCCACAAATGAAAAAGCGCGGATCTTCCTTCAGGGACTCCGTGAATACCTTGAAGCTCTGCCTCGTAGCGAGGGTCTTTCCGGCGACAGTATGGATATTAATTATATGGGCAAAATGCTCAGCATACACAATGTCACTACAACACAGACGGATATCACTTCCACTGACCTTGATGTCCAGAAATTTTTCCTGTTGCGGCAGCCTTTTAAGCATTTCGTCCAACAGTCCGGAGAGCTCGTTTTCCGAAAACGGCTTGACCAGATAGTGCAGAGCCCGTACCTGAAAACCTTCCAGTGCATGATCTGTCGAGGTGGTGGTGAAAACGAGAATGCAGTCTGCATCCTTCTTCCGGAGCTCCCGTGCCACATCCATCCCACTGCGGCCAGGCATATAAATATCCAGAAACGCAGCGGTAAAACGCTGCTTTTGCCTGGCTGCAAGGAAGGCCTCTCCACTGTCAAATTCCAGAATTTCAGCCTGTGCACCCCGCAGCCCAAGCTGCCGTACCAGCCGTTCTTTCATCAGCGTACGCTCGGCCGCAAGGTCATCGACAATTGCAATTCTCATAACCGCATGTCTCCTTCCTGTATGAATTCAGCTTGATTATAGCATGACTGTCAGGTGTCGGCAAACCCGGATTTCATGCCGGAATCAGGCATTTCGTGCCAGATTACGGGTTTTCGTGACAGACAGCTTGAAAAGGGCAGCCAGAACTGTCTATACTGAATAGAACGTAACTGTGAAAGTACTGAACAGTTACAATGGAACAAGCAAACCAGGAGGATTATTCATGAGAAAGAAAAACAAGATCTATTCTGTTCTGACACTGCTGCTGACAACAGCGTTGTGTTTTAGTACAACAGCCTGCAGCCAAACCCGGCAGCCCGCTGAGCCCACACCTGCGCAGGAAGAAACAACTGTGCAGAAGCCTTCCGTACCGGAGCCGGAAACTGAAGCAGCAAAAGATACTGTGCCCGAAACCGAAACTGAACCTTCCACTGCCGCACTGTCCGTAAAGGCCCTTCAGCCAAAGCAGGTGGACGAAAACCCATACATGGCAAAAAGTGATGCAAACATCCACCACGACGGCTACAATACCGACTCAACGGATGAAATTCTGCCACTCGGCATTTACCCTGAGATCAATGTCTCTTATGAAACGACGAACCCGAACGCCTCTCCTGCCATCTATTTTGACAGCTACGGCCATGCGGTTGCACCGCTGCTTGGCGGCATCGCCATCCGGGACCTCAACGCCGAGGAGACGAAGACGCTCGGTTATTTCTCTCCCACACAGCATGACGGTGGCGGCTATGTTATCCAGAGCTCCTACACGTTCCTGGATTCAGAAAACCGTATCGTCTGTCCTACAAGCAATAATCACGTGCTGATGCTGCGTACAACCAAGGAGGACGGAAGCATTATCCCTGAATTTGAAAAGGTTCTGGATATTGATATCAAGGCGGCAGCGGAAGCTGTGCTTGGCAAGGAGCTGACTCAGAATCTTCTGTCTGTAGTCTTTGACTACGACGGAAACCTCTGGTTTGCTACCGGCGGCTTCCGTATCTATCCGGAACGCCAGCAGCAGGGCGTCATCGGTTACATTGCCCGTCCTGCCATTGATGCAATCTTAAACGGCGGACAGGAAGACCTTTCAAACGCGGTCTTTGTTTATGAACTGGCACCCGGCGAGGGTGCGGAAAACGGCATTGCCTCCTCCCGTGACGGTGCGGTCATTCTGACAAACCAGAACTGCTATTTGCTGCGTGCCAAAGAGGGCGTCAATGTCGTATGGTGCACACCATATGAAAGCGTTGGTGCAAAAGTCAGCGGCGAAGGCGATAAAACAACCGGCGGCGGTCTTGCCTGGGGCGGTGGCTGCTCTCCCACGCTGACACCGAACCTCGTCCTGTTCACCGACAATCAGGATCCCGTAAACCTGCTTGCGCTCGATATGAAAACCGGCGAAGTTGTAGCAAGCTGTCCGATACTGGATGATCTGCCTGAAGGCTATCAGGTGGCCATTGAGAACTCCGCAATGATCTACGATGACGGTAACGGCACGGTCAGCACTATCGTCTGCAACTGGTTTGGTGCAGGTAATGCAGGACTTTCCGACCCTGACAATGACTCCTCAATCCAGAGCTACTCAAACATTTATGACCAGAACTGGATCATGAAGGGTAATGTCATGATTGCGCCCGGTGTCGAGCGCGTGGATACCGTGAAAACGGCCGACGGCTATGAAATGAAGAGCATCTGGTGCCGAAATGACTTAAGTGACACCTCGATTATGAAGCTTTCCACCGCGACGGGCTATATCTACGGCTATGTACAGGATCTGACCACAGGCATGTGGCAGTATATCATTCTGGACTTTGAAACCGGCAAGACCGTTTTCACAATGGATGTTTCCGATAAATATGGTTACAACAATATGGCCATCGGCATGTATGCCGGCAATAGCGGCAACGCGCTCTACTGCCCGACGGGTTATCTGGAGCTGCTGCGCTTACAGGACCGCTTCGTCTACCTGCCGGAGCTTCCATACCGCAAGGTTGATCTCGATCAGGCGGCAAGAAATGTTCTTTCACAGGATCAGTTTACACAGGACGGTGGCGAAGGTGAAGTGGCAGGCTGGCGCAACAGCGTAAGTGTCCGCAACGTACATCCCAACACCACAGTTGCCTTCCGCATGAATAATCTCTCCGGCAGCGTTTCTGACCTGACACTCTATGCCTATGGTATGGATGACAGGCTGGCGAAGGTTCCCGCAGAGCTGTGGTCGATTACAGACGAGAATGGTGAAGCCGTAACGGAACTGACGGACGGCACACTCTATGAACTGCGTGTAACCGTCGCTGACGGCGGCGATCTCGACCTGAGTGAAACGGAAAAAGAGATCCGTCTCTCCGTTGTACTTGGAAAATAATTCGTAACTATTCAGTACAGGTCGAAGCATTTACTGCTGAGACCGTAAGATAATGATTCAGTAATGCAAAATCCCATCGGCGAAGCCGATTTGGAATGGATTTTGCATCGTAACTGTGAAGGTACTGAACAGTTACAATAATTCATTTCCGGATCCGGCGTTTCAAACGCCGGATTCTTTTTATCTTTATGGAGTATCACAGCGAAAATACCAATATTCTGCAAATATCCATACTATGCTTCCCTCATACCTCGTTCCAGTAGTAATATCCATCTTTATTTTCATTGTAAAATTAAAATCTGTCTTGACTTTTTATCCTTCATATTGTATCATTCCATACAGTTCAAAAAAATACTTTTCAAAAAGAGGTATAAGTAATATGGATCCGTCTACATTTGTGGCTTTTTTCCACGATGCGTTAAATGCCTATAATAAGATGTGCGAACCGATCCTGCAGGAATTTGATATTCCGCAGGTATCCTTTGACATCTTAATGTTTCTGAAAAATAACCCTGATTTATGTACCGCCCAGCAGATCAGTGAATTCCGGAACATTAAAAAGAATCTGGTTTCTGTTCATGTGGATAAGCTGGTAACAGCAGGTTACCTGCAAAGAGGAACGGTTGCCGGGGACAGGCGGAAGATCCTGCTCTCCTGCACCGAAAAAGCGCAGCCGATTCTTAAAGCCGGCCAGGAAATGCAGCAGAATTTCAAACAGGAGCTTACCCGGAATATATCCGGAGAACACATAAGTATTTATAAGGAAATCATCGAAGCTATGGCCGGGAATGTCCGCCGGATGCTGAATGAATAACATGCAAATTCAAAAGGAGATCATCACTATGCAGGATAACAGGAATTTTTTAGGTACGGAGCCCATTGGAAAGCTTCTGCTCAAGCTTTCGATTCCGACCGTAATCGCCCAGCTCATCAACATGCTTTATAATATTGTAGACCGGATTTATATCGGTCACATCCCCGGGGAAGGAAGCCTTGCCCTTACCGGAGTCGGTGTCTGTATGCCGATTATTATGATTGTTTCTGCCTTTGCAGCCCTTGTCAGCTCGGGCGGTGCACCGAGAGCATCCATCTATATGGGCAAACAGGACAATGACTCCGCAGAACAGATCTTAGGAAACTGCTTCTCTCTCCAGATTGTGGTTTCTTTATTTCTGACTGTGATTTTACTGATCTTTGGAAAGGATTTATTACTGGCTTTCGGTGCCAGTGAAAATACCATCGGTTATGCAACCGATTATATGCGGATCTATGCCTTTGGCACCCTGTTTGTCCAGCTGACGCTTGGCATGAACGCCTTTGTAACCGCCCAGGGTTTTACAAAGATTTCCATGTTTTCTGTTCTCATCGGTGCAATCTGTAATATTGTTTTAGATCCTGTATTCATCTTTGGCTTTCATATGGGCGTAAAGGGGGCTGCCCTTGCAACTGTCCTGTCACAGGCCATTTCCACGATCTGGGTAGTCCTTTTCCTCTGCGGCAGGAAAACACAGATCCGTCTCCGGAAAGCCTGTCTGCTTCTCAAAGCGAAGGTGATTGTTCCCTGTGTTATGCTTGGACTTGCCGCCTTCATCATGCAGGCAAGTGAAAGCGTTGTAAGCGTCTGCTTCAATTCCTCCCTGCTTCGATACGGTGGTGATATTGCTGTCGGAGCAATGACCATTTTAACCAGTGTCATGCAGTTTGCCATGCTGCCCCTACAGGGAATCGCCCAGGGAGCCCAGCCTGTTTCCAGTTATAATTACGGAGCCAGGAATGCAGACCGGGTGAAGAAAACCTTCCGTCTGCTTCTGATTACCTGTCTGACCTATTCCGTTTTGCTTTGGGCGGCTGTAGAGCTTATTCCAGGTGCATTTGTAAGCATTTTTACTTCCGATGCGGCATTGGTTTCCTTCACGGCACCCATGCTGAGAGTCTATCTGGGCGGTCTGTTCCTGTTCGGTATCCAGATTGCATGCCAGATGACCTTTACCTCCCTGGGCAAGGCGGTAAACTCTATTGTTGTTGCTGTTGTCCGTAAATTTGTACTGATGATTCCACTGATCTATATCATGCCGCACCTTGTGTCCAATAAAACCGTAGGTGTCTATATGGCAGAACCAATCGCAGATATTATTGCAGTACTCTTTACATCCGTTTTATTTGCGGTTCAGTTCAAAAAAGCACTTGCAGAGATTCAGAGTTAGCCTGTTTTACAGGCTGGCTCTGTGTCGCTCTTCTGCTATCTCCTCTCTCATATCCAGAAACACGTCAGCTATGCCTTTTCTACGTTACTGTTCACTCGTACCTCGTTCCACCATCAAACCTGCCACTGGCAGCTTCTCTGGATGCATGGCAAGTAACGATACGCAGGCTCATTTGAAGTTTTGCTTCGCAAAAGGAGCCTGCTCACTCCTGAACAAGCTTCACCAGACTCACCTTCGGTTTGCCAAGTGAACTTGTATGGTTCGCACTAAGCTCGAAATAACCTCGCTAAGTGCTCTACTCAAATTATGTTCTTACGCAGCCTGACAGCAAGTGTCAGGCTGCTGTGTGAACTGTAACTTTTCTGCTGCTTTACCTGTTTATCTGCAAATGTTACAGTTCAGCCATTGACTTTCTAACCTTTTTCCCTTATAAATAAGAATATGACATATTACCCATCATTTGAATAGGTAAATATATTTACCCGATAAGGAGACCATTATGATTAATCAGGAGCGTTTCATCCATCGTTTTAAAGAATTAGTTTCCATTCCCAATTCCTCCAAAGAAGAAGCTGCCATGTGCGATTATCTGAAAAAGGCACTCACGACACTGTCCATCCCTTTTGAGGAAGATGATACGGCATCCAAAATTAACGGAAACTGTGGTAACCTCTATGCTTATGTTGAAGGAGAAAAGGCGCTCCCCCCGATCCTTTTATCCGCTCATATGGATTCGGTAGAGCCTGCCAAAAAGAAAAGCTGCATCTTTCATCCCGATGGTACAATCACTTCTGACGGAACGACCGTTTTAGGTGCCGATGACCTCGCCGGAATCTGTGCTATTTTAGAAGCCATTACTTCCATAAAAGAAGACGGCATAGCACACCGTCCCGTAGAAATTGTAATTGATGTTTCCGAAGAAACCTATTGTGAAGGCATCCAGCAGTTTGATTTCTCCAGATTAAAATCAAAGGAAGCCTATGTATTTGATCTGACGGGGCCGATCGGCGGAGCTGCCTATCAGGCACCTGCGATTCTTTCTTTCGAAGCCGTTTTCCACGGAAGGGCTGCCCATGCTGCCTTTTCTCCTGAAAACGGAATCCACGCCATCAAAACTGCTGCACATGCCATTGATGCGATCTCCTGTGGACGGATCGGAGACACAACCGTGAATGTCGGCACCATACAGGGAGGCTCTGCGACCAACGTTGTTCCTGAAACCTGCATCGTAACCGGAGAGGTTCGCAGCTTCCATAATGAAAGTGCACTGCGAAAGCTCGATGAAATCAAAGAAACCTGCGAAGAAGCCGCGCTCCTTGCAGGTGCCTTTGTTGATTTTAAGACAGAAACCCTTTGTCTGGCTTACCGGGTAGAGCCTTCCTCCAGGGTGGTCAGCCGGTTTACTAAAGCCTGCGATTTCCTTCACCTTGAACCGAATCTGATCAGTACTTACGGTGGCAGTGACAACAATCACTTCTTCCATCATGGTATCACAGGCCTTGTGGTTGCCTGCGGAATGAACGACTGCCATTCCTGCAAGGAATATACCAGTGTTCCGGATCTGATGAAAGCCGCCAGACTGGCGGAAGCACTCATTCTGGCTGAATAGTTACTATAATTTTATAACTTTTCTAAAACTCCGTACACCTCATGCAGGTCGGTAATCACCTCATCCACCTGCACTCCTGCTTCCTGTATCATGGTATCATCCCGCCCTTCCGGATGATACCAGCAGGTACGGATACCGGCATGGTTTCCTCCCCGGATATCACTGGTAAGGGAATCTCCCACAATCAGCACTTCCTCTTTGCTTATCGGACCGATGGCATGAAATACCTGGGTAAAGAATTCCTGACCTGGCTTTTCTGCCTTTAAATCCTCCGACAGAAAAACGCCATCCATGAATTCTCCGATCCCGGAAAGACGAAGCTTTTTCGTCTGCGCCACAACCGTTCCATTCGACACCACATATTGTTTCACTCTGCCCTGCAGGGATTTCACAATATTGAGGCTGTCATCGCAATACACAATCGTATCTCCCAGGCGCACCTGATATTTCTCATTGAATTCTTCTGCAAGACCCGGATCAATTCCTTCACTTGCGAAGAAATCCCGGAATCTGCGAACCAGAATCTCCGGTTTCGTAAGTTCTCCACGCTCTAACCTCTCCCAGTAAGTCCGGTTGATCTTCGAATACCGTGCAATCTTCTCATCCGCGCATTCTCCCAGATGATATTCCTCAAATAAGCTTTGGATAGCTGCCTTTTCTGCTGCCAGAAAATCCAACAGGGTTCCATCCACATCCCATAAAACTGTTGTAATCATTTGTCTCTCCTTCGCCTACTTTTCAAACCGGAAATAAGAAAAGTCAAAATTGCTTCCGGGCAGGAATGCAAAGGATACCTTCTTTTTACCGGTAACATCCTGCAATGCAAATGTTCTTTCTTCATAGGAATCGGCATTTTTCGGATAAACGATGTAAGCCACCCTTCTTTCACTGCCAAACGGAGCCTTATAAACTCCCAGTCCTCACAAAATGAAACCCGGTTCTGATCCTTGTCGCAAATCATACTCTTTCTCCTCCGCCACAAATGTTATCTGAATTCCTTTTTGTGGCAGCTGCAACAGCTTCCGCCACTACAACAGCCCTTTTTCTTACGACGCATACAGCCGTAAACAGCTCCTGCTACAATTCCCACCAGCAGCAATCCGATTACGATATCCCAAATGTTCATACGTTCCTCTCCTTTCATGACAATCTGCATGCTCACACACAGATGCCTTTTCCATCTAATGAATCAGGAGATGTGTGATAAACGCCGCAGCCCACGCAATCACGCACTGCCATATTACCACAATTACCGCCCATTTACTACCAAGCTCCCTCTTAATGGAAGCAATGGCGGCCACACAAGGAGTATAAAGCAGACTGAAAACCAGAAGTGCTGCTGCCGAGGAGGTGGTGAGAACCGTTCCTATATCTCCTCCAAACAATACCTCCAGTGTGGAAACCACACTTTCCTTTGCCATAAATCCACTCAGCAGGGATGTGCAGATTCTCCAGTCTCCAAGTCCTAAAGGAGCAAACAGCGGGGTCAGCAGACCGGCCACCTTTGCGAGCATACTGTCTGCGGAATCGGTGACCATATTAAAATGCAGATCAAAGCTCTGCAGAAACCATACCACAATCGTTGCAATCAGAATTACCGAAAATGCCTTCTGCAGGAAGTCCTTTGCCTTTTCCCAGAGAAGCTGCGCAACATTCTTAACGCCCGGCATACGGTAATTGGGCAGTTCCATGACAAACGGAACCGGCTTTCCCTGAAACAGGGTTCCCTTATATAAGAAAGCAATCAGAATTCCGATTAGAATTCCAAGTACATACAGCCCGGACATCACCAGTCCTCCATACTTTGGGAAAAAGACACTTACAAAAAACGCATAAATCGGGAGCTTCGCCGTACAACTCATAAAGGGGGTCAGTAGAATCGTCATCTTCCGGTCACGTTCACTGGTCAGAGTTCTCGTAGCCATAACCGCCGGAACCGTACAGCCAAATCCAATCAGCATCGGTACGATACTTCTTCCCGACAGTCCGATCTTACGCAGCAGCTTATCCATGACAAATGCCACCCGCGCGATATAGCCGCTGTCCTCCATCAGCGACAGGAAGAAAAACAATGTGACGATAATCGGAAGAAAGCTTAAAACACTTCCTACACCGGTAAAAATTCCATCAATCACCAGACTGTGAATTGCCGCATTGACATTCATGGCGGTAAGTGCTGCATCCACAATCACAGAGAGCTTATCAATGCCCCATTCCAGCAGCCCCTGAAGCCATGCTCCGATCACGTTAAAGGTCAGGTAAAATACAAGCACCATAATACCGATAAAACAGGGAATGGCAGTATATTTACCGGTGAGAACCCGGTCAATCTTCTCACTGCGGACACGCTCCCTGCTCTCCTTGGGCTTTACGACCGTCTGCTCGCAAAGCCTCTCAATAAAATCAAATCTCATATCCGCAATTGCAGCGCTGCGGTCAAGTCCACGTTCCTTTTCCATCTGACTGACAATATGCTCCAGCATTTCCGTTTCATTTTCATCCAGCTTAAGCTGGTTAAGAATCAGGTGATCACCTTCAATAACCTTCGTTGCTGCAAACCGGACCGGAATTCCCGCCTCCTCTGCATGGTCCTCAATGAGATGAACCACGGCATGAATGCAGCGATGCACCGCTCCGTTATGATCCTCTTTGTCACAAAAATCCTGTTTCACCGGACATTCCTGATACTTTGCAATATGGATCGCATGCCGGATCAGCTCGTCCACTCCCTCATTTTTCGCCGCTGAAATCGGAATCACCGGCACTCCGAGCATTGCCTCCATGGTATTCACATCAACAGCTCCCTGATTGCCAACCACTTCATCCATCATGTTAAGAGCAACAACCATCGGAATATCCATCTCCAAAAGCTGCATGGTAAGATACAGATTCCGTTCAATATTGGTCGCATCTACAATATTGATGATAGCACGCGGCTTTTCATTCAGCACAAAATTCCTCGAAACAATCTCCTCACTGCTATAGGGAGACATCGAATATATTCCCGGAAGATCCGTCACCTCCGTATTCTCATATCCCCGGATCACACCATCTTTCCGGTCAACGGTAACACCCGGGAAATTGCCGACATGCTGTCTTGCTCCTGTCAGTTGATTAAACAAAGTCGTCTTTCCGCAATTCTGGTTACCGACGAGTGCATAGGTCAGTATCGTCCCTTCCGGAACCGGATTCTCATGATCCCTGGAATGATATTTTCCACTCTCACCGAGTCCAGGATGATCGGTATTCTTACTCTGTTCAATTCCCCGATGATCTCTGGTTCTTTTCTGGATCTGTTCAATCTCAATTTCTTTTGCTTCCGCAAGCCGGAGCGTCAGTTCATAGCCATGAATCTGTACCTCCATCGGATCCCCCATCGGAGCAAGCTTTACTACCGTCACCTCTGCCCCCGGAATCATACCCATATCAAGAAAGTGCTGACGTAAAGCCCCTTCACCGCCAACCTTTGTAATTACCGCACTTTTTCCAATCTGTAGTTCCTTCAGTGTCATTTTCGTTTCTCCTTTGTGTGTAACTGTCCGGCTGCTTCTCGCCTCACGGTTACAATACACGTCTTTTCCTTTTAAATCTTAGTGATTAAATTTTATCACAAAGACAGCTGTTGCGTATACAAATTTATTGTACGATAATGATGATTATTCGGAATCGGAACATTTCTTGCCATCGGAAAAGAAATCCCCTTCCACCTGGAAAAGGACGAGACTTCTCCTGCTACACAGCCTTATTACCGCCTGATTCCAGAGCATCCGGTTCAAAACATCAAATATATTGTTGTACAGGAGGATATTGCGAAGGGACAGCGTGTAGAAAGCTTCCGTATCACGGCTGCCAGAGATGAAGTATTTTTGAAGTCTGTGAAATTATACGAGTAATGAGTAAAAAATAAAGAAGAGTCCTCTTTTCATTATGACTAAGATGATGAAATCAGGGCTCTTCCTTTTTATTTGTGTTTATTATTTGACTTTATAGTTATATTTTTTCTGTGATATCCTCTTGCCTGCTTTGCGTGATGTACTCTTACCCTAATTTGCATGAGATGTATTACTGTTCTTCGCTGTCCCTGAACCATTATAAATCACAAGCGCTGTCAGAATCAGAACATACCCAATCAATTTCAACACCGTCATGCCCTCACCTGCAAGGACTACGCCCATCACACTGGCAGTCAGAGGATTCACCACCGTAAATACTGCTGCGGTTTCTGCCGGAAGATATTTCTGTCCGACCGGTTGAAACGTAAATCCAAAGCAGCTGCACAGCAATACAAGAAACATCAGCATCAGCCACTGCTTTCCGGTCTGTGGCACACCAAAGCTTCCGGTAAACAGCGATGCGATCAGGCACAGTACCCCCATCACACCGAGCTGCAGCATACCGACCGTAACCGGATCCGCATTCTGTGTCACACGTTCCGTTGCCATAATGCATGCTGCATAGGTAAGCGCCGCACAGATCATTAACGCAATGCCAATTCCGCCTCCCGGATTGCTGCTTTGTGTAAGGGACAGAAATCCTACACCGATCACTGCCAGTACCGCACAAAGCATGGTTTTCTTCCGTGGCAAAACTTTCGTCAGCACCGCCGCATAAACCGGCACCATAACAATCGCCATATTTTCAATCAAGGCACTGACTCCGGAATCAATCTGTCTCAGTCCATACATTTCAAAAATCATGCAGACCGTATACAGAACGCCTAAGATCAGCCCTCCCTTTAAGCTCTCCTTACTGCATTCCTTCAGCTTTTTAAAGAAAATCACCGCCAGAACCAGAAATGCCAGAATAAACCGGATCGCCAGAATGCTCATCGGTGACATGGATTCCATCAATATTTTAGAAAAAAGAAAGGACGTTCCTCTTGCTATAAAAACCGTTGTTAACAGTATCTTTGCACCTGTCCTGCTCATCTTGTCTCTCCTGTTATAAACCGTACAGCCTTTGCCAGCCGCTTCCCCGGATCTGCAAAATGTCCTCCGGGATTCAGCTCATATTTCACGTCACAGCATTGCTTTAACAATTCTACCGTTTCTCTGGTACGGTCTGCGATAGTTGACATAAGTTGGTCTTTCGTGTTCGCTTCTTTTCCGCCAAGACTGATGTAAATCCTCTTACCGGAAATTTCATTCAGATGCTCTGCCAGATAGGGCACAAACTGCGGATACCACAGCGATCCGGAACAACTCCCTGCACCGGCAAACGCATCCGTTTCACACATTGCCCACAGTGCGAACAGACCAGCCAGTGAATAGCCCATCAGATAGATGCTGCGTTCCTTCCCATATTGCTCTTTGATCTGCGGCAGATACTCGTTTCGAAGAACTGCAAGAGTATGGGATGCTTCTCCTCCAAAGGATGCATCCACTTCCTTACTTTTCCATGGGGAAAACTCACAGTTCCAGTCCGTCACTTCAAAGGCAATCAAGGTGTAATCGCAATCCCCGGTCAGACGCTTGATCGTCTCATAGGTATTCAGAAGCTCCCTCTCCCGGAACTCATACATCCCCCAGAGAATCACCGGACCCTTTTCACTTGTATGTAACGTATGCAGCTGCATGATAAAATCTCCCATAATATACTGAAATGTCTTCAGATTCTATGATTCATGACCACACCATAGATCTCTCACGAAAGTTCTGCCCGCTTTCCATAAGCGCACTTCAAAAAATACCGTATTTTCTATTGGAAGTCAACCGCAGGGAATATCTTCCATGGGCCTCGGTTCCTTTTCTCATATATCTTATCCGGCAGCAAAAACGCCTGTCACATCGGTTGATATGACAGGTGCTCTCTATAAATACCATCCTCAATTCCAGGCCTGGCGAATGTCCTCCTTATTGTTCCGCAATGTGTCTCGTAATCTCCTCCCAATGCTCCAATACATACATTCCAATAATGGGATCATACATCTTCCTCAGATTCCGCTCGATTTCCACATAGCACTGGGAAAGCGTCATGGCATTGCGGTAATGTCTTGTACTGGTCATGGCATCGATGGAATCACAGATCGCTATAATCCGTGCTCCGACCGGAATCTCTTCTGCCTTAAGCCCGGATGGATAGCCCTTGCCATCGTACCGCTCATGATGATGCAGCACAATTTCTTTAAGCTCCACTAACCGGTGGGATTTGCTTAAAATATTTGCCCCGATCTGTGGGTGCTGTTTCATCTGCTCCCATTCCTCGTCATTGAGCTTTTCCGGCTTTTTTAAAACACTGTCCGGTATCCCGATCTTTCCAATGTCGTGAAGATGCGCCGCAATATGGATCCTCTCGGTATCCTCCTTTGACAATCCGATCAATTGACAAATATCATATGCCATATCGCTCACCCTCTGGGAGTGACCGGCGGTATAGCTGTCCTTGGCGTCCAATGCGCTTGCAATGCATTCAATAATATCATGATAATCCATATCCATGCCATTCCCGCTGCAATGCTCACAATAGGAAATCTTATAGGAATTACTGCGGTTAATGGCTCCGATCTCCTCTAACAGATTCATCATCCGATAGACCGTTGCAATACCGATCCCCGGAATCATCTGGGACGCGATATAATAGATCTCCTTGCAGCTGCTGCAGTCCTGCCCTAAAATCACATCCAGCAAAGTCAGTCTTGCCTTTGTGATCCGGCATCCCCGCTCCCGCATCTGCCGGACAATCATTTCCTTCTGCATGTTGTTATTCTGAAACCTTTCTTCCGTATGATCTGTTCCCTTCCTGTTATAGGATCTGTTCCCTGTTTCATGTTCATATACTATATTCATTTGTCACCTTTCCTCTATTGAGTTCCGGCTTATCTCTGTTTCTATGGATAAGTTCCTCTTTTAGTCCGTCGCTTTAGTTAGCACTGATTATCCGATGTTAGTTGTTGCTAACATCGGATTTTTAAGTAAGGCGCACACAAGGTATGCGCCTTACTTTGTTAGCTTTATCTAACCATTATTATAACTTTTTTCTCAATAATGTCAAGGAGAGCCTGCCTTCGAATTACAATTTCTTTAACCATTCAGCCTAATGCCACATCCAGTACCATCATCAGCGCAAATCCAACCGCCACACCAATGGTTCCAATATTGGTGTGTTCCCCATTCTGCGATTCCGGAATCAGCTCCTCGACCACAACATAAATCATGGCTCCTGCCGCAAAGGACAGAAAATATGGAAGCGCGGGACGGATACTTGAGGTTAACCAAATGGTAAGGAGTGCGCCAATGGGTTCTACAATCCCGGATAACACACCACAGACGAAGGCCTTCGTCCTGCTCATGCCTTCTCCTCTTAAAGGCATGGAAATAATGGCTCCCTCCGGGAAATTCTGAATAGCAATACCAACCGCGAGTGCAAGCGCCCCTGCCATCGTGATTCCGGTATTACCCATCACGGCTCCTGCAAAGGCCACACCTACCGCCATTCCCTCCGGAATATTATGAATCGTGACGGCAAGCAGCATCATGGTTGTTTTCGAGAATCCGCTTTTCACCCCTTCCGGCTTGTCACTTGCAAGATGCAGGTGAGGAGTCAGTGTATCAATCAGCAGTAAAAATACGATTCCAAGCAAGAAACCAACCAGTGCAGGAACCCACGGGATCACTCCCTGTTCCGCTGCCATATCAATGGACGGAATTAAGAGTGACCAGACAGATGCGGCAATCATCACTCCTGCCGCAAATCCAAGCAACGCTTTTTCCAGCCGGGCATTCATCTCGTTGCGCATCAGGAATACCATTGCTGCGCCGAGCGTCGTGCCAAGCAGTGGAACCAGCAATACAATCATTTCAGACATACCAATCTCCCTTTTGATTTACTCTTATGTTATTACCGGGGAAAAGAAATGGTGCCTTTTCCCTTATGCAATGTCAAATACACTTCTGCATTTCAGGTTTTCAGGTGTACCTTCGATGATCTCTACCGTATATTCACCGGCATCCATATCAAAATAATTATCAGAGAAACGGACATCGCCGCTCTCGTCATACAGCTCTACATTCTTTGCATAAGCATCGGCTGTTACAGTGATCCTGCTGCCCTCCTGCTTTAGGCTAAGATTCGGGTTCTTGAAGTAATAATGCTTCGGTGCCGTAAACAGACAGGTGTTTTCAGATACCGCCTTTCCATCCACGATAAAGCTGTAGGTCATGTGGATTTCTCTTTCATCATAAGAGCTGAAGTCCTTCTTTTCAAGCCATACGCCATCCAATGCCGGTACCGTCACGGTCTCTTCTCCGCTTTCAAGTACCTTACTTTCTGAATCCCGCAGCGACCATCTCACAATACCGGTAACCGCTTCAAAGGTTTCATTTGCTACATGAAGAGTACCACTCTTCTCAATCGGCTTTGGCTCTGCAATACAATATGGACGTTCACTCAGTTCGCCGGTCTCCTCACAGGAAATCATTACCGGTGCAAACATCTTACGTTCTGCATAGTGAAGGGCTTTCCATCTGCCATAGTAATCAATGCTTGCCCAGGATGCTACCGGCCAGATATCATTTAACTGCCATACGACAGCTCCCATGCATCTTCCACGATATCTACGGAAATGCTCCACGCCATAACGGATCGCATCCGCCTGTAAAAGCTGGGATGCATATAACAGATGGGCAAAATCCTTCGGGTAAAGATACGTTGCAGAAAGGTATTTCAGGATCTTACCATTTGCAGCCGTATTTCTCTGATGCATCTCCATCACTCTGGAGAAAATATTCCGCTCTTCCGGAAGGGTAAAGCTCTCCACCGTCTTAAGGCTCGGGAAGGACTGGAAGCCGAACTCGGAAAGATAACGGAAATGGTACTTTCTGTAATCGGTAAACGGCTTCTCTCCATGCCATACGTCCCAGTAATGGGCATCTCCTCTTGCCTCATCCCACGGATTATCATAGCTTCCGCCTGAGGACGGAGAAGACGGCCAGTAAAAGGTCGCGGGATCCTCTGCCTTACAGATCTTCGGTATAATATATTCATAAATCTTCGTATAGTCTGCTTTCTGTTTTGCTGTTGTAAGCCAGATGCCATCCAGTGTCTGGGTTTCCATCTCATTGTTACCACACCACAGGGCAAGACACGCATGATGACGGATTCTGCGGACATTCTCAATGGTCTCTGCGATGATATTGCGCTCAAATTCGTCATCCAGTTCATACGATGCACAGGCATACATGAAATCCTGCCATACAAGCAGTCCCAGTTCATCACACAGATCAAAGAAGAAGTCCTCCGGATAATAACCGCCGCCCCAGACGCGGATACAGTTGTGGTTCGCCCATACCGCATCCCTTAACAGCTTCCCGGTTCTCTCCTTCGTCACTCTGGATAACAGATTGTCCTCCGGAATATAATCCGCACCCATGGCAAAAATCTTCACACCGTTTACTTCGTGGGCAAAGCAATTACCCCATTCATCTTGATCCGTATTTACTGTAATCGTACGCAGACCGATTCTGCGTTTCCAGGAATCCAGTACCTTCCCATCCTCGGAAAGCAGGCTTACCTCTACCTGATAAAGTGGTTGATCTCCATAGCCATGCGGCCACCAGAGCTTCGGATCCGTGATGGCGATGCGGAACTGTTCTTCTGCTCCTTCGCCGCGTTCCTCATACGTATACGTTTTTCCATCGGGAGAAGTTACCTGAATGGCAAGGGTTCCCTCCGGCTGATCGGTAAAGGTCTCTACGGCAATGTCAAAATCCAGTGTTACAGAACCTTCTTCATGGATTTGTGTTATGTAAACCGATTCAATACGGCTCTTTTCCACGCCGACTAACGATACCTCACGGTAAATTCCTGCGTCCGGAACACGCGGCCCCCAGTCCCAGCCGAACATGCAGTGTGCCTTACGAAGATGAGGAAATCCCTCCATTGCCTCATGCGAACCACCGGTATACACCTTTGCATTCTCTTCTTTAATATATTGTGTCGGGGAGTGAAGAATAACCTGTAATTCATTCGTCCCCTCCTTTAAAAGGTCTCCATCCAGAAGATCATACTCCCAGCTGCGGTGCATGTTATAAGCACTGCCAAGTAATTGACGGTTTACATAAATATCCGCAAGTGTATCAATTCCATCAAACCTTAAGAACAGTCCATCCATGGAAAACCACTCCGGCTCCACCTCAAACCGGGTCGTATAACAGAAATCATTATCCATAATGGGAAGCGTCTTTAATTCATTGTCACGATAATACGGATCCTCGATTTTCCCTTCGGTAAGAAGGGTCGCATAAACTGATCCCGGAACCTCTGCCGGCAGCCCCGCTTCTCCGGTAAGTCCTGCATCCTTTCCCAGAATCTTTAAATTCCATGTACCATTTAATAATTTTGTTTTCATCTGCATCTCCTACGCTGTTTATATTCTCTTATCTGCATATTTATGATATAATGTAACTATTCAGAGCCATGCAAATTATGGCAGTATGGACGATGAATGCTTGCATTCAAGCGGACATATGCCATAATTTATATGGCGAAGTAACTACATTCGCAAAACATAAACTGTGAAACAGCGGTTTTGCGAATGGGGTGCTAAACAGTTCCATTTCATATAAATAGCAAATGCATTCCTATCTATGCGTTAAGTCTATCATAAAACCACAAAGGAGTCCATCATGAAACAAAAAGGAAAACGAATTGCCGCACTGATCTGTGTGATCTTACTTGTACTGCTTTATGTTGCCACTTTAGTCGTGTCATTACTTGATTTTGAAGGCTCTGACCAGTTGTTTGCATCCTGTATCGTGGCCACAATTGTTCTGCCAATTCTTCTGTGGGTTTACATCTGGCTGTATGGAAAGATAACCCGGAAGGATACAATTGCAGATCTGCACCACGGCCAGAAGAAAGAGCACTAAGCTCAGACTTCTCCTTCGGATCGTCTTCTCTAAGTGCTCTACATGACTCAGGAAAAGCAGAAACCGGAAACTTTCGCTTCCAATTTCTGCTTTTCTCTATTTCTTATTACTTTTTAATACTGCCTGTTAATGCGTTTCTTCTCTATGCTCTATGCATAATTCTGTTCTCAATCCACGCGTTCCCTGCCCCAGAAGAATAATGCTACCGTACCAGGGCCTGTATGGCTTCCGATGGTCGTTCCGATCCAGTTGATCTGTACCGGTTCTTTTAAGTTCGGGAAGTTCTTTTCAACGAGATCTGCAACTGCTCTTGCATCCTCATAGCATGCGGACTGGGAAATATAGCACTTGCCATCGTAAGCAGTGCCTCCCTCTGCGTTCTCGATCATCTTATCTACAATTGCCTGAATAACCTTTTTCTTCGTACGGATCTTGTATCTGGGAATCAGTCTTCCCAAATTATCCATATTCAGTAATGGACAGATATTCAGCAATCCACCAATGAAGCCTGCTGTCTTGGTAACACGTCCTCCCTTGATATAGAAGGTTAAATCGGTAGAGAAAAACCAGTGATGCATTCTTAACTTATTGGCCTCTGCCCACTCATGAAGCTCATCAATATTCTTCCCTGCATCTCTCATATCTGCCAAAGTATCCATAATCAGACCATAACCGGAAGAAGCTCCCAAAGAGTCTACTATATAAAGCTTACGATCCGGATATTTCTCTTCAAGGTTCTGCTTTGCAACCATCGCAGAGTTCACGCTTCCGGAAATTCCGGAGGATAGCGTAAGATGAATAATATCCTTTCCTTCCTTTAAAATAGTCTCAAAATACTGTTCATATTCTTCCGCATTTACCTGAGAAGTTCTGGTATCTGCTCCATTTTCCATGGCTTTATAAAAGTCTTCGAAATTCATGGACTGTCCCAGGTCATCTGCATATTGCTTTCCATCCAGTTCATAGTGAAAACAGATGTAACGGATGTCTCTCTGTTCCATATGCTCTTTTGATAAATCCGCCGTAGAACAGCAGCTTAATACATAATCACTCATGTTATTAACCTCTCTTATCCATTTTTCTCCATTATACTACAATATGGTAATATATTCAATCATATGTAGTACTAAAAGCCACTTCAGGAAAGCACGTATATTTGTCAGCCAATCTGTACAATCCGGCAGCTTATGAATGGGCATGGCTGAACTGTTACTATATGCCTCTGTTACTATTCTCTAGAACCTCGTTCCGGTAACGATTCACAGGCTCATTTGAAGTTTTGCTTCAAATGAGGAGCCTGATCCTACTTAAAATAAGCAACTCCGGATTCAAAAATCATCATATCCTGTTCGCCGTAAATATTTACTGCAACGCCCTTATCACGGCGCTCTGCATGAACCATCTTACCAAAGCATCTGCCATCCGGAGAGGTAATGCCTTCAATGGATGCATAGGATCCATTGATGTTCCACTCTTCATCCATGGAAACCCTTCCATCGGGATCACAGTACTGGGTTGCAACCTGACCGTTTGCAAACAGCCTGTCAATCCATTCCTTCGGTGCTACGAAACGTCCTTCTCCATGGGAAGCCGGACAGCAATAGGTTGCTCCGAGTTCTGCTTCCTGCAACCAGGGTGACTTGTTGGAAACGACCTTCATATACGCCATTCTGGAGATATGACGGTTAATGGTATTAAAGGTCAGTGTCGGAGAATCTGCCGTCTGTCCGCAGATCTCACCATAAGGAACCAGACCTAATTTAATGAGTGCCTGGAATCCGTTACAGATACCAAGTGCCAGACCGTCTCTTTCATTAAGAAGCTTCTGGACGGCTTCCTTCATCTTCTCATTCCGGAATGCGGTTGCAAAGAACTTCGCACTTCCATCTGGTTCATCACCTGCGGAGAAACCACCGGGGAACATAATGATCTGTGCTTTTGCAATATCCTTTTCATAAGCCTCTACCGAATCACGGATGTCCTGTGCGGACTGGTTTTTAAACACTCTGGTAATAACGTCCGCACCGGCACGCTTAAATGCCTTCGCGCTGTCATATTCACAGTTCGTTCCGGGGAATACCGGAATAAATACGGTAGGACGAGCCACCTTATTCTTACATACATAAACAGAATCTGCACGATAAATCGGGGATTCCACTTCTTCTTTTCCCTTGTATGCCCTGGTCGGAAATACCTTTTCAAGCTTTGATTCCCATGCATCCAGTGCTTCTTCCATGGTAATCTTCATATCGCCATAGGTAAATACAGGCTCTTTTGTCACCGTTGCCACAATACGGAAATTCAGATCCTCAGTCTCTTCCTGGCTGTCGCAAAGCTCCTTTAACTTCTCTGCATCTTCGGCATTCATTTCAATCACCAGATCACCCAGACTGTTTTCAAACAGCTCTCTCTCCTTCAGGTTATCTGCAAATGCCACACCTGACTGATTACCAAATGCCATCTTGGAAACGCCTGCGGCAAGACCCTTGGCATCCAACACATAAGCGGCTTTTACCTTACCATCCCAGATCAACCGGGAAATAAAAGCGAAGGTCCTCATGGCATGATCATAAATCGGAATATCATATTCGTCACGGTCAAACCAGAACTGAACCAGTTTATCTCCTGCTTCCTTAAGCTCCGGTGTTATCATATGCTTTCCTTCCGCTACATCGACTGCAAAGGAAACAAGGGTTGGCGGTACATCAATTTCATTGAACGTACCGGACATACTGTCTTTACCGCCAATGGACGGAAGTCCGAATCCAAGCTGTGCATCGTATGCGCCAAGCAATGCTGCAAAAGGCTGGCTCCAGCGTTCCGGATCGGAGGTCATTCTACGGAAGTATTCCTGGAAGGTAAAGCGTACCTTATGGAAATCACCACCGCCTGCTACAATTTTCGCAAGAGATTCCGTCACTGCATAAACAGCTCCATGATACGGGCTCCAGGAGGATAAGTACGGATCAAATCCATAACTCATCATGGTTACGGTATCCGTCTTTCCTTTTAATACCGGAAGCTTCGCAACCATGCTCTGGGTCTCGGTCAACTGATATTTACCACCATAAGGCATCAGCACGGAACCTGCACCAATAGAGGAATCGAACATTTCCACAAGTCCCTTCTGGGAGCAGACATTCAGATCATTCAGGGTCTTCAGGTAAGCGTCCTTCACATCCTCTTTCTCTAAGGCTTCTTCTACAGCCGGAATTGCAATCTTCTTAAAATAATTATCTTCTTCGGAAGGGATATCCACTTCTACACTGGTTTCCTGATGGGCACCGTTGGTATCAAGGAAGGCTCTCTTTAAGTTTACGATTTCCTTTCCACGCCATTTTAATATGAGTCTCGGATCCTCGGTAACTACTGCTACCGGAACAGCTTCGAGGTTTTCCTCTGCCGCATAGGCAAGGAACTGATCCACATCCTTCGGATCCACAACCACTGCCATACGCTCCTGGGACTCGGAAATGGCAAGTTCTGTTCCATCCAGTCCCGCATATTTCTTCGGAACCTTATCAAGGTCTACGGTAAGTCCATCGGCAAGCTCTCCGATTGCCACGGAAACACCGCCGGCACCAAAATCGTTACACTTCTTAATCAGTCTGCTAACTTCTCCGCGGCGGAATAATCTCTGAATCTTTCTTTCGGTTGGTGCATTACCCTTCTGTACCTCTGCTCCACAGGTTTCAATGGAGCTTTCGGTATGTACCTTGGAGGATCCTGTTGCACCGCCACAGCCATCACGTCCGGTTCTTCCACCTAACAGAATGATGATATCGCCCGGATCAGAATTTTCACGGATCACATTCTTACGTGGAGCGGCTCCCATAACGGCACCGATTTCCATTCTTTTTGCCACATAATCCGGATGATATAATTCTTTTACATAACCGGTAGCCAGACCAATCTGGTTACCATAGGAGGAATAACCGCTCGCTGCACCACGGACGAGCTTCTTCTGGGGAAGCTTACCCTTTAAGGTATCCGCTACCGGTACAGTCGGATCTGCTGCTCCGGTAATACGCATTGCCTGATAAACGTAGCCACGACCGGATAACGGATCACGGATTGCTCCTCCTAGACAGGTTGCAGCACCACCAAACGGTTCAATTTCTGTCGGATGATTGTGGGTTTCATTTTTGAAAAATCCCAGCCACTCTTCCGTTACCGGTCCATCGCCATAGTCCATCTCAACCGGTACTACAACAGAACATGCATTGATCTCATCGGATTCTTCCATATCCTGTAATCTGCCATCCTTTTTCAGCTTACGCATGGCCATAAGAGCTAAGTCCATCAGACAGACGAATTTATCCTTACGTCCTGCAAAAATTTCTTCTCTCGTATCTAAATAGCTTTCATATGTCGTTTCTAACGGAGCCCGATAATATCCGTCCTTGAAAGAAACGTTCTTTAACTCTGTGGAAAACGTGGTATGACGGCAATGATCCGACCAGTAGGTATCCAGTACACGGATCTCTGTCATAGACGGGTCTCTCTTTTCATCTTCAGCAAAATAATGCTGAATATGCTGGAAATCTTTAAATGTCATTGCAAGAGAAAGACTCTCATAAAGCTTACGCAGTTCCTCTTCTCCCATGGCAGTAAAGCCATCAAAAACCGCCACATCAGCAGGCTCTTCATACCGTGTAATCAGGGTATCCGGCTTTTCCATGGATACTTCTCTGGAATCGACAGGGTTAATACAGTAAGAACGGATGCGGGCAAATTCCTGATCCGTAAGATCTCCTGCAATCATATAAGTGACTGCGGTACGGATCACAGGTTCCTCATCCTCCTTGAGGAAACGGATACATTGTACGGCAGAATCCGCTCTCTGGTCGAACTGTCCCGGAAGAAACTCTACGCTGAACACTCTGTTTCCAGCCGGAATCTCAATGGTTTCGAGGTAGTAATCATCTACCGGCGGCTCTGAGAACACACAGGAAAGTGCCTGTTCAAAGACAGTATCCGAAAGGTTCTCTACATCATAACGAATAAAGATCCGAACCCCGGTCACACTCTTAATATCCAGATAATTTCCAATCTCCTCCTGTAATTCTTTTGCCTTGACAGCAAATGGTGCTTTCTTTTCCACATAGACGCGCTTTACATTACCCATGAAAATTTTTCATCCTCCATATATAATAATAAAAACTTTGGTAACTATTCCTCTGCGATGAGTCCGCTCATCATATACATAATCTCCCGGTCAACGGCCGCTTCGGTAATTCCCCGTGTTTTAGCCGCTGCCTTAAGACCCTCTAAAACATACATCATATTGCTGGCTGCTCCGTGGGGATCTTCACAATAGAATTCCCCATTTTCCACACCTTCTATGATCAGCTTTTCTAAAATAAACAAAGCAATATCAAACTGCTTTTTAATATAATTCTGCTTCGGGGCTGTTTTGTTTTCAAAATAGTATTCATAAATGGCAACGGTCAGTGAGTTCTTTTTACTCAAAAGCTCTCTTTTCTGTTCTTTCAGGAACAATGCCAGTACATCTGCAGCCGTTGCATCCTCGGGAATTCCCTCCCCAAAGGATTCTTCTTCCTCCTGATGCAGGATCTCTTCAAAAATCTCTGCCGTGCTTGAAAAGTAAAGATATAAACCGCCACGGCTGATCTCACAGGCATCCACGATGTCCTTCATCGTCACCTGCTTGTAGCCCTTTTCCTGAAAAACCTTTCTGGCCGTATCCAGAATGTGTTTCTTCTTCTGAACCGATTTATCACTCATTCCCTATATCCCCCGTATGTTTATGCCAGTGGTGCATCCCAGACATTTAATACTTCCTTAAGCTTCTGAAGACATTTTAAGAATGTGCCGTTCTCCACCGCTTCTGACCACAGCATACCCTTCGTCATGCCGCCGAGAACATATTTCGCCATAATCGCATAAATAAGTTCGATATCCTTAAACTCCACACAGTCTAAGGCTCTCATTTCATCCTCATGCGTACGGATTCCGTTTCTTGATAATGCATATACATAGTTCCGGTCTACAAGTCCTGTCCGCTGTACCTCCTTCACAAAGGAAAGCAGTGTGCTTTCATATACAGGGATCGCTACCGAATTTGTATTCTGCTCGCCTTGATATATCTGGTAATTCTTCTGCCCCTTCTTCTGTTCAAAATAAGGAATGTATCGTAAAAGGCTCTGACTGATATCACGGTACTTCTTCATCAGTTCCTCAAGATATTCATTTTCATTCTCCATAGATTGTACCTTCCCCCAAGAAAAAAATAAGATGTAACTATTCAGAACTCCATTCGCAAAGTTTCTGCTTCGCAGTAACTTTTGCTCATGTAGTTACTTCGCCATATAAAGATTGTCAAATGTCCATCCGAATGCAAGCATTCGACGGACATTTAACAATCTTTGCATGGCTCTGAATAGTTACATCTTATCATAAATCAGGAGGAAAACAAATATAATTTTACATAGTTGGTAAAGGATTGTCGAAAAGATTTGGAGTTCTTTTGGAACAAGCGAATATATTGTCATATATAGTCAATATAGTTGTAGAAATTTTACGAAAATATCAATATAATTACAGATGTACCGATCGATAGGTCGGTAAGGCTAATTAGCAATTCCGGAAAAATTCCCCTTTTACACAAACGAAGGCCCCCAAGAGAGATCTTGGGGGTCTTTGTTTGCTTCAGCAATAAGCCATGCAGGTCAATATGATAAACCTGACCATGGAAGCTTGCTTACAAAGGGGATGTTTTCTGTGTTGACCTATAGGGCGCATGCCCTGCATGAAATAAGCGTAGCTTATGAATGCTGCATGGCCTTACGATTTTTTATTTACTTTCTAACATTCCAGTGTTACAATTAACAATATAATTATGATGTAAAATTTCAATCAATGAAAGGAGCCTTTTATGGCTACCATCCGTGATATTGCCGAAAAGCTTGGTGTATCCATAAGTACAGTTTCCAAAGGCTTAAACGGTGCTGCCGACATCAGTGAAGAGCTTCGCCAGCTGGTACTCGATACTGCCGTGGAAATGCACTACACCACCAAGCGTATGCGTAAGGAATCCAATAAAAAACTTTGTATCTTCGTAGAACACGCCCAGCATGACATGCCGAATTCTTTTGCTTATGATATTATTCTTGGATTTAAACAGGCTGCCTATCGTGATAACTGGGACATTGACATTATCCCCATCACTCCCGAATTCCAGACTACAGAGAAATATGACACCTATATGTTGAAAAATGGTTACTCCGGAGCATTTTTAGTCGGCTTTGGCTTACAGGATGAATGGATGTATCAGCTTATCTCCACCACTTTCCCTACAGTCCTTTTTGATAATTATATTCCGAAGAATCCGAATATTGCTTATGTAGGTGCCGACAGCTTTGAAGGAATTGACACCGCAATTGAACATCTTAAAGCACTTCATCATACAAGAATTGCCTTTTTGAACGGTTCTTTATATTCCATGATTGCCGAGCACCGGGAACGGGCCTTTTATTTAAGTATGAAAGCACATGGCCTTCCGATTGATGACCGCCTGATCGTACATACCTCCTTCTACGGAAGTGGTGTTGCAGGAGACCTTCCCGCATTACTCGAACTGGGTGCTACTGCTATCCTCTGTGGCAACGATCCCATTGCCTACGAGGTGATTCATGAGTGCCTCAAGGCAGGATACCGGATCCCGGAAGATATCAGCGTCATCGGTTTTGATGACCTGCCCGATTCTGCCAAAACCACGCCGCCCCTTACCACGATCCGCCAGAACCGCCTTGATCTTGGCAAGTGCAGTTATTCTACTCTGTGCAATCTACTCATGCATGTCACCTGCAGCATGACCCTGTTACGCCCCCAATTTGTGGTGCGTGAATCGACCGGGGAGGCTGCTGCTTCTACTAAATAACTGTGAAAGAAAATAATAAACAGATGAGGTTAACATTAAACCTCTGATTTAATGGAAGTTCATAAACTGCCTCGAATAAACAGGCAGCCATATAATGTCATATTCTGCTTATTGGAAGATCAGGAAACAACCTTTTCTGATTAACTGGAAAGCTCTTGGAAATGCCCATGAAATAATGTTTTGTTTCAATAATATAATACAAAAAACCACCATAATATTAGGTGGTTATCAGAGTACTCTAATTGCCAAACCGGATAATTATATGGCAGGCGTAGCCGCTCCTGCATCTCTCGGGTTTCCCCTGTCGTACCATCGGCGTGTGGTCGCTACGAAATCTACCACCTCATACAACTATCCGGGTAAAGCACTATTATTATATGCTGATAGTAACACCATCATTCATTTTTGTAAAGTACTATATTATTTCTCAAGCGTTGGGCAAATCGTTTTTCGCTTTCGCCTATAGCTGTAATAATTGAATTTTTATACTCCGGATTGTCCGTTTCTATTGCAATCCTTAGTACAAGATTAACATACTTCTCATCCTCAACAATTCTTTTACAAACTAATGCGGTATGCTCTCTTTTCTCTCTAAAAATATAATCAGGAGTTCGAAGAATTTCATCAAACAGACTGCTATATCTAGCATAAAACTCATCTCCACGACGTTCACGAATGTGTTCTATTCTTTCGTCGGTTATTATGACTTCATCCGTTCTAATATCCTCAGTTATACACTTATATATTTCTCTATCAATTTTACCTATTTTGTACACTTCAATATTCCTTTTATCCTTTGATATATCCATTACAGCAGAATGGGTTACTTTTATAATCTTTTTTCTTTGCAGGCGCACCCAATACAGTCCGCCTCTTTCCGGTAATCCTGCCCCTCTTTGGTGTAATAAACCGTTTCCTGATCGGTTAACTCGTTACCCTTAGTATCAAATACATGTGTCTTGGCAGTATATTGTATATAACTCGTTCTCATCCAAAGCAAACAGTACAAGCGTAGTCAAAAAATATACAGAGGAAGTATGGATGATATTCAGAAAAAATTACGGAAATGACGAATTCTCATTTCGTGGAAATCAATAAAAGTTAACACGAAAGTTGACATGAAATAGAAAAACCCTGGTAAATACCAAGGTTTTAAAGCAGGGGCAGTAGGAATCGAACCCACATCGACGGTTTTGGAGACCGCTGTTCTACCTTTGAACTATGCCCCTATTTATCCGGTGTTTCAACCACCGAATGCTATTATAACTTATAGAAGGTTTCCTTGTCAAGATTAATATTTCAAATATGCATCGGTATCTTCTTTAATGATTTTACTGTATGCTTTTACCTCTTCCGAAGGCTCGTAATCCTGCTGATCATAGAGCAGTTCATGAAGCTTCACCACGTTCGTTTTAAGGTCAACCGGTACCACGAATGCTCCGACACCACCCTTGGTTCCACCGTTACGCATTCCCGCAAACGGAAAGCCATCGCTGACGGTCACCTGATAATCTCCTACTACGCTGAGCATGGTAAGAATATCATTAATATCAAGTGAGGTGCTGATATAGGGAACCACCGCTTCGGCGGCAAGACGAAGCTCGTTAAAGGATGCTGTCTTACACTTTTCCATCATGGCCGTAATCAGGTCACGCTGTCTCTGTGCTCTCTGGAAGTCATCCCCGATATAACGGATCCGGCAGTATGCTGTTGCCTGCAGACCATTTAATGTCTGGACTCCCGGTTCGGTAACCGGTATATATGAATCCTCCTGTGCTGTAAAATTCACACCATCCTCGCTTGTTCCGACCATACAGATCTGATAATTATTGAGATGTGGTATTTCCTTTTCGGTCACTTCCAGTTCAACGCCGCCCAGCGCGTCCACGGCCTTAATCAGTCCCTCAAAGCCAACCGTCACATAATCCGTAATATACAGATCCGTATTCATATTAATCATGCTGATTGCCTGTGCCGGTCCTCCCTTGGCATAGGCTGCATTACATTTATTATAGCTGTCATTTCCCAGATTCAGATACGTATCACGATAAATGGAAATCAGCTTTACCTCATGGGTATCTGCATCAATGGAACAGATCATGATCGTATCACTGCGGTTGCCTTTTCCAAGGCTTCCATCCCTTGCATCCACGCCGAACAGGGCTAACTGATATATTCCGGATAAATTAGGTTTTTGCGGATCCTGCTCCTGATCTTTCGCTGTATCATTCTGAAACTGCTGCCTGATTTCTTCATTCACAGCAATGTCTCCTTCTTTGATCTGCTGCTTCTGAGCCTTCGTTGCATGCATAACAAAATATAATGCCCCGATGGCCGCTGCAAGCACAACCAGTTCCAGGATATAAAGCGGCAGATGACGAATCCATTTCTTCTTATCCATACGTTACTCCTTCGTAACATCATTCACATTATTATATTGTAACACATTTGTAAAATTTTGCCTATCCCCAACCTCAGATGAGCTGCATGGCATCTGCTACACTCTTTACACCCAGAATGGTAATGTCTCTGATATTCTTCACACTGTCCACACACACGGCCGGAATGATACAGGTTGTAAAGCCCAGCTTCTTTGCCTCCTGTACACGCACGGGAATCATGCTCACGGCACGCACTTCTCCGCTCAAGCCGATCTCTCCCATGGCAATCGTCTTTTCATCAATTACCTTATTTTTAAAGCTGGAAATGATGGCAAGTGCAATCCCCAAGTCAATCGCAGGCTCCGAAATACGGATTCCTCCTGCAATATTGACATACGCATCACAGTTCCCCATCTGTAATCCCAGACGCTTTTCCAATACCGCCATCAAAAGATTTACGCGGTTAAAATCAGTTCCGATTGCCTGCCTCCTTGGAATTCCGAAATTGCTGTGACATATGAGTGCCTGAATTTCAATTAAGATCGGACGCGTTCCCTCCATTGAACAGACCACGATGGATCCGCTTGCCTCCTCCGGTTTACCGTTCAGCATGAATTCCGAAGGATTCTTTACCTCGTGCAGTCCATCCGCTTCCATTTCAAATACCCCAATTTCATTCGTGGAGCCAAAACGATTCTTCACCCCGCGCAGAATCCGGTAAGACGCATGCCGGTCCCCCTCAAAATAAAGCACCGTATCCACCATATGCTCCAGCACTCTCGGACCTGCCACCGTTCCTTCCTTGGTCACATGACCGACAATCAGGATGGAAATATTGAAGCCCTTCGCAAGGCGCAGGAATACTCCTGTTGCTTCTCTTACCTGTGAAACACTTCCGGGTGCTGCCGATACGCTTTCCTGATACATCGTCTGGATCGAATCCACGACCACAATTTCCGGTTTCTCCCGTTCTAAGGTTTCTTCGATAATCTCCAGATTCGTTTCACATAAAAGCCGCATATTATCACTGAATTCTCCGATCCGGTTTGCACGGAGCTTGATCTGCTTTAATGACTCTTCTCCTGAGATATACAGCACCTTATGCCCGTCTGCAGACATTTCACGGCAGACCTGTAAAAGCAGCGTGGACTTACCAATCCCCGGATCTCCTCCGACCAGAGTAAGGGAACCCGGTACAAGTCCTCCTCCTAAAACCCGGTTCAACTCTTCAATATGGGTCTGCATCCGTTCTTCCTTTTCCAGGGAAATTTCTGAAAAAGAAGCAGGAACAGCCTTTTCATGTGCAGTCTTTGTACTTTTCCCTTTTCCTGCTGTAACTACCGTTTCCTCCACCATAGTGTTCCATTCCCGGCATCCCGGGCACTGTCCCATCCATTTGGACGATTCATAACCACAGTTCTGGCAGAAAAAGATGGTTGATTTTCCTTTTGCCATAAAATCCTTTCCTTGAAGTAAAAAGCGCTGTTTCAGCAGTGAAACAGCGCTTCTGATCTTATATAACTATCTCGTAACTGTTCAGTACCTTCACTGTTACGATGCAAAATCCATTCCATATCGGCTTCGCCGATGGGATTTTGCATTACTGAATCATTTTCTTACGGCCTTGGCAGTAAATGCTTCGACCTGTACTGAATAGTTACACTATCTCTTTAATGAATCACTTTAATATGAACTTCCTCTGCATTTTCAAGCTCTACACTGATATTCAGCTTACCGCCGAGATTCGTCTTCATCTTGCCTCTGCTCTTTCCGTCCTCAAATACCTCATATTCGGTATCCTCGCACAGGCCTAATGTAATCTGTGCATCTTCATTTCCGGAAACTGTAAATTCAACACTATCCGTCGTTTCCTTAAAGTAAAAAACGCTCGTTCCAGGAACCGATTCATATACGAATAATCCATTTCTTTCAAGCTTCGTCATCGTCTGAAAGGTCTTCACCTTATACAAATCACCTTCGTATTCAAAATCCTCAAGCTTCTTCTTTTCTGCCAGCTCATGATTGCCGAAGCTGATGGTTCCATCACTTTCTTCACGAAGTAATTCTTCTACAACAGCCATTTGTATTTCCTCCTGATTGTACATTTGCCGTACCTGTTCTATATATGGTAAGTATAAACTATTTAGTTTTTGACGTCAAAGGAAATCTGTCCTTTTCGGAAACCAATCGTAACCTGATCCCCGGCATGGATTTCACCTGCAAGGATCTTCTCCGCAAGCGGATCCTCAATCACGTTCTGGATGGCTCTCTTTAATGGTCTCGCACCCATCTTGTAGTCCGCATATTTGTCCACAATATGCTCCTTTAAGGCATTGCTGAAATGAAGCTTTAACTCCATTTCCTTCTCGCACCGCTTCGAAAGATGACTGCTGAGAAGCTGCACGATCTCCAGCATTTCCTTCTTTTCCAGTGTCTTAAATACAATAATATCATCAATACGGTTGATAAATTCCGGTTTAAAGATCTTTCTTACCTCTTCCATAACTCCGGACTTCATTTTCTCGTAATCCTGCTCCCTGGTTGTTTCCGTAAGGAACCCTAAGTTCTTCGGAGCAATGATTCTCTGAGCCCCGGCATTGGAGGTCATAATCAGTACGGTATTCTTAAAGCTGACCTTACGTCCCTTGGAATCAGTGATATGCCCATCATCCAATACCTGAAGCAGTACATTAAACACATCAGGATGTGCCTTTTCAATTTCATCAAAAAGCACTACCGAATACGGATTCTTCCGGATCTTCTCACTCAGCTGTCCGCCTTCTTCAAAGCCGACATATCCCGGAGGGGAACCGATCATTTTCGATACGGAATGACCTTCCATATATTCGGACATATCGACACGGATCAGTGCGTTTTCCGTGCCAAACATGGCTTCTGCAAGAGCCTTGCTAAGCTCGGTCTTTCCGACTCCGGTAGGTCCTAAAAACAGGAAAGATCCTATCGGACGGTTCGGATCCTGCAATCCGACTCTTCCCCGCCGTATTGCACGCGCCACTGCGGACACTGCTTCTTCCTGTCCGATAACCCTCTTATGGAGCTCTTTTTCCAGGCGCAGCAACCGGTCGCTCTCCTTCTCTGTCAGCTTACTTACCGGAACCTTCGTCCAGGTAGAAACCACCTTTGCGATGTCACCTTCTGTCACTTCGATCCGGCTTTCGGCCTGCTTCTTCTGATAACGATCTTCTTCTCTTTGATATTTCTTAAGAAGCTTTTCCTGTTCCCTGTTGGTTTCTGCGGCTTCCTCAAGTCTTCCTTCCTTTAGCTGTTCTTCCAGAACAGCATCCAGTGCAAGAAGCTCTTCTCTTCGCTGCTGTAAGCCCTCCGGTACTTTGGAGTGCTGCAGACGTACCGCTGCGGAGGCTTCATCAATCAGATCAATCGCTTTATCCGGCAGATTCCGGTCATTGATATAACGCTCTGACAGATTCACGGCAGCAATGAGTGCTTCATCCGTAATCTGCACACGATGATGCTGTGCATATTTCCACGCAATTCCACGAAGGATGGAAAGAGCCTCCTCCTTTGTCGGTTCTTCCACATTTACCGGCTGGAATCTGCGCTCTAAGGCCGCATCCTTTTCAATATATTTGTGATACTCGGCAATGGTCGTTGCTCCAATAAGCTGCAGCTCCCCTCTTGCCAGTGACGGCTTCAGAATATTGGAAGCATCAATTGCTCCCTCGGCACCGCCTGCCCCGATAATGGTATGAATTTCATCCAGAAACAGGATAATGTCTCCATCCTCCTGTACCTCCCGGATGACTCTCTTAATTCGTTCTTCAAATTCTCCACGATACTTGGAGCCTGCAACCATTCCGGACAAGTCCAGCGTCATTAACCGCTTATTCTGAATCGTAAACGGAACATTGCCTTCCACAATACGGTTGGCCAACCCTTCTACCACGGCAGTTTTTCCGACCCCCGGCTCTCCAATGAGACACGGATTGTTCTTCGTCCTGCGGCTTAAGATCTCAATCACACGCTGAATCTCCATATCTCTTCCGATGACCGGATCCAGCTTTCCCTGTGCAGCAAGCGCGGTCAGATCCCTGCTGTACTGTTCCAGTGTTGAGGGCTGCTTCCTGTTATTATTCTTCTTATTCCGCAGATCCTCCTTGTAAATCGCCGGATCTGCTCCCATAACCACCAGCGTATCAACATAAACCTTCTGTACCGAAATGCCAAGGGTATTTAAGAGACGTACCGCTGCATTGTCCGGGTCCTTCAAAAGGGCCAGCAGAAGATGCTCTGTTCCGGCACTGTCTGCGCCAAACCGTTCAGCCTGCACATATGCCTCCTCCAATACTCTCCGTGCTCTCGGTGAATACATTCCCCGCTCTTTCACGGCGGTCTCCCCATCGGGAGCAATCAGATCCCGGATCATTTCCAGAATTTTATCTGCATCAGCACCGTTATCTTCCAGAATTTTGGCTGCTACGCCACTTTCTTCCTTAAGAAGTCCCACCAGAATATGTTCTGTACCCACATAACCGGTATGCAATCTGGCTGCCGTTTTCTCTGCAAGTGTCAGTGCCGCCTGCGCGTTCTTTGTAAAACTACCTGACCACACGTTTATTCTCCTCCATATTCCTGATATATCTCATTGACGAGTTCATAGACCTCGTCCTTACAAATTCCCTTACAAATTCCCTTTGCAAGGATTCCTTTCATCTGCTCCCGCATGCTTTGAAGTTCCCTGAGCTTATCCATATCAAGGCTGATTACTGCACCCTTCCGACGATCAAGCTGGATAAAGCCCTCCTGCTTTAAGACCGTATAGGCCTTGTTCACCGTATGCATATTAATTCCGATTTCATCTGCCATCTGCCGCACCGAAGGGAGCTCATCCCCCTCCTGAAGCTGCAGCGTGGCGATTCCATGAATAATCTGGTTGCGCACCTGCAGATATAAAGCTTCCTCACTGTTAAAATCAATTTCAATTATCATTTTTATAATCCATTCTTTTGAATAAAAGGAATAGCAGATGCTATTCCTTTTGTTTTTTATATGTCTTTATCGTCCATGTTCAAGAATTCAAATTCAAACTCATCGTCATCGGTCAGGAAGTTCTGCGCCTTCCGGGGCGCTTTCTTCACCGTTCCTTCGTTATTTTCTGCAGGTCTCCTCACAGGCTGTCCCTGTCGTTCCGGATTACTGTTACGCGAAGGTCTTCCTTCTCTTTCCGGTGCTTCTTCGCGTCCACGCTCTCTCCTTGCCGGACGCATTTCTTCTTCTCTTGAAGCCTTACCTGCACGCTCCTGTCTGCGCGGCCGTTCCTCTACTTCATCTTCCTGATAATCACGTCTGCGTCTTCTCGGAGCAGGTTCATCGAACTCTTCTTCGTCTTCTTCCTCATCTTCATCATAATCATATTCATATGCCCCCCTCAGCTTGATGATCAGGATAGTAAGTCCGATGAAAAGAAGAACGATCACAACTGCAAGAATAATGATAACAATATTTTTCTGGGATGACTCGGATTCCAGACGCGCTACATTCTCATTTGCTGTCGTAACAGAGGAAAATAAAACCTCCACATCTGCCATCGTACCATCAATGTTATTGTACAGATAATACTTTCCGGTATCCGGATTCTCTGTATCTGTCATATAAACCACTTCATAATCATTGTGCTCCGGCTCCGGCTGTTCTTCCGGTGCTTCTTCACTCCCATCGCCTTCCTGCACCTCATCCGGATTTTCTGCTTCGGATCCATCCGTTACCTCTGCTCCGTCTACTGCTTCTGAGCCATCCGCTGAGGCTGCATCCGTACTATCTGTTCCATTTGCGGCAGAAGCATTCGAACCAATTGCAATCAGGTCGGAACGAATGTATCCTTCTACAGTCTTCCCATTATATTCGCATCTTAACTGATACCATTTATTTCCTGCTGCATCATTTGCCTCTCCGATCAGGGTAATTGCTGTTCCATCAGGCAGACTGGTCACTACATCATGCTTCGTGGATGCACCTGCACGTACCTTGACATTCGAAGAACACTTTACTGTCGCTGCCTGCTCACCAATTGCGGTCGGCACGGTTGCTTCCGGTTTGGAAGCTGAAGCAGAGGTCGAAGCATCTGCGGACGAGGATGAACTATTGTCTGTCACATCAATCTTATCACTTGTTTCTACCAGATCGCTTCTTACATAACCATAAGAGCCACCGCTTACCGGCACCTTATACCATACGGTTCCGGAGCTGTCCTTTTCTGCTCCGACAATATCAATCTTAGCCCCCTTTGAGGTCGATGCCACCACTGAGCTGTCTGTGCTTGCTTTCTCTCTGATTTTCGCTGTTCCGGCCGTTACGGTTCCCGTTGCTGCAAGGCTGGAAATGGTAGAAAGTCCAAAAACCATCATTGCAACTGCAAATCCAAGAATCCCTTTTTTCATAATTATCCTGTACCTTTCTTTCACTATCTTTCAAAACGCCTTCGTCCGCTCTCACCCTCCGGCCTTTCGCCGCTGAATCCGGACATCTGCTTATAGTTTTTCCTCTGCTGGCGCGCCTCATCTTCAATCTGCCTGTGATATGCCGCTTCGCACTTCGGACAAAGCCTTCCACTGCGGATATTCTCTCCACAGATCTCGCACCGCAGATAACCGCCTTTACTTTCAACAAGCTCAAAACGATTTTCCTTAATCATATCACGGATTGCCTTGTGTGACACCCCTGTCTGCGAGGAAATTTCTGCCACGTTAGCTCCATGGTGCTTTTCAAGGTACGATCTTACCTTTCCGTAGTCATCATATTCACATGCATTGCAATCCTCACACTGGTATTCTCCCAATCCTTTATAGATAAGGATTCCTCCGCAGGCTTTGCAGATTGTTGGCCGCAGAAAGCCATTCAAAGCCACCAGCCGCCGTTTCTCATTCATAAATTACCCTTTCCACACCACGAACAATTTACGCCTCGTCAATTGCCTTTCCGATATCATGGCGCATATATTTATTTTCAAAGGAAACCCATTCGGTTGCCGCATAGGCATTCTTACGTGCTTCCTTTAAATCCTTACCCTTTGCTGTAATGCCAAGAACACGTCCCCCGTTTGTTACAATTCCTTCCGGAGTCTGTTTCGTTCCTGCATGGAAGCAGAAATAATTATCCTGCCCTTCAAACCTTTCCAGTCCGTGAATGAGGAAGCCCTTTTCATATCTGACCGGATATCCGTCAGAAGCAAGTACCACACAGACTGCTGCGTTATCCTCAAACTGCAGATCAATCTGATCCAGCGTGCCATTAATACAGGCTTCCATTACTTCGATCAGATCATTCTTCATACGTGGCAGCACCACCTGAGCCTCAGGATCTCCGAAACGCGCATTGTACTCTAACACACGCGGTCCCTTTTGGGTCAGCATCAGTCCGAAGAAAATAATACCCTTAAACTCTCTTCCTTCTGCTGCCATGGCATCTACGGTTGCCTGATAAATGTATTTCTTACAGAATTCATCCACTTCCTCCGTATAGAACGGGCTCGGTGAAAAGGTTCCCATACCACCGGTATTTAATCCCGTATCCCCGTCTCCTGCACGCTTGTGATCCTGTGCAGAGGTCATGGTTTTAATCGTCTTTCCATCGACAAAGGAGAGCACGGAAACTTCCCTTCCTGTCATAAATTCTTCAATTACCATACGATTACCGGCAGTTCCGAACTGCTTATCGAGCATGATGGATTTCACGCCATCCTGTGCCTCTTCCAGGGTATTGCAGATCAACACACCCTTTCCAAGTGCCAATCCGTCTGCCTTTAATACAATCGGGAACGATGCAGTCTTTAAATAGTTGAGGGCATCCTCTGCATTGTCAAAGTTCTCATAGGCAGCCGTCGGGATTCCGTATTTCTTCATCAGATCCTTGGAAAAAGCCTTGCTTCCTTCCAGAATTGCTGCATTTTTACGGGGTCCGAACGCTTTTAATCCGGCATCTTCGAGACGGTCAACAAGTCCACCGACAAGGGGATCATCCATCCCGACAATCGTCAGATCAATTTCCTTTTCTTTGGCAAATGCAACAATTTTATCGAATTCCATTGCTCCGATCGGTACACATTCCGCGATCAGACCGATTCCCGCATTTCCGGGTGCACAATAAATTTTATCTACTTTACTGCTCTTTGCGATACTTGTTGCAATGGCATGCTCTCTGCCGCCACCGCCTACGATCAATACTTTCATAGCTTCCTCCGTCTTCCTGTCCTATGATTTCACATTATGTAAACCATTATGGTAATTCTGCCTCTTCGTAACTGTAAGCCGAGCAGCCGGAAAATGATTATTCTTCTACGACTGCGATTCCATTTTCTACCTTTACCCTGCCATGTGCAATGAGATCAATGGTCTTCGGCAGAATCTGCCATTCCGCTTCTTCCATCACACGGTGCTGCAGTTCTTCCGGCGTATCACCGTTCTTCACATAAACCGCCTTCTGCATGATGATCGCACCATGATCGTATACCTCATCCACAAAATGCACCGTAGCGCCGGTTACCTTCACACCGCTTTTCAAAACAGCCTCGTGCGGACGGATTCCATAAAAGCCCTTTCCGCAGAAGGAAGGAATCAGTGCCGGATGCACATTGATGATCCGGTTATGATATTTCCGTACCAGCTCGACCGGCATCATAATCATCATTCCTGCTAAAACGATGAGGTCCGGGGCTTCTGCATCAATCGTTTCGATCAACATCTTCTCAAACTCCGCACGATCCGCATAGGATTTCATATCCACCACGATCGGTTTGATTCCATGTGTCCTCGCACGCTCCAAAGCCCGTACACCCGGTTTATTACTTAATACAAAGCATAACTCAACATCTGTAATTTTTCTGCTTTCCACTGCATCAATAATGGCCTGCAGATTCGTTCCGCCGCCTGCGGCAAGAATTCCAACTCTTAACATAAGTCTACACCCTTTTCACCGGCAATGACATTTCCAACCACATAGCCTTCTTCTCCGGCCTCTTTGATTGCTGCAAGCACCCTGTCCTGATCGGCAGGATCAATTGCCAGCACCATGCCAAGTCCCATATTAAAGGTATTGTACATCATCTGCTCTGCAATATTTCCGGTCTTCTGTAATAATTTAAAAATGGGAAGCACCGGATAGCTGTCCTTCTGTACCTGCGCACGCACACCGTCCGGAAGCATACGGGGAATATTTTCATAGAAGCCGCCGCCGGTAATATGGCTGCAGCCCTTTACTGTTACACCGGCATCCTTAATTGCCTTTAAGGTCTTCACATAGATTTTGGTCGGTGTAATTAACGCTTCTCCCAAGGTCATACCAAGCTCATCATAATAGGTGGCAAGAGACTCCTTCGTCATTTCAAACACCTTACGAACCAGTGAAAAGCCATTGCTGTGTACACCGGAGGAAGCAATGCCGATTAACACATCACCTGCCTTGATATCCGCTCCGGTAATCAGCTCCTTACGGTCTGCCACACCGACTGCAAAGCCTGCAAGATCGTATTCATCCTCCGGCATCAGTCCGGGATGCTCTGCGGTTTCTCCACCGATGAGGGCTGCTCCTGCCTTCTTACAGCCTTCCGCAACACCCTTTACGATCGTGGCAATCTTCTCCGGATAGTTCTTTCCACACGCAATATAATCAAGGAAAAACAGGGATTCTCCACCGGCACAGGCTACATCATTCACACACATGGCAACCGCATCAATTCCAATGGTATCATGCTTGTCCATTAAGAACGCCAGCTTCACCTTCGTGCCACAGCCGTCAGTTCCTGACAATAATACCGGATCCTCCATATCTTTAATATTCTTTAAGGAAAAGGCTCCCGAAAAGCCGCCCAGTCCTCCAAGGACCTCTGGTCTCATCGTTTCCTTCACATACTTTTTCATTAATTCTACGGATTCATATCCTGCTTCGATATCCACACCGGCTGTCTTATAATCCATGTCGTTCTCCTTTTCTTGTTTCATCATGTAGTTAACATAACATTAATTAAATCCTTTAATAATTTGCATATCCAACCTGCTGCAGCTTCGCGTCCTTGGCCTCTACCTGCTTCTTCAGGTTCCCGGTATAGCTCTCAATCTTTGCAAGCAGCTCCTCATCCCCGGTTGCCAGCATTTTCGCTGCAAGAATGGCCGCGTTCTTCGCTCCGTCAATAGCAACGGTTGCAACAGGAATTCCGGGAGGCATCTGCATAATGGAAAACACTGCATCCATTCCCTCAAGATTCTTACCCGAAAGCGGAACACCGATTACCGGAAGTGGGAATAATGCGGCACACATTCCCGGCAGTGCTGCTGCCATGCCCGCACCTGCGATCATTACCTTAATTCCACGATCTTTCGCCGTTCTCGTCCATTCAATTAACAGATCCGGTTCCCGATGAGCGGAAATAATTCTCATCTCATATTCGATCCCCAGTTCTTCCAGCATTGCTGCCGCGCTGCTCATCACCTTAAGGTCTGAGTCGCTGCCCATCACAATTCCTACCATTGGCATTTCTATTTCCTCCTGTAATTGACGCTTATCTGATCATAAAATAACTATTCAGAACCACATTCGTAAAACCGTTGCTGACGCAACTCAAGTTTACCTCATGTGGTTACTTTGCCATATAAAATTGCTGTTCTGCTTGAATGCAAGCATTCGCAGAAAGCAATTTTGCATGGTTCTGAATAGTTAAATCATATACGAATTATCTCTTCATTGCAAGAAAAACGAAATATTTTCGTATTTAATCCATACTTTCCTGATCAAACGGAGCATTCAGTTCCTCACAGCCCGCAAGGACAAATCTTCCTTCCTCGATAATCGGAATGACTTCTTCTGTCATGGTCACCACGCTCACCTCTCCCAGTTCATCATACGGAATCGTAATATCCGTATGACAGTTAAAGTAGGCCTTGTGGCTGTCCTCCTTACGTTTGATGGAGCACTCGTTGTCCTTTGCAATAATCTCTTTTCCATCCGGATTAAAAAGGCGCACCTCTTCACTGTGGGAATAGCAGGTATCCCCTACTGCAAAGTGGGGACCGGTTTTCTCTGCAATCAGAATCGGCAGCTTATCCTCTATATGGTATTTTCTTGCTGCCACAAATGCGGTCGTGTTCGTTCCAATCGCAAACTCACCAATCGGAAGCGTCTCATGGTGGAACAGGATATTATCCTTAATCAGCTTCCTGTTTTCTTCTTCTGCTGTAAAGTTTGCACAACTGTAATCGATCACTCTGCCGTCCTCAAACCGTAAGGTCAGATCCTTATACTCTAACTCGTCCAGATAAACATGGCTTACATGAAGGGTTCCTTCTGTTCCTGTCAGTACCGGAGAGGTAAACACTTCGCCAACCGGAATATTCACATCGGCCACGCAGTTCTCAAAATTCGTTTCCCTGTCCGGATTCTGCAGGGTATGAAGCATCACCTTCATATTGGTACGGTTGCCGTTCATTCCCTTTACCATCACATATTTGCCCTGATCGAGCACATCAATGATCTTCTGTTGGATCCGCTGATATAACTGGTACTCAAGGGTATTGATCCGGATCACCGCATCGAAAATCTCCGGATAGCGGTCTTTGCCTTCTTTGCCATCCTCCTGCCCCGAAGCAATCTCCGGTACCGGGAACGCAATAATTGTAAAGCTCCGCTCTTCCCCGTGAATGTAATTGTTCTGCAGTTCACCGGCTGACGCTGCATATTCCACCAGCATCTGCTGCTGTTCTTTGGATAAATGCAGTGCATGCTTCTGACTGACTAACTCTACCGATCTTTCGCCGAATACTTCCACTACCGCAGGACCTCCAAACGTGCCTGCCTGCTCCTTATATTCCTCATAGGCTTCCCTCAGGGCTTCGAGCCGCACCTGCAAAAGTGCTTTATCCAATATAAGCGCCTGATCGTCCTTGTGGTCAAAATCATACTGCTTATTCGGAATGCCGCCATAATACCCGATCCGGCCCATCCCTCTGCCCTCCAGCACCGAAGTCGTTGCCCGGTAAATGGTCGCTTCCAATCCGATCTTCCGGAAATTCTGTACAGCCCTGCGGATCATCCGTTCAAAACCAAGACTGTAGCGGATGTTTACGATCTTTTTCTTCGTAATATCCTTATTTCCTGTTTCAAAGCCGATCCGGTAGCCTTCCGTATAAGTGTCTGCCATCTTCGCAATTGTCTCTTCCGGAAGGGTATTTAAGTAAGCCGCCGTCTTTAATTCGTTTTCAGAAATATATTCTCCAAAGTAATACAGATATCTCACATCGGAAAGGTCTGCTTTCTCGATGATCTTCCTCGCAAAATCCGCATGAACATCCAGCATGTTCCGGATCTTTGTATGATATGCTTCCCGGGTATAATCACTGATATAGTAGTACAGGGATTCCTTTAAGTGCTCCGGCTTTGGCAGATCGAACTGTCCTTCCTGTTTCCTGGTTTCCTCCGTCTCTTCAAAGCTGCACCGGAAAGAACCGTAAATTTCAAGGAATAATTCCAACCCCTTTAAAAGATCCTCATCTCTGCCCTCATAGGTATAGGGAATCATGGCTCGAAGCTCCCCATATAAAAAGCACAGAATATTTCCATACACTTCTCCAAAAACCTGTGCACAATACTCCGGATTTCCAAAGCTTGTACCGTAATGCTCCGGCAGGATATCCCCGTAAAGCGCATGATTGTTCTCCTGAAGCTGCAAAAGCTCCCACCGGAACAGCTCTCCGCTTTCTACAAGCTCCCGCTGTTTCATTAGCAGCACAAGAAAAGCTGCTGTCTTTTCAAAAAAGCCGGAAAAGCTTCCGACATTGCTCTCATTTTTAATTTCTGTAATACGTTCCTTCGCCAGTTCCAGGCGTTCTTTGATCATCGAATTCAATCTATATACGCTCCTGCAAATAAAATTAAGCTAAGTGTAATAAAGGAAAGCACGTTCATCACAATCCCCAGAATCCGGAACAGCCAGAACTTCTCCTGTTCTCTTAAGGAAAGGACTCCGAGAATCAGCCCTGTCACCATAAACACCGAGGCGAGTAATGCCGCCGTTGCATACCGCACCGATGGCTCTCCTTTATGCAAATACGAAAAATAGACCGCTGTCCCTAAGGTGATCAGGGAAAGCAGTCCTAATATGGTTGACATAATACCTTTTTGTGAATGAACTTTATTGGTGAAAATATATCCCTTTGTTCTGTTCCACATCATTTTGTTTCCTTAGAAGATTATTTTGGACTTACTGCTTAACAGTCTCGCTCCATTCACAATCATCATTACACCACAGGCAAGCCCTACGACCAGGGAAATGACTCCTACTGCAATACTCCAAGCTCCGGTGTTGTTCATCGTCTTATATACTTTCTCATCCATAGGGGAATCTCCTTTCCAAAATAGCGGCCTCTGATTTTATAACCTCTTAGCGTGCGCCATATTCCTTATAATATGCATCAATGGCTTTCTTTATTTCATCATCAATGACAACCTGACCCTGGCAGGGACGATTATACAGATGCTCTACGACCTCATCCATATTGACAATGGCTCTGGCATCAATACCATACTTCTCCTTAATCTCATGGAGAGCACTCTTGTCACTCGACAATCCGCGTTCCATACGATTTAAGGAAACCATCAGTCCCCTAATCTCCACATCAGCCTGTGCTTTAATAATCGGGAAGGTCTCTTCAATGGACTTGCCGGAGGTGGTAACATCCTCGATCATAACCACGCGGTCTCCATCCTTTAATTTACTTCCTAATAAAATTCCGGTGTCTCCGTGATCCTTCACTTCCTTACGGTTTGAGCAGTAACGGATATCCTTTCCGTATAATTCACTGATCGCCATGGTTGTTGCTACTGAAAGGGGAATTCCCTTGTAAGCCGGTCCAAACAATACGTCAAAATCAAGTCCGAAGTTGTCATGAATTGCCTTCGCATAATACTCTCCCAGCTTACGAAGCTGTGTTCCTGTAACATATGCTCCCGCATTCATAAAGAAAGGAGATTTCCGTCCGCTCTTCAAAGTGAAATCGCCAAATTTCAGCACCTGACTCTCCACCATAAATTCTATAAATTCCTGCTTATACTGTTCCATTTATCTTAAAACCTCCTGTTTATAAGGCTTTCACGCCTTTATTATTGTCTCATCGTCAAGCGTTACATCCTTTGTAACAACATTGAGTGCCTTTTCATCCTCATACTGTTCGTTTCTGAGTTTCTGTCTTACCTCATTCAGCGTCTTTGCGTAAACCGTCTGCTTCTTGCCAAAACGATTCACGAATCTTCCCTGGTAAAGACCATCCTTTCTCTGTGATAAGCCTTTACCTAATTCTTTACCATTAAGGGATTTACCCATATGTGCCTCCTTCCTAAGTGTAGAATAGGAAGGATTCCAAATATCGTCCCTATTCTACCATAAAGCCTTACAATTATCAATCCGTTTCAAAAATTGAATTCTCATTTTGAAACTCCTCCGTGTTCTTATTTATGAAAGAATCTGATTCAGTAACCAGTGGTCTAATCTGCCCTTATGAGCATATAGTCTGTTACCGATTCTTACCGTGAAACCATTGGCCGGATTGGAAAGCAATTCTCTTGCTTTCGTCTGTCCAATACCAAGGTACTCAGCTTGTACGCAGTCTGTTCTCTGCATATCTGGATGATACTCTGACCGCTTCTGAATTACTTTCAGATGACACAACGATGTACAGCCGCTGGTGCAATGGTGCCCGCCCGATTCCTATAGATATCCTAAAGACTTTCCATCGTTATTGGGGACTTCTTTTCGATGTTGGTCGTAGTGAAAGTACCGGAACGAAATCTGCTTCCCGCGGTTGATTGCCGTATTGATATTATCTACCAAATAGTAAATCTGCTCGTTCAGCGGTTTTACTCTCTCGGAAACATACAGATTGCTTTTCAGCTCCGGCAGCGTGAACAGGTGACTGTCGGAATCCCGCACCGACTCGTTGGCGTAATCGATCATGAGCTTGTTGCCGTCGATGGTATAGGTGAAATCGTAGGATATGGAGGGTAGCTCCAGTGCGGCGATCGCACCGCAAAGCACCATACGGCGCTGCGTCTGTTTTTTCTTCCTTTTTCTGATTCTCTCTACCGTTCGATCTGACTCGTTCGGGAATCGTCCCGGCGGTTGCTGCCTGACGGGGCGGTTCGATTGATAATCCTGCATCATGTGGTTCTTCTCCAGTTCAAGCGAAAGGGCGATGACGGCAATGTCCGTCACCGCCCTTTGCTCAAAGGTTCGCTGCTGATTTATTCAGCGTTTTCTTTCTTCTTTTTTCTGTAAACGGTGATGCCGATCACTGCGCCGCCGATGATAAACAGCAGTGCGATCCAGAGGATCCTATTGCTGTTGTCATCGGTTTTCGGGCTTTCTGCGCCGGTGTTCGGGTTGGTTTGCGTAGGATCGGTCGGTTTTGTTGTGGAGCCGGTAGCCGGAATCTCAACTGCCGCCTTCTTGTAGCCGCAAACCTTGCACTCCTCATGCTTGGAGCCTTTTTTGGTTGCGGTCGCTTCCTTATCTACCACCCACTTGAAGCTATGTGCTGCAACATCGTCCTTGTCACCACAGGAGCACTCATGCCAGTGGTTGTCGGCATCGTTCTTCCACTCGCTGCCGTAGCTGTGAGTATGCTCACCGCCGCCGGTTGCCGGGATGGTTTCGGTTGCCATCGTATAACCGCAGACGGTGCATTTCTTATGCTTTGTGCCGCTTGTGGTAGTAGTTGCCGGGGTGTCGATGATCCATTCACCGGCGGTATGCGCCGCCTTATCGGTCTTATCTCCGCAGGAGCACTCATGCCAGTGGTTGTCGGCGTCGTACTTCCACTTGCTGCCGTAGCTGTGAGTATGCTCACCGCCGCCGGTTGCCGGGATGGTTTCGGTTGCCATCGTATAACCGCAGACGGTGCATTTCTTATGCTTTGTGCCGCTTGTGGTAGTAGTTGCCGGGGTGTCGATGATCCATTCACCGGCGGTATGCGCCGCCTTATCGGTCTTATCTCCGCAGGAGCACTCATGCCAGTGGTTGTCGGCGTCGTACTTCCACTTGCTGCCGTAGCTGTGAGTATGCTCACCGCCGCCGGTTGCCGGGATGGTTTCGGTTGCCATCGTATAACCGCAGACGGTGCATTTCTTATGCTTTGTGCCGCTTGTGGTAG
>CDZG01005895.1_pt1 | contig 115479 bp, 124 predicted proteins | sample 557741 | NCBI WGS metagenome assembly CDZG01 (sample SAMEA3182086, study PRJEB8094) | gut metagenome | biome: human; feature: gut; material: Stool; isolation source: human stools | place: Canada | collected 2013-01-21
AATCAATGGATACTGACGGTCAAAACAAAGGTTTTGACCCATAAAATCGAGATTTTAACTCGATTTTATATAATTGCATTTGCTAATGCAATTATTCAGTAGACATTAATTTAATCGTCTAATATATATAATACCTTTTTTTTACAAAAAAATCAACAGTTAAATAACCTGCGGATTTGCAAAGAATTTGTATTCTTTTTTAAAGCTTTTGTAATAATTTCTGCTAACATGCAGATCCTTGCCGTTTGCAAGTCTTATTATGTCACTGTTGTAAGCGGAAATGTAATTGAAATTTACTACATACGCTCTGTTGATTTTGCAAAACTGATTTTTCGGCAGAGTGCCATAGACCCGCGCCATTGTTTTTCTGCAGCGGAGGCTTTCGTTTTTAAGACCTATAAGGCAGTTTTTATTGTCTGCCTCCAAATAAAAAATATCGTTTGCTCTTATGCAGAAAATATCGTCACCGTTCTTTACCCATAACGGCCTGCGGGCAATATTATTAAGAAAAAAATCGTCAAGAACCGCGAAAAGAACGCCGTAATCAAGCGGCTTCAGGAGAAATCTGTAAGGCATTACCATAAATGATTCGAAAACAAAATCGGTATATGAGCTCAAAAAAATAATCGTGCTGCTGCAGTTGTTGGCTCGCAGGTGCTTCGCGGTTTCAAGTCCGTTGAGCCCGTTTATATGATAGTCCAGAATTATAAGCAGATAATCATTTACGCTTCGAAGTAAGGCTTCGCTTGAATCATAAATTTCCACCAATAGATCCAAACGGCGTTCGTTGGCATAATCGTAAATCATTTTCTTTGTCTTTTCGGCGCATCCTTTATCCTTGTCACATATTGCTATCCGCATTGTAATTCGTCCTTTCGCTTCTCTATTTCGACATTATTCGATAACAAATATTATAACGCGTTTACTATAAAATGTCAATAAACTTCTAGAAATATTACAATAAAGCATAAAAAAAGCGTTTTGCTCTGATTTTTTTACCTTTTACTCCCGAAATATCCGATGATTTTCCGATTGTTTGTACAATTCTTTCGCAGAAAGGAAAAATCGGATGAAATGTTTACAAATCGTACGTTTTTTCCTTTCTTAAAAGAAAAGGGAGGAAAAAGGTATGAAAAATCGGGAAATTATTAAATATGTAAAGGAAATAAGGGAGGGCAACGCCTCGGGCTTTGAAGAGCTGTATGAGGCTTTCCTTCGGCTTATAAATTTCTACGGCAGAAAAATCGGAGAGGACGGCAGTGAGGAGTTGATTCTGTTTTTCACAGAGCTTTTGCATTCGCTCGATATCGGAAAATTCACACCTGATGAGAGTGAAGAGCTTAACAAATACATTGCGGTATCAATTCGCAATCGTTACATAGAGCTTTCGCGCCGCAAAAGCCGCTTATTGAGAATCAGCAATGAAATAACCGAGGAATGCGCCGACAGCACCGATGAACCCGATAGTAAATTCTTTTTGAAGGAGGGGCTCATGCTGCTTTCGGAGCGTCAGCGTACGGTGATAGACTACAGATACTTCTGCGGCTACTCCGACCGTGAGATTGCCGACATTCTTTCGATCAGCCGGCAGGCGGTGCATAAGCTGGAGACTCGTGCGATATCTATATTAAAGGAATATTACTCAGTTTGTCTATAAACCTGAAAATTTATTTTTACGGCGGAAACGCCGCAGCTTTCGTTTTTTCAAGGGCACCGGGGTGAGTACCCACGGAGCATAACAACCGACTGCCGCCTGTGGGGGATAAAAGGAGGGCGTTATGGCGTCGCGGTCAAAGAAAATTCGCGCTCCGGGCGACCGTTTTCTTTGAACACCGCAAGAGTAGGGAGTGCAGTCCGAAAATCCGTTATTTTCGAGCGAACGGCATTCCCGTAGGTGAGCGCGGCGAAAAAGTCGACACGCTCACTGTATATGATCGGGCGTTTCGGGCGATAATAATTATATTAAATTATTATGGGTGATTCGGTTGAAAAAGCAAGGCGTTTTTTATATTAAAATAACGGCGGTATGTATTTTATGCTGCTTATCATTGGTTGCGGGAGGTTATTTTTATCTTCACCGCAGCCTGAAGCCTGCGGAGGGACAGGCTTCTGAAATTCCCTACAGCTTTTCCTTACCCGACAATAAGGGCTTGCTTTTTGATATAGCGGGAAACAGGACGTTTGTTTATCTTGATTTTGAAAATGAGCGGATGAATGTCATAATTCCGCAGGCAGAGAGCTTTGATCCGACTGACTTCGGATATTCGGGAGATTTTGAGCTTCGGGGAGAACTGCCGGTTTTGGCGGCACTGATAGATTATGCGGGCGGAATAACACTGCAGGAAAACGGAGAGCAGACAAGATACACAGGTGTTCAGGTGACGGATATGTTGAGCCGAAGCACCGACAGCGAGCAGCTGCTGCGCAGAATAATTCCCGCAATCCTGCGGTCGGTTGCGGAAAACGGTCTTGAGGATGAAGCGTTTAATTATATTATTGATAAATCGGATACGGATCTCACCGTACCCGATTGCTTAGCATGGCGAAATTATATAAGCCGACTTTGCGAAAACGGAAGAATAATAAACTGAAAACCGCTTTTTACCTTATAAAATTAGACGAATATATGCTTGCGATTGACAACGCCGCTTATTATGGCTATAATATTAAGGTACAATTTCTCGGAGGTAGAGCTTTGAAAACGGTTAATGAAATTTTTGCAAGCAATGTATTTAACGATTCGGTAATGCTTGAGAGGCTGCCGAAGGATACATATAAGGCGCTTAAAAGCGCAATCAAAGAGGGCAAGGGAATCGACAGCAGCATAGCCGATACCGTAGCCTCCGCCATGAAGGACTGGGCGATTGAAAAGGGCGCTACGCACTATACTCATTGGTTTCAGCCGCTCACCGGCATAACTGCCGAAAAGCATGACAGCTTTATATCGCCCACAGAAGACGGTGGAATTATTATGGAGTTTTCGGGCAAAGAGCTTATAAAGGGCGAGCCGGACGCATCGTCCTTCCCGTCGGGCGGGCTTCGCGCCACCTTTGAAGCAAGAGGCTATACGGCATGGGATCCGAGCTCCTTCGCCTTTGTAAAGGATAATACACTCTGCATTCCCACGGCGTTTTGCTCCTATTGCGGCGAAGCGCTTGATCAGAAGACACCGCTGCTTCGCAGTATGGACGCGATAAACAAGCAGGCGCTGCGCATTGCAAAAATATTCGGGCTTAAAGGTGTGAAGCGCGTGAACACCACAGTGGGCCCTGAGCAGGAATACTTTTTGGTGGATAAAAAAATGTATGATAAGCGCCCTGACCTTATCTATTGCGGAAGGACGCTTATAGGCGCAATGCCGCCTAAGGGTCAGGAGATGGACGACCATTATTTCGGCGTTTTGAAGCCGAGGGTCGCCGCCTTTATGCGGGATCTTGATAATGAGCTTTGGAAATTGGGCGTGCTTGCAAAAACCGAGCATAATGAGGTCGCTCCCGCACAGCACGAATTAGCGCCGATATTCGCAACCACAAATATTGCCGCCGATCACAATCAGCTTACAATGGAAATGATGAAAAAGACTGCGCAGAAGCACGGTCTCGTGTGTTTGCTGCACGAAAAGCCGTTTGACGGAGTTAACGGCAGCGGCAAGCACAATAACTGGTCGCTTTCAACCGATACCGGCATCAATTTCTTAAATCCGGGCAAAAACCCCGGTGAAAACACTCTTTTCCTGCTTACTCTTGCGGCGGTTATACGCGCAGTCGATATGCACCAGGATTTGCTTCGCATTTCGGTTGCGACCGCCGGCAACGATCACAGACTCGGAGCGAATGAAGCGCCGCCCGCAATCATTTCCATGTTTTTGGGAGACGAGCTTACCGAGCTGCTCGATTCGATAGCGAGCGGTCAGCATCATGATAACGCCGAAAGGGTAAAGATGACCGTGGGCGCGGATATAATTCCCTTCATAAGGAAGGATAACACCGACCGCAACCGCACCTCACCCTTTGCGTTTACGGGGAATAAATTCGAGTTCAGAATGCTCGGCTCCGCTTCATCTATATCCGATACGAATGTAATGCTCAATACCATGGTGGCGGACACCTTTGCCGTCTTTGCCGACAGGCTCGAAACGGCGGGGGACACCGAAGCCGAGGTTAAAAATATAATAAAGGAAACCGTAAAGGCGCATAAACGCATAATCTTCAACGGCGACGGATATTCGGATGAATGGCAAAGGGAGGCTGCAAAGCGAGGATTACTGAACCTCAAAAGCACGCCGGACGCGCTGCCGCTGCTTAAGACGGAGGAGAACATTGCGCTGTTTGAGCGCCATGGGGTTTTAAGCCGTGCGGAGATTGAGTCGCGCGTTGATATAGTGCTTGAAAATTATTCAAAAATTCTGCACATTGAAGCGCTTACGCTTATTGAAATGATGAACCGCGAGGTCATTCCCGCAATAAGTGAATATACCGACCGCCTCTGCACCGCGCTTATTAACAAGCGCAAGCTGGGGATAAAGCTCGATGAGCATGCCGATACCGAAATAATTGCCCGCCTTTCCGCAGCTGACGGTGAAATTTACAAGTTGACCTCCGAGCTTAAAATGGCGGTTATGACGGCGGAAAAAATTCCGAACATGCTTGAACGCTCGCGAATGTATCATGATACGGTGCTTCGCCTTATGAACGATATACGCAAATATTCCGACAGCGCGGAAGCGGTAGTTTCAAAGGATTGTTGGCCGTATCCGAGCTACGGCGAGCTGCTTTTCAGCATTTAATGCTTGACAAAAAGAGAGCTTTGGCGTAAAATAATATTACTGAAACGCAACGACGGGGATAAGTAATCTTTGTCCGCATTCATAAGAGAGGGGATGCTTGCTGAAAGTCCCTGCTTGCGGCATTTGACGAAGCTGCCCCGGAGCGGCGCCCGAAAGGGCAGACGGCAGCCGCCGTTATCGGCAAAGGTATTTTTAAGTACCGCAGAGTGCGGAGAAGCATCTCCGAAGCCGGGTGGTAACACGGATAAAGGTTTATTCGTCCCGGGCGCAATTGTTTTGCGCCCGGGACTTTTTAATTTTTAAGGAGGAAAAAATAATGAAATACGAAATTCTTAAATTATTGGCGCGCAACGCAAAATATACCGCCGAGGAAATAGCCGTAATGCTCGGAACTGAAGAAGCAACGGTTAATTCCGAAATAAAGCAGCTTGAAAAGGACGGACTTATCAAGGGCTACAAGGCGATAATCGACTGGCAGCGGCTTGACAGTGCCTTTGTTTCGGCAATTGTTGAGCTGAATGTTATTCCCAAGGCGGGACTCGGCTTTGAAGAGGTTGCGGAAAAGGTTATGAAGTATGATGAAGTGGAGTCTGTATACCTTATGTCGGGCGGATATGACCTGAATGTTGTGGTCAAGGGCAAAACGCTGCAGGATATAGCGCGCTTTGTTGCCCGTGAGCTTGCAACTATCGATTCGGTGACGCAAACCTCGACCCACTTTGTTATGCGCAGATACAAGGAAATGGATGTTGAGCTTGTAAATGACAGGGAAGACGACAGGGGGCAGCTCTGGATATGATTGATTACTCCCGCGTTATTAACCCCATGGTAGCGGAAATAAAGCCGTCGGGAATACGGAAATTTTTTGATATTGCCTCTACAATGGACGATGTTATATCCCTTGGCGTAGGCGAGCCTGATTTTCAAACACCGTGGCAGATACGAAAGGCAGGCATAAATTCGCTTGAAAAAGGGCATACGAAGTATACGGCAAACCGCGGTATCGCACAGCTGCGAAGCGCCGTTGCGGATTTTGTCAGCCGTAAATATTCCCTTACATACAAGCCGGAAAGCGAGATACTTATAACCGTCGGCGGCAGCGAAGCAATCGACGCATGTATACGCGCGGCGGTAGCCCCGGGGGACGAGGTTATAATTCCGCAGCCGAGCTTTGTTTGCTATGAACCGATAACACGGCTTGCGGGCGGAACGCCTGTGATAATAGAAACAAAGGCAGAGAACGATTTCAAGGTTACCTCCGAGGAGCTTGCTGCCGCAATAAGCGAGCGTACAAAGCTGCTTATTCTTCCGTATCCCTGCAATCCCACGGGAGCTATTATGGAAAAAAACGACCTTGAAAAAATTGCGGAAATACTTAAAGGCACAAACATTTTGGTGCTTTCGGACGAAATATATTCGGAGCTTACCTTCGGCGGCGAAAAGCATGTTTCTCCCGCGTCGATCGACGGAATGTGGGAGAGAACCGTCACCGTAAACGGATTTTCAAAGGCGTTTTCAATGACCGGCTGGCGTTTGGGGTACGCCTGCGGGCCTGCCGAAATAATGAAGCAGATAACAAAAATACATCAGTTTGCGATAATGTGCGCGCCGACCACCTCGCAATACGCTGCAATTGAGGCGCTTAAAAGCTGCGATGAGGATGTTGAGCGCATGGTTAGGGAATACGATATGCGCCGCAGGCTTATAGTATCCGGCTTTAATAAGCTGGGGCTTATCTGCCGCGAGCCGAGGGGGGCTTTCTATGCTTTCCCATCAATCAAAGCCACCGGTATGAGCAGCGATGAATTTTGCGAAAGGCTGCTTTATTCAAAGCGTGTGGCAGTCATTCCGGGTACTGCGTTCGGAAGCAGCGGGGAGGGCTTTGTGCGCGCTTCCTACTGCTATTCGACCGAGCACATCAAGGAAGCGCTTGAGCGAATTTCGGAGTTCTTGAAGGAAACGGCTGATTAATACAAATGCTCCCCCATGTGTAAAGGAAGCGACGGTTTGTACAGACCAAAGGCTCCCTTCTTTTCGGCTTTGCCGAAACAGAGGGGAGCTGTCAACGAAGTTGACTGAGGGGTATTCTTTTAGCATCTGCCGTCTAATATCTAATATCTAATTTCTAATATACAGGCGTGGCGGTAGGTTTGCAAAAGGCTGCTGTTAAATTCTTTTGCCCGAGCGGAGAGTGTGCTTTCACGGGGTCGGTTCACTGAAAAGCCCGATATGCGGCGGGTAATAGCTCCAGCGTACAAACAGCATTATAAACACGCCCGCTATTATTGCCGAAATATAAATTGCAGCCTTGCTTTGCAGGCAGCCGCACTTAATAATTGCGTATTTTATAAGCAGCATTACAAGCACGCCTATAAAGAACGAAAGCACGTTTAAAAACGGTATATCATAGCCGATAATTCCGGTATAGGTGTAAAAGAACATAACTATTGAAAGCATACCGCCGAAAATGCCCGCAACCGCCGCGGGAATATAATTGCGCGGTTTGTTTTTTATAACATAATATTCAATGACCGAATAGATAAGGGCGGGGAAGAAGATAAGCTTTAAATGCTCCCATGTGCTTTCGTTTACGGGAAAGAAAAAGCCGATGAAGTGATTATCGCCCGTCCAATCGTACACAAAGTGCCACAGTGTGCCTACGGTGCCCACTATAATAAACTCAAGGACGGCGTTTAATTTTTTCATATAATTATCACCCATAACATATTATGAGGATAATTATACCGATTATTCCGCGATTACGGCTATTAAAAGCAGCAAAAAGCCGAAAACGCAAAGTAAAAGGTTTCCCGCCTTGCGCCAGAAAAGATACCAGTCGCTCGGCTCGGCGTTTTCTGAGCCTGAAATTGTAAAGCTTAAACGAATTTTTTCAAAGAACCAAAGCATACGGGGCAAAAACGAGCTGATAATTCCCACAATAAAGAAAAGCATTGAATACAAAATAAGCTCGGGATTAAACCTTTGAAGACGCGCGCCGACAAACAGCAGCACGACCGCGAGCAGCAGACCGCCGACGGATACAAAGCCCGTTATTCGATCAAAGGTCGTTACGGCAAGCGGGTCGCTTTCGCGCATAAGCTTATCGCCCGTATCGGATATACGCCCGTTTATTTCGGCTTCACACGCCTTTGAAACGGGCGCGGGCAGCTTTTCGCCGCAGTCGGCGCAGAAAAAGCGCTCATTATTGTTTATTGCGCCGCATTTTTCACAGACCTTCATAAAATTTCCCCCTTGTGTTAAATTTTAGGTGGCGCCGAGTGCGGATATTGAGTTGCAATTCGGTTTTCCGGCTTTGTATCAAAAAGGTAAAGAACCAATAAAAAGAACCATTCAAGCGGTTTCATTATTATATATACTATATCGGCAGCAAGCGGGGTTTTAATATGCTTTGCTATCGGGTAGCCCGTTTTATCGTAAAAATTACGAATTGCGCGGTGTAAATGCGGAGCACGCTCGGAAAGCAGCTGTTCAAAAGCGTTTGCAATGCAAAGCTGCCTGTTAACCGTTATTTCGTGACCGTGCCTTTTGCCTGTTCTCAAGGGCTTTACTAATTTTTTGTGCCCCTCGGCTGCTACGGTGCATAGGTAATGACCGTCTCTCGGCAGGTTTTCGGGCGCAATTTTCTGTGACATTGTCCAGTCGGCTGTTTCGGTCCAAAGCTTTATTGCGCTGTCAGGCTCCTGACCGAAAAGCAACAGAATTACCGTAAGAACGCCGAGCAGGGGAATAAGCAACAGAAGCGCCAACAAAGGCAGGTTAGATTTATTATGCAAAAAGGCGGAGATACACGGCATTTTGGTTTGCTCTTCCGCCGTTTTATCGGCAGAAAGCACTTCGCAGGCTATTACGCGGAAGGAAAGTATAATATAGTTTATAGGAAATAAAAAGAGGAAAAATGACGCGCCGGTAATTTGTACGCACCACAAGACGCAAAGCGCGCAGCCGATATAAATCGAGGAAATGCAGAGCGCCGAAAAAAGCGGCGGGCGCTTATTTTGCGGGATAAATCGCAGGCAGATATGACCGATAACGGCAACGGCGAAAAGAACCGCAAGTGTGAGTGTATGCTCGGACGATACGGGTGAATGCTTTTGATTGTTGTAAAGCTGAACATACCAATCCTTAAAAAGTATATTTTTTAAGGGGGCAAGTGTAACGGTATAATAAACTCCCGCAGCAATTGAGAGCAATTCCCAAAGGCTCATAAAGATACTTTTATATGTCAGCCGTTTTTTGTTTGTGAGCAGTAAAACATTTTCTGCAGTAAGCACAAACGGCAGAAATACAATTGAAACACAAAGCAAAACGACAAGGTCAAAATCATTAGAGCCGCAAACAAGCGCATAAATAACAGCAAAAACCAAGGCGGCTGCGCCGCAAAACAGCAAGGTTGTGAGAATGGGATATTTGAGAAAACTGTGCCAAAGCTTTTTGATATGGCGCACCATATACATCCCCTTTATTTTTCTGTTTTTACTATAAACGAAAAATCAATATATCCGTCGCCGGGGACGGTGTAGACATCGCTCAGGGCGTCCGAGTATGCAATGGTTGTGTTTTGGAACAGCAGCGGAATAATGCTTGTGCCGCGCAGCAGCTCGGATTGAACGGCGTCGGCGGTTTTGCCGCTTGCGGAAACGCCGAATTTCTCCGAGAATTCCGAAAGGCTTTCGCTGTCGGCGCGGATGGGAAAGACGGCAATCGGCAAATCTCGGCTTTTAAGCTGCGGGGTCAGCTTATCGACGCTGCTTGCGGTCTCAATATTTATAAACGCACCGAGTTTGTTTTGCCAATGTCCCACAATATCGGTTATAATCGGCTTTATAACGCCGTTATCGTAAAAATAAAGCTTGATATCCGACGGAAATTTTTTATCGGTCTGTTTTTTTAACTCTGCGGAATACAGCGTCTTCGCACCGTCGGCATTGTAGGAAAGCATGCCCGCGCTCGATTTTTCCCCGGAAATAACGCCCGGGAAAAGGGAGGCGGCGGCAGAATAGCCCGGCTTTAAATCGGCGGAATATACCTGCTCGCCTATAAGCATTGCAAGGCTTTTCCTGAAATTTTCCGAGAGCGATGAGTCCATGGTCATGACCCAGCATATGTTCTGATAATTTGTGGCTTTAAGTCCCGCCGCTTTTGCGTTATCGGAAAGTGCGGAATCTATAAATGTTATATCCACATTATTGTCGCAAAGCCGTTCGTATGGCGTTTTATCCTTCGTGCAGGTTATATAAACGGCGGAATTTTTCGCTTTGAATGTGCCCTTGTAGCTTTCAAAGGAATAAATGCGTATTCCGAAGGAATTTTCATCGTCATTCCAGCGCCCGAGCCTGTAACTGCCGCAGGATATTACGGTGTTGAGCGTAAGCCCGTACTTGCCGCCCGATTCATTGAAAAACTTTTCATTGCAGGGCATGGCAACGCTTGTGGTAAGAGCCTCCTCAAAGCTCGGGTCATCGTATGCCAGCTCGATTATGACCGTGTGCTCATCCGGGGCTGAAACGCCTAAAGTGTCGGCGCTTTTTTTGCCGTTGCCGATTTCCTTTGCGTTTTTGATTGCAAAAAGGCGGGAAGCAAACGGGGCTGCGGTTGCGGGCGTCACCGCGCGGCGAAGACCGAAAACGAAATCGGCGGCGGTAAGAGGCTCTTTATTGCTCCAAACGCCGTTTTCACGGAGCTTGAAGGTATATTTGAGTCCGTTTTTTTCAAAGCTTTCCGCCGCGCCGCAGACAACGGCACCGCTTGAATTTTTCCGAAGCAGCCCCTCGTAAATATTTTTTACGACCGACAGCTCCGAATCGGTTGAGGCGGTCTGGGCATCAAGGGTAAAGGGACGCTCGGGTACTTCATAATAAATAATTGCGTTTTGATAGCTGTCCTTGCAGCCGACGGTGCCGAGCAGGAGAATAACGGCGGTAAGCAGCGCTGTGAATTTTATAAAATGCTTCATTTAAAATAACTCCGGGAGAATTAATTCTTTTTAAGTATAACGGTAATAAAAACTTGACAATTGAGTGTAATTTTGCTATAATCAGTGTAAAACAATGTCAAATGCTTGGGCTATGATTTTATTGCCTCAAGCCCTATGCCGCGCGGCGGCTGCGGTGTGGAAAACGCAATTTGCGTTTCTGTGTGGCCGAAGCCGTTCAGCTCACCGATAAAGGCGTCAAGCGCCTCGGTCGTTTCAAAGGCAACCTTGATAAGCTGCGAATACCGCCCTGTTATGCAGCTGCATTCAAGCACATGCGGATGCGAGCGCACAAAGGGATAAAAGGTAGGCTTAAGCTTCGGATCAAGATCAAGCTGGATAAATGCAATAATCGGGAAGCCTGCTTTTTTCATATCTATGTTTGCAGAGTATGAGCTGATAATACCGTCATTTTCAAGCTTTTCTATCCGCGCCGCGGTTGCCGGGGAGGAAAGAAAAACCTGACTTGCCAAAACCTTGAGCGGCGTTCTGGCATTCTTTTGCAGCAGGGTTATAAGTTTAAGGTCAATAGCGTCCATTTAGCTCACCTCTTAAAATTTAAAGCTTCTGTATTACCACTGATTATATACCATAAGACTGATTTAGTCAAGGCTCGGAGTGTGTCGAATGAGGAATTTAACAGTATCAAACGAAGAAAACGGACGGGAAATTTTCTGCTGCTTTACAGGCTACAGACCCTCAAAATTCCCGTTCCCGTTAAACAAAAAAATGAGCGAATTCGAAAGTCTTCAGAATAAGCTTATCGATATAATTTTTTCGCTCCCGAAGGACGCTTGCGTTACCTTTTACAGCGGCATGGCAATGGGCTTTGATATTATAGCCGCCGAATCGGTGCTGTTGCTTAAAAGGGCGGGCCGCAATGTTCGGCTTGTATGCGTACTGCCGTTTGAGGGGCAGGGCGACGGGTTTTCGGAGCCGTGGCATTCCCGCTATAATAAGATCATAGAGAATTCGGATGAGATCGTGGTTATGTCGAAGGAATATTATAAGGGCTGCTATTTTAAAAGAAACGCCTTTTTGGTGGATAACAGCGATTATGTTATCACCTGGTACGACGGTAAGCCCGGCGGAACCGCTTCAACGCTTAAATACGCCGAAAAAAAAGGCCGCCGTATAATAAATTTGTATGACGGCCGTATGTCGAGCATTTGCAAAGAAATACAAACGGCTATCGGATTTTAAATATCCGGCGGGACATCGCCCCTAAGCACCGTGAGGCAATGATTTTTGCAAAAGCGCATATAAAAGCCTATTGCTGTCGGGAAAACCGATAACAACAGGCTTTTGTTTTAATTATTTAGGATTTTGCATTCCGAATGAATTTACTCTTCAAGCTCGGAAAGCCAGAGTGCGGCTGACGCATCGGACGGCATACGCCAGTCTCCGCGGGGGGAGAGGGTGACAGAACCCACCTTCGGACCGTCGGGTATGCAGGAACGCTTGAACTGCTGCGAGAAAAAGCGGCGAATAAAGGTTTTAAGCCAGTGTAAAATTACATCTCCGCTGTAAATGCCGTCAAACGCGATAAGCGCCAAACGGTAAATTTTTGACGGCGTTTCGCCAAAACGCAGCATATGATAAAGGAAGAAGTCGTGCAGCTCATAGGGGCCTACAAGATCCTCGGTCTTCTGAACTATTTCGCCGTTTTCATCCGCCGGTAAAAGCTCGGGGGAGACGGGCGTAGCAAGAATATCCTCAAGCACAGCTTGCGTGTCGCCGCCGGCATACTCTGCCTCGTAGCGCACCAAATACCGCACAAGCGTTTTCGGAACCGAGGAATTCACGGCATACATGGACATATGGTCGCCGTTGTAGGTCGCCCAGCCGAGAGCCAGCTCCGACAGATCGCCCGTGCCTATAACCATTCCGCCCGATTTATTGGCAATATCCATAAGCACCTGGGTGCGCTCGCGCGCCTGCGAATTTTCGTAGGTCACATCAAGGCAAGCGGGGTCCTGACCGATATCCTTGAAATGCTGTTCAACCGCGGCGGTTATATTGACCTCCTTAAAGGTGACGCCCAAAAGCGAGCAGAGGGTTTCGGAATTTGAGTGGGTGCGCTTGGTTGTGCCGAAGCCGGGCATTGTAACGGCGCAGATATCCGAAAGCGGACGGTTTAATAATTTCATAGCCCGAACCGCAACAAGCAGTGCCAAGGTACTGTCAAGCCCGCCTGAAACGCCTATGACCGCAGTTTTGGCGCGGGTGTGCTCAAGGCGCTTTTTAAGCCCGTAGGACTGTATGCGTAAAATCGCCTCGGCGCGGGAGCTTAACGCAGCCTTGTCCGACGGCACAAAGGGCGCTTTATCGATCGGTCTTGTGATTTCGGTTTTCCGAATTTCCTGATTGAATTTTACGAATGTGACATCCGTCACAGGCTCAAAGCTTGTGTTTTTATGCCGTTCGTAAGCCAGCTTCTTAACATCAATTTCGGTAACGGTAAGCTCCTTTTCCTCAAAGGGCTTGTTTTCGGCAAGCGATGTGCCGTTTTCGGCTATAATGCAGTGCCCCGAATAGACTAAGTCCTGCGTTGACTCGCCGCTGCCCGACGATACATAAATATACCCGCACAAAAGCCTTGCGGAGGTGGAAAGCACAAGGGTGCGGCGATAGACGGCTTTGCCTATAATTTCGTTTGAGGCGGAGGGGTTTATAACTATATTGGCGCCGCCGCGGCAGAGCCTTTCAGACGGCTGGGCTGCCGCCCAAATATCCTCGCATATTTCAATGCCGAAGGTGTACTCGGGCATTTCGGAATGTGCAAATACAAGGCCCGTACCGAACGGAGCGGGGACACCGGAAATATTAATTTCTGCGTTTTGCTCAATGCTTCTGCCCGAAGAAAACTGCCGCTGCTCATAAAACTCGGCGTAATTCGGCATATAGGTTTTCGGAACAATGCCGAGGATTTTGCCGCCCTGCAAAACGGCTGCGCAGTTATAAAGCTTTGAACGGTACAAAAGCGGAACGCCGACTATTATAATCGGATATTTACCTGCGGTGTATTCGCAAATTTCGGCAAGCGCTTTTTCGGCGGAGATAAGCAGCGCCTGCGAAAAGAAAAGATCGCCGCAGGTATATGCCGTGATACACAGCTCCGGCAGAGCCAAAAGATTTATTTTTTCTGTGTCCGCCTTATCAATAAGCCTTTTGATTTCGGCAGTGTTGGCAGCCGTGTCCGCCACGGTGCAGCGCGGAACGCCCGCTGCGACTTTTATAAAACCGTCTTTCATTCTTTTCAGTCCTTAAATCATTTGTAATTATTTTAAAGCTTTTTCGGGGTTCTGTCAATATTATTTACATATATAATCGGTATTAAAAGAAGAATTTCGGGAAAAAATTAAAATATTGTTAATTTTTTTACAATCTTATTGAATTTGGAAAAATAATCGCTTATAATATATACTGACGAAAGTTGTACTTTTACGAAAAGGGGATATAATTATGACCAACAACAAAACGGTTTTAAAATGGCTTGACGAAGTCAAAGAGCTTGTCAGCCCCGATAAGGTCGTCTGGATAGACGGCAGCGAGGAGCAGCTCGAGGGCATCCGCAAGGAAGCTGTTGAGAGCGGTGAAATGATAAAGCTCAATGAGGAAAAGCTTCCGGGCTGCTATCTGCACAGAACCCGCCCGAACGATGTTGCCCGCGTTGAGGACAGAACCTTCATCTGCTCGAAGACAAAGGAAAACGCCGGCCCCACCAACAACTGGTGCGACCCGCAGGAAATGTACAAAAAGCTTTATGATATCGCCCGCGGCTCTTACAAGGGCAGAACAATGTATATAATCCCGTTCTCAATGGGCCCGATCGGCTCTCCGCTTGCAAAGGTGGGTATTGAGGTTACCGATTCTAAGTATGTTGTTCTTAACATGGCTATTATGACCCGCGTAGGTCAGAAGGTGCTCGATGTTTTAGGCGATTCAAACGACTGGGTTCGCGGTTTCCACGCGTCCTGCGATATCGATCCCGAAAAGCGCTACATCTGCCAGTTCCCCGAGGATAATACCATTATCTCGGTCAACTCCGCTTACGGCGGAAATGTTCTTCTCGGCAAAAAGTGCTTCGCGCTCCGCATAGCCTCTTACCAGGGCTGGAAAGAGGGCTGGATGGCTGAGCATATGCTCATTTTGGGTCTGCAGAATCCGAAGGGCGAAGTTAAATATGTTGCTGCAGCCTTCCCGTCTGCCTGCGGTAAAACAAACCTGGCAATGCTTATTCCGCCGAAATATCTGCGCGATAAGGGCTACAGGATTTGGACCGTCGGCGATGATATTTCCTGGATGAAGATAGGCGAGGACGGCCGTCTTTACGCTATCAACCCCGAAAACGGCTTCTTCGGCGTAGCGCCCGGCACCAACGCTCACTCGAACTTCAATGCGCTTGAAAGCACAAAGAAGAACACCATCTTCACAAACGTTGCTTTGAACCTTGACGATAACACGGTTTGGTGGGAAGGTCTTAACAAGGATCTGCCGAAGAACTGCATTGACTGGAAGGGCAACAAGTGGGACGCTTCCAAGTTTGATAAGGCTGATAAGAGCACCTATGCCGCTCACCCGAACTCAAGATTTACCGCTCCTGCCAAAAACTGCCCCTGCATTTCAGATGAATTCGATAAGGGCGCAGGCGTTCCGATCTCCGCTATTATATTCGGCGGCCGCCGCGCTAAGTGCGCTCCGCTGGTATATCAATCAAAGGATTGGGTCAACGGCGTGTTCGTAGGCTCTACCATGGCGTCAGAAACCACAGCTGCCGCTGCGGGCGCAGTAGGCGTTGTTCGCCGCGATCCGATGGCTATGCTGCCGTTCTGCGGTTATAATATGGGAGATTATTTCCGTCACTGGCTCGATATGGGCGTAAAGCTCGGCGATAAGGCTCCGAAGATTTTCAATGTTAACTGGTTCCGCACCGACGACGAGGGCAACTTTGTATGGCCGGGCTTCGGCGACAATATGCGCGTCCTTAACTGGATAATCGACCGCTGCGAGGGCAAGGCTGACGCTACCGAAACCGCTATCGGCTATGTTCCGAAGCCGGAGGACATCGACCTTACCGACCTTGATATGGATATGGATACCTTAAAGAGCATCTTAAAGGTTGACAAGACCGTTTGGGAGAAGGAAGCTGCCGAAATTGAAGAGCACTACAAGAAGTTCGGCGACAAGCTGCCGCACGAGCTGAAGGAACAGCTTGAAAACCTTAAAGCTAACCTTGCTAAAATGTAATATAGCTTAAACATTCGCCCCTCGTTGCGGTCTGCCGACTGCTTTGAGGGGCGCTTTGTATGATAAACTTAGTGTGAAATAAATACAGGAAAAAACAGTCGTTAATTCACTATTGGCATTATCAAAAAAATTTTCCTGCAAAAACTTGACACGAACCGTCGGCGGCTTAATCTTGACATTTTGACGACGAAATGGTATAATATGAATCGACAGGGGGTGTTAATATGAAATCAACCGGAATTGTAAGACCGGTAGACAAAATGGGTCGCGTAGTGATCCCCAAGGAAATCAGAAAGCTTTTTAAAGTTGAAAATGATGTTGACAGCTTTGAAATCTACATGGAGGATGATAAGATCGTCCTGAAAAAATATCAGCCCACCTGCGTTTTCTGCGATTCATTGGCAGACAGCGTACAGTTCGGCGGCTACACCGTATGCAAGGACTGCATTAAAAAGCTTGCCGAATTAAGCGAAAAAGAAGAAGAGTGAGTCTGCGTGCCGAAGGTCTTCGGCACGCTTCCTGAAAAAGCGTCGGTCGGCGTTTTTTCATTTTCAGCGCTTGCAGCCCGCAAGTGCTTTTTTAAAACTATAATTTTTACGGCGAGGGGTATTGATTATGGGCGGCTTCAGCATTGTGCTGCTTACCGGAATGCTTTCGGTCATATTTTTCTTTTATGTTGCGTTATTGGTATCGGTTTTTCTTTATTCGCTTATAAGCTATACCTTTGAAAGCATTGCGCTTATGAGAATGAGCACCGGTGCAAAGGCTGCCGCATGGATTCCGTTTTACAATAAATATTTGCTCGGAAAAACAGCGGGGAAGAGTGCTTTGGGCACGCTTTCGGGTATTCTGACCCTTGTGCAGATATCATTGAGTCTTTATTTTTATCTTTGGCAGAAATTTGAACCGTATCTGTTTGCTCTCCTGCTGCTTTGCACCGTTTTGAATTTTGTGTTTAATGCTGTTATGGCGAATAGAATATTTTCCGACCGCACAGGTAAATATTCGGATATATTAACGGCAGTGAATATAATCACTTTGGGGCTTTTGCAATCGGTATTTATTTTTGCCGTAAGGAATAAATCCGCCAAAGAGCCGCAGCTGTATCAAAGGCTTCCCGAATGATGGGAAGCCTTTTTTTAGAGGTCGGATGTTTTTATCCGCAAAATTTGGTTGATATATGCTTGAAGCAATTATCGGGGGAGTAATCCCAGCTTTCAAGCCGATCTCCGCTTTGAAAATATTTGATTTGCGGCACATAGCCGCCCTCAAAGCTGTCAATGATGATCAGCTTTATTTTCATCTTTTCGGGTATAATGCTCTTTATATATACGCTTGCCTGCTTACCCGCCGAGGCGTTATCGCACGGCTCTGCAAGCCCTGCAAGGTTCGGCGTCAGCTCAACGAATATTCCGTAATCCTCAACGCTCCTTACAACTCCGGTTACGGTCTGCCCGGGAGAGAAAAGCGCGGCGTTTTCAGCCCATGTGCCGAGCAATTCCTTATGGGAAAGCGTGATTTTTCCGTCCTGCGCAATATTTTTGATTATTACACGAATATTTTGACCGATGAAGAAGCGGTCGCGCGGGTGGGATATTCGCGAGACGGAGATCGCGTCTATCGGCAGCAGCGCTATATTTCCGCAGCCGATATCGCAAAATGCTCCGAAGGACTCCATATGCGTGATTTTGGCGTTTATAATATCGCCCTCGCTTTTTTGGGTCAATATGTATTCCCTGCAAAGCTGCTGCGCCTTTCTGCGCGACAGAACGGCGCACGGTCTGCCGTTTTCATCATTGCCTATCGCGGTTACCGCAAAGCATACGGGCTTTCCCACGCGGGAAATAAGCGCTATATCGCGCGTTGAGCCGTCGGCTATGCCGATAGCTCCCTCTTCTCTCGGTATAATACCCTTTATCTGCCCCAAATCTATTATAAGATTGTGCGCTGCGTCGCACATAAGCGCTGTGCTCTCAAGCACTGTTTGCTTTGCCTGTGCTTCCGCAAGAAAAGCGGGGGTAAATGCCTTTTTGCTGTCCGTTACCTGTGTGTTCCATCCTTCCGGAAAAAAACCGTTCATTATTTGATCACCTTTCCTTTTTACATTCGGCGTTTAGCCTACATATCAAATTATATGACCTGAAAGGTGAAAAAATGAGAGAATTATGTCTGCTGAAAAAATTTTAAGCGGACGTTTTTTATCACGCCCGCCGTTTCGACATTATTCGGCTTTTATTCTGTATATTTTTACTGTCAACCAATTTAAAAACAAGAGGTATGATTTCGCGGCTTCACTTTGTCGAAAATAAATTATTTAATAACAGTCCTTGTTTTCATTTGGTTAAAACAGTTTAAAGCCGAAATCCTTAACGGATAATCCACACCCCGACGATGCAAAAACAGAATTTATTTCATTTATAAATTCATCAAAAAAATCCGTCATTTGTATATAAACCTCTTCTTTGGGATATGAGGTATCATATATGTACAAATATGAAAAATCTTCCGGAATAAACTTCGCTCTTGCAACAGAGCTTTTAAGCTCAATGTCTGCATGAATTAAAGTTTGGTAATCCTCCGAGTATTTTCTAAACGAATATCTGCAATCTGCGGTGTCGGAAAAGTCCACAGAAAAATAATCAATACCGGAAAGGCTTGTCGCAGTAAAGCTTACAAAGTTTTGCGGAAGAAAATCATATGGCGTTGAAATTTCGTATCTAATATTTCCGACGGTTTTTTCTATGCCGTAAAATTTGGAATTGCCGCTTTCGGTGCCGTGTTTTTTCATCCACACAATTAGTGTTTCTATCGGGCGGGAAGGGTCGGCTTTATCACAGTAATCACAAAGATATTTTCCGTAGTCGTGCTTTCCGTTTGGCTCGGTCTTATCACTTATATATTCATAACCGCAATCTTGGCACCTATGCTCGGTATATCCGCCGGTCGTACAATTCGGAGGTAAAATTAAACTCCTGAAGTCATGTTTGCACCCGGAAGCCTCACTTTTAACAGAAGTGTTTGATGACGACGAGCTGTTTGTAATTTCCGCTGCAGTATTGATTTCTTCCGTTTCAGAGACCGTACTACTGCCGACCGAACCTGTAACAACCGATGAATAAGCATTTGATTCCGTAATATCCTTGTTGCTTTTGCAGCCGCATACAGCCGCAATTATACTTAAACAAAGGAAACCTGCTGTAAAATGTTTTTTCATTTCTTACCCTTTTTAAATATTTTTTTAATAAACACAAGAAAAAATCTGCCGCATGTAAAAGTTTCCCTTCATATCCACCACTGCGGGGTTAGCTCGCCTAAGGTGACAATTCTTTTTTCTTCGTAATTCATCATCACTGCTATATCCTTATAGCCTTCGGGCATCAGCTGTGTCATAAGCTCGCGGCAGGCGCCGCAGGGCGGCATGGCGTGTCCGTCCCAATTTACGGCGATTACGCGGCGCACGGCGCTTTCGCCATTTGTTATCATATTGAAAATTGCGTTTCGCTCGGCGCAAATTCCGAGGGTGCAGGCGCCATCTACACATACTCCCGTGTAAATTTTGCCCGATTCCGACTCAATAGCCGCGGCAACGCCGCCCGCTTCCATCCATTCCGATATCTTGCGCGGGTTTAAAACGCTTTTTGCGGCGGAATACAGTTCATCCCATATGTTATTTTCCATTATTTTGCTCTCGTTTCGCAGTAAATGCAGCGGTAAACGCGGTGCTCCTTATCCGTCAGGCGGAATATATGCGGCAGCTCCTGCTCGACCGACGATATGCAGCGCGGGTTTTTGCATTTTAAAACGTTGGTAAGCTCCTGCGGCAGCTCAATTGTCTTTTTTTCTTTAATTTGCCCGTCTTTTATTATGTTTACCGTAACATCGGGGTCTACAAAGCCCAAAATATCGGTGTCAACGTCAAAATCGGAATCGATTTTAATAATATCCTTTTTGCCGGATTTTTTGCTTGCGACATTTTTTATAAGCGCTACCGAGCAATCAAGCTCTTCAAGCCCCAAAAGGCGGTAAATTTCCATACCTTTACCTGCGGTTATGTGGTCTATTACAATGCCGTTTTTAATGGAATCAATGTTCATCACTTTACCTCCAAAAGCTTTAAAATAAGCGCCATACGCATATATTTTCCGTAAAGCACCTGCTTGAAATAGCAGGCGCGCATATCACCGTCTACCGCTACGCTTATTTCGTTCACGCGCGGCAGGGGGTGCAAAACGCGTAATTTTTCGCTTGCGAGCGCCATTTTTTCGGGGGTTAAAATATATGTGTCTCTAAGGCGCAAATAGTCTTCTTCATTGAAAAAGCGCTCCTTTTGCACGCGTGTCATATAAAGTATGTCAAGGTCGGCAATGGAGTTTTCAAGGCTGTCGGTTTCGGTGTACTCAATACCGTCTTTATCGAGCTTATCCTTAACATAGCCCGGCAGTTTTAACTCGTTTGGCGAAATAAGCACAAATTTAACGTTTTTATAGCGTATAAGCGCGGAAATAAGCGAATGAACCGTTCTGCCGAATTTAAGGTCGCCGCAAAAGCCCACGGTCAGGTTATCAAAACCGCCCTTTTCGCGGTATATTGTAAGCAGGTCCGCAAGGGTCTGCGTTGGGTGGCAGTGCCCGCCGTCGCCCGCGTTTATAACGGGTATGGAAGCATTTCGTGCGGCTACAAGCGGCGCGCCCTCCTTCGGGTGGCGCATTGCTATAATGTCGGCATAGCAGGAAATAACCTTTGCGGTATCCGCCACGCTTTCGCCCTTTGAGGCAGAGGAGCTTTGCGCCTCTGAAAAGCCGAGAACGCTGCCGCCGAGCTCTAACATTGCCGCCTCAAAACTCAGGCGCGTTCTGGTGGAAGGCTCAAAAAACAGGGTGGCAAGCTTTTTGCCTTTGCATTTTTCGCTGTATTTTTCGGGGTTTGCTATAATATCGTTGGCAACGCCTATAAGCTCTTCGATTTCGCCCGTTGTAAGCTCCGAAATATCAATAAGACTTCTCATTTACATCATTCCTTTGCGCCATTCATTTTAAGATAATTCTTTATGCGTTCCACGTTTTCGCGGTTTTTTTCGTTTTCTTTAAGGTATTCTATAATATCGTAAACGTTAACTACCGAGTAAACGGGGAAGCCGAATTCTTCGCCCACTTCCGCCATAGCTGATTTTTCGGTCTGACCCTTTTCGCAGCGGTCTACCATAACAAAGGCGGCGGCAACCTTTACGCCCGCGAGCTTTGAGAGGATAGCCATACTTTCTCTTATCGCCGTGCCTGCGGTTATAACGTCTTCAACTATTACCACTTCTTCGCCCGCCTGCGGTTTATAGCCTACAAAAACGCCGCCCTCGCCGTGGTCCTTTTCTTCCTTGCGGTTGAAGAAAAACGGCACGTCAAGCCCGTTTTCCGAAAGCGCCACCGCTACCGATACCGCTATCGGGATTCCCTTATATGCAGGACCGTAAAGCACGGCTTTTTTATCGCCCAGCTTTTCAAAAAATGCCTTTGCGTAAAATTTGCCCAATTTTCTTATCTGGTCGCCTGTTTTAATTTCGCCCGCGTTTATAAAATAGGGTATTTTTCTGCCGCTTTTGGCAGTGAAATCGCCGAATTTAAGCACGCCGGCACTTTCTAAAAATTCAATAAATTCGTGTTTATAAGCTTGCATATTCTTAACTCCTTTTTGAAAATTTGGTGTGGTGGTGTTATCCTGTGCAAGGGTGTCTTGAGTTTGTAGAAACCATTGCCTCCCCTGTGTAAGGGGAGGTGGGTCGGCTTGTCCGACACGGAGGGGTTGTTACAAGCCAGCCTTTAGATATTAGACGATAGACATTAGAAAAATACCCCTCAGTCAGCTTCGCTGACAGCCGCTGACGGCGGCGGTCTCTTCTGTCAACTGCGTTGACGTCTCCCCACACTGTGGGGAGCAACCCCCTCTGTTTTGACCTTCGTCAAAAAGAAGGGAGCCAAAATAAGCTGTGGGAAACTATCCTATAAACTCCCTGACGCAGCGCTCGTATGCCGCTACGGGGTCGGGTGCGGCGGTTATGGGTCTGCCCACCACTATATAGTCGCTGCCTATTTTCTTTGCCTTTTCGGGAGTGGTAACGCGCGATTGGTCGCCCTTGTCGCCGTCAGCAAAGCGTATGCCGGGCGTTACGGTCAAAAAGCCCTCGCCGCAGGCACCGTGTACCGCTGCCGCCTCAAGAGGGGAGCATACTACGCCGTCAAGCCCCGCGCACTTTGCGTTCTTAGCGTAGTGCATAACCACGTTTTCCATTTTACCCTCTATCAGCAAATCTTTATGCATTGCCTCTTCGCTTGTTGAGGTAAGCTGGGTTACGGCTATAAGCAGCGGGCGGGTGCCGTCGGCTCTTGTCAGCCCCTCTATTGCCGCGGTCATCATAGCGGCAGTGCCCGCCGCGTGCAGGTTGCACATATCAACATCAAGGCGTGATAGTACCGCCATTGATTTTTTTACGGTGTTTGGAATATCGTGCAGCTTTAAATCGAGGAATATTTTATGCCCGCGCGCCTTAATCTCCCTTACAATTTCGGGACCCTCGGCGTAGAAAAGCTCCATTCCTATTTTAACAAACGGTTTTTTGCCCTCAAACCTATCCAAAAATTCAAGACAGGTTTCTTTGTCCGCAAAATCGCAGGCAATAATAACATCCTTACCCATTGTGCGCTCCTCCTATAATTTCGCTTAAATTATTTATGCCGTATTTCTCCATTGCCCTCGGCAGGTCTTCTATAATCTTCTTGCAGGCATAAGGGTCTATAAGGTTGGCAGCGCCCACCTCTACTGCGGCGGCGCCCGCCAGCATAAACTCCAAAACGTCGGCGGCGGTGGATATTCCGCCCATGCCTACAATCGGTATTTTTACCGCTTCGTATACCTGATACACCATTCTCACCGCCACGGGCTTTACCGCGGGGCCCGAAAGCCCGCCCGTTTTGTTTGCAAGCAGGGGCTTTTTTGTTTTTAAATCAATTTTCATACCGAGCAGGGTGTTTATAAGCGATACGCCGTCCGCTCCGGCTGATTCGCACGCTTTAGCAATTTCGGTAATGTCGGTTACATTGGGGGAGAGCTTTATAATAATCGGCTTATCCGTAACAGCCCTTACCGCCTTTGTAACCGCCGCCGCGTTTTCGGCGCTTGTGCCGAAGGCAAGCCCGCCGCCGTGAACGTTGGGGCAGGAAATATTTATTTCAAACCAACCGATACCGTCGTCAACTGTCAGCATTTCAACTGCCGAAACATAGTCGTTTACCGAAAAACCGCTTACATTCGCCATAACGGGCTTTTTATAAACCGCTTTAAGGGTGCGAAGCTCATGGTGTAAAACCTTTTCCGCTCCCGGGTTTTGAAGCCCCACCGCGTTTAAAAGCCCTTGCGGGCACTCGGCAATTCTTGGCGTGGGGTTGCCGAAACGCGGCTCTTTGGTAGTGCCTTTAAGGGATATTGAGCCTAAAATATTTATATCGTAAAACCGTGTAAATTCATAGCCGAAGCCGAAGGTGCCGCTTGCGGGAATTACGGGGTTTGTAAGGCGTATTCCGCATAGGTTGACAGACGTATTTACCATTCTATTTCCTCCCTTAAAAACACGGGGCCTTCGGTGCAAACGCGCTTCGGACCATTTTTTGTTTTGCAGGTGCAGCCCATACAGGCGCCCGTGCCGCAGCCCATACGCTCTTCAAAGCTGAACTGACCGCTTGTTTTCGCGGCGGCGTTTACCGCCTTTAGCATGGGTTTCGGCCCGCAGGTGTAAAAATAGGTGTAATCGGCATATTCCATTGCGGCGTTTACAAAGCCTTTAAGCCCGTAAGAGCCGTCCGCAGTTGTAACGGCTACATTAGCGCCGAGCGCGCGGAATTCATCCTCTAAAAATATTTCCGATTTTGTGTTAAAGCCCAAAATTACATTTACGGTCTTATTTTCGGCAATCAGCTTTTTGCACAGCCCGAACAGGGGAGGAACGCCCACCCCGCCGCCTATAAGCAGGGGTTTATCGCCCGAAAGCGAGGTATCGTACCCGTTGCCGAGGGAAATTAAAAGGTCTAATTTTTCACCTTTTTTTATGCGGCTTAAAGCGCTTGTTCCGTCGCCTACTGCCTTGTAAATAATTGTAAGGGTATTACTGTTCCAATCGCATATGGAAATAGGGCGGCGCAGGTAAAATTCGGGTATTTTAATGTTTACAAACTGCCCCGCTGCTGTAATGGGCGAGGTATCGCCCGCAAGCGCCATTTTAAAAACCGAGGGGGCAATCTGCTCGTTTTCCGTAACTTCGTAAAAATCCTGTTTCATAGCGTTTCCTTTCAAGCGTCTATTGTGGAAATTCCGAGGGTGGTTTCTTCAAGCACGTCAAGCAGTACCTTAACGGTATCGAGTGACGTAAACATTGTAACGTTGTTTTCAACGGCGCAGCGGCGGATTTCGTAACCGTCAGACAGCACTCCCGACGAGTTCATATCCCGCGTGTTTATAACGTAGGTTACATACCCTTGCCGTATTGCGTCGGTTATTTCGCGACTTCCGTCACTAAGTTTCCCTACAGCATGGGTGCGTATTCCGTTTCGCTTTAAAAATTCAGCCGTGCCGGCAGTTGCCTGAATATTAAAGCCCATATTGTAAAAGCGGCGTATGAGCGGCAGCGCCTCTTCCTTATCCTTATCGGCTATGGTGGCAAGCACCGTGCCGTAGTTCATAACATTCATTCCGCTGGCTTTAAGCGCCTTGTAAAGCGCGCGGGTGAGTTTATCGTCGTAGCCTATGGCTTCGCCCGTGGATTTCATTTCGGGTGAGAGATAAGCGTCAAGCCCTCTGAGCTTTGAAAATGAGAACGCGGGGGCTTTTACATACCAGCGTTTTTTATCGCCCGGATAAATCTTATCAAAGCCCTGCTCCTTAAGGCTTTTGCCTAAAATTACAAGGGTTGCAATGTCGGCAAGGCTGAATCCCGTAGCCTTTGAAAGGAACGGAACGGTTCTCGATGAGCGCGGGTTTACTTCTATTATAAACACATTATCGTTTTTATCAACAATAAACTGAATATTGTAAAGCCCTATTATGCCGATTCCCAGTCCTAACCGCCTTGTGTAATCAAGTATTGTTTCGCGCACCTTTTCGCTTATGCTGAAGGTGGGGTACACGCTTATTGAGTCGCCGCTGTGTATGCCCGTGCGCTCCACAAGCTCCATAATTCCCGGCACGAAAACGTCCTTGCCGTCGCAAATGGCGTCTACTTCGAGCTCCTTGCCCGAAATGTATTTATCAACAAGCACGGGCTTATCTTCGTCAATTTCAACCGCGGTGCGCAGGTAGCGGCGCAGCTGAGCTTCGTCTGCCACTATCTGCATGGCTCTGCCGCCTAAGACGAACGAGGGGCGCACAAGCACGGGGTAGCCGATTTCGGCGGCGGCTTTTACGCCGTCCTCAATTTTGGTTACCGCCTTGCCCTGCGGCTGTGGGATATTAAGCTCTTTCAGCACCTTTTCAAATAAATCGCGGTTTTCGGCGCGGTCTATTGCCTCGCAGTCGGTGCCGATAATTTTAACCCCGCGGTTTTTAAGGCTTTCGGCAAGGTTAATGGCGGTCTGCCCGCCGAGAGACGCTATAACCCCTATCGGCTTTTCAAGGTGGATAATGTTCATAACGTCCTCGGTGCAAAGCGGCTCAAAGTAGAGCTTATCCGAGCAGGTGTAATCGGTCGAGACGGTTTCGGGGTTGTTGTTTATGATTATTGCCTCATACCCCGATTTTTTAATTGTGGTAACCGCGTGCACGGTGGAGTAATCAAACTCAACGCCCTGACCTATTCTTATGGGTCCCGAGCCTAAAACTATTATCTTCTTTTTATCCGACACTACCGATTCGTTTTCGTCCTCATAGGTCGAGTAAAAATAGGGGATATAGCTTTCAAATTCCGAGGCGCAGGTGTCAATCATTTTATAAACGGGGAACATACCGCGCTTTTCTCTTATTTTGTAAATTTCTTCGCCCGTCATACCCCAAAGCTTACCTATAAATTCATCGGAAAAACCGAGCTTTTTAGCGTTATACAGCGTGTCGGTGTCTCCAATGTGCTCTTTCAGTTTATTCTCGGTTTTTACGATATTCTTTATCTTTTCAAGGAAAAGCATATCTATTTTTGTGGCGTTGCAAATCATGCCTATATCGGTCTTTCGGCGCAGGAGTTCTGCAATTGCATAAATGCGGTCGTCGGTGCCGTCCTTTATATAATTTAACATTTCGTCGTCCGTAAAAGCTTCAAACTTCTTCATATAAAGGTGGTTTACGCCTATTTCAAGCGACCTTGCGGCTTTAAGCAGGCTTTCCTCAATCGTTCTGCCCACGCTCATAACCTCGCCCGTGGCTTTCATTTGGGTAGAGAGCTTATTGTTAGCCGATGAAAATTTATCAAACGGGAAACGCGGCATTTTGGTAACAACATAATCTAGCGCGGGTTCAAATGAGGCGGGGGTGTTGGCTATCATAATTTCATCAAGCCGCATACCTACCGATATTTTGGCGCTTACTCGCGCTATAGGGTAGCCGCTTGCCTTGCTTGCAAGGGCGGAGGAGCGCGAAACGCGGGGGTTTACCTCAATAAGATAGTAGTTAAAGGAAAGCGGGTCAAGCGCAAACTGCACATTGCAGCCGCCCTCAATTTTAAGGGCGCGTATGATTTTAAGGGCGCTGTCGCGCAGCATATGGTACTCTTTGTTGGTAAGTGTCTGCGAGGGGCAAACTACAATTGAGTCGCCCGTGTGAATGCCCACGGGGTCAACGTTTTCCATATTGCAAATGGTAATTGCGGTATCGTTATTATCGCGCATTACCTCGTATTCAATTTCCTTATAGCCCTTTATGCTTTTTTCCACCAGCACCTGATGAACGGGGGAAAGCTCTAAAGCGCCCCTTAATATTTCAGCACATTCTTCTGCGTTATCGGCAAAGCCGCCGCCCGTGCCGCCCAAGGTAAAGGCGGGGCGCAAGACTACGGGATATCCTATTTCCTCTGCAGCCGCAAGACCGTCTTCAAGGCTTTCGGCTATTACCGACTGTAAAACAGGCTCGCCTATTTCTTCGCAAAGCTCCTTGAAAAGCTCTCTGTCCTCGGCGCGCTCGATGCTGCGGCTTGAGGTTCCCAAAAGCTCTACATTGCACTCGCGCAAAACGCCCTTTTTTTCAAGCTGCATGGCTAGATTCAGCCCCGTTTGCCCGCCGATGCCGGGCAGTACCGCGTCGGGGCGCTCGTAGCGTATTACCTTTGCCAAATATTCAAGGGTTAAAGGCTCCATATACACCTTATCGGCAATGGATGTATCGGTCATAATGGTGGCGGGGTTTGAGTTGCAGAGGACTACCTCGTAGCCCTCTTCTTTAAGCGCTAAGCACGCCTGCGTACCCGCATAGTCGAACTCCGCCGCCTGACCTATTACAATAGGTCCTGAGCCTATTACCAGTATCTTTTTTATGTCGGTTCTTTTAGGCATTTTTGTTTTCCTCCATAAGAGACGTGAATTTATCGAATAAATAGGCGCTGTCCTGCGGGCCGGGCGCGCTTTCGGGGTGGTACTGCACGCTGAACATCTTTGATTTTTCGTCGCTTACGCCCTCTACCGTGTTATCAAGCAGATTTATATGCGTAACCTTTAGCCCCGTGTTTTCAAGGCTTTTTTCGTTTACGGCGTAGCTGTGGTTTTGCGAGGTTATTTCGATTTTCCCCGTTTCGAGATTTTTAACGGGGTGGTTTCCGCCGCGGTGACCGAACTTTAATTTGTAGGTTTCGGCTCCGCAGGCAAGGCATATCATCTGATGCCCCAGGCAAATACCGAATATCGGGTATTTGCCCCTTAATTTCTTTACAAGGTCAATTACCGGAATAACATCCTCGGGGTCGCCCGGCCCGTTTGAGAGGAAAATGCCGTCGGGTTTCATTTTTTCAACCTCCGCGGCGGAGGTGTTGTAGGGCATTACTGTCACATTGCACCCGCGCGCGTTTAATGAGCGGATGATGTTAAGCTTTATGCCGCAGTCGATCGCCACAACGCTGTATTTGGCGTTTGCAGTTCTCGAGTAGCGGCGCTTTTTGCAGCTGACATGCGCTACCGCGTCATGCGGAACAGGGGTACTCTTAATTTTTTCCAAAGCATCGTCTGTCGGTGTATCGGCGTTTGTTATAATTCCGCGGCGCGAGCCTAAATCGCGTATGCTGCGTGTCAGTTTCCTTGTATCAATTCCCGCAAGCCCCGGTATTTTATATTCCTCCATCACCTCGGACAGGGTCTTTGTATAGCGGAAGTTAGAGGGCAGGTCGTTATACTCCCTTACAATCAGCCCGCCTATTGTGGGTATTTTGGTTTCGTAGTCTTCGTCAGCCGTGCCGTAATTGCCTATGAGCGGGTAGGTCATAACCACCGCCTGATAGGTGTAGGAGGGGTCGGATATTATTTCCTGATACCCCACCATAGAGGTATTGAAAACTATTTCGCACACCGCGTCACCCGTGTAGCCGAAGCCCGTGCCGTAATACTCGGCGCCGTCTTCAAGCACTAATTTTCTGTTATATTCCATACTGCTTTACCTCCGCATACTGTAAGTAAGTTTTTGCCTGTTACCGTAAGCCCGTCAAACGGCGTGCTTTTGCCCTTGCTTTTAAATTCGCCGGGGTCAATTTTATATTCGCTTTGCAAATCGTAAACGCAAATATCGTCTGTGCTCTGTAATCCGAACCGCCTTCGCGGATTTATCGCCATTAGTTCAATAAGCTTTTCAAGCGTTATTATGCCTTTCTTCACAAGATAAGTATACATCACCGGGAAGGCGGTTTCAAGCCCCACAATACCCATAAGGCTGTTTTGCAGCCCCTGTGATTTTTCTTCACTGCCGTGCGGCGCGTGGTCGGTGGCTATCATATCTATCGTGCCGTCACGAATGCCCTCGATCAGCGCCTGCCTGTCATCTTCGCTTCGTATCGGCGGATTCATTTTAAAATTGCCGCTCTCTTTTAAATCCATATCGTTAAATATCAAATAGTGCGGCGCGGTCTCGCACGTCACGTCAACTCCGTTTGCCTTGGCGTTTCGTATCAGTTCCACGCTTTCCTTGCAGGAAATGTGGCATACATGGTATTTGCAGCCCGTTTCCTTTGCAAGCCTTAAATCCCTTTCAATGGGTTTCCACTCGCTCTCCGCACATATGCCCTTATGCCCGTGCAGGCGGGCGTATTCGCCCTTATGAATATATCCGCCGCAAAGCAGCGAGTTATCCTCGCAGTGGGCGGCTATAATTTTTCCGAGAGCTTTCGCTTTAAGCATAGCCGAGCGCATCAAATCTTTGCTTTGCACGCCCTTACCGTCGTCCGAAAAGGCTATACAGTAGGGGGCAAGGGCTTTCATATTTGTAAGCGTTTCGCCCTTTTCGCCCACGGTTATTGCGGCATAGGGGTGAACGCGCACCGCCGCGTCTCTTTCGATTATTTTTATCTGCTCTTTTATGTTTTCTGCGCTGTCGGGTACGGGATTCAGATTCGGCATTGTGCAGACATCGGTATATCCGCCGCGCGCCGCCGCAAGCGAGCCGGTCCTTATTGTCTCCTTATAAGAAAATCCCGGCTCTCTGAAATGCACATGCACATCACAGAATGCCGGGAAAATGCAAAGCTTATTAAAATCGGAAAGAAAGCCGACGCCGCCGACCTTTAATTCGTAATTTTGCTGTTCCATCCTACCGTTTCGGTAAACAAAAGCGTTGTTCAGTATCATAATCTGCTCCCGATTTTATTTAAATTTTTGCGGTGTCCTTGCCTCCCTCATCAGAGAGAGCCTAAGCCGCAACAAAAAAGACCCGCTTTTTCAAGCAGGTCGTAAGCGCAGCAAAACAGACCGATACATTCATCGGAGCTTTTACGGTTTACAATCTTGCCGGCGTCACAGCACCCTGCTTAAAGATCTTGTTTGAAGTTATAATACCACATACCGCCGCCGAAGTCAAGAGCTATTGCACCTATATTTTTTACCGCGCGCCGCCGCCAATAAATTCTTGAAGTATTAAGAAGAATATGCTATAATACTTTATTATGGAATAGTAAAGGTGGGCGGACAGTGCGTATTTTGGGAATAGACCCCGGCTATGCCACAATAGGCTACGGAATTATAGATTATTCTCACGGCAAGTTTTCGGTCGCAGGCTTCGGGGCGATAACCACAAAGGCGGGTCTGCCGTTTGAAACAAGGCTTCGCGATATATACGACGATATGAACACGGTAATGGAAAAATACAAGCCCGACGATATGTCGATAGAAAAGCTTTATTTCAACACCAATACCACAACCGCAATAGATGTGGCGCAGGCAAGGGGAGTAATAGTGCTTTCCGCCGCGCAAAACGGGCTTAATATATCCGAGTACACCCCCTTGCAGGTAAAGCAGGCTATAACCGGCTACGGCAGGGCGGAAAAGCGGCAGGTAATGGAAATGATCAAGAGCTTTTTAAACCTTGAAAAGGTGCCGAAGCCCGACGACACCGCCGACGCGCTGGCACTTGCGGTTTGCCACGCAAATTATTCGGGTACCGATTATTCACGATTATATAAGGAGGCGGGAAGATGATTGCGTCTTTAAGAGGAAAGCTGATATATACCGATAATACCTCGGCGGTGGTAGAGTGCGGCGGCGTGGGTCTGCGCTGCACCGTTACGAAAAACACGCTTTACCGCCTGCCGCCAAAGGGCAGCGAGGTATTTTTATACACGCACTTGGCGGTGCGCGAGGATTCACTCGATCTCTACGGCTTTGAAAGCGAGGCGGAGCTTAACGCCTTTAAGCTGATAACCTCGGTAAACGGGGTGGGCGCAAAGCTTGGCATTGCCATTCTCTCGGAATTTGAATCCGACAGGCTCACCGTTTACATTGCAAGCGGCGACGCAAAGGCGCTTACCGCGGCATCGGGAGTTGGCATAAAATTAGCGCAGCGAATTGTGCTCGAATTAAAGGATAAGGTAGGCGCCATTGCAGAGGACGGCGAGGATATAAAGGCGATAGGCAACGCCACGGCGCACACAAACTCATCAGAGGCGGTGGCGGCGCTTGTGTCGCTCGGGTATTCGCAGGGCGAGGCATCTCTTGCCGTGGGCAGGCTTGACCAAACATTGTCCGCCGAAGAGCTTATAAAGCAGGCGCTTAAATCCCTTGCAAGGAGGATATAACCCTTGATAGAACAGGAAATGGATTTTGAAAACCGCATTGTAGCCCCCGAGTACGATTATAAAGAGGACGAGGCGGAATTATCCCTGCGCCCTAAAACCCTTAATGAATATATAGGGCAGAAAAAGGCCAAGGAAAATTTGAGCATATACATTAAAGCGGCGCTCGGCAGGCACGAATCGCTCGACCATGTGCTGCTTTACGGCCCTCCGGGACTCGGTAAAACCACCCTCTCGGGCATTATTGCAAAGGAAATGGGAGTAAATCTGCGCGTGACCTCGGGTCCCGCAATAGAAAAGCAGGGCGATTTAGTAGCTATACTGACATCTCTCAATGAGGGCGACGTGCTTTTTATAGATGAAATCCACCGCCTGCCGCGAAATGTTGAGGAAATACTTTACCCTGCGATGGAGGATTTCTCGCTCGATATTATACTCGGTAAAGGCCCCTCGGCGCGCTCTATAAGGCTTGACGTGCCGCACTTCACCCTTGTGGGCGCTACTACGCGCTCAGGGCAGCTTACCGCCCCCTTGCGCGACCGTTTCGGGGTGTTGCTGCGCTTGGAGCTTTACACCCCAGAGGAACTTGCGCAAATAATAACCCGCTCGGCGGGAATTTTGGGAATTGCGATTGAAAGGGACGGCGCGCTCGAAATAGCCTCGCGCTCGCGCGGAACGCCGCGTATTGCAAACCGCCTGCTTAAACGTGTGCGGGATATTGCGCAGGTTGAATTCCGCGGCGACATTACCGAAGAAGTAGCGCGCGCCGCCCTTGCAAGGTTTGAAATTGACGAATTGGGTCTTGACGATTTCGACCGCAAAATGCTTACAACCATAATAACCAATTACTCGGGCGGCCCTGTGGGGCTTGATACCCTTGCCGCCGCGGTGGGGGAAGAGGCAGTAACCATTGAAGATGTTTACGAGCCTTATTTAATGCAGATAGGCTTTTTAACGCGCACGGCGCGCGGCAGGTGCGTTACCGCCTTGGCATATGACCATTTAGGAATACGGCGGAGCGAAAACGCCGCACAGCAATCAATTTTTTAAATTTTTTAAGGAGATTTATCAATGGGAAGATTATTCGGAACAGACGGAGCAAGAGGCATTGCGAATAAGGAGCTTGACTGCGAGCTTGCCATGAACATAGGCAGGGCGGCGGCTTACGTCCTTACCGAGAAAACCACCGAAAAGCCTAAGGTGTTAATTGGTAAGGACACCCGCGTTTCTTCAAATATGCTTGAAATGGCGCTGGCGGCGGGGCTTTGCTCTGTCGGGGCGGATGTTGTGCTTGTGGGCTTTGTGCCGACCCCCGCAATCGCCTACCTTGTAAAGGATAGGGAGGCGGATGCGGGAATTATGATATCCGCTTCGCACAATCCCTGCGAATACAACGGAATAAAAATATTCGACTGCAACGGCTTCAAATTGCCCGACGCGCTCGAAGAAGAAATCGAAGCGCTCGTGCTTGACGATATGAGCCCTGTTGAATTCCCCGTAGGCGGAGATGTGGGCAGTGTTTTTGCGCGCTACGATTATGTTGATTTATATATCGACCATCTGGTAAGGTCTGTAAGAGCCGACCTCACGGGCATGAAGATAGCCATTGACTGCGCAAACGGCTGCGCCTCCTACACCGCCGAAAAATTCTTTAAAAAGCTGGGCGCAGACGTGCATATGATGCACGATAACCCCAACGGCGTTAACATAAACGCCCGCTGCGGCTCGACCCATATGGAGGATCTTATAGACTATGTGAACGGTCACAGCGTTGATTTAGGGTTGGCTTTTGACGGCGACTCCGACCGCTGTCTGGCGGTGGACGAAAACGGAAAGCTGATAGACGGCGACCGCATGATAGCCGTTTTTGCGCTTGATATGAAAAACAAGGGCATTTTAAAGGACGATACCGCCGTGGTAACGGTTATGACCAATATGGGCTTTAAGCGCTTTGCTGAGGAAAACGGCATTACCGTTCTTGAAACCAAGGTGGGCGACCGCTATGTGCTTGAAGAAATGCTGAAGCACGATTACAAGATAGGCGGCGAGCAATCGGGGCACATCATATTCAAAAATTTCGCAACCACGGGCGACGGTCAGTTATCGGGCGCAATGCTCGCGTCTATCATTTCGTCCTCGGGCAAGTCGGCTTCCGAAATAGCATCGGTTATGACGGTGCTGCCGCAGACCCTTGTAAATATTACCGCGTCTCCTGAGCTTAAAGCAAAACTTACAACGGATAAAGAAATTATCGACGCTATTGACGAGGTTAAAAAGACCCTCGGCAAGCGCGGCAGAATACTTGTGCGCGCCTCGGGCACCGAGCCGCTTATCCGCGTAATGCTTGAGGGCGACGACATTGTGGAAATTAAGCGCCTTGCAAAACAGGTTGCGAAAGTAATTGAGGGAAAAGCATAAATGAGAACTGTCTCGGGATTTGACGACTACGAGCTTATTGACGCGGACGCGGGCGAACGCCTTGAACGCTGGGGCGATATTATTCTTATCCGCCCCGATCCGCAGATAATATGGTCGGGAAATCGTTCTGATAAGCGCTGGAAAAGCGCGGACGCAATATATCACCGCTCAAAAAGCGGCGGCGGATATTGGGAAACGCTGAAAAAAGTGCCCGATGTCTGGAGTATTAAATATAAGGAGCTCACCTTCCGATTAAAGCCTATGGGCTTTAAGCACACGGGGCTTTTCCCCGAGCAGGCGGTAAACTGGGATTTAGCGGCTGAGCTCATTAAAAACGCCGACCGTCAGCTGTCTGTCTTAAACCTTTTCGCATACACAGGGGGCGCTACAGTCGCCTGCCTTAAGGCGGGGGCGAAGGTTACCCATGTGGACGCTTCAAAGGGTATGGTGCAGTGGGCAAAGGAAAATGCGGCGGCAAGCGGACTTTCCGATAACCCTGTGCGCTGGCTTGTGGACGATTGCCTTAAATTTGTAAAGCGAGAGGTGCGCCGCGGCAATAAGTACGACGCGGTTATAATGGACCCTCCCTCCTACGGCAGAGGACCCGACGGCGAGGTTTGGAAGCTGGAGCAGCAGCTTGAGGAGCTTTTAACCGAGACCGGCAAGCTGTTATCCGATAACGCGGAGTTCTTCCTGCTTAATTCCTACACGGGCGGGCTTTCACCGTCGATACTCAATTACATGGTAAACCGCTATGTAATAAAAAACCGCCCGGGCGGGGTCACAACCGATGAGATAGGGCTTTACGTAACCGATAAAAAAATCAGCCTGCCTGCCGGAAATACTACTGTTTGGATAAGAGAAAATGGATAATATATTAGAAGTTAAAAATGTTACCTATGAATATACCGATGAGGAAAAAACCTTTGCCGCGGTAAAGAATTTATCGCTTAATATAGAGCGCGGCAGCTTTACGGTCATTTTGGGACACAACGGCTCGGGAAAATCCACCCTTGCGAAAATGCTCAACGGCTTAAATAAGCCGACCTCGGGCGATGTTTTTGCAGACGGCATTAACACAAAGGATGAGAAAACCGAAATTGAGGTAAAGCGCAAGGTGGGCATGGTATTTCAAAACCCCGATAATCAGATAATCGCCTCAATTGTTGAGGAGGACGTGGCTTTCGGCCCCGAAAACCTCGGTATTCCGCCGGCGGAAATAGAGAAAAGGGTAGAGGACGCTCTTAAAGCCGTTGATATGTGGGAGTTCAGAAAATCCACCCCCCACCATTTATCGGGCGGGCAAAAGCAGCGCATAGCCATAGCGGGAATAATTGCAATGCAGCCCGAATGCTTAGTGCTGGACGAGCCTACCGCAATGTTAGACCCCAAGGGCAGGGCAGAGATAATATCAACTCTCCACCGTTTGAACCGGGACAAGGGGATAACAGTGGTGCTTATAACCCACTATATGGAGGAGGCGGAAAACGCCGACCGTGTTATAGTGATGAACGACGGCGAGATTATTGCCGACGATAAGCCGAAGGTTATTTTTTCGGATGTCGAGCGCTTGAAAAAAGTGGGACTCGATGTTCCGCAGACTGCCGAGCTTTTGTATAATTTAAAGAAAAACGGCTTTGCCGTTGATACCCACGCGCTTTCTATTAAAGAAGCAGCCGAGCAGATAATATCGGCGCTTCATTCGGAGGAAAAGTAGTTTGTCAGTTTTAGAGGTAAAAAATCTTACCCACACCTATGACGGAAATACACCGTTTGTAAATGATGCGGTAAAGGGCGTATCGTTTGCCGCCGAAAAAGGCGAAATAATAGGTATTATCGGTCATACGGGGTCGGGCAAATCAACCCTTGTGCAGCACCTTAACGGGCTGCTGAAGCCTACTGCGGGCGAGATACTGGTTGATAATAAAAACATATGGGAAAATCCAAAGGAAATACGCAAAATCCGTTCAAAGGTGGGGCTTGTATTCCAGTACCCCGAATATCAGCTTTTTGAAGAGACCGTGTTTAAGGACGTAGCTTTCGGACCCTCAAATATGGGGCTTTCGGGGGATGAGCTGAACACCAGAGTGCTCGATACCTGCCGCCTTGTGGGTATCCGCGACGAATATCTTGAAAAATCCCCATTCGATTTATCGGGCGGGGAAAAGCGGCGCGTGGCTATTGCGGGCGTTATGGCAATGCGCCCTGAAATAATCGTGTTTGACGAGCCTACAGCGGGGCTTGACCCTAAAGGGCGCGAGGACGTTATGAAAATAATATTCGATTACCGCTTGGCAACATCTGCCACCGTTATTGTAATATCCCACAGCATGGAGGATATGGCGGTGCTGGCTGATAAGCTGCTGGTTATGAACAAGGGCAGCCTTTTTATGTTTGATACTACGGAAAATGTCTTTAAAAACGGCGATAAGCTGCGCGAAATAGGGCTTAACGTTCCGATCGTCACCCGCGTTTTTTACGAGCTTAAAGCCGCGGGGCTTTGTGTGCCCGACGATGTTTTCACGGTGGAACGCGCCGTAAAGGTACTGACTGATATGAAAGCGAGGGCGCGCAATGCTTAAGGATATTACCTTCGGTCAGTATTATGAGGGGCGCTCGGTTATTCACAAGACCGACCCGCGCGTTAAAATTATCCTTATGATACTGTTTATAGTATTTGTGTTTTTGGCAAAAAATACCTTTGCACTCATCTTTGCGGGGGTATCTGTGCTTGCGGTCATGCTTATTTCCCGCGTACCGCTGCGGCTTTACCTTAAAAATATTAAGGCAATTTTGCCCGTGCTTATTTTCACGGCAATTATCAATGTTTTCTACGGCGAGGGCGAAACGCTCATACGCCTTTGGAAGCTTACGATTACCACCGGCGGCGTTTACCGCGCGCTGTTTATGGCGGCGCGAATAATAATGCTTATATTTATAAGCGGCGCGCTTACCTACACCACAACGCCGAACGATTTGACCGACGCTATAGAAAGCCTGCTTTCGCCCCTTAAATTTATAGGGCTTAAAAATGCGGTGCATACGCTTGCAATGATGATGACCATTGCCTTAAGATTTATACCCACGCTTATAGAAGAGGCGGAAAAGATAATGAACGCGCAAAAGGCGAGGGGGGCAGACCTTGAAAACGGAAGCCTCAAGGACAGGGTAAAGGCGCTTATACCTATTTTAATACCGCTTTTAATATCGGCGGTGCGCAGGGCTTACGAGCTTGCAGAGGCTATGGAATGCCGCTGCTACAGCGGCGGCGAGGGCAGAACCCGCATGAAGCAAATGCACCTTAAAGCCCGCGATCTTTGGGTATCGCTTGTGTCCGCCGCAATGTGCGGCGGGGTAATCGCGCTTAACATACTTTTTTAAAGGGGGACGCTGCTTGTGAAACGGATGCTGCTTACAATTGCATATGACGGCACCGCGTTTCACGGCTGGCAGGTGCAGCCCAACGGCATAACCGTGCAGGAAACGCTGCAGAACGCGCTTGAACGGCTGCTCGGCACACGCCCGGCGGTCACGGGCTGCAGCCGCACTGACGCGGGCGTACACGCGCGGGAGTTTTGCTGCCACTTCGACTGCGAGGAAAAATTTCCCGAAAGTGCCTTTTTAAGAGGGCTTGATTCTCTTTTGCCGCCTGATATTGCGGTCAAGGGCGTAAAAAAAGTTGCAAACGATTTCCACGCGCGTTATAATGCATGCGGTAAGACCTATGCTTATTATATTTCAAACAGCCGCTTCAGAGATCCGTTTTTATCGCGCTATTCCTGGCAGATCGAAAGACCGCTTGATTTAGAGAAGATAAACCGCTTTTGCGAACAGATTACCGGCGAGCATGATTTTTATGCCTTTTCTTCCTCGGGCAGATCGGTCGAGGATACCGTGCGGCGCGTCAGCCTTTGCAGGGCGGAGCGGCAGGGGGATATGATAATTCTTAAAATCACCGCGAACGGCTTTCTTTACAATATGGTGAGAATAATTGTCGGAACGGCGGCTGCAATATCCGACGGGCGATGTCTGTTACCGTCGGAAAATCACATATTTGAAGAAAAAAAGCGCACGCTCGCGGGCGAAACCGCACCGCCGCAAGGTCTGTTTCTCGAAAAAGTCATATATCCGGGGGATGAAAATGCCTGATTATAAAAAGAAACGCATAAATCGCTTTAAGCCGGCGCCGCGCCGCAAAAGGGCGCTTCCGACAGATGAAGATATTAAAATGACCCCGGCGGATAAACGCCGCAAAAAATCGGAGAAGCCCGAAAAAACGCCGGAAATGCCGCTGCGTGTGGTAAACGGCAAGAAGCTCGAAAGGCGAAGAAAAACCGGGATGTTTTTTTCCGTTGCGCTGATTATCGCACTTATTCTGACTGTATTTCAGCTTGTTTTACCGGCAGGAATCACCGAAAATACGGAAAATCTGATTTCGCTTATCGGCAAGGGCTCGTATCCTATAAGCCTTGAAAGCACCGAAACGCAAAGCGCCGTATCCCGCGGCTCGTATTATTATGTTTTAACGGATACACGCCTAAACGCCTTTGCAAACGGCGGAAAGGAGATATATTCGCATTCTCACGGCTTTGAAAACCCCGTAATGAAGACCTCGTCCACCAGGGCACTGGTTTTCGATCAGGGCGGGAATGAGGCGTATATTTATAATCTGCACGAGCTGAAAAGCAGCATAAACAGTGATGCGGAAATAATAAACGCCGCAGTGTCCGATTCGGGAGTATACGCTGTGGTTACCCGCTCTGAATCCTATGCCTCGGTCGTGACCGTTTACTCAAAAAGAGGCAAAAAGCTATACACCTGGTATTCATCGGCAGATACGGTTAACAATGTCGCTGTAGCGCCGAACGGTAAAAAAATCGCGGTTTCCACATTCAACTCAACAAACGGAAAATTCGTATCAAAGATCTGCATTTTGAATTTTGATTCGGCAAATCCGATTTCCTCAGTAGATGTTGAGGGCGGGCCTGTAATAACTCTTAACTCATTTCACCGCACGGGATTTATCGCCGCGACCGAAAACAAGCTTTATTTTATCAATTGGTCGGGGAAAAACAATACCGAATATAAAAACGATTACACCTTATCGAGGCTTTCCGCCGGTACGGGCGGCACGGTTGCCGTTTTTAACCGTGAAAACGACCGGGCCGATAACCGAATAGTGCTTTTCGGAACAAACGGTCAGCTAAAAAAGGAATTTGAATTTAAAGGCACCGTCGGTGATATTGCGGTATCGGGCGGGCATATTTATTGTATCAGTGATACCGAGGTTTTTCTTTACGGCAGCGACGGAAAGCTCCTGCGAAAAGCCGAATGCGGCTTCGGCGGCGTGAAGATAGCGCCGCTCGGCAGAACCCATGCGGCGGTAATTACCGACAACCGCATCGATAAAATTAAATTTGAATAAAATAAACAGGAGGCAAACAGCATGAACTATTTACTCGATCTTATCGTAATCGCAATCATCGCCGCGGTGGCTTTGATTTCGGCAAGGCGCGGCTTTGTGCGCGTTGTGATTGAATTGGCGGGATTTATTGCCGCAATCCTCATAACGTTAACAATAAGTACACCATTGGCAAGCCTTACATATGATAAAATAATAGAGCCGCCTATTGTTTCCTCGGTAAGCAAGGCGACAGGGGACAGCGTTACACAGATTACAGACGATACCTGGAACGCTTTGCCGGAATTTATAAGAAAATATTCCGAAAATGCGGGCTTTTCAAAGGAAAGCATAAATAAAAGCATCAACGAGAATATGGGGAACGGTGCCGTAAGCGCGGCAAAAGCCGCCTCGCAGGGCGTTGTAAAGCCGATTGTCGCAAAGCTACTTGCGGTTTTATACGGCATAATTATAATGGTAATACTTATTTTCCTTGTAAAAATCCTTGCAAAATTCTTAAACGGCGTGTTCTCTTTCAGCATTGTGGGAAAGCTGAACCGAATACTCGGCGGTATTGCAGGCATTCCGAAGGGAATAATAATCGCAATGCTTTTCTGCATGATTATTTCGCTGATAGTATCGCTCACCCCCGACGGATTTCTGATTTTTAAAACCGAGGCAATGGAAAAATCGTGGTTTTTCTCGCATTTTTCCTTTAATTTGCCGGTGTAGGCACTATTACACCGAATAACGAAACGGAGATAAGACATGAAGCTTTGTTCAAGATGTAAAAAACGTCCGGCGGTCGTATTTGTCGCAAACGCGGCGGACACCAATTCCGAGCCGGACGGACTTTGCCTGGTTTGCGCAAAGGAGCTCGGCATAAAGCCAATTGACGATATGCTGAAAAAAATGAATATAACCGATGATGACATCGAGCTTATGAGCGACCAGTTTATGGATTTAATGTCGCCCGACGGCGGTGATATCGATGATGAGTCACTCAACGACGATACCTTCGATTTGGGTACAGCCCCCGCAATTCCGCTTATGAATAAGATATTCGGCTTTTCGGGCGGAGAGGATAAAAAGGCGGAGGATAAGGGTGCCGGCGTTAAGGACGGAAACGATAAGAAACCGAAGAAAAAGCGCCGCCGCTTTACCGAGCAATACTGCACCAATCTTACCGAACGCGCGCGTGAAGGAAAGCTCGACAGAATCATCGGCAGAGATAAGGAGCTTTACCGCACAATTCAGATTTTATCCCGCCGCACTAAAAACAACCCCTGCTTAATAGGCGAGCCGGGCGTGGGTAAAACCGCCATTGCCGAGGGGCTTGCAATCAAAATTGCCGAGGGCAGCGCCCCCGCAAGGCTTTTGGATAAGGAAATTTATCTGCTTGATTTAACGGGACTTGTAGCCGGCACCCAGTTCAGGGGTCAGTTTGAAAGCCGCGTTAAGGGCTTGGTGGACGAAATAAAGGACGCGGGAAATATTATCCTGTTTATTGATGAAATTCATAATTTGGTGGGTGCGGGAGACTCCGCCGAGGGCTCAATGAACGCCGCCAATATTCTAAAGCCCGCGCTTTCCCGCGGTGAAATTCAGGTTATAGGCGCAACCACCTTTAAGGAGTACCGCAAGTATATCGAAAAGGACGCAGCGCTCGAGCGCCGTTTTCAGCCCGTTACGGTCGAAGAACCGTCTGTCGCCGAAACCGAAAAGGTGCTTATGGGTGTTAAAGGCTATTACGAGGGCTTTCACGGCGTTAAAATACCCGATGAAATTATCAAAAAAGCCGTGCTTTTATCCGAACGCTACGTTACCGACAGATACCTGCCCGATAAGGCAATAGACCTTTTAGACGAGGCGTGCGCCTGCGCCAGCCTTGCAAATAAGGCGGTAGACGAGCTTTACAACGCAAACAAAAAGCTTGCCGAGTATAACGACCAATTGGAAGAGCTTGAAAGCGACGTTGAACACCCCGACTATGAAAAACAAGCAATGGTAAGGGTGGAAATAGAAAAATACAAAAATATCGCGGCGGGTCTTTATGAGCCCGCGTCCGATTGCACCGTAACCGATGCTGATATTGCAAAGGTTATTGAGCTATGGACGGGTATTCCCGCCTCAAAGGTGCAGGAAAGCGACCTTAAAAAGCTGGCGGGACTTGAAGACGCGCTTAATAAACGTATAATAGGGCAGGGGGAGGCAACACGCCTTGTCGCCGCCGCCGTTAAACGCTCGCGTATTCACACTAATAATCTGCACCGCCCCGCCTCCTTTATTTTCGTAGGACCCACGGGCGTTGGTAAAACCGAGCTTGTAAAGGTGTTGTCAGAGCAGCTTTTTGATACGCCCGAAACGCTTATACGCCTTGATATGTCGGAATTTATGGAGAAGCACTCCGTATCCCGCATAATAGGTGCGCCGCCCGGATATGTCGGGTACGATGAGGCAGGGCAGCTCACCGAAAAGGTGCGCAGAAAGCCGTATTCGGTGGTGCTGTTTGACGAAATTGAAAAAGCCCACCCCGATGTACTGAACGTGCTGCTGCAAATTCTCGACGACGGCAGAATTACCGACGCGCAGGGCAGAACCGTGAACTTTGAAAACACCATAATCGTTATGACCTCAAACGCGGGCAGCGACCGCAGCGAAAACCTGCTCGGCTTCGGAAAAACGCAAGCGGACGCGTCAAAAGAAAAGGCGCTAAAGGCGCTTGAAAGCTTTTTACGCCCCGAGTTTATAGCGCGCGTGGACGAGATAGTGGTATTTTCCCCCTTAACGCCCGAATCGCTTGCTAAAATCGCAGAGCTTATGCTTAAAGAGCTTAAAGACTCGCTTTCAGAGCGGCTTATCGATTTTAAATTCGATAACAGCGTTTGCACATATCTTGCCGAGAAATGCGGCAACGGCAAGCGCGGGGCAAGGGAGCTCAGAAATACCATTCGCCGCGAAATTGAGAATAAGCTTGTCGATATTATCGTCGATAACGGCGAGGGCAGCATAAAATCTCTTAACTGCACCGCCGCACCCGATATTAAAATAGAGGTTGAATATTCAAAATAATGCTATCTATCGGAGGTTTATATGAAACCGCGACGCGGCGAAAGAATAATTGATACCGAAACAATTGAAATAAAAGCCGATTTGCCCGAAACAATAGAGCGCCTTATGCAGATGAACGGCGTATGCCGTGAAAGCGACAGCACCGAAAAACCGCTTGAATTTTACTGCGATAAAAAAGGTAAAATTTTTGTTACTGCTCCCGTTGGCAGGTCATCGCTCTCAATTCCCCGCTCAAGCTATGTAAGGGCAGAAGCAGTAAGCCGCGGCGGCAAAACCTATATAGATATGTGCGCTGTGGAGCAAAAGGGCGGTTTTGTTTCTTCTGTTGCTTTCGCGATTTTACAAATTTTGCTGATGATTGCGGTTTCGGTTTTATATTCTATTTTTAATACTCCGACTTTTAAAAAAGAGATTTTAATTATAGTATTGCTTATAGATGCGTTATTTGCTTGTATTATGTTCCGCGATTTATTTAAGGAAAAAAACAATATTACCCCCGACCTTGAAAAAATGAAAAACGAGGTCAGAAACCGTGCAAACGCAGTTTCTGACTGGGATAAATAATTTTAAGGAGGTTCAAATGGATAAGTATATCTATAATAAGAATATGCTGCCTGAAATTTTCCTGACCAACCATGCGGAATTGGTCAGCCTCTATGATTACGCCTTTAAAACCGCATTTAAAAATATCGATTATATTGATAAGCCCGGCTGGAAGCCGCAGCTTACCTGCTACCCGGGAATAGGCATTGTATGGCAGTGGGATTCCTGCTTTATGACCTTTATAACCAACTACTCCAATGCCTCGCTTACCGCGTTTAACAATCTGGATAATATGTACCGCCTGCAAGGTGATGACGGATATATAAGCATGGCGTACAATATAGCCGAGGAAAAAGAGGCGTATGACACCGGCAGAATAAATCCGCCGCTATACGCGTGGGCGGAATGGCAGCATTATATTATAACCGGTGGTTCATCACGCTTTGCGTGCGTTGCCCCCAAAATTGAAGGGCTGTATAATTATATTGAAAAAAAGCATAGGAGATCCTGCGGACTTTACTGGTTTGACGACCCCGGCTCATCGGGTATGGATAATTCACCGAGGGGCGAATATCCGTCACGGCATCTTGACGGCAGCGGAGTGTGCTTTGTTGACCTTGCCTGCCAGCAGGCGCTTACTGCCGAAATGCTCGGAAATATATATACGGTGCTTGGCAGCTACCAAAAGGCTGACTTTTATTTTGCGGAGCACAAGCGTATTTGCGGGCTTATAAACAAGTACCATTGGGACGAAAAAACAGGCTTTTATTATGACTTTTTTGCCCGCTCAAGCCCGGATAAGCGTGTAAAGCTTATAAACACAAAAACCATTGCCGCAGCATGGACCTTGCTTTGCGGCGCGGCGCAGGGCGAATGCTTTGAAAAGGTATTAAAGCATTTCCTGAATGAAGATGAATTTAATACTTTAATACCCTTTGCGTCACTTTCAAGGGACGATTTAAACTATGACCCCACCGGCGGCTACTGGCTCGGCAGCAGCTGGCACCCGACAGATTATGTTTTGCTGCTTTCAATGTATAAAAACGGGCATAAAAAAGAGGCAAGAAACGCCGCCTTGAAGATTTTAAACGGAATGTATGAGGTTTTCAAAAATCCCGAATTCGGCGGAATATGGGAGGCGTATTCTCCCGAGGAATATAAGCCCGCCACTACCGAAAACGGCGAACTTTGCAAGCCGGAGTTTGTGGGTTGGGGCGGACTTTTGCCGATACCTGCGCTTATTGAAATAGTTTTGGGCATCAATCTTAATGTCCCCGAAAATACCGTAATGCTTGATATTTCAGCCGATGAATACGGCGGAATTAAAAACCTCGATTTCGGCGGCGAAAAAATTTCGGTCATATGCAGAGAATATGACCCCGAAAACGGTAAATGCGTGATTGAAACAGAAGCCGAAAAAGAGTTTACACTTAAAATTAAAACGGATTTTTCCCAAAGTGAAAGTACAATTACCGTTGAAAAGGGAAAACATTTTTATAAGCTGTTTTGGTAAATAATTATTCTTAAGGAGAGTTTTTTTATGAAAAAAGGTATAGCAATTCTTATAGCTGTTTTGGCGGTTATCGGTATTATAATCGGTATAATTTCCGGCAGCTACAACGGGCTTGTTAATCAGCAGGAAGAGGTTGAAAACAAACATTCCGTAATTTCCGTTCAGCTTCAGCGCAGAGCCGACCTTATTCCGAACTTTGTAAACACCGTAAAGGGCTACTCCGATTACGAGCAGAAAACCTACACCGCCGTAACCGAGGCGAGAAACGCCGTTGCGGGCGCTAAAACCGCAGGCGAGCAGACAAAGGCAGCCGAGCAGCTTGACAGCGCAATTTCAGTTTGGGTAAACGCCGTAACCGAGGCTTACCCCGACCTTAAAGCAAACGAAAATTACAAGGCGCTGCAGGTTGAGCTTGAAGGCTCGGAAAACCGTATTGCCGTTGCCCGCAAGGATTATAACGACGCCGCAAAGTCCTATAATTCGAGCGTAAGGCGCTTCCCGAAAAACATTATTGCGGGTATGTTCGGCTTTGAAAAGGTAGAATATTTTGAGGCGCAGGCAGGCAGCGAAAGCGTTCCGCAGGTAAGCTTTGATTAAGCTTATGAAAAGAATTTTAAGTATTGCCGTCGCCGCCGTTTTGCTGGTGCTTACAGGTATCTGCGCGGCAGCGGCAAAGAAATACCCCGAGCCTACCGACCGTTTTTTCATAAACGATTATGCCGGTGTGATAGACTCATCCGCCGAGGATGAAATTTATTCCCGCGCGGCGGCGCTGTATGAAAAAACAGGAGCTCAGGCTGTCGTAGCGGCCGTAAAAAATCTCGGCGGGGAAGAGCCTGCCGAGTATGCCTTAGGGCTCGGCAGACAGTGGGGAGTAGGGGATAAGAAAAAGAATAACGGCGTTGTAATTCTTTTCGCCCTTGAAGAAAGGCAGATTTATATTGCCGTGGGCTACGGTCTTGAGGGTGCGCTGCCCGATATTAAGGCAGACCGAATAATCGAAACCTACGGGCTTGAATATTTAAAAGCCGATAATTTTTCCGAGGGTATTCTGCAAATCACCAAAGCCGTAATAAACGAGATTTATATTGAGTACGGCGAAGAACCCGAGGAGGGCTACACGCCGATTGACGATTCCGAGGAGGACGGCTATTCCAAAAAGGTAGCCGTTTCCTGGACCATGCTTATCGCGGTCGTTTTACTGTATTTAATGATATTCGGCCGACGCCGCAGATTCTTTTGGTTCGGCGGACCGGGCGGTTTCGGCGGTTTCGGCGGCGGTGGCTTTTCGGGCGGTTCGTTCGGCGGTCACAGCAGCGGCGGCGGTTTCTCGGGCGGAGGATTTTCCGGTGGCGGCGGCTCATTCGGCGGCGGCGGTGCCGGCAGAAGCTTTTAAGCTTTTCCGCCGCACATGTCGCCGCAAAAACGAATTTTTAAGTTGAATTGTTCACTAGGCATTAAAATAGCAATTATTGTTATCGGGGCTTTTGTATGATTGAATATCTTGAGGAACTTAAAAACAGGCTGTCCAAAGAGGACGCAGAACGTTTAAACGCAATTTATGCGCCCAAGGAGGTGGCTGTTCCGCCGTCGGACGCATACCATTCACTTTGCGTAATGCCTGACGGCGAAATTCGCTGCTACGGCAAGGTTACATTTTCCGATTTGCCTGACGGCGATTGCAGAGAGGTATATATTTCATCGCGGGATTGCGGACTTTCCTGGAAGGAATACAATGTAAAGCATGGAACTATCGGCGCGGCGGTTAAAAGCCCGTGGTCGGGCAGATATTTGACCCCCGCAGGCAGTGATGAATGTAGGAGTGATATTCTCCGTATATGCGAGGGGGATATTTTTGCGGGCAATTACCGCGAGGTTCAGTTGCCGGGAACAGTGGCGTTTCCTTACAGGCTTTTGCCGCTTAAAAAAATCAAGCGCTGGGTTCTTGCGGCCGAGCGCGACGGGCACGCGGTCGTATACCTCTCGGATGATGACGGAAATACCTGGCGCGCGGTGGATATTCCGAAAACCGATAAATTTGAAATGAAGCCGCCGCATAAGGGAATACGCTGGGAAAACTCGGGTGTTGAGCCGACTGTTTCAGAGCTTGCGGACGGCAGACTTATGATGATACTGAGAACCTCTACCGATTATCATTACGTTACATATTCCGCCGATTTCGGCGAAACCTGGTCGCATGCTGTTCCAACTGCGTTTCACTCAACACTTACCAACCCGTATTTAATGCGCTTATCAAGCGGGAAAATACTTTTCTTCTATAACAATACAAAGCCCCTGCCCGAGCAGGATAAGGAAAAGGTATTCCCGCCGCTTGATAATGACGAAAAGGGTGGCGTATGGGAGGATGTTTTCACAAACAGAGACTCAAACTGCATTGCAATATCCTCTGATGAGGGCAAAAGCTGGCAGGGCTTCAGGGAGCTTTACCTTAATCCCTTACGCAACAGCTGTGATTTCCGCACCGTGGGCGGCAACGGCTCGGGCAGGGATAAAAGCGTACACCAATTTCAGGCGATTGAGCTGCCAAACAATAAAATATTGGTGCATGTGGGTCAGCACAGCAGGGTGCGCAGGCTGATGATTTTTGATATAAACTGGCTTTATGAAAAAACAAGAAAAGAGGATTTTCGAGGCGGGCTTGAAAATACTTCAACGCAGGTGTACCTTAAAAGCATTTCGGGCGGTATGCGCAGCTTTCCGGGACATTGCGCATGGAACCGCACAAACGGCGCGGTGCCCGTGCCCGACCCCTGCGGCGACCGCAGCGAGGTTGTGCTGATAAAGAACACCAATGACGACAGGCTTTTAAACAATGTGCAGGGGCTTGTTTGGAATTTCCCCGCAGCGCACAAGGGCAGTGTGAAAATAAAGCTGAGGGTAAACGGTACCGGGCTCAGGGTATCGCTTTTGGATTACTGGCAGAATCCTTGCGATATTACCGTAAGGGATGACGCGGTTTTTACCGATATTATAACAAAAGAGCAGACAGACTGCGAAAGCTGGAACGAGGCGGAAATAAGGTTTGATACGGCGCTTAACACAGCGGTGCTGTTTATTAACGGCAAACAGGTAAAACAGCTTTCCGCACAGGTGAGTGCACCAAACGGACTGTGCTATTTACACCTGCAAACGGCGTATGCTGAGGGTGACTGCGAAGGCAGCCTTATAAAACAGCTTGACTTTTGCTCGGAATAAGAGAAAAATTTCAGAATTTCAAATGTTATTCCGCCCATAATATGCGGTATAATCCAAATAACAGTGCAGGATATTCCGGACGAAGGCGACCGTGTTTTAAAGGAAATTGCCGCCGCACATGTTGCCGCAAAAATGAATTTTTAAGTTGAATTTAATTTAATTTTTCAGGGGGTGTTATTATGGCTCAAAGCGATTACAGCGAATATATGAAAGCGCTTGAAAAAAAGCTGTCAAATAATACCTCTGATGAGAATATTCACGAAGAAAAACACGCTTCCGCATATAAACCGACTCATAAAAAAACGCATAAAAGCCCGCTTTACCGGGTCATAAAAATCCGTCCCGCGGCAATAATTGCCGTAGTTGCGGTTATGGCAATTGTCGCCGTAACGGTTTCGGTTGTTGCGCGAAGGACAATCCGTAATGAGGTGTCGGACGAAAACAGCGGCACCTCGACGGCACTTTCTACAAAGCCGGATGAGCAGTCCGAGCCTCCCATAAGCTATGAATTCAGCGCGGATACTGCGGAGATTCCCGCGTCAAATGACGCGGGCGGGGCAATAATTGTCAATTTAAACACCCACAAGGTCACAGCCGCGCGCAATGCCGAGGAGCGCCTTTATCCCGCTTCAACCACTAAAATTATGACCGTTTTAGTCGCGCAGGAAAATATAAAAAGTTACGATGATACCTTTACAATGACCACCGATATTACAGATCCGTTATATGTTGCCGAAGCCACCGTAGCGGGCTTTTCGAGCGGCGAGGTCATTAAAATGACCGATTTGTTCTACGGCACGATTTTACCGTCGGGCGCTGACGCGGCGATCGCTCTCGCAATCAAAATTTCAGGCAGTGAGGCGCAGTTTGTCGAGCTGATGAATAAAAAGGTTAAGGAATTGGGACTTAAAAATACTCATTTCACAAATGTAACCGGGCTGTTTGATAAGAATCATTACACCACGGCTTACGATATGGCAATAATACTTGAAGCCGCAATCAGAGATCCGCTTTGCCGTAAAATTCTTTCCACATATCAGTATAAAAGCGCCCCGACCAATAAGCACCCCGACGGGCTGCCGATGAGCGCCACACTGTTTAATTATATGTACGGCACCGAACCCGAAACCGCAACCATTGTAGGCGGCAAAACAGGCTTTGTTAACGAATCGGGCTTCTGTATTGCGTCCTTCGGAAAAAACAATACCACCGAAAACGAATACATAGTTGTAACCCTTAAAAATTCCTCGCGCTGGCCCGCGATTCACGGACAGATAAATCTATACAGGCAATTCGTCGTTTAAACGAGCGTTTTGGAGGTATAAAATGCGAAGAAAATTATTTAATTTTTTAACATCTGCAGCCATCGTAATATCGTTATTATCCTTAACCTCCTGCAATAAATACAATAAGGTCACGCAATACGAGGATACCAAGGATATAATATATAACAATACAAAATATATTCGTACTGAGCACAGCACATGGATCTGTGATTACGAAAAACTGTCTGAAATCGGATGGGTTTGGTATCTCCCGCCGATAGCCGTATCTGAATTTTATTCCGATAATACAGACTCTCCGGATTTTATTTTTTGCAGACGCGGCGGCAGTGTCTGGCTGAGGGACGGGTATGATTATGAGCAGGAGATATTTGAAATAGACAATACCGATATTAAGACGGTGTTCGCCGATGTTTTTTCGGATGAATCGGTTGAATATTTTGATTATTTTGAAAAAAAGACATCCGAATTTGCCTGGCATCCTGCCGCACATCCCGAGCTTAAAAACTATCCCGGTATTTTTGAAAAGAACGGATTGTATTATATTAGATTTGCAGCTGAGGGAGAAGGATTCTTAATTAAAGACTCTTTTCTCAAGATTTTACGCGATAATAATATATTACAGTAGTGTTTATTAAGCTGTATATAATTCCAAAAAAATTAAACTTTTTAATGAGGAATAGAAAATGATGATAATTTGCAAAGAATGCGGTGCGGAAATATCGAGTCTTGCTAAATGCTGTCCTCGATGTGGTTGCCCAACTAAAACAAAATCTAAATTAGCTACGGCAAGCTTAGTGTTAGGTATAATTTCTATGGTTTACGGGTTAGGCTCGTGCGTAAATGATTATTTTACCGAGAACACGCAACAGACAATTTTACCGATAATTATAATTATGGGAATTCTATCTATTATTTTTGGAATTACTGCCATTATTAAAACCAAAACAAGAAAAAAATCTATAGCGGGCATAATTTTAGGTGTCGTCGCCATATTAGTTTCCGTAATGGGGCATGTATTCCTTTAAAGGAATACCGGGAAAACAATCTGCCCGTTCAACTGAAAATATCATACACAACTGTAGAAGTCATAAGGCTCGATAAAGCAAATATAAATGAATTCAAGCTAGGAAAATACTATTGATTATCAGGTGGTTGGATGGTTATAAATAAGAGTAATAAAATAAAAATAATGGTGTCGATTATAATTACAATGATTTTTTGTTTTTCTCTATCTTCCTGCCGTAAAAATAACAGTGAAGTGAATTCAAAGCAAGTCGCATTTGATATCAACAGAAGTGATTTTGATAAATTAAATCAATTTTTTGAGGATCAATATTCATCGGCAAATACAAACGAGCTGACATTTGTAATTTGTGTTTCAAAAGAAACCGGAAAAATCGAAAAGTTGTATTCGGGTTATTTACAGGAATATATATGTATAACTGAAGATATCATTGAATCGCTTAGCAATGTTAAACAAGCATTTAATTACGATTTTTCCATAATATCAATTACGGAAACCAGAATTTCCTATGGAGGAGAAGGTTATGAGATGTTTGTATATTCGTTAGATGAAGAAAAACCAAAATATTTTTGGTCGGATGATAGAAACAAGCCATTCAATATTTATTCATTAGGTGACGATTGGTACTATTTGTTCCTTAAGCAACGGTGATTATACTTCATCACAACCTGCACCGTAAGCAGCGGTTCAAACACCTTTGCTTACAATCTGAACGGCGTTAAATAAGAAAAAAATTGAGAATCCTTTCCCCTCAATTGCGTGAAAGATTCATTTCACGCAATTATATATGTTTTTTTATAGAGGTATCTTTTTCATAATTACCTCTGTTTCCCACCGAAATCGTACAATAAAATAAAACAACGAAAATATAAAAATCCGTATCGAAATTCCTACACTGTTGTTTCGATACGGATTTAAGTCTATTGCACGGATTGCTGCTGCTGTGAATTTGTTGCCGTTGTTGCTTCCTTAATTTTGTCAAGCTGCTCATGCGCCTGTTCGGAATCCGAAAAAACCGATGTATACGAAAACAATACATAACCTGTTACCGCTTCACTGTCAAGACACGCCTTGATTTGCCGCGCCACAATATTTGTGCCGTTTTTCCATTCGGCAGAATCGGGCTCGCTGTCTGTACCGAGCTTATACGGCGCCAAGCCGACGGCAAGCTTTACCGCCTTGTTTTCGGCGGCAAGCTCTGCCCAACTGTCCATAAGGTTATCGAAGCGAAATTCCCAGGTCGGATATTCAAATCCGAAATACAGCTGCGGTATTATTGTATCGACAATACCGTCTTTCACCCATAATTTGACATCTGCATAATATTCCGAATAATTTTTCTCAATTGACGCCGCCGGGCTGATTGAAAAATCCACCCTATCGCCGCCTATTGATTTTATTGCGGCGCGGCAGCCCGCAAGCAGCGTGTTTACATTCGCTCTCCGCCAGTCGTCAAGAGCTATCGGATTTTTAGCGTCGGCGCAATATTTTTCATAGCTTGCTTTATCAAAGGCGGCATCGGTCGTGGGATAAAAATAATCGTCAAAATGCACTCCGTCCACAGTATATTTTGACAAAAGCTCCCTTATACCGTTTATTATAAGCTCCCGCACTGCGCTTTCGGCGGGGTTTAAATATATCCCGCCGAAGCGCACCACATTTACATCGTTTTCAGTATTATCATCGTTAAGCCATTTATAAGCGGGACTGTCCTTATCAAGCGCGGTTATATCGTCTGAGGCGGCATTTACCCTGTAGGGGTTTATCCAGGCATGAATTTTTATTCCGTTGCTTCGGCATTTATCCACGGCATATTCGAACGGATCATAGTCAAGCTCTTTCGCAAATTTATTCTGCGGAAAATAATCGGATTTAAAGAGCGAATCACAGTGCGAGCGGATATGTAAATAAATTTCGCCTAGTCCCGCTTCCCTGCAGCTTTGAATCACCCTGTCAAATTCCGCCCTAAAGCCGTTTTCGCTTTTGAGCATTGAGTTTACCTCGCTGTACGAAATCCACACCCCGCCCGATGAAACACCGATATTTTCGGAGCGCTCTTCCCTATTGCCCGAAGAATTGCGCGTCGGTGCACACCCTGCCAGTGTAAGAATGCAAATCAAACAGATAAAAAACTTTTTCATATTATGCCTCTCTGTAATTTATTGATATCTCCCCTATTTCCATACCGCAGTCTGCCTCAAATTCCAGACCGAGTGCTCTTACCGCCCCTATATGCGGTATAATTCGGAGGACATTAAGCTCTGCGGCACAGTAGCTGCTGTCGGTCAGATCTACCGATATCTCCTCTTCGCCTCCGCCGCTGAGCCTTATTTTAAGCCGTCCGCCGCAAGCGGCGGTGAGAGATATGCTTTCAATATGCTTTTTATGCGTCAGCGTGCCGAAATCAAAGCTTTTGACTGTAAAGCGGGATGAATACGGAACGCTGCTTATTACCGTCCCGGAAGCACCGCCCGTAATATCGGTATCGGCGTTTAAAGACCCGTCGGCTGCATAATAAAGCACCCTGCCATCACTTCCGACGCATATATAACGGCGATTCGCCCCCGAAGCAATCATATCTATCGGGCGGCACTTTTCATATTTGCGGACATAATATTGCCGACTCCCCTTTTCGGAATTAAAATGCATTATCAACACCCTGCCTCCGAGCATAAGCCAATATTTGCCGCTTTCGCCGAATGCGGCCGCTGTCTTTATTTCGGAAGAACCGATACTGTCAAGAAGTTTTTCCGCCTGTTTCGATAATTCGGTAACCTTACCTGTAGCCGAATTCACGGTATAGATTTTTCTGTCTCCCGAAAGCCAGACGGGATAGCTTCCGCACAGAACGCAGACTCGGCTGTTAACGCAGCCTATATCCGCCTGCTTTGCCTGCGAAAAGGTATCGCTGTCATAGAAGACGGAATCGTCATCCGCGAGCAGCGAGCCTGTATTCAAGGCGCTTCCGCTGTTCAGCTTCACCTTGTAAACGGCATTTTCCTTAAACACGAGGATTCCGTTTTTAGTCGGCAGAAGTGCATTTATTCCGCTGCCGGTCTCCCCTATAATTGAAGTGTTTTTCTCGGAGAAATATAACGGGTTTGAATATGCGACCGAATAGATCTTCCCATTTTCGGAGCCGCCCGAAAAAATAAGCTTTGAATCGTATACGGCGCAACAGGTAAGGGTGCATATCTCCCGAAGCTCTTCATTCGCGGCGCTTTTCCCCGCACGGACGCATATGTTATTTTCATGATACATAGACATTGCCGGTACGGGATAATCCTTGTTATCCGCTCCTGTAAAATAAACTATTCCTTTGCCGCGGTCAACGCGCATTGTAATTTTCGCGGTATAAAATGTCTGCGTATCACTGACGGCATCGGGCATTATCACCCACTCGGTATAATCGGTAAGGCTTGTGTATATTCGGCAGGTCACCGATTCATTCGCAAGCCCGCTGTACGGCAGCCGAAAGGAGGTTGAGCATCCGTCCGATGTAAAATACGCCTTAAAACGCGTTGTGAGGATGTTTCTCGCTTCCAAAAGCTTCGGAGACGCGGTGTATGCCAAATTGGTCGACTTTGCGGTTTCGTAATTGTTTCCTCTTCCGTTTATCATGACCACAGGCTCATAAAAATCCGTGACCGGCAGCCAGGCGGTCATCGCCTTGTTTACTTCGTAAACCTTATAGCTGTATTCGGAATGATTATATTCGTTCCTTGCCGTAACAAGAGCGAAAATTCCGCCGCCCTTTACCGGTGCACCGCCGTAAAACAGAATACTGTACGGCGTGTAAAATGTGTCGTCGCTCACACGGCTGAAGCTTATCTGCCCAGCGGCTGAGGCAGAGCCGTCTGCGTCCAGTAAAAGCACCGAATAAACATAATTTGAATTGCCGTCATATGTCTGCTCATAGGCAATGCGTTTATTCCTGCCGTTAATAAATGCAGTTGCTCCTGTAACGGTATACCCGATATCCTCCGCATAGGAATCGGTTTCGTTTTTGATTATATCATACTCATCTGCCGAAAGTCCAGCCCTTGTTTTTAAAACGCCGTCCGCAAATTCTACATTTTCCGCAGAGGAAAGCTCGTTATCGGCAATATTGTGCGGCGCAGCCGAGAAATTCACGCCGCCGTCAAGGCTTTTTATACGGCAGCATTTCTCACGCCTTTCGCCGAGTGAAGTAAATTTCATTACTGCCCGTCCACCTCCGTCTGCGGCATTACATCCGCAATTATTGCTTTAGCTTTAAGAGATGATGCGCGCTTGGCATTGTAAAGTGAGGTAAAAATGCGGTTTTTTGAGCTGTCCCCCTCTATTAAGGATATAAGCATTGCAGTGCCGCAGGCAAGCGCTTCAAGCTGCTGTGCGTCGGCTTCAAGCTCATCTGATAAAGAGGAAATTTCCTTAATGCGCAGATCCGCCGCTATCTGTGATATCAGCTCTGCGCTCTGCTCCTCAAACCGCTGCCGCAGCGCCTCGTCGTTTAAAATATCACCGTAACCGAGCAGCCGCATCGCTCTTTTGTATATGTCAAACGCTTTCATCCCGTTCCTCCTCGCTTTCATCCCTTAGTAAGCCCTGTCTGTCAGGTACGATACCGTCGGGCAGACGCTCCAAAAACTGCGTTTTGTTGATAATACCCTTTTCAAAAAGATTAAGCAGCGTGCTTACACACTCGCGCTCGCTGTAAACAGTACCCGTTCCCACTTCGATTTTGGCGTTTATAATAAGCCCGCGAAGCCTTTCGGAATCAAAAGCAAAGTATTTCACTCCGTCCGAATCCTTTATCTTTATTCCGCGTTTTCCGTAGCAGGCTATCCAGAAATCCGCCCATATTCTCGAAATATCCTCCGCAAATGAATAAAAACGGTTTTTAACTATCTGCAGCGGCATAATCGCGGCATTCTGCATGGTTATAAGCGCGGTTGCGTTATCCGCGCGGCTGTCGCCGAGCGCTACCTCATTTGCACCGCTCTGCGTAAGCGTGTTGTCTATCAGCGCTTGCAGGCTTTGCTCGAAATTACGGCTGAAATCGGGCGGCGCAACATATTTAACCGCGCCGTTTACCTCCTCGCTGCTGCCGTAGACCTTAATTATCTGCCCCGGTTCGTTGGTAATGCCGTCGGGTACGGTATCGCCGTTTATCACCATCATCGGCATGCCGGTCGTCATGGCAGACCAAACGCTCGCGGTTATCATGCGGTTAATGGCTATCTGATTCGGTATTAAATAGGTTATCTCGCTTTCACCGTAAGCCAGTCCCCCTCTTTTCTCCCAGGAGAAAACCGCAAGCGGATAAAGCGAAAGTCCCGTCCCGAATTCCTTTCTTACCGTTGCGTTTTCGGTGACCTTTACACTTTTAATTGTATAGCCGCCGCCCGCTTTATATTCCTTAAAAAGCTTTGTGAAAACCGTAACCTTGCCGTCGTCGGAATCGTCCTCTATGGCACGCAGCTCGGAAATATCCGCCCCGTGTCGTCTGGCTTCCCTGAGCACCGCCTCTGTTTCACGGCAGCTTGCAATAATAATATAGGGCTGCTGCTGAATATCCGAAATATACGGGTCGCCGAAATAGACATTTTCAACGCTCAAGACCTCGCAGGAAATATCTCCGTTTATCGGTATTCGGGATTCTCTGTCTGCATAAAGCCCGGTCTTAATGTCACCGTTCCAATAGGTGTATAAAATTCCCGTGCCGCTGATGTAGGCGTTTCTGAGCGCCGAAGCATAAAGGGATGTAAGCCCTACCCGCTCTGCCGTGACGCTGTAATAATTGCCGAGCGCCGACATTGCGGTGTTTATCTCCCTTATCCTTTCGTCCTGTGCACTGCCGGAATTCGGAATACCCTCGGCGGAAAACGTCACCGACAGCGGCGAATTTAATATCTGCGACATTTTATAATCGCCTATTCGCTTTATTATGTTGTGCCGAACAAGCGGGCGGTCGTTTCCGCATTTGGCGCCGTACCACTGGTCTCCGATGTAAAAGCGCTCGTTTATGCGGTTCTGCTCGTAAAGCCCGCGTTTCCCGAGCGCCGATTTAAAATCGGCGGCCTTACGGTATTCTTCAAATATTTCAAAGGGTTTGTTCATAAATTGACCTCCTTTTTTAAGTAAAGGGAGGGTTGCCCCTCCCTCATACCGCTGATTATTTAAGCTTAACCAACCGTAACCTTCGCGACCTTCGAGTCAACTCCCGCGATTCCGTCGGCAATAATTCTTACAAAGTAATAGTATGTTCCCTTTGTAAGCGTGGTGGGTATAGTTAAGGAATTTGAGGTTTCATTCGCTATTTTAACGGCAGAGCCCTTGTTCGCGTCCTTGCAGGAATACCACTGATAGGTAAGCGTGCCGCTGCTTGTCGCAGTAACCGAAAGCGAGCCGCTTATGCTGCCTGCGGTAACGCTCTTATCGGTAAGATCCGAGCTTATTGTAATTGCAGGCGAAAGCCATGCCCAAACCGCGTCAAGCCCGCTCTTGTTTACGAATACATCGTAGTAGATTCTGTAATCGAACTTGTAAGCGTCGGCGTCGATGTTCTGCTCGGGTGTGAATATTCTCATCTTTTCAGTCTTTTTAACAAGATGAGCGCCGCTCTTGGGGCATACAAGCATATATACCTCGCGCGCATTTGTCTGCGGGGTAAAGCCGCCCGCGTTTGCCGCGTTAAAGGTGTAGGCGGTCTTCATCCTTTCTGATACCACCGGTATAATCGCAACGCCGTTTATGGATTTCACCTTAAGGGTTATATCCCCCTGCTTAAAGTCGGAAACGGTTATCATGCGCGAAATTTCGTTGGAATTCTGCAGAGCGGCGTACATATAGCTGTCAACAAAGGCTACTAATTCCTCGTCATAGCCCACAACCGACTGAACCTCGTTTATCAGCTTGCAGAGCGCTTCGTAGGGCTTTGTTTTGTTGCCGTTTACAAGGTTAGAGCGCGTAGCGGCAAGCCCTGCCAGCTTTGAAATAACATATGCGTCGCATTCGGGCACAACCTTTGTGCGAACATATTCGCCGAGAATTTTGCCCGCAAGGTTCGCAATGCCGGTTTCGCTCATATCCTCGCGGTCGATCTGCAGCGAACGCGCGCGATCCATCGACATGGTATAGGATGTATTGGCAACCGTGATAGCGCCTTTTGTAAAGCCCGTGTCGCGGTCGTAATCGGCAAGACCCTGAAAATCAACATCGGGTATAATTACGGTTTTAGCGCCCACAAATTTTGCCGCAAGCGCGTTGTCGGCAAAAAAACCGGTTGCGCTCTTCTGTGCGAAGAGCTTATCAAGCTCGGTTGAATATCTGGTTGCATTTTCTATTGAATTGAATGACATAATATTTTTTCTCCTTTTTATCTCCAAAGACCCTTTAAAAATTCCGCGGTCTCCGGGTTGATTCCACCCTTTCGGTCGGTAAGCGAGCCGAGACTCAAATTCTCGGCGTTTTTTTGTTTGAGGGCAGCGGATGCCGCTTCCCTTTCCTCTGTAAGCCGGTAGCGAAGGTATTCGTCAAGCAATTTTGTGCCGCGCAATTCGGATTTTTGAACCACCGAATCAGGCAGATCGGAAATGCTCTTTATTTTGGGGAATTCCGCTGTCAGCTCCGCGAAATCATCGGATTCCTCTCCGCTTTTCTCAAGCTGCATAACATAATTCGCCATTTTTTCATTTCCGCCGCATTCCTCTGTAAGCTCCTGCCTGCGGTTTTCATCATTTTGCCTTGAAAGCTCCGCTATATATTCGGAAACGCTGTGACCTCCCTTTGCGGCAAGGCTTTTCAGTGCCGCGAAATCATCGGCTATCGCTTCAAACTTAAGCCCCTTCTGCGCAAGCACCGCCGCCTCTTTAAGTCCCAAATTTTTGATTTCCTTGTTGAATTTTACAGGAACGAACACTTCGTTTTCGGCCTCCGGTATGTTTTCCGTTTCAGCCGACGCCTTTTCTTGCTCTGCGGCTTTAGGTTGAGCCGCAGCCTCCAAATCAACGATTTCCAAATTAATTCTTCCTTTCTTTTTTATCGGCGGGTATCGTTTTCTTCCTGCTCGGTACCGTCATAGGAAAGAAAATTTGCATACTCCCGCCTGAGCCTTAAAAGCTCCTCATCCTCTTTTTTTCTTGCCGCAGCTTTCTGCCTTTGCGGCGGCACGGCACTGAGACCTGATAAAAATCCGCCCGCAAACGCAGCCAACACTGCCAAAAATGCAATGAATACTGTCATATATCCCATCCTCCGTTCAAATCGGCTCCGCCAATCTCGGTATCTCTGTAAATAGGCTTTTCCTCCCGTCGTGGGTGAAAACGCTTTACATCCTCAAACGCATAGCGCATGGCGTCGCACAGATGATTGTCGCTGTCCTTCGGCATTTTTTTACCGTTTTCGCTTACACGGTCGTCATACACATATGAAGAAAGCTCACGAATCATATTTACGCAATCCGGATGCACTGTTATCCTATATTCGCTTATTGCCGCAATACCGTTCAAAATGCTGTCCCGTCCCTTGACGGACGGCATTATTCGCGATATTCCGAGCCGCCTTAAATCATCGTTGGATTTAGGCTCCGCACAGTCGGCGCGTATCCGCTCCTTTGCAAAGCCGAGCCTTTTAATTTCCTCGGCAATATCGCAGTTGAGCATTCTTGTTCTGCAAAACTCGCAGAAAATGTAAAGCTCCTTATCCACGGGATCTGCCGCAAAGCCCACAAAGCCGGTGGGATCATTTGAGTACCCATAGTCAAGCCCGAAAAAGTTTTTCCAGCGATAGCGCTCATCATCGGGAATTTTCTTTTTCCCTACCGACCAGTTTTCGTAAACCAAACCCTCCGAAATTCCCCAGTTTCCGAGTCCCGCCACCTCGTATTTCCTGCGATTGGTCTTCTTCATGCGTTCAAAAACGCTTCTGTCGGTATCGTCAAGAAATTCGTTTATAAGGTAGTTTGTCGAAAAACAGGAGACATCGGGGTATTCTCGGTCGAAAAACCGCTTTTTCAGCCAGTGCGTATCGCTCCACGGGTTAAAGGTAAGCGTGGTCTGCTTGTAAAGCGGCGGCTTTATCACTCCGCGCGGAACAGATAAATCAAGCTTGTCGAAATCGGCTTCGCTTGCGATTTCAAACGCCTCCTCTATCCAGACAAAGTTTAAAAACCCGCTCGGTACGGTAGCCGACGCCAGCTTTAAAACATCGTCAAAGCCTCTGAAGATGATCTTCTGTCCCGTAGGCAAAAAAACCATTTCCATTGGGGATACGGTGTTGCGCCATAAGTGCGAGACCCCGAGCCGCTCCTGCGCCCATTTAAGCTGCGCGAAGGTCGAATCTCTGTGAGTGTTCATTATCTGGCGCACCACAAGAAGATTGCTTTCGGGATATTTCATAAGCCTGTAAATAAAATTCAGAGCCGTTGTGGCTGATTTTTTTGAACCCTTGCCGCCCTTTAATACCCTGTAGCGCTTCTCGCAGCTCCAGTATTCGTCATACCCGCCGCCGATAATTTCAGATAATTTAATCTCCGATGTCGTCGATTATCACCACCGCTCTGCCGCTTTCCTTCTTTTCGGTCTCTTTTTCGCTGATGATTGAACGAAGCTCCTTTATAGCCGAAAGATCCCCACCTGCCGCCTTCTTGTAAAGCGCTATCATAACCGCGGTTTTTCTTGTCGGGTTTTTAATGTCGAACCCCTCGTCTTTAAGCGACTCTGCCTCCGCGTCCGACAGCCTTTCATTAAGCAGCGACTTCATGGTTTTATAAAGTAACCTGTCATTTTCTTTCACAGCGTTTCCCTCCCGGCACCGCTATAATATAATAAATAAAACCCGCCATTCACCGACATGAATATGATTGCGGCTTTTTTGTTTGTACAGACCGCTGCCTCCACAGTGTTTGGGGTGCCTATAATTTTTGCGCAGACCCTGGGTTAAGGTACTTTTGAATTGTTCAGCAGGCATTATATAAAAAAACCGCCGCCATCGGCAAATCCGATGACAGCAGTCCTTTAACAGTATATTGATTGATTTACATTATCTGACCGGCGTTTTCAAGCACAATATCGGGCTTATCCGCCGATTTTTCAAGGATTTCGGGCGTTGTTTCCCCGCTCATAACAAGCACCGAGAGCGCGCCTGCGTTCAGCCCGCTTTTAATATCGGTGTAAATTCTGTCGCCTATAACGGCGGTTTCTAAGGGCGAGCAGCCCTCCTTTTCCATTGCAAGCCGAATCATAAGCGGCGAGGGCTTGCCTATAACAAAGGGTCTTTTGCACGTCGCGTTGAATATCATATCGCAAATACTTCCGCAATCGGGCACGCTGCCGTATTCGGTAGGGCACACATAATCGGGGTTGGTTGCAATATAGGGCAAATCCTTAGTACAAAGCATTTTCGATACATCGTCGAGCTTTTTAAAGGTAAGCTCGGTGTCAAATCCCATTACTATGCACTCGGCTTTTTCGGTATCCTCGGTAATTTCAAAACCGTTATCTTTAAGCTCCGCTTTCAGCGATTCCGTACCGCACACATAAAGTATTTTATCGGGATAATTTTTCTTTAAATACCAAGCCGTCGCCTGCGATGAGGTAAGAAAATCATCGGTTGCCGCGCGAATACCGAGACTTTGCAGCTTTTCGACATAGGCGCTCACGCTTTTTGAAGAATTGTTGGTTATAAAAAGGTATCTCTTCCCCGCTCTTTTTATAGACGCGAGCAATTCTTCGGTAAAATCGAAGAGCCGATTGCCGATGTAGAGCGTGCCGTCCATATCAAAAAGGAAAAGCTTTATTCCTTCAAAACAACCGGTTTTCATCAGCCTATCCTTTCAAGAAATTTCTTCGCCGCGTAATTGGCATAACGGTCAAGCTGACCCTTATCGCGCAGATAAAACAAAATCGTATACCTGTCGCGCAGGCCCAATGCACGCTTTATAGCCTTATAAATCGTATCATAATCGGTTGTGACATTCGGCATATCCATTTTGTTGCAGAATTCTTCAATCTTATCAAAATACGGCAGATATTTTTCAATAAGCGACTTTAAATGCTCATCGGCTGTTTCGGTGTAGAGCAGACGGTACATTTCCGCCATAATCCTTGTACCCTCGCAGACCTCAAGCCCGTGAAGATTCGGCTTTTCGCCCCGTTCAACGCTCTCAAGCTCCCACACATGCGCCACTATGTGCTCAGAGCCGGAAGCCGGGCGCGAATTGCCCGTAAACGCCATTCCAAGCCCCGTTACCAAAAAGCCCTCCATTATGTTTTTAATGCAATCGGCACTGCGTGACTTAAGGTCATAGCCGTTTTTCATACATTTATCGGTAGCCTCTATTACTTCATCGGCAATTTCCCTGCAGTAATAATCGCCGTTATAATCGCGTGCCAGTTCCCAGTCGAGTATTCCGATATATTTCCCGAACATATCGCCTATGCCCGAAAGCAGCATATCAAACGGCGCTTCCTTCATAACATCGAGATCGGCTATAATATATTTCGGCGTGGTGCATTTAATTGTTGCCTTTGTGCCGTCAAACAGCGTAGGCGATCCTGCGGAGGCATAGCCGTCCATGGAGGGCGCGGTTCCCGCAATTCCGTAAGGCAAACCCAAACGGTAGGAAACCACCCGGCATACATCGTTCACAACGCCCGAGCCTACCGCCAGAATAAAATCGGGCTGCGGTGAATATTTAAAAATATCCGAATCAGCCTTCGGGTCGTTTAAGTGTATCAGCACATCGCCGATATTCCGCGCGTCGGGCAAAACATCGCCCTTTAAAATATGCTTGTGCGAAAATTTGCCGACGGATTTCAATATCTGCTCCGCCCTTTCGCCCAAAACGCGGTATGTATTTTCATCACATACCATATAAACCTTGTTATAATCTCTGAGTAATTCGGGCAGACGGTTCACAGCCCCGCTTTCTATTATATATCTCTCAAGCGGCGCGCGGTGCATACCCATTTCACAGCTGCATTTTCTTTCAATCATTTTTTCACCCTCTAAAGCTTACTCTGAAAAATAATCGCAAATAAATTCATCCCACGGAATGTCAGGCAGAGTGTTCTGCGTTATGCGCTCATGAATATGCTGCATAAGCGGATATTCGGATATTTTACTGCCGAAATATCTGCCGAGCAATTCTATAATAGCCACCGATTCAAGCGTAACGCCGGCAAGCATTTCGCGCGCAGCGGTAAATTCAGTGCCGGAGCCCAGTATTGCCCCGAGTCTCCTTGTTCTGCCGCCGAATACCGTTACATAAAGGTCGCCCACGCCGAACATAAGCGCGTTATCCTGACCGCCTGACAGCTTGATTATAGCGCGCATTTCACGCGCCGCCTCATAAAACAGTCCTGCCTGCGCATTGTATTTTTCGGGTAATGACGGGTCATTTTTTGTATACGCGCCTATTGCAAGGCTTACCGCCATGGCATAGGCATTTTTCAGCGCTACGGCGGTTTCAATTCCCGCTATATCGTCTGTTACGGAAATATGGTAATATTCCGTTTTCAAAGCCGCGCGCAGCTCATTCAGTATATCCTTATCCTTACCGCAAAACGCAACCTCGGTATGAATTCTGTCGGCAAGCTCAAAGCTTATGCAGGGCCCTCCCACTGCATTGAATGATATATCGGGTCTTAATGACGAAAACCATATCGGAAACGGCGACAAGGTGCCGTCCGCATTTTCATGCAGACCCTTTGTGATTGCAAGCACCCGCTGCCCGCTTTTGAGCGCGGGAATTACATTCTCCGCAAACCACTCGACCCCGAAGCTTGAAACGCCGCAAATAAGAATATCGCACTCGGGGATATTTCCCTTAATTTCCTCAAACTGCTTGAAGGAAATATCGCCCTTTAATTCGCGTTTCAGCGTCTTGTGGTAATTGCTTTCCTTCAAGCCGTCGATTATTTCCGTATCCAGCGGAGTACCCACAAGCGTTACCGTGTGACCGTTATCAAGCGCCGGCACCGCCATTGCCGAGCCCATCATACCCGAGCCTATAATTACGATTTTCATTACTTATTCCTCCGTATATTTTCTCATTATTTTAGGGAAATCCAAATAATTGTCAACCTTTTCAAAGCCGAAATCGGATAAATATACCGATTCGTCGTTTCCGCCCTCACCGTAATCATCACCCGCAAAAATCACCGCATCGTGGGCAATGCCGCGCTCATTACAGTAAGCGTTCAGCGCATAGTATTTATTGTAGGGCTTCGGCGCCATATCGAACGAGGACGAGCCGCCCACAAAAACCGTGTATTCGGGGAAAAGCTTTTTGACCTCGCCGTAAAACGCCCGCCGCTTTTTCCTGTCGGGATCGAAGGCAAGCTTATCGCTTTGCTCGGCTTTGGTACCAAGCAGCGGAAAGGTTATGCAGCCCGATGAATGATATTCAACATTATCTCCCTTGAAATCCGTATAGCCGCAGCGCTCCCTTAATTCCGTCACGCGCCGCTCAATCGATTCGCGGTCTGCAGGAACATTGTTGTCCTCAATTATTTCAATGTCCTTTAAGGCGCTGTTGTAGATTGCCGTCTGCATACCGTAATTCCCGATTATATCTATCGGGAAATGCCCCATCTGCTCAAAAATTCTGCGGCACATGCCCGCCCCCACCATGCAAAGCAGGCCTTTCTCCGACAGCCGTTCAAGCACTGCGCAGTTTTCGGCCGACAGCGGAGTTTTGTGCTGCGTCAGAGTTCCGTCCAGATCAAAGGCAAAAAGCTTAATTTTTTTCATGGAATCACCTTTAAAGTTTTATTTTTGCCCGTAGTATGCATTGGCACCGTGCTTTCTGAAATAGTGCTTATCAGCCAGCTCTTTCTGAAATTCAACCGTAGGATTTAATTTTAAGGTGTGCCATGCCATCATTGCGGTTTCTTCTAAAACCTCGGCATTTTCCACTGAGCCTTCAGCGTTTTTTCCCCAAGTAAACGGTCCGTGGGAGCACACAAGCACACCGGGTATATCCATAGGATTTTTTCCGGCAAAGGCTTCACATATAACTCTGCCGGTTTCTCTCTCATAATCTCCCGAAATTTCATCGGCAGTCAGCCTTCTTGTGCAGGGAATATCGCCGTAAAATGTATCGGCATGAGTAGTGCCAAGCATCGGTATAGCCTGCCCGGCCTGCGCAAACACGGTTGCCCACCTTGAATGAGTATGTGTTATTCCGCCGATATTGTCGAACTGCTTGTATATTTCAAGATGCGTATACAAATCCGATGACGGACGGCGTTTTCCGTCAACCGCATTTCCGTTTAAATCAACCGTTACCATATCGTTCGGTGTCATGGCATCATAAGGTATGCCCGAGGGCTTTATTACAACAAGCCCGCTTTCTCTGTCAATTTGCGAAGCATTTCCCCAAGTTAGAATTACAAGTCCGCTTTCCTTCAGTCGCAGATTGGCTTTGAATACCGTGTTCTTTAACTCCTCGAGCATAAAAATCTCCTGTATCAGTACAAATAAAACAGTTGTACTGTTGACCTTCGTGCTTATTTATGATAATATTATAACACAAGTGCACAAATACGCAATAATCGGCGCTTATAATGCAAAAAAATCATTTAAATCGAGCAAAACACGCATTTTCTGTGCGTATTTTTGACCGATTGGGAGTAATTTATGAAGGAAGAACAAATTGACAGACTGCTGAAAATAATAGAGGAAAACGGCTATGCCACCGTGAAATACATAGCAAAGGCGGTATACGCCAGCGAATCAACCGTTCGCAGGCAGCTTGCGGAGCTTGAGCATATGGGACTCGTGGTCCGCAGCTACGGCGGCGCAGAGCTGAAAAAAGACAGTATAAACACCCCTATTGAAATGCGGCTGCAGAAAAATCACCGCCAAAAGGACGCAATAGCCAAAAAAGCGGCGGAGCTTATAAAGGAAAACTCCACCGTTTTTATTGACGCGTCTTCAACAAGCCTGCATATGGCGCCCTACCTTGCAGATAAAAAGCACATCACAATATACACCTACAGTGCCCGCCTGTGCGAAACATTAGCGCAGTACGGCGTAAACAATGTGTATTGCCTCGGCGGATTTTATAAAGCCACATCAAAGGTTTTTACCGGGGAATATGCGGTCGGCATGGCGCAAAAGGTGTATTACGATTACTTTTTCTTTTCCTCAAGCGGATTTTCGGATGGCATAATATCCGATTATTCCACCGAGGAAACGCATATAAGGCGTGTCGTTCTCGGCAATTCCGAGCTTAAATATTTTTTGTGTGACAGCGGAAAATTCGGCAAGCACTCGGCTAATATCCTGTGCCGCGAAACCGAGATCAGCGGCATAATTTCGGAATAGCACACAAAATAAAGTTGAATACAGATATTAATTTTAGCCGGTAACAACCCCCTCTGAATCGCATAGAAAAAGGCCTCCCAAAAGGGAAGCCTTTTTCAAACTGCTGAAGCTTACAGCTTTTCAAGCATATTATCAATTGATTTATCGTTCTTAAAATCAATATCGCACGGCTTTTTGCAAAGCGCCCAGCTTTCGGTGTGGGTGACGGTCTCGCCCGGCTTTACAGTCTTAAGCTCGCTGAGTGATTCAACCTCGATCATGCTGTCGTTGGTATAGGTCTCAAATGAGCAGCCACCGTCGGGGTAATTTCCGTTCGGGTGATTTGTATCGTAGCTCTTGCAGAAAATATCATCGTTAAGGCAGTAATAAACAGTGCCGCAGTTAAGGTCAAAGCCCAGCTTTATGGGCTTATTGTATTTTGAATCCTGCCGGAGGGTTACATACTTATTGCCCCAGTAAATGCGGTCGTTGCTCATATCGGTATAGGGCCAAACCGAAACAATTCTGTTAGAAAGCAGCCCCGTATCGTTAGTGTTCATAGGAATAATAAGCGTTCCGCCCTTTTCGGAGACCGAAAGCCCCCAAACGGCAAAATTCTTATCCTTTTCCGAAATGTTCTTAACGCGCATTATAACCTGCATATTAGCATCGTCCGAATCCATTTTGATTTCAAGACTTTTAGCTGCGCCGTTTTCAATCTCGGGATTCGGCGTGAATACCGCGCCGTCGTCTGTAATTTCATAGCTTACAGGCTCTAAATCCGGATAATATGTTTCGGGATAGCTTTCGGGCGACAGCCATATCCTGTGCCCGCCGAGATTCTCCCAGTGCTTGCCCTCGCCGAAATAAGCGGTAAATTCCTTATCGTCCTTAGGACCGAATGCCTTGCGGTTTGAGCACATCATGTTCTGCCCGTCCACATAACCGAAACGGATTATTCTCGGCCCGATATCGACCGTTACATATGCCTCAATAACGCCGTTTGTAACGCAGATACAGCGCCCGTAATCCTTAAAGCTTTCAATTTCCTTTATGCTTACCATAAAAAATCACTCCGTTTTAATAATTTTCGCGGTATACTCCGCTCCGCAGGGCTGCGGCACGGGCAGCGCAAGCGAGAACATGTCCGTCGCTCGGCACTCTGCGGCAAAAAGCCTTTTTGCACCGCAGGACAGCTTTTCAATATCCGATACGCGGGTTATAATCGGTATCGGTGATATTCCCGCAGCCTGCGCTAAATGCTCTCTGCCCTTTTCATTAAAGCCGAGTACCCTAACATACGGCGGCGGCTTCATAAAGAATTCGTTATCCAGCCCTAAAAAAGCCGACAGCGCAAGCCGTCTTATTCTCGCGTGGGTATACCGCTTGACCTTAACTGTATTATACAGTTGTTCCATGCTGTTTGCAAGCCTTATTGCAGAAAAAAGCTTATTTTCTATTCCCTCGCTTATATCGGGCAACTTTTTAAGGTCCTCGGGCGTTTTTTGCCTTAAGACCGCAAGTATTGCACGGTCGAGCCTTCTAATATCCGCCGCATCTTCCGGCAAAAAAAACTCACGCGCCTCCGGCGGTATATATTTTTTGCAAAAATCAATATCCCCCGCCCGCATTTTTTCGCGCAGAAGCGAAGCCGCAGCATAGCCGTTTTCGGCTGTTTCGGCATCGTGCCTTGCGCCCAGTCGCCGAACGGTTAAAAATTTCATATCGGCGTTTATAGCCCTTGCCGCCGCAATATACTCTATCGCAAGATTATTGTTCGCGCCGCAAAGCAAACCGTCCTCAAGACCCGCAGCCCTTTCCCTTGCCGCCGCAAAGGTAAGCCCGGTATCAAGATATTTTTGAAGCCTCTCCCTGTATTCATCGGTCGAAAGCATATCCGATGCATTTTCGAGCCTTTTTATATCTCCGCACTCGCTGCCGAAGATAAGGCTTTCACATCCGAACGCCGATAATACCGATACTCCGCCAAGCGCAAAGTTCTGCGCGGTTGACATAGCGTAGCTTACGGGAATTTCAAGCACAATATCCGCACCGCAGGCAAGTGCCGCCGCGGCTCTTTTTCTCTTGTCAAAAATCGCGACATCGCCGCGCTGCACAAAATTTCCGCTTACGGCGGCAATAACCGTGCCGCGGCGGCGCGCCTCGGTTAAAAGATATTTATGCCCCGTGTGCAGGGGGTTGAACTCCGCTATAGTGCCGATTGCCGACAAAATATCACTTCTTTGCAAAAAAAACTTGAAAAAATGCTGTATATACAGTATTATATATTAGTTGAGTAATATTTTTCAAGGATAAATTATTTTTTTACCGAAGGAAGTTTTAAGTATGAAAATTTTTGTCGTAAACGCGGGCAGCTCATCTTTGAAATATCAGCTTATTGATATGGATAACGAGCAGGTACTCGCAAAGGGTCTTTGCGAAAGAATCGGCGTTACCGGCGCTATTTCGCACAAAACAGCCGATGGAAGAGAATACTCTGCCGAGACCCCCATGCCCACCCACAGTGAGGCTTTTGAGGCGGTTGTGTATGCCCTTACAAAAAGCGACGCAAAGGTAATCGATTCGTTCGATGAAATTTCGGCTATCGGTCACCGTATAGTGCAGGGCGGCAGCATTTTCCCGAACAGCTGCCTTGTAACACCTGAAGTTATCGATAAGATTGAGGAGCTCGGCGCTTTAGCCCCGCTTCATAACCCTGCTCATGTGCTGGCTATCCGCGCCTGCATAAAGACCTTCGGCGATAAAATTCCGCAGGTGGTCGTGTTTGATACATCCTTCCACCAGACAATGCCGCCCAAAGCCTATATGTACCCCCTGCCCTATGAGTATTACGAGAAGTACGGCGTCCGCAAATACGGCGCGCACGGCACTTCCCACCGCTTTGTAAGCGACAGGGTCGCCGCAATCGAGGGCAAGCCGAAAAAAGACCTTAAAATAATAACCTGCCACCTCGGAAACGGCTGCTCCATTACCGCCGTAAAGGACGGCGTCTGCGTAGATACCTCAATGGGCTTTACCCCGCTTGACGGCTTTATGATGGGCACCCGCTCGGGGACGCTCGATCCTTCGGCGCTGACCTACATAGCCGAGAAAGAGCATTTATCCCCAGAGGATGTAAATACCATCTGCAATAAAAAATCGGGTATGCTCGGAATTTCGGGTATTTCAAACGATAACCGCGATATTTGCGCCGCAGCCGAGGCGGGCAACAAGCGCGCACAGCTTGCAATAGAAATGCAAAGATATGAAATTCTTAAATTTGTAGGCTCTTATATCGCCGCCATGGACGGCGTAGATGCCATAGCCTTTACCGGCGGAATCGGCGAAAACGACCCCGAGCTTCGCAAATATGTTTGCGGAAATTTGAGCTTCATAGGTGTTGAAATCGACGACGCTCAGAATAAGCTGCGCGGCAGGGAGGTTAAGATCTCCACCGAAAACAGCCGCGTAAATGTTTATGTTATCCCCACAAACGAGGAGCTTGCCATCGCAAGAGACACACTTGCCATAATTTCAAAATAATCATAATCGGAGGCTATTATGAATATCACCGAAATCAAACAGAAAATCGAAAACGGCGCTTTTGATAAAGATTTTACAATGCTTTACGGCGATGTGAGCGCCGCCCGCGTGCGCTATACCGCCGCGTGCGACAGCTTTTGCGGTATTTTCCCCGAAAGAGACGGCATACGCCTTTTCTCTGCCCCCGGCAGAACTGAGGTAGGCGGAAACCACACCGACCACCAGCACGGCTGCGTGCTTGCGGGTGGTGTTAATCTTGACGTTATAGCCATAGTCGCACCGAACGTTGATAACAAGGTCCGCATTAAATCCGAGGGCTACGATATGGACGTTATAGATATTGCGGAGCTTGAAAAGAACGAAGCCGAGCACGGCCGCGCTTCTGCGCTTATCCGCGGCGTGCTTTCCCGCTTTAAAGAGCTTGGCTGCGCGCTTTCTGGCTTTAATGCATACACCACCTCAAATGTTTTAAAGGGCTCGGGGCTTTCCTCATCTGCCGCGTTTGAGGTTTTGGTCGGCAATATTGTAAACGGTATGTTCTTTGAAGCAAAAGCCGATGAGATTACCGTTGCAAAAATCGGGCAGTATGCCGAGCGTGAATATTTCGGTAAGCCATGCGGTCTTCTCGATCAGATGGCAAGCTCACTCGGCGGATTTACCTATGCCGATTTCTTCGATCCTGCAGAGCCGATAACCGAAAAGATTAACCTTGATATTCATTCATTCGGCTATACCCTCTGCGTTGTCGATACCGGCGGCAATCATGCAAATTTAACGCAGGATTATGCCGATATCACCATAGAATGCAAAAAGATCAGCAACGCGCTGGGGGTTGATTTCCTGCGCGACGCCGATTCCGAGCGTTTCTATAACAGCATCTCCGAGCTGCGCCGTTCCTGCGGCGACCGTGCAGTGCTGCGCGCTTTTCACTTCTTTAATGAACAAAACCGCGTAGAAGCGCAAAAGGCAGCGCTGAAAGCCGGTGATTTTGAAAGCTTCTTAAGGCTTGTAAACGAGTCCGGCGAATCCTCCTATGATTATCTGCAGAATCTTTACTCCAATTCGGATGTCGCAGAACAGGGTCTGCCGCTTGCGATAGCGCTCACAAAGAAATTCCTGAACGGCAAAGGCGCATGCCGAGTCCACGGCGGCGGCTTTGCGGGAACTATACAGTGCTATATCCCCACTGAAATTTTAGCGGATTATAAAAAAATGATCGAGTCGGTTTTCGGGGAGAACAGCTGCTGCGTTCTTAATATACGCCCCGTCGGCGGCTATGAGATAAGATAATTCCAAAGGCTCCCTTGTGTAAAGGTAAAAGTGAACCGATGTTCTGTACAAGTCTTTGCCTCCCTCTGACGAGGTGACTCCCCGCAGTGCGGGGAGATGTCGTGAATACGACAGAGGGGACGACGCTGTCAGCGGTGGCGCGGCGTAAGCCGTGACGAAAGGAAAGAAAAACTTTAGATACATAAAAACCTTACCTTTTCTCTCCCTCAGTCAGCCATTCGGCTGACAGCTCCCTCGTCAGAGGGAGCCGACAGTCTGCACAAAAACTATAATTTTGTACATCTATTATCTACCATCTACATCTAATATTCAAAACAGCCGCAAGCCGTAACGGAGCATAGGTTCCGTTACGGCTTGCATAGTTTAAACAGTTTAATATATTGGGTAAATATTACTGCATTCCAAGTTCCCTTGCCGCTTTTCTTACAGCGGACAAAAACCAGCAGTAGAGCGCTTCGCCAAGCTCCTGATAAATCGGGTCGCCGTCATGGGAGCAAAGCATAGCAAAGGTCTGACCTATGCGGCGGTCTATCTCACTGCCGCGGCGGTATGCCAAATAATAGAACGAAAAGGCTCCTGTATCACCCGACGAGCGGTAAAGCTCGGGGTCGGCTTTTTTCACGGTATCGATAAAGCTCTTCTGCGCTATGCCGCACAGTGCGTCGTCACTGCAGAATTGCTCAAATCCGACTGTCGCCGTAAAGGACAAAAGCAGCCTGCGCTGAATTATCATTTCGCTGTTATCGGGTTCCGTACCCTTTGCGGTATCCTGCGCATCGGCTATAAATTTGCGCGCAACAACAGCGCCCCAGTCACGTGCGCTCTTTATATCATCCTTTTTGAGCTTCTCGGGCTGAAGTGATACTTCTCTGCGTTTTTTTATTTCCTGTGAAGGCTTTTCGCCCGCAATTTTAATGTCGATGTCCGAACACAAATTTACTCACCCTTTGCGGCTTTATATTCCTTTAGCGCCTCGGCTAACTGCGCGGGGCATGATGTATTTTTGAATCCGCATTTAATATCGTCAAGGCGGTCTATAACATCGTCAATCTTCATTCCTTCAACGAGCCTTGCCACACCCTGCGTGTTTCCGTTGCAGCCGCCGTCAAACCTGACGCTCTTTACAATTCCGTCTTCTATATCAATGAGGATTCCTCTTGAGCATACTCCTTTAGTTTTATATGAAAATTCCATTGCATTTATGCCTCTTATCTTTCCTTGAACTTGTTGCTGCGTACCGGGTGGCGCAGCTTTCTTAATGCCTTTGCCTCGATCTGGCGGATTCGCTCCCTTGTTACATTGAATTCCGAGCCGACCTCCTCAAGCGTGTGGCATCTGCCGTCCTGCAGCCCGAAGCGCAGGCGTATAACCGATTCCTCCCTCGGTGTAAGGGTTCTGAGCACCCCGTCAATATCCTCATTGGTTATGGTCTTAAGCGCCGCTTCATCGGGAGCCAATGCGTCCTCATCGCGTATAAAGTCCATAAGGCGGGAATCCTCCTCGGGGCCTATCGGTGTTTCCATTGAAACCGGCTCCTGCGCCACGCGCATTATCTCACGTACGCGCTCTACAGGCAGATCCATTTTTTCCGCAATAAGCTCCTCACTCGGTTCAACGCCGTTTTCGTGGAGCAGCTGGCTCTGTACCTTTTTAAGGCGGTTAATGGTTTCAACCATATGCACAGGTATGCGTATTGTTCTCGCCTGATCGGCTATTGCGCGGGTTATTGCCTGCCTTATCCACCAGGTGGCGTAGGTTGAAAATTTAAAGCCCTTCTGGTAATCAAACTTATCAACAGCCTTAATAAGCCCGACATTTCCCTCCTGTATAAGATCGAGGAAGTACATTCCCCTGCCGACATACTTCTTTGCAATGCTTACGACCAAGCGCAGATTTGCCTCGGTAAGCCTTTGCTTTGCATATTCGTCGCCCTCGGAAATTTTAACCGCCAGCTTTATTTCCTCATCGGATGAAAGCAACGGCACTCTGCCTATTTCGCGCAGGTAAAGCTTGACCGGGTCGTCAAGGTTCATGTTGTCGAAGGAAAGATCGTCGAGCGCGTCAACATCCATTTCCTCAAGCTTTAATTCGTCGTCGGTGGGTTCCTCGTCAAAATCTATATCGAGTGTGGGCGGCTCCGTAAACAGCTCGTCCGGATCGTCGGGAGCGTTTTCAATGTCATCGATCGTAAGATTTCTGTCTTCCTCGGTGTCAAAAATATCGGCATCGGACGGAGTCTTTTCTTTGATTTCTTCTGTTTTTTTGTTCTTTTCCATGTTTAATTTCCTTTCGATTTTTCAGCGATAAGATTTTGAAGACCCGCCGCCCATTCCTCAACCGAGCTTTCCGCCTTTTCGGCAGACTCCAGCAGCATATCCTCTTCTAATATTACCCCTATGCAATCCTTTAATACAATTTCCGGGTTTTTACCCGCCTTTTCGCTGTTTTGCAGCGATACAAGATATCCTATTTCAGCCGGCAGCAGCTTTTCGGCAAACGCCGAAATATCAAGCGATCCGCCGTGTTCAAGCACCGAAATTATGGTTTCGTATATCCTGCGGTTAAGCGAGGTAAGCATTTTTTCGGGCGGCAGCTTATCAAGGGCAATTTTATAAAAATCGGGATTTTTCAGCAGCACCGCTATAAGCGTTTCCTCCGCCGCCGTGCCCTTTACCGATTTCCGCCTTTCGGGATTTATGTCGTCCTTTGTAAATTTCGGTCGAATAATATCGGATATTTCCTTTTTCTGCTTTTGGCGGCTGTTTCTTTTGCGAAGCTCGTTTACCCTGGTTGTGAGCGCTGTTCTTGAAACTCCGTACTTTTCAGAAAGCCTGCCTATGTAAATATCCCGCGTCATAATATCGTCCGTTGCGGCTATTATTTCCGCCGCGGCAGCTAAATATTTAAGTCTTCCGTCCTCGCTATTAAGGTCAATGTCCTTTGCGGCGGTCAGCAGCTTGTATTCCATATCGCTGACCGCACCCTCAAGCAGCGCCGCAAAGCGCTCCTTGCCGTTTTTCTTTATATATTCGTCCGGGTCTTTTCCGTCGGGAACTACCACAACCCTGACCGAAAGCCCCGTGTTTTCAAGCAGCCCCGACGCCCTGCGCACCGCCTTTTGTCCGGCCGCGTCGGCGTCGAGCATAAGCACAATTTCCTTTGTATAGCGCGAAAGCAGATTCGCCTGCTCGGTAGTAAACGCCGTACCTAACGGCGCCACGGTATTTTCAAAACCCGCCTGGTGCAGGGAGATTACATCCATATTGCCCTCAACCAATATCACGCGTTCCGAGCAAACGCTTTTCGCAAAATTTATTCCGAAAAGGTTTTCGCTCTTTTTATAAACAGGCGTATCCGACGTGTTCACATATTTTCCGCCCTGTTTATCCTCCCCCGGCATTGCCCTGCCGCTGAAGGCGACAATGTTGCCGCGTATGTTTATTATGGGGAACATTACGCGCTTTCTGAAACGGTCGTAAATACCTCCGCGATTGCTTTTGCCTATAACGTTTGCGGCAAGCATATCGCTCTCTGTATAACCCTTTTCCTTTAGGTGGTGTATAAGCGCGTCCCAGCTGTCAGGCGCGGCGCCCAGCCCGAAATGCTTTATGGTTTTTACGGTCAGCCCTCTGCCGGTCAAATAATCAAGCGCCCATTTGCCGCCCGGCGACATTAAAAAGCTGTGGAAAAATCTTGCTGTATCGCGGTTGATATCGTATATCTTCTTTTTAAGGCGCTGCATGGAATCGTCATAGCCGTCCTGCGGCAGGAATATTCCCGAGCGCTCTGCCAAGAGCTTTATCGACTCCATATAATCAAGATTTTCAATAAGACCCGTAAAGGTGAAGACATCCCCGCCCACTCCGCAGCCGAAGCAGTAAAACGAGCCGTTTTCGGGGTAAACGGTAAAGGACGGCGTTTTTTCACTGTGAAACGGGCAAAGCCCCACAAGATTTTTCCCCCGCCGCTTTAAATTGACATACTGCGATACGGCGGTTTCAATGTCGTTACGGTATTTAATTTCGTTTATAATGTCCTCAGGTATCATAAAACCGCCTCCTCGCATTTATTTTTTTAAATCGACCACGCCTTCGGGATATAAATATTTGAAAACACCGTCACGGCGTAGTGATCGGTCATTCCCGCAATATAATCGGTAACGGCGCGCTCCGCACCCTCCTCGGCTGCTATTTTTAAATATTCCTCGGGCATTTTTTCGGGATTTTTAAGGAAGTATTTTATAAGCCCTTCCACTATGCCCGAAACCTTTGTTTCTTCGGATTTTGCAATCGGGTTCTTATAAACGCTTTCAAACAGAAATTCGTGCAGTCTATCGTAATATTTTTCGGTTTCGGAATCCATTTTAATTGTGTCGCCGCTGTTTTTGACAATCGATTCCACAAGGGTGTTTATTCTGCGGCTTTTGGTATCTCCGAGTGTCCTTACGATATCGCGCGGTATATCGCTTTCGGCTATTACCCCCGCGCGCACCGCGTCGTCAATATCGTGATTTATGTAGGCTACCCTGTCCGCCGTACGGACAATCCTGCCCTCAAGCGTGTGTGCCTCCTCGCCGCGCGTGTGGTGAAGTATTCCGTCAAGCACCTCGGCGGTGAGGTTAAGCCCCCTGCCGTTCTTTTCCAGTCTCTCGCATACCCTTACGCTCTGCTCATAATGGGTAAAGCCCGTATTTGTAAGCTCCTGCAGCGCCCGCTCACCTGCGTGACCGAACGGAGTATGCCCCAGATCGTGACCTAACGCTATTGCCTCGGTCAGATCCTCGTTCAGCCTTAAAGCCCGCGCTATCGTCCGCGCAATCTGCGCAACCTCAAGCGTGTGGGTAAGGCGGGTTCTGTAATGATCCGATTCGGGGGATAAAAACACCTGCGTTTTGTGTTTAAGTCTTCTGAACGCCTTGCAGTGGATAATTCTGTCGCGGTCGCGCTGATAGCAGGTGCGCAGGTCGCTTTCCGCTTCGGGAAATCTTCTGCCGGCGGTTTCACTGCTTAGCATAGCTTTATCGCACAGTATAAGCCGTTCGTTTTGTTCGCTTATTTCTCTTGCGTTCATACGGCATTTTCCCCCTTTATTTATTATATTAGACGAAAATGTTTAAAAACCTCTATTTTTTTGAATTTTTCTTAAATTTTAACCGAGCGTAATGCTTCCGTCGCCGTCAAGCGGTATTTTATCGCCCATAATTTCAGCCTCGGGTTTTATAATGCACTTAAAAAAGTCCTTGTCCCTTGCTATTATTTCGCGTATATCCCTTTTAAGCTGCCCGCCGTACGGGTTAAGATTGGCAGCTACGCCCAAGGATTCCGCGCCGAGCTTTTTTGCAATGTAAAGTGCACGGTATAAATGATATTTTTGGCTTACCGTTATAATGCTTTCCGCGCCGAAAATATTTTTTGCGCGGTAAATGCTGTCATAGGTGGAAAAGCCCGCGTGGTCAAGAAAAATATCCTCCGCCCTTACGCCATGCTCTATAGCAAAGGAGCGCATAACATTCACTTCGTCATAATCCGCTCTGCCGTGGTCGCCGCTCATAATTATTTTATCTGCCGCACCGCTTTTATAAAGCTCTATGCCCGTAAGCAGCCTGTCGCGAAGCATAGGCTTCGGCTTGCCGTCCTTAACGCCCGCGCCTAAAATCAAAATGCAGTCCGCCTTTTTTTCGCTTTTAAATGTTTCGGCAGTAAAAATGCTTTTTTCGGTTGCCTTAACCATATATGCACTTAAAGAAACCGCCGTAATGCCGATTAAAAGAGCTATTCCCGCAATCACAAAAATCAATACTTTATATTTCCTTTTCATTTTAATTTAATCTCCACCGGTCTTGCCTCATTTTTTATCTCCACTGCCGCAATGCGCGCGCAAAAGACCTCTTTCAGCCTTTCGGTAAATTTTTGCTTTTCGGTATCGCTTATAAAAAACTCATACCTCACATTTTCGGTGTAAACCGTGTTTTCCACACTGCCGCCTGCGTCGGAAATTAACTTTTCAAGCCTTTCGGCTGAGGAATAATCGCACTCGGCAGAGAAAACCGTGCCGGGCGTCATAACCGCTTTTGCTATTTTCGCCGCGGCGTCTGACGCAGCCTTTGTGTAGGCACGCACAAGTCCGCCGGTGCCGAGTAACACCCCGCCGAAATATCTTGTAACCACAATACAGACATTTGTAATTCCCGCGCCCTCTATTACCGAAAGTATGGGCTTTCCGGCAGTTCCGTGCGGCTCGCCGTCATCCGAAAAGCGCTTCAATGCGCCGTTTTCCACCGAATACGCGTAGCAGTTGTGGCGCGCGTCCCAATATTTTGATTTAAGCGCGTTTATAAATTCCGCCGCTTCTTCTTCGGTTTCGCAGTGCTTCAGTGCTGCAATGAACCGCGAGCGCTTTTCGGTGTACTCGGCTTCCGTTTCGCCTATTACCGTAATATAGCCTTCCGTTTTCACCACCCCGATTTAGATGTTAGATTTAGACGGTAGATATTAGATATACAGACCATTGCCTCCCCTGTGTAAGGGGAGGTGTCGTGCGAAGCTATGACGGAGGGGTTGTTACGGAGTAAAGTTAATCTTATAATTTTCTCTCCCTCAGTCAGCCATTCGACTGACACCGTCTCGGCTGCCGCCTCGGTCGGTGCTTCTGCTTCGCAGAGATGTCCGCAGGACACCCGCACCCTCTCCCGAATCAAAAAAATCCGCAGTCGCTTAAAGTGACTGCGGAGTAAAAGGTTAAAATTATTCCATATTGAAACGCTTTTTAAATCTGTCAACACGACCGCCGGTGTCTACCAGCTTCTGCTTACCGGTGAAAAACGGATGACATTTTGAGCAGATATCCAAACGGATATCCTTCTTCGTTGAGCGTGTCTCGAACTCCGCGCCGCAAGCGCACTTTATAGTAACCTTTTCATACTGCGGATGAATACCTTCCTTCATCTTTGTCACCCCTTTCAAACTCGATAACATATAGATGATATCACATTTCAAAATAAAATGCAAGCATTAATTTTCAAATTTCGATATTTTTTTAAAGATCGAGGAAATCCGTTCTGTATTTAAGCCCGAAAGCGTCGGCAACCGCCTTTAATTCATCGTCATGAATAGTGTTAAGGTGCGGCAGGTGCGCCGTAAGCATATAAAGCTGTGCCGCCTTTTCCACGGTTTCAATAAGCCCGAAGGTTTCGTCCATATCCTTGCCCGCGCCGTAAATTCCGTGAAGACCCCATACCACAAGGCGGTAATCCTTCATCTTTTCGGCTGTGGCAATACCTATTTCGTTGTTGCCGCAAACCATCCACGGCAGAACGCCTATACCGTCGGGGAACACAACTATGCACTCGGTGCACATCTCCCAAATCGTGTGGGTGAACTTTTTATCGTCAAGCTCGTGCACATGGGTCATGGCAAGCGTATAGGTCGGGTGCGTGTGCATAACTATCCTGTTTTCGGGGTTCTGTTTAAGCCTTGCGATATGGCTCATAAGGTGCGCGGGCAGCTCGCTTGTGAATCTGCCGCCGTCCTTATAGCCCCAAAGCAGCTCGGCGGTGGTGCCGTCTTCCGCTATGCGTATGATTCCGAGGTTTGTTTCGGGGTCTTCGGTAACATTTTTAAAGTATTTGCCCGTGCCCGTCACTATAAATATCTTACCCTTAAGCTCTGCCGCGTCAAAGCCGGTGGGAATAGTGCGGATGACCTTATTCAGGTCAAGGTACTGCCCTACCGTTTCCGCGTCCAGCATATAGCTTATGTTGCCGCCGTTTCTTTCGTCCCAGCCCTGGCGGTACATGTTGGCGGTCACCTTTTTCATTTCTTCAACAAACGGTGCAGTTAAAATATCCTTCATTTTTCAGTTACCTCTCTTTGATAATATGTCTTTTTCATATTTTTCAACGGTTTCAAACCATTCGCCGTCCGCAGGTGCGCCGCATTCCTTGCAGTATTCGTTCCAGACATCGCCGAACGGCATTGTCTTAAGCTCTTCTGCGCGTACCATAAGCTCGGTCCAGCGGTTCTCGTTCTGCATTTCGGTCATATCCGGAGTAAGCAGCGCCGAAAGCAGCGCCTTCTGAACGTTTCTGAAGCCGACAGTCCAAGCGGAAATTCTGTTGATAGACGCGTCAAAATAATCAAGCGCTATTTTCACCCTGCCGTCAAGCCCGCCGCAGCGAACGATTTCCTTGCATATTTCCTTTGTCTCATCGTCAAGCAGCACCACATGGTCGCTGTCCCAACGTATGGGGCGTGTAATGTGGAGCGCTATTTCGGGGAAGAAAGCGAGCAGCGCGGGAATTTTATCCGATACCACCTCTGTCGGGTGATAGTGACCGTTATCCATCAGCGGTATGCACTTATCCATATTCGCGGCGGCGTATGAGAGCGAAAACTCGGCGCTGCCCACGGTATAAGCTTCAACCCCTATGCCGAATACCTTTGACTCAACGCAGGGCTTAACCTTGTTGAAATCGTAAGGCTCCGAGAGTATTTCGTCAATAGACTCTCTGTAGCGCACACGCGGACCCATTCTGTCAGCCGGAATATCCTTAAAGCCGTCGCCCGTCCATATGTTCATAACACAGGGCTGACCCAATTCCTCGGCTAAATACTGCGAAATTCTAATGCACGCCTTGCCGTGGTCTATCCAAAATCTGCGTGTCTTCTCATTCGGGCTTGCAAGGGTGAGCGGATCGCACATGGGGTGCGAGAAGAAGGTGGGGTTAAAGTCGCAGCCGAGACCGCGCTCCTTGCAGAAATCCACCCACTTTTTAAAGTGCTTGGGCTCAATTTTATCCCTGTCTACCCAGCCGCCGTTTTCATCGTCAAAAATAGCATAGCAGGCGTGTAAATTAAGCTTTTTAGTGCCGGGACAAAGCTTTAAAACGGTATCGATGTCCGCCATAAGCTCCTCGGGTGTGGTGGCTCTGCCGGGGTAGTTGCCCGTGGTCTGAATTCCGCCCGAGAGCGAATCTACCTTTTGGTCAAAGCCTCTTACATCATCACCCTGCCAGCAGTGAAGCGACACAGGCACCGATTTAAGGGTATTGATAGCCTTATCGGTATCAATACCGATCTTTGCATACATTTCTTTTGCTTCAAGATATCTGCTCATTTTTTAAACCTCCGTTATACTGAATGATTTTTTAACAATTTCCCGCGCCGTTTCAAGCGTGAGAGATTTATCCGAATACATCATCTGCGCTATAAGGTTGCCTATCGCAGTAGCCTCGGTGGGACCCGCGAGCACCCTTTTGCCCGTATACTCCTTTGTGAGCCTGTTTAAATATGCGTCCTTACTGCCGCCGCCTATTATGTTTATAAGCTCAATTTTTTTACCGCATACGTTTTCTACCGTTTCCACCGCCGCTTTGTAGGAGGCGGCAAGCGAGTGGTAAACAGAGCTTAAAACGTCACCTATCGGCAAATCGGGTATGCCCAGATATTTTCTTATAGCCTCAACCATATTCTCGGGGGCGGTAAATTCCGCCGCGTTGGGGTCTATAAGCTCGCGGAAATCGCTTTCCTCCGCCATATGCATCATTTCATCATATGTATATTTCTTATCGAGATTTTTCCTTATATTCTGGAAAAGCCACATTCCCATAAAGTTTTTAAGGAAACGGTAGCGGTAATTAATACCGCCCTCATTGGTAAAACCTCCGTTTAATGCGTCATCACTTAAAATAGGCTTTAGGTTTTCCGTTCCTATAAGACTCCAGGTGCCCGAGGAGATATACACGCCGTTATCCCCTACGGGGCATGCGGCAACCGCCGAAGCCGTATCGTGTGAGGGGCAGAAAATAACCGTGGAATCAAAGCCCAACTCCGACTTTACCTCATCGCTGAAGCTTCCGACAATATCGCCCGGCACGGAAAGCTCCTCAAAAATATCGGTCTTAATACCCAAAAGCTTTAAAAGCTCTGTATCTCGCTCCTTGCTCTCGGCGCCCACTATCGCCCCTGTCGTAGCGTTGGTGTACTCATTTTTCATAACGCCCGTAAGCCTGTAGGATATGTACTCGGGAATCATTAAGAAATGCTCGGCGTTTTCAAGCCTTCCCGACTTCTTATCACAGTAAAGCTGATAGATTGTATTGAAATTTATCGGCTGTATTCCGGTGCGGCGGTATAATTCCGCACGCGGAATAATTTTATCAATTTCTTCCTTTATTCCGTCGGTGCGGCTGTCTCTGTAAGCGTAATTCGGCGTAATCTCCTTTTTGTCCTTATCAAGCAAAACATAATCCACGCCCCAGGTGTCGATTGCCACCGTTTCGGGTATTTTACCCGCTGCCTTACATGCCTTAAGACCTGCCTTAACCTCGCTCACCAGGTGCTCTGTGTCCCACACAAGCGAGCCGTTCTCGTTTTTCATACCGTTTTCAAAGCGGTACATTTCAAGCTGCTTTAACATTCCGTCTTCAAGCCAGCCCAAAATGTGCCTTCCGCTTGAAGCGCCTATATCAACTGCCAAAAAATAATGCATAGCATATACCCTCCTACTTATATTTTATCACAAATGCTTTATAATTCAAATGTCCTGTTTTGCCGAAAAAGTGTCTTTTCTTGCAGCTTGGCGCTGTCACGGTATTTCTTTGGGGACATTCCGTAGCGCTTTTCAAATATCCTATGAAAATAGCTTACGTTCTCATACCCCACCGCGACCGATATGTCAGAAACCCGCCTGCCCGTGTTTTTAAGCAGAAAAGCCGCCTGCGAAAGCCTTTTTTCCTGCACAAGGCTTGTGTAGGTCTTGCCCGTTTTTCTTTGAATCTCGCGGGATACTCGGCTTATATCGTAATGCAGTCCCTCCGCTGCCTCGGCAAGAGTTCCTGTTGCGTAATTCGTTTCTATGTAATTTAAAATTTTCAAAAAGTCGGTGTCTTCTCTTGACTTCACCTCAAGATTTTCGGTTCTGCCCATGAGCTGCATAAAAAGCAGCGCCATTGTCATTTGACCCAGCTTGCGCTTGTTAGGCGCGCTACCCGTAACAGTGAGCAGCAGGTTTTCAACCGAATTTTGTATTTCGGTAATATCCGAGACCCTGTAATGCAGATAGTAGTTGTTATCCCCGTCTCCGCACAGACAGTCTATCAAAAACCGTTTAAGCGGTGTGTCCTCATCCCCGATAACCGAAAGCGTGCTGCCGAAAAACTGCGGCAGAATAATAAAATTCAGCGCGATGTCGTTTTCCTCGGCTTTTTCTATTGCGTGGCGCGAATTTTGCCCCAAAAAAAGCAGCTCGCCCTGCTTTAACGTTATTTTTTTACCGTCCACGATATGCACGGTCTGACCCGACAGCATATAAACAAGCTCCACATAATCGTGCGTATGCTCGGGAAAATCTATAAACCGCGTGTGCTTTCTCACGGTTATAAGCTTACCGAGCTCAAGCAGCTTTTGACTGTTGACCGTGTTCCCGCTGCCCTGCATATAAATATTGCGGTCAATTTCCAACTGACCGTCAAGAATTTCCCGCTCCTCGGGCGTTATTTCTTTGAGATTTTCTATTACTTCGGGTTTTAACATACTATCACCATACCTATTTTAGCAAAATTTTTCCGCGTTTTCAAGAAAAACGAAAAAAACACTTGATTTTTATGGCGCCACCGATTATAATATATCTTGCCGCTATAAAACAGCGTAAATAATCGCACGGAGATGTCGCCTAGTCCGGTCGAGGGCGCACGATTGGAAATCGTGTAACTCGGAAACGAGTTCGAGAGTTCGAATCTCTCCATCTCCGCCACAGAATACCGCAAATTTCCGCTGTTTATGCGGGTTTGCGGTATTTTTATTTTTTAAAAATCTGTGGTGTGAATTGGTGCGTTTTGGTTTAAATTTAAGTGATTAAGTCAGTCAAAATTCAGTCAAAAAAATACCCCCGCAGAATAACTGCGAGGGATTTCTGATTATTACTCCTCTGTTACTTCCGGCAGACCCGCAAAGCTGTTAAGGACAGACAGCACCCCCGCAAGTAAGGAGGCGGAAAGCACCACCCTCCAATCAACAGAGGAAAGCACCGCCGATGTGCCTATGGTGGCGACGGCGGTCTGACACACCGTTTTAAGCGAACGGATTCCCGCCGCCTTAAACCATTGCTTTGTAAATATCTTTTTCATTTTATCACCTCACTTCTATTTGAATAGCGTCTATTTCCCGACCGAGAATACCCGCGTAGCCGTTATTGCCGTCCTTTGAGTTATATCCGGTCACCCAAGGCAGCCAATTGCCGCGGCGCAGGTGCGCCCTGTAGCGGATTATTCTGCCGGTATCGGTCTTCATCATAATCCCGTCAATCGGCTTGTTGTAAAGCCCCGCATAGTCCTTTCGGTTTGTGACCTCGGGCAGCCATTTGCCGCCTTTATAATGCACGGCGTAGGTTATATTGCCCTTTGAAAGATTTGCAAACACACAGCATACATCGTGACCGAAGATACCCGCGTAGTCCTCGGTATTTTTAACATTCGGAAGCCATGCGTTTTTAACATCGTCCCACACCTGATAGATAACATCGATTTTTGAAGGCTTCGGGACGGGCTTCGGCTTTTCCTCTGTGAATATGCTGTTATACATTACATTCATATCCACATTGCCGCTTATGCCGTCTATGCGCCCACTTGAAGTGTGCTGCCATATATCGTAGGGGCGGTTGAAATCGTTTACCTTATCTCCGTATTCCGCCACCCACTTGCTGATTCCGTCATACCATTTATCGCTCATCTTCTCGTTCCAAAAAGCCGAGCGGGAAGAATATATTCCCATTTTATATCCGAGGGTGTTAAGCTGCTTATTAAACTCCCGCAAAATGCAAAGCATATCCGCGTTTGAAATGGTGCGCCAATTTAAGCCGTTTGTGTTCTCAATGTCAATGTAGACAGGGGCGTTTATTTTCTTGCCGTTAAGCAGCCTTTTGATATGCGCGATTTCCTTTGCAACCTTCGCCTTATTCACGGCATATGAGAAGAAGTAGACCGCAAACGGAATGCCGAGCCTTACGCATTCCGCATAATTCCGCTCAAACTGCTTATCGTCCTGCGATTCAATATCGTCGCCGAGCCCCATACGCAGGATTGCGAAATCTATCTGCGGCTTCACCTTCTTCCAGTCTATCTCCCCCTGATAGTGTGATACGTCAATTCCTTTTAACATTTTTAATTACCTCCGTTATTTAATTATTCGGTTTGTGCAATTCTTCAAGGTCGGCAAGTCTGTGATTTGCAACCTTTATTTGTTCCTCGATAACCGGCACGCGCCTGGCGAAATTATTATGTACGCGAACCTCTCTTGTCAGCTCGCTTATTCGCTCATCCGTTACCGCCTGCGCGGTTGTCATTTTGTTTTGCATTTTGTTGTTTGCCCGATTGTTTGTTATTATTACGCCTATAAGGGCAAGAACGCCCACCAGCACCGACGCTCCCGCCGATATTAACGTCTCTGTCACTGCTCTACACCTCGCTTTCGGTTTCGGGCGGCACTTCTTCGTTAACCTCTGCCGGGTGTTGCGCTTCAATGGCGGTCTGTACCTCGGCGAGGTCATCCTCGGTAAGTACGCCCTTTTCGTTCCACCCTGCGGCATTGAGTATTATCTGATGATCCGACATTTTCCCGGCCGCTCTTAAAAATCCTGTTTTAACAAAATTCCTTAAACTGAACATATTATGTATTTCCTCCCATAGATAATATTGCTTGCTGTAATTCAGCAAATGCTTTATTTATGTCTCTGTTGTATTCTGCATTGATTATAACACCGGCGGTATCGGTCATAAGCGTTATATCCTCCGAGTCAGCCGAGACCCCGGTCACGGTTCCGTCCACAGCCGGAGTATATGCAACCGCTGTACGGCGCTCCTCGAAATCCGTCAATTTACTGCCGACCTCTAACATCGGTTTAAAAATAAGATTACTTACAGCCGTATTTTTTCCGATAGTTATAGCTACAGCACAATTCTTTTTTTCATTAATATCGATTTTAACACCGGAACCGTAATCTGCTTTATAGTAAGAAAAATTATCATATTGAAAATATATGCTGTAGGTAGAACCCTGTCCTCCCGAAGGACAACCGCTCAAATAATAAACACCCTTATTTAAAACCAGTCCGGCAAGTATAAAATAGGATTGTTCATTCGCCGTACCGTTCAATACAACGGTACCATCGCTTTTTACTTTATAATTGATTCCGTTAAATGTATAATCAATATTGGTGTTTTTATACGGATACGGCAGAAGATTCTTCCCGTACCTTTTCAGTGTCACGCCCGAAAAATCGGTGATATAAGGTGTATATGAGGTGGCGGTTGAGCCGAGTTCTAATTGAGGTTTAAACACGAGGTTGCTTACTGTCGTTCCTTTTTTTATTATTATGGAAATTCTTTTAAGCTCCGCTGTGTTATTCACTTTAAGCCCGGAGCCTGTATCACTGAAACCGTTTATTGTTTGCAGGGAATATGTGTCCGTGCTTCCGCCCGACGGACAGCCGCTCAAAACATAATTGCCGCTTGCCCAATCGCTTTTATTTGCGCTTAACACGAATTCCGAACGTCCTGTTGCTGTGCCGTTTGTAGTTATCGTGCCGTCGGAATTTACCGTATAAGTTATTCCTGCTATAGAAATAGAAGAATGAAAATACGGAAACGGCAATAAATTTTTGCTTTTCAATTTAACGGTAAGCGTGTGCTCTAACGGTGATACATCAGTAAGCCTTACCGCCTCGCCCGAGGCGCTGCCGCGGAGGGCGTTGGAAAAAAGCAAATTGCAAAGCGTTTTAGTTTCCGACAAAGCATCATTCATCTGCTTCATCATTGCTTCGTATTCGGTTAGTGTTGGGTCTTCGCCGATTCCGTGGGCTGTTTTTCTCCATATGTACGCGCCGTAATAAGGCGGCATATTGTTGTGTGACTGCCCGCCGCCTGTACTACCGGTGTTTAAAGCCGGAGACACGAGCGCGGCAGATGCCATTTCCTTACGCGCCGGGTCTGCACCGACATTCCCTATTTTTGTGTTCCAAACCATGACCGCGTCGTTTTCCGTATGCGCGTGCGCCGGTATTTCGTTAACCGTCAGCGTGTGAGCCTTCTCTCCGCCTGTCGTTCCCGCCGTTTCGCCGTCGTCAATGCCCCATATAAACGCACCCTTTATGCGCTCCCACGTGCCGCCGTAAAGCTCGTTCGGGTCTATGTCGGTATAGAACACGACAATCATTCCGATAGGGTATTTCCTTAAACGGTTGCTGAGTTGCAGATATTGCAGGTTGCTGTTGAGAACGGCAGTTCTTTCCGCATCGGTCATATCCGCTGTTATTTTTATAAGTCCCATTTTATCACCTCACAATTACGAAACTTTTACTAAAAGACCGTTCTTAAATTCGAGAGTAAATGCCTCGGTTTGTACGCTGCCGTTAAAACCATAAGATTTGTTCCCCGAAATAAATCTAAATTCTTTCCCGCCGGGTATAACAAAATTGAGGTCACCGGCAGATTCGAGCCATGTAGCATCGGGTTTTGAATCACTGTTACTGCAATATATTCCAAAGTGTTCTTTGAAGGTGCCGCCGATTTTTTCAAATAAGCGAAAGCCCGGTACCTTGGCTGGAGTTCTTCCGACGGTTGCGTAATACTCATCTTTAGCGTCCTGTGTAGTAAGTCGAGGCGCAAGTAATCCCCAAATTTCAGTGCTTGTAACCGTCACCCATTTCCCGTTTTTCTTCGCCTGCACCGCAAAGCAATCATCGCCGTTCATAACTACGCGCAATGTATCGTCTTTTGAGGTTGCTTTAAATCCGTCCGTATGCGTAATTGAAACGTTGCTGTATTTTTCACCCTGCTGCACGGAATTATTGGCGGTTTGATTGGCTATGTTCGCTATGCGGTCGGTTTCTACGCTCAGTGATGCATTATCACGGACAAAAACACCCACCGTAATGCTGTTTTGCGTAGGGTCGTCACATTCCTTATAGGCGATTATGCGCTGTTTTAAAGTGAGCTTGGCATATTTATCTATAACGGTTATATCGTCGCCCACGCCGTAGCTTTCGCCTGTATAGCCTTGAGCTTTTTGTATATCGACGATGTTAATGTCATAAGACCAGCCGTTCCCGCGTTGCCACGTTCGTCGCACGCCCGTGAGGTTTTTGCCGTATTCAAAGGTCAAACCGTTATCACTGCCGCGCCGCAGGGGAATGTTCACGGTGAAATTGTCAAATTCAATCTCAACGCCTAATTCTTCCATTGCAATGAGAGCTTCGCGGGCGGTCACGTCGGTCTGTCCCGAAAGTGAAAAGTTGAGCATTTCGGTTTCCGCAACGGTTCCGAGCGTGAACGTCGATGACGCGGGAACGCCGTCAGCAGTCTTTGCTTCGTTCAGAATATCGGCAGCTATTTGCGCAGCCGTACCGACGAAGCTGTAACCGTTTATAAGCGTGTAATCGGACAGGCGGTAAGATATATGCTCGGCAGTTACCTGCGTTATGTTGTTGGCTCCCGAATCACCGTCAACGCCCGATACATCAAACTTCTGACCGCTGTACTCAAAAACGGCGTTTTCGTTTATGTAATCGAAAATACTATCTGTGTTCAGTATCGAAAAGCTCAATGTGTATTCCCGCATAAGTTCTTCGTTTTTTGCAATATTAAAGGCTTCAGATGTGCTGCCCAAAGCCTCGAGGTTTGTGTTGTATACTTTAATTTTGCCTGCCATAAGCTCATCCTTTCAAAATCGGCGTAAATTGAATAATGACCGTAAACGAATCGGGATATTCGCCTATATCGGTTTCGGCTACCGCGATTTCACATTTGCCGGGAGAAAGCGAAAAGAAGTTATCCTTTTCGGGGTCAATGTACCGATATAGGCTTTCGCCGTCCGACATCCGTTTTACGGTCTCGGCGGTGCAATTAATTTCCACGCCGTCAAAGCCTTCGTCTGTTTCAAGCTTCAGCTCCGCTCCCCGATATGTTAATATAATTCCGGTTTTTATACGGCCGATAATCTTTATAATCGGTTTTACGTTTTGAGTGCCTTTATTGTAAAACTTTACAGAGCCGCTCCCGGAAAATTCTTTTATAAACTGTCCGTTTTCGGCGGTGCAGTTTACATAGGTTATTTCTTCGGGCGTTAAGAGCGTACCGTCCGACAGATATTGCCACGGCGGATTACACTCAAACTGAATGTCGCCTATATGCCTGTCCGACGCATTTTCAAATTCGAGCGCGGCATATACCTTTGCCATATAATAGCGGTTGGGTTCGTTGCCGAAAATCAGTTTTTTCGGTGTGCCGTCGTTATAAAGCCACGCTATTATGTTTTCGCGGTTTTTCCGCAGTTCGGAATACGGTCCCGTGAAATATACAGGTTTTGTTATTACGCGCGTAGAATAGCCTGATATGCCGAAATCGGCAACGCCGTCAAGCCCCGGTATTTCCTGCACATATTTTCGCTTTTCAGGGAGCAGAGAATGTGTTTCCGTTCCGCAAAAAAGCCCGAACGCGCCTGATTCGGTGTCGCCGTATTTAAATTCGTTACTTTCCACCCGAGCGCCTCCTTCCGTAAATATTATCCGACATTATTACCGATACGCGCGGCTCTATAACCTCGGCTACGGTTTTTTCGCCCACTTTGAATACATTGACCTGCTGTTGTGCGCCGTATTGGTTGTAGGTGTTCTGCGGACTTGATTTTATCCTCGCCAGCTCGCGCATATATTCCACAGATAAATCGTGCGGAATAATTTGTGTATGCTGCGGGAGATTTATAAGCTCGCCGCCCTGCTCGTGAACATAGGTGAAACCGCCGCGCCAGTCGTTTGTGCCGGCGGCGTTGTGGGGGAAATAATCTTCCGCGAAAGCTCTTAAAAATCCCTTAAATGTTTTTACGTCTTTCTTCTTTTTGTTTTTCTCTGCTTCAATCGCTTTTTCCGCCGCCTCTTTAAGCTCGTTTTGCTTGTCTATGCGTTTTTGCAGCTCGGCAAGATAGCTGTCGGTTTCGTTTTGCATAATCGCTATGGCGTTGTCTCTCAAAGCTTCAAGACGTGCTGTCTCATTTTCAACATAATTATCAAGTGCTGAAAGTCTGTTTTCAAAGCCTTCTTTGGCAATTTTGTATTTGTTGTTTTCGAGTTCGACCGCCGCGTCGTATTCGGATTTAACCTGCTCCTGTTTCGCAGAGGACTCTGTTTTTATCTGTTCTATTTTATTTTGGAGCTGTTTTATCTGATTTTCGCGTGCCGCTTTGGTTTTTTCTTCCTCTTGGCGTTTAACCTCGGCGGTATAGGCATTTTCGGCATCTACTTTTGCAGCGTAGGTTTTGGCAAAGGTTATCTGCTTTTTAAGCTCGGCTAATTTATCGGCGTTTTCCTGTTCCTTGCTTGCCGCTTCATCAGCTTCGTTAAGAGCGTTTAATGCGTCGATTTGTTCTTGAATTTCGGCAGTTTGAGCCTTTTCCCCGGCGGAGATAACATCAAGCTTTGCTTGTTTTTCCTTTTCGAGCTGCGAAAGCCTTTCCTTGTGGGCTTTTTCGTATAGCTTTTGTTCTTCGGATATTGCGTTTTTCTGTGCCTTTAAATCCTTACTTAGATTTGATATTTTATCGCTGTAATACTTTTCCTCTGAGGATTTCTTTGCCGCCATTTTTTCCTCGTAGGCGTTGTATTCACCGGTGAGGTTTTTGATTTCGGCATCGTAAGTTTCGTTGTTTTTTTTTATTCTGCCGTTATATGTTTTTTCAATTTTTGCTTGAGCTGAGCGAATTGTGCGAGTGGATTCTAATCCGACAAGCGCAATCCCGGCAAGTGCTGCTATAGTGTAAGGATTTTTCATTACACTTTTTATACCGCCGAACTTTGCACTTTTGAGCGTTCCGGCATTTAAGCTTGTATCCGCCGCAGCAGGAGTGGTAGAAAGTGAAGTGCCTGTCGCGTTTTTCTGCGCGGCGGCCATTTTATTAAGACTTGCGGTTGCGCGGTCAGCCGCGTTTGCCGTGGCGTTTACGGCGCTTGCATATTCCGTTTGAGCTTTTTTGTCCGCTTCGGTCGCAATCTTTCTCGCAAGGTGTTTAGATCTCAATACCTCTAACAGCTTGTTTGTTTTTTCTATTGCACTTATTGTTTTCCCCGCAGCGGTAAGTAGAGGACCTGTTGCGGCGGCAAAAAGCGCGGTGCGGGTTATGGCACTTTTGGTTTTATCGTCAAGCTTGCCGAATGCCGATACCGCGCTGTTAAGCTTTTGTATCAGCGGCGTTACCGTAGGCTCGACATTTTCTTTGAAAGACGTTGCAAGTTCCTTGAGTGCCTCGGGCAGCTTTTTCATTTGTGCCGCCGCTTCGCCGGAGTTTCTGCCGTAATCTCCGATAGCGTCCTTGCTTGCGTTAAGCACAAAATTATACCGCAATTGCACCTTTTCAGCCTGTGACATCTCGGTATAATTGGTTTTTATACCTTGAGATAGGGCATAGGCTTTAAGATTTGCCTCGGTCATTACTATACCGTAATTTTTAAGCGTCTCGGTTTCACCCGTAAATATACTTTTTAAGGCGGTCGACGCTTGGTCTAAAGATGTGTTGTGAAAGCTTGCAAGGTCAACAGACAACTCCGTAAGGGCTTTTGACATATCGGTTGCCTTTGAGCGCGTAAGCCCCATAGCCGTAGCCATACCGCCGTAGAGCGATACGGCGTCAAGCGCGGTTGCGCGTGCCATTCCCATTTTATCAAGGGAATTTTGCGACCAGTCGAGAACATCCGACGACATATTTTTAAACACTTCTTTGGTTTTGTTCTCAGCTTCTGTTAAGTCGCTTGAATATTTGTATATTGCCGCTCCTGCCGCTATAACAGGTGTGGTTACGCCCAATGTCAGCTTACCGCCGACGGAGCTGAGGGTTGTACCCAGCTTTTCAAGCGTGATATATGAGGTTTTTGCCTGCTTTTCGAGCGATTTTAAGGATTGCTCCGTTCTGATGATTTCGCGTTGTAGAGCTTGATATTCATTTTCATCTATTTTCTTTTTTTCAAATTCCGCTTTTGCGGCTTTCTCGGCTTTTTTCAGTTCTTCCAGTCGTTCAGAAGTTGCTTTAATCGACTTTGAAAGCAGTTGCTGTTTTTGATTGAGCAGGACGGTGTTAGTAGGATCAAGTTTTAAAAGTTTTTGAACATCACTTAAATTGCTTTTCGTACTATAAATTTGCTTGTCGATATTTTTAAGAGCATCTTCCAGCCCCGATGTATCTCCGCCTATTTTTACAATAATGCCTTTTAGCTTTTTATTCACAGTGTCACTCCCTTAATATTTTGCAGTTAACCGCAAAAATGATTTTTGAGCATAAGAAAAGCGCCCGCAAAAGCGAACGCTTGACAAAATTCAATTATGTGTTATAATAAGGGTGGATAAGGCGAACCGATAGACGGTTAGCCCCAAATAAAGTTTCTAAAAAGATTTAGTCGCTTAGTTTGCAAGACCGGCGGCTATTTCTTTTTTATTGCAATTATGTATCCTGTTGCAAATATCAAAATTAAAATGATAATTGTATAGTAATCCATATGCAACACCCCCTTGCAGGGGCAAGACTTAACCGCCTATCCGTTATTGGCTCACCTTATCACAAGACTATTATAACAGCCTTCGACAGATTTTACAACAATTAAAAAGCGTCGTAATCCTCTTGCGTCATTTGTATGGGGTAATCGTAGCTGTCGTTGGCTTTTTCGGTTGCCATATCGTATACCGTTCCGACAGTCAGCATATCAAGCTCGGATATGGATAATCCCAATTCCAAACAACGCAAAAGGAATACTGCTGTATTATACTCGCGGACGGTCAGTCTGCTTTTTTTTTAGCCTTGGAGCGGGTTTTTGTGTTCCCCAGCCATAAATCAATGATATCCGACGTAATGTTCGTTATTGCGGGCACGCCGTCAAAGCTGTCGAGCCACTCCGATATATCATCAGGAAGGGTGTTGTCCGCCTGTTTTGCCATTACAAACGCCATATTTTCAAAAATGCTCCACCGCTCGGAATCGGACACAGCTTCAAGGTTTAAAAGCTTATCAAAATCGGTGAAAATGTCGCGGTCAAGCATATCGCGGTACAGCCTCGGTGTTGCTGCCGAGGCTTTCAATTTTACCGTCTTATCCCCGAAAGTCACGGTTTTTATCATATTAAGACCCCGCTGTTTGGTCGGGTACGGCGGTGTACCATGCGTTATAAACGCTGTCCGTTATTGTGTCACCGGTTTTGGTCTTTATCTTACCGTCGGTAGGTCGGGGACGCGCCGAAATTGCAATGCTTTCGTTTTTTGGCTCTTTGGAATCGGGGTTATCGCCCTCAACGTTCGGTCGGTTGGCGTAGCACCAATAAAGGCAGTGCCTCACGTTCTTTTTATCGCCGACAAATTCAAAAAGAAGCGCAAAGGGCTTTGCGTCGTCCTTTTCAAACTCGTCAACCGTTCCGTCGGTGTTTTTTGTACTGCTTAAGCAGTCGGTTTCAAAGCTCTCAGGCAATCTGAAAAGCTCTACGTCGCCGTCGTAGCCTTGGTTGTCCGTGCCGATAACGTCTTCGGTGCCGTCCGACCTTACGATTATAAGGTCGCCTTTTTTGGAAAGCGAAAGCGATACCGCATCGAACATTCTTACGGGCGTGCCGTAGGTTATCGTTTTAACTCCCGCCGTTTCCGTAAGTGTTGCCGGAGCGTAATATAATGCTTTAAGCTTTGAATGAAATCTGTTTTTTACCGCTGCGGTATTTGTCGCAGCTGACGTGTTTCCCATTTTAAATATCCTCCTTAAATTTGAAATTCGTATGTTGTGACAAATGCGTTTTCTGTCTTCTCGAATGAGGTCTCGCCCTTGCTGAACGAAATATCGACGGCGGCAAGCGCGTTTTCGAGCTTTGCCTCGCTGTCGGGGCTTTTAACTTTGGTCCATAGCTCTGCTACTACGTTTGTGAATATGAGCGCAGTGCCGCCGTCGGCGTGCACGGTATCCGCACCGTCGGTATAATAAGCACCGTAGGGAAATTCCGGCTTGCGTTTTTCATCCCAAAATTCATAAGTGAACGGTATTCCGCTCCCGCAAAGCAGTGTTTTTAGTTCTCCTAAAGTCATTTATTTCTGCTCCCGTGTATCAGTTTTTCAGAGTTAGTGTATCTGTAACCTCCGCCGCCGCGCTTACTGCCGTTAATCGCGTCAATGACCGCTTGTTCAAATTCCTTTTCTATTCGGTCGCGCGCAGGCCCAATATGCGTTATAGCCTTTACGTCTGCTTTTTGGTTTTTGCCTTTTCTGTGACCGTTTTCGAGCAAGTGAGTTAATTGATAACGTTTGCGGTTGTGAACTATGCGCTGATAAAAGCTATAATTATCCGTTACCTTTTTAGAAGTCCAGTTTCTCTTATATGCGCCGGTTTCTTTAGGAGAGCTTGCTTTTAAGAGTTTAACAAGCTTTTTAGCCTTTTCATCGACTGCCATTACTACCTCGTATTGTACATCTTGCGTCCAGTCCTGAAGTGCTTTTGTCACCTCGGTAGCAAAGTTTTCAACTCCAACAATTCGGTTTCTCATTGCTCTCCGACTCTCCTCTCCAAATAAAGCTCCGCAAATTCGTCTAAAACGAATGTACGGTATACAGAGTAATAATCGCCCTCTATTCTGACGACCGATTGCCCGGAATATTCCTGTTTCCAAAGCTTTACACGGTACTGCGGCTTAAAGCCTACCGTTGCCGCTTTTAAAAACTCCTGTTGACCCGCGCTTAATATTTCGCAGAATACGGCGGTTTCGGAGCGCTCTTTAACAATATTGTTGCCGAGCGCGTCCTCTTCGGTGATTTCGGTTACAAGATATACAACGTCATTCATCGGTATTCCTCGCACATACTCATAGCGTCACGCAGGCGCTCATAAGCTTTAAGATAATCGTCGCCCTTGCCCATAAAGTTATATATCCACTTGCAGTAGAGAGCCACGCATTGGACGGCAAGCTCGTTTTCGGTTTTATCCGCACCGACGCCCACTCTGCCCATATCAAGCAGGGCGGCGTCAATGTTTCTTTTTAAATCATCGTCAAGCGCGTTGTTTGAAAACCTCAACGCCTTTTTGACCTTTTCAAACATCTAACCGCCCCTTTCAATTAGGCTGTAGCTTTTACAAGCTTTACGAACGCTTCGGAATCTGCGATTTTTGAGTCGAACATAGCAACGCCCAAGTATCTGTAACTGTTGGTTGTGATGTCGAAATCGCTTTTAACGGTGATGTTCTGCGAGAGATTGCCGACAATCTTTTTGAAATCGCCGAGGTATGCCTCGTGAACGGTTACGTTGTCATCGAGCATAACCGGATAACCGTAAACATAATAGTTGTGACCTTCAACGGTAACTATTTTGTTCTTGCTGTTATCCTGCAACGGCATAAAGTCGGTAAAGAGGGTTCTTTTGCTCATAAGGAATTTGGCGTTTGCGTCGTATACGCCGTCAAGCAAGCCTATAAGCGCCTGAACATTCGCGGCGGACAGTGTTCCCGTTTTCGTTACGGTAACGCTGTTTGCGTCGCCCCACGTTGCCGCAGAGCTTACCCCGGCGGGCTGTTCGCTGCCGGTGCCCGAAATGAGGAAAGCACCTATCTTTTCGGCAACCTTCTCGGCTATCATATCGGTAAGCCAGCTTTCAAAGATGTCTATCGACATTGTTTTGACCGTTTCGGATACCTGAACAAGCTTTACTATTTCGTAGCTTGTAAGGGTTACGGTTGTAAAGGTATCGGCGCCGGCGGTAATTGTGGCATTCTCGGCGTGAATTGCCGCGTCCGCTTTGGCGTTTTCTACCGCGAATTTAACATTGCCCGAAACATTGAGCAGGGTTATCTCGCCGAGCAGAGGTGCGTGCTGCTTTAATTTCTTGATAATCTCGTTCGCGGTGCTTGTTGGTATAACAGCACCAGCAGAGCTTGAGCCACTTGAAAACGCACGCTTTTCAACCTCGGTAAGATCGAGATTTCTCAAATTCTTCAAGAATGCCGAACGGTATTCGGGGCTTGAAGTATCAAAGCTCCTTTTTTCCTCGGTTGGAATTACGGGCGCGCCTTCTCCTGCGGCACCGTTCCCGATTTTATCAAGAATACCCCTCCTTGTCTCAATTTCGCCGAGCAGTCTTGCGCGCTCTGCAATAAGGTTGTCAACCTCTGTACCGAGCGCATCGAGATTTGCACCCTCGGTATTCATTTCCGCTTTTATAGCGGACAGTCTTTCTTCGATTTCCTGTAATCTTGCCATTTTAATTTACTCCTTCTAATTTTAATTTTAACTCCAACTTTCTGCGCTTAATGCTTTCCGCATTTCGTCTTTCCCTTTCCGCGTCAAACGAACGGCGCGCCGAAATTGAAGTAGTATCGTAAGCGGGTATGTCTACCGCTGATACATCGTACACTTTGTCTATTTTAGTTATGGTTCTTACGGTTATATCGGGTGTGCCGTCGTTTCGCTCTATGTACTTGTATTCGCACTCTTTGATTGTAAAAGCGAACGACATTTTGTCTATCAAGCCGTTTTCGATATCTCTGTAAAGCTCTGCGTGACCCTCATCGCCCGATAAAAGCTCTGCCGACATATGCAGGCCGTCACTTTCGGCGGTAAGCCCCAGAGAGCCGTTGCGGGTGCGGGCATATACGCGCCCGTGATGATTGCAGTTAAAAATAACATCGGACAGGTCTGCGCCGTCAAACGCTCCTGTGGCCACCTTCTCGCGGTATTCGTAATTTTTGCCCCTGTAAAGCACAGTTTCGGTGTCGAATACACACGGTACGCCCTCTACAATCAGCTTTTTGCTGCTGTCACTCTCTGTTCTTGTGTTAATGCCGGTGATGTTAAAATCTCTGAACTCAACACCTTTATCGGTCATCAGTCTTTCGATGTTCTCAATTTCTTTGTTCATCTTATTTCTCCTCCTTTACGGGATTTTTTACATAGGTTTCATCGAGGTTATTTGTTTCGATATATTCCTTGCGAATATAACGCTTATCGCCGTTTTCAACGGGCGACATATTGAATATTTCAAGTCCTTGATTATGGGTCATAAATCCGCGGTCAAACAGCTGTGTGACCGTGTTCAGCTTTTCGGAATTGGTGAGATATTGCAGCCTGTTGGCGGTGAACATAATTTGATTGCCATGAGCCACCTCGCGCTCCGAAAATACCATATTTGTGTGAACAAGACTTGCTTCTATCGCAAAGGGCTCAATTTTGCCCTCGTAATAGGCGTTCCATTCGTCCGACGTAAAGTTGTTTTGCAAAATCTTTTCGTTTGTGCCGAAATATGTAAAGACATTTTCCTTGATTTGCGACATCTGCATAGGATTTACGATAAACGGTTTAGAGTCTATCACTTTCACGTCCTCGTATTTTGCGTCGTACATCATAACGCCGCCGTTATTCGTGACGGTTAAATTATCTTCGATAAATCTTTTCCGCTCTTCCGCTATCGTTTTGTCTTTGAGCGAGTTTGCCAGCTTTGCAAGAAAACGGATTGACGCCCCGTTTTTAATTCCCTCAATTATTCCCTGATTCTGAACGTTCATAAGGTCCATTGTCGGGCGCATACAAGCGTTGCTTTCGCCGAAAAGCTCGTCACGGTACTGAAATTGGTTCATTATGCCGACGTTTTCCAGCTCAACACTGCCGTGTTGTCCGTTCCCGAAATCATAGCGCAAATATCTCTTTTTATCGTAATCGACAATTCTGCATTTACTTGTAAGCAAAGGATAAAAACCGATTATCTCAAAGAAATTATCGTACAGCGGCGCTACAAAAGCCGTGTTGTCCGTCATATACACGGTAGCAAGCCTGTAAAGATATTTTTTCGCGTCCATAATACGGTTAGGCTTAAATTGCAGTGTTCTTTCAAGCTTTTGATTGCCCGGGCCTTTAATTTCCGGCTTGAGCTTTGAACAGTGAGTTGCGAAAGAATGTATCGCCGCTCTCGTAAGCTCCATTTCGTACAGCCCGCCCTCAAAAGAGGAAAATATCGGCACGTATCCGTTCATAAGGCGAAAATAATCGCTCACCTTTTGCTCCATTTTTTCTTTTTGACGGATTTTTTCAAATAATCCCACTTAAACACCCTCGTTCAATTCAATGTATTTGTCCTTTTTGTTTTGCAAGACCGTATATGCGCACAGAAGAGCTATTGTGCCGTCTATGCGCTGCCTCGGGTCAAGACCCTTTACGGGCTGAATATTGCCGTTTATATCCGTTTTGACGTTGGTATTTATTAAGCACCATTTGTCAATCGGATTGTTGTTGTACACAATGTTGCGTGCCTTAAAATCCGCCGCAAGGTCTTTCATAGGCTGTGACAGCGTGTATACGCCCTGCCTTATCGGTATCATTGAATTTTTGCCGAACTCCATTTGAAATTCCCTGAGCAGTGTATCGTCTATATGCCACGGGTCATAGCCTATGTACATCGTGTATAAATCTTCGACGTCCCGTAGTTCTTTAAACCATTCAAGAAAAATGCGCTTGTCGCATTTATTCCCCGGGCAAGTGCGCAAATATCCCTGCGATATCCACAGCTCATACGGCACATTGTCGCGCCCTTGCCTTTTGCCCTCGTTCGAGTATTTATCGATAACCGCCTGTGGCAGCCAGTACATTTGTCTGACATAGATCTTGTTGTCGCCCGGGCGCATGCAAATCGCTTTTGCGGCGTTTAAATCTATGCTGTCGGCGGCGTCGAATCCGCCTACGCAATAATCGAACTTTATATCGAATTTCTCTTTGTTATCGAGGTCTTCAAAGTTGAGCCATGCAGCTTCGTTCGTTTGCGGTATGTTGAAATCCTTGACAAGAACGGTCGGTTTAAAGCTCGGGTCGGCTTTCGCTTTTTCCACCATTTGAACAAGATAATCTTCTCTTTTTATCGTTCCCAGTCCCGGATTTGCTTTAATCCACATTTCGGGCTCATCCCATTCCGAAACATCGTCAAGCTCATAAATAAACGGCAAAAAGCGCTTGTTTTGCTCTTCGCCGTAAATTATTTTCCGTGCATATTCGTACTGCGCATCAAATATGCCGTTTCTCACAAAGCCGTTTGTCGTGATACAAAAAAGCAACGGTTGACATCTTGCCCCCATTGCCTGTTTAATCAAGTCGTATATATCTCTGTTTTTTATTGCCGCCAGCTCATCTATGACCGCGCAGTGGACATCAAGACCGTCAAGACTGTTTGAATTGCTTGCAAGCGCTTTTATAAAGCCCATATTGAACGGGAAATACAAATCTGCGGCGCGCTTTTTAATATGCCGACTCAGTGCCGGAGATTGCTTGACCATCTTATGCGCGGCATTAAAGCCCAATTTCGCCTGGTCGAGCATAGTCGCAATGTTGTAAATTTGCGGTGCGCCCTCACCGTCGTTTACAAGCATATCGTTTTCAACAGCGGCGGTTTCGGTGGTTTTTCCGTTTTTTCTGCCCTCGATAATCAAAACCTCGTTGTATTGCCGCATATCTTTATCGTCCACAAAGCCGAAAATCGCTTGCAGGCGAGCTTTTTGGAATAATTCCAATTTCAGTGGAGTGCCTATTTTACCGGTTGGGAGCTTGCAAAACGTTTCGATAAAATCCGTGTGTCTTTTAGCCTCTTTGCTGTCAAAATGAAATTCTCCCGGGTGTGCATATTGCTCCAAAAGGCATTCGCTTTGCCGTTTCAGCTTCTCGCAGGCGACTATCCTGCCGTCGCACACGGCGGAAAAGTATTTTTCAAATTCTGTCATTTTCGTTTTTTGATAAATTCCATAAGCTCGTCGTTGCCGCCGATTTTTTCCGGTATCATATCGATGATGGTTTTCATCAGAGCATTGTATTTGCCTATCATCGTGTTGTATGACTTTTGCGCCGGGTGCTCCATTGTGGTATCAAAGCCGTTGCCGTTTTTGCATGATATAACCGCTCCCTCTTCCTTGACTTGTTTTTCGAGTTTTTTAAGGGTTTTTTCCATAAAAACAGCTCGATTTACAAGTTTTTGAGCTAAATCCCGCCTGTTTTCATCGACTAAATCGGGAATTTCCTTAATCGTCGGTATATAAGGTGTATTTTTTTTAATTCGAGCCATTTTTTACCCCTTTCGTGTGATTTTGCTGTGCGTAAAAGTTTAAGTGGGGCAATCGGTCTTTGTCGGCAGACCCCTCTCGCCGCCAATGGGGGGAGTGCCCGGCGCGACAGGCTGACCGCTTGCATCGAAAAAGCATTTCAATCTGCTTTGTTTTACGAAAGCGTGAGCTTCTTCACGGTCGTGACAATCCTTGCAATCAAATTTCATATTGTCGCGATTAAGTGTGACGCTTGGATTGTGTATGTTTTTTGCCGTGAGCGGGATTTTATGGTGAACGATATATCCCGGCTTTTCATGACAGGTTTCACACATACCGCCGTCGATAAGCACGCGCTCGGCAATGTATGCCTTTCGGCAGGCTTGCCACGCTTTGCTGTTGTAAAATGCTTTTGCGAACTCTTTTGCCATAACCTCACCGCCTTGCCCTTAACTCCACAATACCATTGTAGCAGTTAAAAAGTGTCAATGGTGTCAAATTTAATTTTTCTTGATATACCTGTATGTCGTATCCTTGACAGACCATACCGTGACCGTATGCCCGATATGCGCCGCCACCTGGTTCCACGAAAGCCCATTCACAAAACGGTATGTGAGTATCTGCCGCGTCAGGCTGTCAGGGCAGGCGGATATGTAATCGTTCAATCGGATCAGCTCTATGCGGCACTGTTCGAGCCGATTCATGAGCTTTGCTTTGTAGTAATCAAGCTCCGCCACAGCCCGCCCTATTTTATCCCCGGCACCCGCGCCGTGCGGCATACCCGTTATTTTAACCGAGGTGTCGGTAGCTTTGTTTTCCAGCTCGGATATTTTAATTTTCAAATCTTCTATTTCTCGGTTGAGGTAGTAAAGCTGTGAAAGCTCTTTAAGCGTCATACCGGTATTGCTCCTTTCAGCGTCTCAAAAATTCTTTGCGGGATATACGCCCGCTGTCAATTAAGTAGGTCATCTGCCCGTAGGTGTAGCAGGTGCCGCAGCGGTCATTGTATCGCGTCAGCACTCTGCAAAATTCTGCGAGCGGGATATCCCATGCGGGCGAAGCTTTCCTCGCCTTCTTTTTCTTTTCGAGCGGCGTCGGGGTGGCTGCCTGCTCCTTCTTTACGCAAGAGCTGCAGCGCTCCGCGCTCTCGTTATCGGTTCTAAAGGTCTTACCACAGGACGGACAGACCTTTGTGTACAGGTTTTTATTCTTCATTCCAAAATCTCCTTTTATTCTGAATTTCGCATTAATACTGCGACATATCCATCCAATCATCTCCTTTAATCTTCCAATCGGGCAGCAGCCCGTCGCTGTCGGCTTTGTACATTACGACCGACACATACCAATGCCCGTTGTATTTGTTGAAGCGTGAAAAGCACCGCAAAAAGCGGTAGCCCTTGTATCTGCGCTCCCAGTATTCTTTATCGTCCACCAGCTGCTTTGCCATGCGTTCAACCGTGCGCGAGGAAATATGCCCGTCCTTTACACGGGTTTCCGGCTGTACAAGATTTTGCGAATGACGAAAGCGCTTGCGCCCCTGCGGGTCTTTGGATATATACCTCGCGGCAGCCTCCGGCCCGAACACCTCGGGGCGGAAACGGCGGGCATTAACGCGCACACCCTTGCCCCACATAGCTTCGACCGTATCACGATCCAGCCCGCCCGTCATGAACAGATGAACATGATAATTCTTCTGCCCTTTAAGCGAGCCTGTTTTGTAAATCACTTCTTCGATTGTGTAATAATATTTAAACGGCGCCTTAAGCTTTTTTAAACGCGCACGGTATTTTTTGTTTTGCGGGTCTGTTTTTAAAAGCTTTTCTATTCGTTTAAGTTCCGATGCGCGCCGAGTCTTGATGCGGCGCTTATAGTTATCCATGTCCCTGGAAGCTTTCTCGATTGTCCGCGGAGCGAATTTCTGTTCGTAGGTGTAAGTAAGCAATAAATCCTCGTTATCGAAATTTGCGTTTATAAGCCGCACCGCCCGTTTTATCGCCATATTGTTGTTGTATTTTTTCTGTGCTTCGCTTGATTCTTTCGTGCCGCTCGGACGGACAGGCATTTTGTTGCCGTTTTCCCATACAGGGTAAAAATCTGCTTCGAGCAGCCGCCCTGAAATTGTTTTCTTCTCGCGCTCCATTACGCCCAACCGTCCTTTCGTATGGCATTTTCATAGTAGCTCTCGCACTCAAAGGCAGAATTGTAAAGCGCCGTGCGAAAATATGACTTGCGGTATTTGATTTCGTAGCTTGCTTCGCGGAATTTTCCTATGCAAAATTTGAGATGATCCGAGCAGAGCTGCGAATACACTTCACTCACCGTCTCGGCAGGAAGCTTGTCTCCGTTTATTTTCACGCTGCAGCGCGGGTACAGGGAATACACCTCCGCCATTATCATAATCAGCTCGTAAGCGAGCGCACGGTCGGCGCAGTCGAACTCCTGTAAATCAATCTGTGCCATTGCGGTATGCAAGGCTTCCGTGAACCCGACTTTGACATGACTCTGACTTTGACTTTTTTCACACACTTCGGAATTTTTATTATTCATTTCGGAAAACTCCTTTATCATCCGCTCCCGCGGTTTATTTTTGGTCGACTTATTACTATAGCATACAAGGACGAAATAGGGCTTGTCCGCCCGTTTTAAAAATACTTGATTTTCCGCTCCCGAAGTGGTATTATATATATGTAAGGTTCGGGGCGTAAAAATCGCTCTGCTGTCCCTCTCGGTTGCCGCCGGGAGGGACTTTCTTTTTTAAGGTATATTATATATATGTATATAGAGTTGCAATTGACTGCAAAATCAGATTTTCGGCAGGTCGGTTGTTTTTATGGGTTCTTTCAGTCTTATTTTATCGAGACCCGCCGCAGTCACGCTGTGCCCGCATTTATCTTTAAGTATTGCAACTGTGGTATTTATCTTGTATTTCGGCAAATGGCTGTGAATACTTAATATGCGTTCGTACTCAATATCTCCGAGCAGCGGAATATTTAAAATAACGGGGCGTTTCAGTCGCTGCGCGGTTATGGCTTGCTTAATATCCATTATTCTATTTCCCGCTTTTGCTTAAGAGCAACGCGGCGCTCAATGGATATCTTACCGGACGAGGTGGCTTTTATATCCACAACGCCACCCGATGACACACCGAGCGATATTTTATAGATTTTCTGCTCACTCATAAGGTCGACGGCACTTTCAAGTATCGGCAGTATGTTTTCGTCGCACGCGGCTATGTTGTGGTTTTCATCCGGCGCGCAGCACACCGCTTTAAGCTCAAGCTTTGCTTTTTCGGCTTGCAGCTTTCTTTTTTGGTATTGCTGTGCCTCATAACATTTGCAATCCATAGTGCCGAGCTCGGAAAGCTCCTTTTCGGTTGTTTTGTCCGGGTATTCGTTTGCGGATATCTGCCCGCAGAATTTACAAAATGCGTTTTTCATTTTTTTACGTCTCCTTTAAGATTTAAGTATTTTGTTATAAGTTCCTGCGCCTTTTCCCAGCCGTAGCATACCGCAACCGCGTAGCCCTGCCACGCCAGAGCGTCAAGCCATTTGTTTTGTTCGCTGGAAGTCTTGTTTTTACCGTATTTCATTTCTATGTATAAGCCGTGGTATTTACCGCGTGCAACCGGCAGGCACAGGTCGGGTACACCCGCCTTTACGCCTTGGCGCTTTAGATTGGCTGCCTCGATTCTGTTTCGGCTGCCGCCGTTCGGTATATGGTAGAGCAGGTCGAGCTCGGGGTATTTCCCGCGCATAAACCATGCCCAACGGAAAAGCGCCTCCTGCTCGTTTGCTTCGTGCGGTATGGGCTTTCGCTTTGCCGCTCCCGAAGATGATTGAGATGTTTTGTTCGGCATATCACTTTCCCCTCCCTCTTTGCTTAAAGAAATTATCCCGTGTTAATATAATATCCCGATTAACCTGTGAATTTTTATGTTGCTCTTTCAACAGCCTGCCCCGCTCTAATTTGTACTCTCGGTATCTTTTACATTCTCCGTGACAGCCGATATGCCGGTCAGGACAGTTATTGCACGGCGGGGTCATTGTTCTGACTCCTCTACATAACACCAACTTTGCGGCGGTCTTGTCATAGGTTGCCCTATATCCTTAACATCACATATACCGTCAATGCCCATATATAAGCAATACACGCAATTCTTTTGGTTACAATGCGTTTTTCCAAAAGCCATAAAATCATCTAAATCTTTTGGCTTGTCGTAAATCACAAGGTCGGATATACGCCAGCCGAATAATTCGCTGCCGTTGGCATAATTTTTAAGCTCGCAAAGTGATAATTGACATTTATTCAGATAATCACAATCCAAATCATAAGCCGCAAAATTTTTGTCTACACGCCGTAGTTCCAGATTCTTATTGTCATACCCACAAATAGTCAGTCGGTCTATTTTGTTACATATAAATTCGCCTATAACTTTGCCGTTGCCGCATACATCAAACAGATTGTGACTTCTATCATCAGCATAGGCATACCGCTTGCCCGTCCAAAACGAAATACCCTTGTCTTTCGTACAGTAAATATAGCACTTAAACGGCACAGCGCAGATTGGTCTTGTTTTTCTGACCTCTATTGTTTTCTTGCCACTTGCCATCAGCTCGCACCATTTAGGTTTAATGCTTATGAGTATGCTTTTCACTTCTTTTCACCCCTCCATATTTATCGGCGTGCCGACCGTACCTACCGAACCGGAACTATCGGTCGCTTTGAAATAATCGCCTGGATAAGGGTACGCGTACCGAAACATTAAATAGTTTGCGGCGTCGACCAAATGCTCGCTGTTTTTGTCTTTTTTAAATGCTTCGATGCAGCGCTCGGCTGTTGCCAGCGCATCAACCCGCCCGCTGCCGAAATTATCCCGCGCGGATCCGTACTTGTAAAAGGATACTTCTACACGGTTTCGGCGCAGGCGGTCAAATTCTTCGTTGTAGTCGCTCAATTCAATCCCTCCCGTTAGCGCTCAGTATTGCACATACGCCGTAGCCGACTATCGCGCCTATTATTAGTCCTATCGTAAAATTTATCATATAAACCTCTCCCTTAATTCCGCATTACGCATTCCGAATTCTGAATTATTTTCCGATTTCATCAAGGTATTTTTTCATAATATCCAGCGCGCCGTAGCAGGCGTTTTTAAACTTTGCGGCGGTTTCGGGGTTTTCTTCAAACTGCTTTTTTAAGCTTTCGGTTATCTTTTTGAAGTCCCCGTCAAGCGCGTCGAAATAAAACTTAAATTTAACCGTTTCGGCGGACGAGGACACGGCAAGCTGCTTTTCAAGCTGTTCGGCGCGTTTTACCGCCTCGGCTTTTGCGGCGTCTATTTCCGAAAGCTTTTGCTTGACTTCGGCAACCGCTTTTTCGCGGTCGGCTTTGGCTCTCTCATCGGCAGAAGCAAGCTCTTTTTTGTGCTTGTCCTCCAGCTCCTTTTTGGCAGCTCTTAATTCCTTATCGGCTGCCTTTTTGGCGCTTTCGGCGGCTTCGTCCTTTATTTTCTTTATTTCGGCAGGGTCAGGCTCGGCAACGGCTACGGGCACCGGCTTGTTTCGTTCCTCTTCAAGCTCTTTTTCAAGCTCGGCTATGCGTTTTTCCGCCTTGTCGGCGTCCTCTAACGCCTCGTCGCGTTCGTCTTGCAAAATATTAAGCTGTTCGCCCTTAGCGTCGTTCTCTTTAACAAGCTGTTTCACCCGCTCTACCGTCATTCCGGCAAGGTCGTTGTTCTCGGTAAATTCCTCGCGGTCTATACTCGGCAGCTGAGCTATCAGGGCAAGCTTCGTTATACCGAGGTTTGCATTTGACTGCAAAAACCGCTCGCCTAATTCCTCATACGGTTTTATATATGTATAGGCCTGCCGTTCGTGAATGCCAAGCTCTGCCACGGTGTAATCCTCAAAGCTTTCGTATCCCATTTCGAGATACAGCTTTGTATCCCGCATTTCTTTTAACAGCTTTGCCGATTCCATAAGGCTTGAATACGCCGCATTGGCGCAGGCTAATATCCTGCTGTTAAGCTCGTAGGCTTTGTCTTTGTTCGTCTTAGTTATTTCATTCATGGTAATTTACTCCTTTATGCTGTTTTGGTTACAGTTTTCGGTGCTGATATTGGTTCGCCCATTTTTGTTCTTTTACTGCCGCCGTTTACCCAGGCAAGCCACATATCAAAAAAGGCTTTTGTCTCAGGGGTAAGCGGTGTCCGGTTATTGTAGCCCTGCACCTGCGTTAAGGCTTTGTCATGCATTTCAATTGTGTAAAGCGATTTATTCGGCTCCGCAGTTAACCGTAAAAACAGAATTGCAAGCGTTCCCTCCATATGTCTGCCGGCATACCCGCCTACGCAATGCTGCATAGCCTTGCCCTCGTCCACAATTTCTTTAATTGTGTGAGGAATAATAATCGAGTAGGTGCCATCGGTAAAGCTGTATTGCTTTTCGTATTTCTCAAGGTACTTAACCGCTTTCTGCTCCTGCTCTTTAAGCTTTGCTATTCTCTTTTCTTCAAGCATAACGCGTTCGGCTGCAGCTGCGTTATCGTGCGCTTCCTTAAGATTTTTCGGAAAGGCCACATTGTGAACTTTTAAATCGTAGCCGAGAGCGTCCGCCATTCGCAGATAATCCGTGTATTCGGAGTAATCTTCATTTTTAAGCACATATTTAAAAGCTTCATCAGGCGAAATATCGGCCTTTTTCACCTCGCCCGCAAAGCGTTTGATATTATACTCACTTCCGAAGCAGTCAAGACGTTTTTTTGCTTTTGTAAAGTCAAGCCGTTCTTTACCGAATCGAATGCTGTACGCCACACGCAAAAGTCCGAGCGTACCGCCGTTTTCCTTAAAGCTGTTGTATTCCTGCTTGCTCATTTTAAAGAAATCGGTTATGTTTTGCGCTTTCCAATTTACATACGGATAAGATTTTTTGTTTTGTTTGACGAGCGCACGCACAACATCATAATGTCCTAATTTTTGCAGCATTTCAAGCTGCGGATATACTGCAAAATATGAAAGGTAAGCCATCATCGGACCGTTATATACGCAGCCGGAAAAATACTGTGCATCGCGGGATGTGAAGCTGTCAAGCTGGTTATATTTCAAAAAAGTGTTTTCTAACCTGTTGAGCCCGAAAACCGTATAGCCTTCATCCGTGCCGTAAAATATTGCTGTACTCGGAAAAGGCTCGCCGACGGTATTTGTACTGTAAAATTCGCTGTTGTAATATTCTGCCTTAAATCTTACTGCATTCCCGGGAGTTAAAAGATAGCGGCTTTTTTCTATGAGTTCTGTTTCCGGAGTAGGACTGTATTCATAATCCTTTTCGGCAAAATAGCACCTTGCTTCTACGCGGTCGTGATTTACCGCGTGTAAAACAACCGCCTTTTCACGGTGCCACAGGTTTTTGCGCTGTTTTGATTTGCCTACGCTTTTAACGGTAGCCGACGCTCCGCAAAGAGGACAACGTGCTAAATCTCCGTGATTTGCCGTCATAAGCTTTCTGTCTTCGGGTGTGTCGGTGCGCGCAAGGCGCGATTTTGTGAACTCCCGGCGGCAATGCGTGCAATGAAATTCGCGGTCTCCGTTTGGTAATGTTTTATAAAACAAATAATTCGGGAATAAACCGTCAATTAACCGTTTTTCTTCTTCGGTCAATTCTTCAAATTCGGGCGATTTCATATGCATACACCGCCTCACAAAAGATCCATAAGCGAAATGCTTACGGGTTCTTTTTCTTTGCCGCCGACCGACGCGCATAGATCTATCGTCATTTTAAATTCGATATCCGCTCCCGGAAAATAGAACTGCACCGCCCGGCGATAGGCTTCCAAATCGCTTATACTGTTGCCGCAATCCTTTGCGACGGCGGTCATACACTCTTTAAGACTTTTCTTGCTTTCGAGTATTGCCTGTGCAAATTCGCTTTCTTGTCTGCAAAAGTTGATGAGCGCGGATTTTACCGCCGAAAGCATTACCTTTTCTCTGTTGCCGCCGACCTCTGCGGATTCTTTGTTCAGCTTTTCTTCGACGTTATGTATAAGTAAACCGTTCATTTTATCATGCTCCTTCATCTATACCGAAATCGAACATTGTAAGCTGTTCGTTCGTTTCTTCATATTGTTTCAAATAACCTACGCCGTCGCGGAAATAATCCGGGTTCAGCTCTATGCCGTAACCCTTTCGCCCAAGCTTAATTGCCGTGAGCGGCACCGTCATAAGCCCGCCGAACGGGTCAAGCACAAGCTCACCGGGGTTTGAATATCGGTTTATAATCCGCTCCACTATGTCTATCTGTAAGGGGCAAACGTGTAAAACCTGCTGCCGGTGCGATTGTGTTGTGTTAAGGGTCTTCATTCGGTTTATATCATCCCACACCTTATCTGACCAAGAGGCAGGCGGCATAAGTGCAAAGGTTGCGGGCAGTCTGCCGTCCTTATCGAGCTGCTTTGCCTGCGCAACGTGTTCTTCGTAATCGTATACATGAGAAACGGAAAATTTCCTGTAAGCCTTTTGCAACTGAGAAATGGAAAGATTTTTAATTTCATCCTTACTTAAAAATCTGTTGCCGCTCGAACGGTAAAAAGCGTTAGCGTCGAGCTGCCATTGCGCCCGGGTATATTCTTCCTTTGATTTACTCACAGGGCTGTCCGCATATGCTTTGGTGGTATCTGTCGGCAGCTTTCTGAAAAGCAAAACATACTCGGGGCAGCCTACTCCCATCTTCGAGCCGTCCTTGCACTGTTCGGACCACCCGAGGCGGTATGTTTGGTTGTTTTCTCTTACAACGTCGGTTAAAACCACTATGCGCCCCATATATCTGAAACCGTGCTTCATAAAGTGCATTACCGTCATATCCGAAAAGGGGTCGAGCGTCGGCATACCGTCACCCGTAGCATTGCCGAATAGTATTCTGTCCTTAACGTGTATCGCCGCTATGCGCCCGGGCTTTAATATTCTTAAAAGCTCCGGCGTTAAAAAGTCCATTTGTTCAAAAAATCGGTCGTTGTTATCGTTATGACCGAAATCGTTATATGACGGTGTGTATTCGTAATGATTTGAAAACGGTATTGAGGTATGTATTAAGTCAACCGAATCAGCCGGCATATTCTTTGTTTCTTCACAGCAGTCGTTCAATACCGCCGTGAAATTCTTTCCTTTAACTTCCGCGCGTCTCACTCCTATGCTCCGCTCCATCTGAGCGATTATTTGTCTGTTGCCGAGACCATATTCCTTAACGATAGCCTGCATTTTTGCGGCTTGGTGCTTGTAACGCTCCCACTTCGCAAGCAGCTCGTTAAGTACCGATTGTTCGCTTTCGGTGTAAATAATGTCTATTACCACTTCTTCGGTTTGCAAAAAACGGTATATACGGTGTATCGCCTGTATAAAATCGTTAAACTTGTAATCTATACCGCAGAATATCGCCCTGTGGCAGTAACGCTGAAAGTTACACCCGCTGCCGGATACTTCTTTTTTGGTTGCAAACAGACGTATTTTGCCTTCGGAAAAATCTATCGTCCGCCGTTCTCTTAAATCCAAATCCTGCGAACCGTATATTTCCACAGCCTCGGGCATTTGGTGCTTTATCTCGTGGCGCTCAGCTTCAAGGTCGTGCCAAAGTATGAAATTATCCTCGGGTGACGCGTCAACTATCTCTTTTGCCTTTTCAATTCTCGCGGCAATGCTTTCCCGCTTTTCTCTTGCAGCCTCGGTAAGACCTTCGGCGGCGTCGTTTATAAATTTAATCTGTCCTGTTTTGCGGTCAACCGCTGTTTCTTCGGGTGCCGGCAGCTTATGGTAGTTTATCTTCATGGGCGGCAGGTCATAGCCTGTCGCGTCATAGCCCAAATCCGAGGGCGAGGATAAAAACAGCGCCCAACTCGATACCCACAGCCAAAATTCATTTTCTTTGTGCGGGTAAAGCGTAAGGTTATTTGCTTTTGTGCTGTCGCGTTTAAAAAAGCGGGTCAAGCCTTGCCCCGTATCCATAACCTCAAGATACCCCGCATAATGGATTATCTCTTTATATTTGTTCGGGTCGGGCGTTGCGGTTGCAACAAGCTTATATTTTATTCCCTTGAATTTCGGTAAAAAGGTCTGATATGTTTTACTGCCGAATGACCTTAAAACCGACGCTTCGTCAAGACACACGGCGGTAAAGGCTTTCGGGTCTATATTGCCGTCGCGCACTCTTTCGTAATTGGTAAGCAATATATCGCTTTCGGCTTTTGCCGCCTCCTCCGAATCGCGTATGTATTCGGGCTTTTTCATTCCGAGCAGCTCTACCGCGTCTCTTGCAAATTCCTGTTTAACGCCGAGGGGGAGAACTATAAGCGCCCGACCGCCCTCGTGCTTTATAACCTGTCTGCAAAATTCAAGCTCCTGCACCGTCTTACCGAGACCGAAAGACTCAAACAGCGCGCGTCTGCCGCCTTTAAGCGCCCATATTACCGCGTCGCGCTGATGGGGCTTGAGTGCCGGGCTTATTTCGTCGGGCGATACCTCAAAGCCGCTGTCGGGTGCAACGCAAACCTTTGAATTTAAAAAATCCGTGTACGTCATTTTTTCAACCTCATAGGCATAAGCATTTGCCGCATATCTCCCGAATCAACGGTAATTGCACCTTTTTCGCCGTGACATCCGATTGTTATGCTTTCTCTGACCGATTTAAGCGCGTCGGCAAAAAACTGTGTTCCCACGCCGACCGTAAACGGTTCGCCGTCTAACTTACATTCCACCTCATCGGTAAACGTGCCGGTACCGAAATTATATGAGAGTGTGATATTATCGGAAATATCCAGCCGCAGGGGATAACCCACGCTTTGGCTCGGCAGTGCGCATATTCTCGCAAGAGCGGACTTTATCGCTGCGGCTTTCACGGTTATATGCTCCGTTGCGCCCGAAAAGGCCTTTTGTATCTGTTCTTCTATATCCGGGTATTCCTCTGCACATAAATTGACCTTGCACACCGAATCCGCACCGATAAATTCAAGCGTTTTTGAGTTATATCTCAATTCGATTTTTTCGCCGGATAGCACAGCCATAGCGGTTTTTATATCGTTCTTAAAAATATTGAAGGTTCCCTTGCCGGTAGCCGATACGCTTTTTTCAACCGTTGCGGCACGGTAGCCGTCGCAAGCCGTTATATGCAGCTTATTCCCGCTTATTTTAATGTTAAGGCATTGCAGCGAAACCTTTGCGCATTGCTCCGCGCAGGCGTACATTACCGATTTAATCGCATAGAAAAACTCATCGGTGCATATCTCGCATGAAAGCGCGTCACTGCCGAGGCGTTCTATCTGCGGGTAGTCTTCGGGTTCTGCGCAGGCGAGGGTTGTTTTCGCGCGCCCGCACTTTATATTTGCTTTTTTGTTTTCCAGGGTCACGGTAACGGTCGGCTCGGCGCACTTTTCCAAAAATGCGGCGACGGTCGCGCCCGGTATGCAAGCGTTGCTCGGTTCTTCTATCGCGGCGGGTACCGACGTGAAAACCGCAGTCGAAAGATTGTGCCCGAGTATTTCAATCGCGCCCTTCCGCGGGCTTATATGCACATTTCCTAAAATCGCCATTTGTTTTGCCGAGGTTGCCTTGTTAGCTAAAACAAGCGCCTCAATTAAAGCGTCTCTGTTTGCGGTGAATTTCATATTTCCGTCTCCTTTTCGTGCCTTATGGGGTCGGGTGTGTTGCGTTTCATATTCCGCTCAAATGCTGCGCGGTATGTTTCACGTCGGGCTGCTCTTGCTGCGGTAATTGCCTCGTCGACCGCGTGAAGAATTTCGTTCTTTTCTTGCAGCAGCTTGCGGTTTTCACGGCGCAATTCTTTGCACTCTTTGTTTGTTTCATAAAGAAATGCCAGCTCTGCGAAGATTATAACTATAAGGGCCGCCGCAAGAAATACCAGCAGCTTTGTCGTAGTTTCGTCTAAATACATATTTCATTGCTCCTTTTTAATAGCTTATACCTATGTAATCTAACACTCTCGCCCAGCCGTATTTTTCTCCCGTGAGCTCATCGGTACAGCATTTATACATCCAATACTCCCACTCTTTCGGGTTTCTCTCTTTTAGTTGGTCGAAACGATGTGGACGTTTTTCGAGCTGAATACCAAAGCCGCACATCGAACATCCTGTTCTCTGCGCTCCCGTCGTCCTTAATTGTCCGCTTTCGTCCCTCTCGATGGTTCCGTAAATTTCGGGAACGGGGACATTTAAGTCAAGGGCAAGTTGCAAAAGGTCTTGTCGTGAAAAAATAGCAAATGGCGCGGAGCGTATTGTAGACTTGCCGAAATAATTACAGCCGTTAATCATCAGCGACTTTGCACGCCGTCCGCCTTCTGATGCCATAAGCCCTAAAAACGGCACACTGTTGTGTTCTTTCGCCCAGTCGTCACAAGGCTTTTCTTTGAGATAGTAGCAACATTTCGATGATACCTTAAAATTTGGTATTTGATAGTTTGTACCCTCGTAGTCGTTGGCGTAGCCTCCGAATTTTTCAAGCCATTTTTGCGACATTTTCATACGACTGTTTTTTTGAAAGCCGCCGTATTCTCCTGTTTCGCCCGTTATAATAGCGTGCCTTACTGTTTTGTTTTTTTCTGTCGGGTTTGCGAGAGTTTCTATTTTTGCCGCGATTTCTTTTGATAGAACAGGAAAGCCAAACTCTTGTATTATTTGCGATTTCGTCCAGCGCGTACCGTCTGGCTTTGCCGCTGAAGCGAGCCGCTCTATGCCGAGTTGTTTATGTATACGCTGTATGCTCAAGTCCTCGAGGTATGACACGCTAATACCTGGAGCGTCAATACCTATTGATTTAAGAAAGAGAAAAAGAGTAATACTGTCTAATCCTCCTACCGATACGTGATAATTAAGGTCGCGCATATCGCACTCGCGTACAAATTCACGGGCGCGTATGGTCGCATACTTGACCTTAAAGCTGTAGTCCATTTTTTGCTTAACGATAAAATCAGCTATTTTTCTTTTACCGTCGATACGTTTCATTTTTTCTAAAACATTTTCCATATTTATTCCTTTCATGGTTGACAAATACGGATTCGCCGTGCTATAATTTAAGCAAATCCTTTCTTGATTTTGTGTGCCGCTCCCGTTAGTCGTGTTTCGGGGGCGGCGGTTTTTTATGGCAGCATATCTGATGCAAGCTGAACAGCAGATATGCGACCGTCTTTAAATTTAAAGCGTTTTGCCACAGCGTGCCTGTCCATACGTAACCAACGTGCAACCTCGCTGACGTTCAACAGCGGTTTTCCGTTAAAAGCCTCACTTATGACTATATACTGTTCGCGGAAATTTTCCTTTTCTCTCGGCATATTCTCACCACCTTTAATTCCGCATTTCGCATTCCGAATTACGCATTATTTTTGCTTTCCCGCTCCCGGATTATATCGGATATTGCCGTCATAATTCGGGTTTCGGCGTTGGCGGGTTTCTTTTTACCGTTCAGCAGCATTGAAACATATTCAGCGGTTACACCAAGCTTTTTTGAAACGTCAATATTGCTTATTTTGTTGTAATGCATTAACCCCGCCGCTTTTATAGTCCATTCTTCCAAAATATCACCTCGCAAAAATTATTGTTGACATTCATAAACTAAGTAGTTATAATATATTTGTTCAGTTTAATATCATAAACACGGCGCTTTTGTTATATGGCGAATAACTAAGGGCTTTGTTCGTTTATGTACATCAACTCTATGTCGTTATTATAGTTTATGTTGTTGAACTTGTCAACAGAAAAGTTTATGTTAATCAACGTTTCTGCCTATTAAACAAATGAAGAAGTGATTTTTTGTGTTTTATGACAAATATATTGCGTTGTGCAAAAGAAACAACATAAGCCCCTCGCGAGCCGCTCAAGAAATAGGATTTAATAAATCGAGCATTACCAATTGGAAAAATAACGGTTACACACCAAGAAAAGAAATTTTGGTGAGTATAGCAGATTATTTTAATGTCTCTGTTGATTATTTGCTCGACAAAGCCGATTCGACCGTAAGCGAACCGAACGAACATATAAACACAATAAAAATCGCCGGCAGAGACGGCTCATACGAAGAGCGCGCCCTTACCGACGAACAATTGGAATTATTTAAAAAGATGATAGCCGCATTACCCGAAGCTACGGATTTATAATAAACAACAAAAAACGGAAGTGAGTAAAATGAGCGATGAAATGGAAATTGCTTTAGCAGTATTTTTTGCATTTGCCGGCATAACCTTAATAACCGTGTTTGCCATTTTGCAATGGAAGAAACCCGCTCCCCAAAAAAGTCAAACATCTGAAAGAAGCCCCATATTATTATCCGTATTATTTGTACTTTTTGTTGTGTTAGCTTCAGCGGGGTTTATGGTTACTTTGATAGGTATAATTCTGCACCCGATTTTTGCAGTTTTAGGCGTTGCATTATGTGTTGTGTCTATTGTTATTGTAGTAATTTTAAATAAGACCATCGGATCTTTCGACGAGAATATAACAGAAAGTCGAAGTGACTATACGAACAGCTATCAAAAACAAAGTACCGCTTATGCCAGGCAACACAACCGACCCGTAAGCGATGGGGAAAAGAATTATAATCTTCTTGATGATGTACACGGCGAAAATGTTTTAAAGTATTCTTACGAAAAAGATATTTGTCTCTTTGAATACGGTTACGCACACCTTGCCGGAAACGGCGGCAAAACTCTTAAATTCGTACAAGAGCCCGATAACCCTTACGACAGCGAGGCTGTTGCGATATATTTAGGGGCGAATAAGCTCGGATATGTGTACCGTAATGATAAAGTGCAAAAAATGATAAATGACTGGATGAGACGCGGGGAATATTTTACGGGATATTTAAACAAATTTTCAGTTGCAGATAAAAAGGCAACATTTAAAATAGGCTTTTATAAACCGCTCTCTTGCTATCCGTCAAAAACATACTCTCTTGTGAGAACAGGGAAGAAAATAGATGATTTTGAAACGCGCGCGGGCAATTTGCTTGAATGCGATGTTGGGGATTGTGTCAGCGTCAGCTCCTCATATTCTGATTCGTATGTAGTATTTCAGTATGATTGCACTGCGGAAATAGGCGAACTTCCCAAAAGCGCCGAAAATTTCCTTAACGGATATGAGGATGAAGACATAATCGGTATTATCAGAGAAATTGACGACGAAAGCGAAGCCGCTCCCAAAGCTAAGGTTGAAATTTATAGAATAAATTAAAAACGCCAGCAGAAGTAGCTTACACAAAAGCGTACCTGAGCCGGCGAATAACTAATTTATAATTTATGCGTTTCTATGTATTGTCTGAAATTCTCGTATACTTCGCGTTCAAGTGAAGATGTTAAAAAGGCGTTACGTTTATAGAGTATTTTCATACGCGCGGCGCGGTATTCGGCGGCTTGCCTGCTTATTTTGCAGTTGACTGCAATTTCGTCAGCTGTGTGTATATTGCAACCCCATAGCACGCACGCCGGGGCAAGTAAACGGGAGGCGAAAACGTTCGCCGCTTGCTCTATCGGGTTATCGTTCGGCGAAGGTTCACGGTTTACCAGCTTGTATTTACCTACGTGTCCGAGCATAATGTGTCCTAATTCGTGGGCGGCGGTAAAGCGCTGACGTTCGGCACTGTCGCCCTTGTTTACAAGTATAATCGGGCCGCCGTTCACCATTGCACTAATTCCCGAATTCCCGTCTTCAAATTCGTGTAAGAGTATGGGTATGCCCATATTGCGGCACAGTTCGCTTACCCGCACGGGCAACTCAGTAACCCGCTCCCGTATAAGGATTTCCCATACAAGGTCGCGTGTGTTTTTGTAATCTTTATAATTCATATATAATCACCCTACTTAATTGTAGAGTGTGGTATATAAAAAATCATCAGGTAAGTTTTGGAAATAAAAAAAGCTCCCGTTCGGTAAACCCGAGCGGGAATAATTAAAGCGGTGGTACAATGAAAAAACGCAAAGACGGCAGATATGTAAAACGCATAACTTTAGAGGACGGCACAATTAAAGACTTCTATGGGGAAACAGAAAAAGAAGTTTACAGCAAAATATTAAACTTCGACACTCAAAGAGAAAAAGGTATCAAATTCAAAACCGCTGCCGAAGAATGGCGTGCAAGCTCCGAGACATCATTAACATACAATACCTATGAGTGCTACAGAAAACCGCTGTCGGATGTATTGGAGCGTTTCGGCGAAAGGTATATAAAAGAGATATCGCCGCATGAAATAAATGCGTATTTGCTTTATCTTGCCGAAAGAAAATTAGCCCACCAAACCGTAAAGCTGCGACTGATTGTTTTAAACAGGATTTTCAAGTATTCAATCGGTGCCGGTTATCTTACCCTCAATCCCGCCGCAGACATATCCGTTCCGCGTACTCTGAAAAAATCAAAAAGAGAAATGCCGCTCGAGGAAGATATTAAAAAAGCGGAAAAGCAGCCCGAAAACATGTTTCAACTGTTTGCATATCTTTTGCTTTATACCGGTTGCCGGCGCGGAGAAGCGCTTGCCCTGACGTGGGATGATATTGACTTTGATAACAACCTGATATATATAAATAAGCAGCTGCAATTTCAATCGAACAAACCTGTAATTGAAAATTTTACAAAATCTAAAGCCGGAATAAGAACCGTGCCTATGCTTGAAAACTTACGGGCAGCTTTGTTGCCATTCAAAAAGAACAGCGGTTATGTTTTTTCCGTGAATCGCAATTTACTCACAAGCAAGCAATTTCGCGACGGCTGGAAAAGTCTCGGCTTCTCCTCTACCCCGCACCAATTCAGACACGCATATGCAACAACGTTATACAATGCAAAAATCGACGCTAAAACTGCTCAAAGCCTTTTGGGGCACAGCTCCGTTTCTGTCACTTTGGATGTGTATACGCACATATCAAAGAACGTAGCTAACAGTGCTAAAGAACAGTTGAATAATTATATTTCGCAGTCTAAAATCAGTCAAAAATCTTGAAGCAACTATTATAAAGCGTTTCTTTTACGATTGGAAATCGTGTAACTCGGAAACGAGTTCGAGAGTTCGAATCTCTCCATCTCCGCCATAGATCCTCATTCATCAGAATGGGGATCTTTATTTTATACCTCTTGCCGCTTAACTATTGTATTTAAATAAAACTGTCAGTTGTTTTACGCCGTGCTTTCAAGATTATACAGCATTTCCCCATTTATCATATCGCACGGCAGATCAAGTATAGAGCTTGTGTGTTCGGCGTTAACGGCATTTAAAATAACCGAATAGAGATAGCCCTGCGGGTTTTGCACAGTACCCTCGTTATACCGCAATACCTCTACCGCGTCTATAAGCGTATCGCGGTCAACACGCCTTAAAAGGCGGCGTATTTCCGTTTGCGGCAGTACTGCGCCCGATAGCTTTATGCTCTGCTTGTAGTAAAGCACTCTTACTGCGTCCTCCAGCATCTGCGCGGTCTTCTTTTCAAAATCCTCCAATTCGCATTTTTGTAAGATTTCGGTCAACTCCGCCGCCTCTTTTGATTGATTTGATTGATTGATTTCTTCATACACACTTGATTTATTTTTATTATATATATTTATAT
>CDZG01044679.1_pt1 | contig 113128 bp, 77 predicted proteins | sample 557741 | NCBI WGS metagenome assembly CDZG01 (sample SAMEA3182086, study PRJEB8094) | gut metagenome | biome: human; feature: gut; material: Stool; isolation source: human stools | place: Canada | collected 2013-01-21
ACATTTTCTAACAAACAGACAACATTGATGTCTATTAAGGGAATGCACTGAACGTAAGAATTATAATATTATCTTTTCGTGTAAAATAATGACCATCTTTTATAAAAAATCAAAAACATACAAATAAAATTCTATCGACACCGACTTCAGATCATACTATTGATAAAACGATCAGGAAAGGGCGGCCCCCCTCGCTTCCTTCATTACCCCCGACTCTTGAATACCTGATGAATCCGCCTCATCGTTCCTCCTCCGTCCATCGTTCTGCCGTTCCCGGCTACCGGAAATGGTACTTTGGAGCCGGCGGCAGCCCCGGCAGGCGGGGCATGGAGGCAGCTCCGGAGCCCGACCCGCTGCCATTTGAAGAAATCCACGAACACGCTGAAATCACTGTGGGACCGCCGAGCACGTCGGCGGACGGGTACAGTGCGCACGGGACATTCACCATCCCGGAAGGAGCGGAGGGCAAAAAACTCTACGGCACCTGCTCGCTCTTCCTTGGGGTGGACGACTGGGGAATCCTGGAAGTAAAGGACTCCGGCGGCAACGTGGTGGCGCAGGTGGATCTGAAGGAAAACCCGCAGACGGCGGGCGAACAGGGCGGGCACAAATACCACACGGGGACCGGCGGGGCGCAGCTCCCCTCCGGCACCTACAGCTGGGAAGTCAGCCAGACCAACATCGACTACAATCCGGCAAGCGGCAACACCTCCATCTGCAACTACAGCATCGACGTGGTGCCGACGGAACCGGGGGGCAGGAAAGAACCCGAACCGTGTCCCTGCGAGGGAGACACGTGCGACAACAGCGGCGGAACGCCGCCTTCCCCGTCGCTGGCCCGGTCGGGCCCTGAGGCGGGCATGGAAAGCGGCGCCCTGGGAAACTACAGCTCGGCGGGGTGCAGCGTGACGGCGGAAAGCGGCAGGCGCATCACGCGCTACACCTACGCCTGTTCGGGAGAAGCCGACTTCAGCAACGAACCCGCCACGGAAACGGCAGACCTGCTTCCGCTGGAAGGACACGTCAAAACGCTGACATCCACCACCTGGAAATACACGACGGCCAACCACATCAAAAGAACGGAACGGCGGGTCACGGGCCTGGGTGTGGCGGGCACGCGCCTGACGGCGGAGGAACAATGGCTGGCCGGAGCCGCCAACATCCATGCCCGCGGACGCACGCGGTTCAGCCGGGACCTCGACGGCGTGCAAACGTGGCACGACTACGCGGCCACGACGGAGCACGGCGCCCTCTACACGGAAACGGTGGAAACGCGCATCAACGGAGAAGCCGTGCCGGGACAAAGCACGCGCGCCGTCACCTGGATCACGGCGGAAGGGCAGCGCGTCAGGGAAGAAAACTACCTCCTGCTTTCCACCGGGCAATGGGCGCTCACGGGCAGCGCCGTCTACGAATTTGACACGCAGAACCGGTGGGTGAAGCGGACGGCGGGAAACGGCCGGCTCACGGAACGCGAACTGATGTGCGACGGAGGCCTGCTGTGGGAAATCGATGAAAACGGCATCAGGACGGACTACGCCTACGACACGGCGCGCCAACTGGTGGAAGTCACGCGTTCCGCCGTGATGGACGGGGAAACCGTCATCACGCCGGAAACCATCACCACCTACGCCCGGGATGCGGCAGGGCGCGTGCTCTCCACGCGCCGGGACACGGGGGCGATGACCACGCAGGAAAGCGCCATCTACGACCTGCTGGGAAGAACCGTATCCGTTACGGATGTCCTGGGCCGGGTCACCGCCTACGCCTACAGCGGGGACGGCCTGACGGCGACGCGGACCGCCCCCTCCGGAGCCACGTTCGTCACGCGCAGCGCGCCGGACGGAACGGTGATGGAAGAATCCGGCACGGGGCAGCGGCACGTCATCTACGCCATCGACCTGGTCAATGACGGCGTGCGGACCTTCACGAAAGCCGTGTCCGGGGAAACGGAAACCGAGCTGCAGCGCAGCATCGTCAACGGAGCCGGGGAAACCCTGCGCACGGGCATCCCCAACACCGTCGGCGGAGTCATTTACACGAGGCGCACCTACAACGCCAAGGGGCAGCTGGTCAAGGAACAGGCGGACGCGGGCAACGCGGCCACGGCGATGGCCCCGACCCTGTGGGAATACGACGCCTTCGGCAACAGAACGAAAGAAACCTGGAAGTTGGCCGATCCGGCCACCGTGTCCAACTCGCGCATCACCACGTGGAGCTACGGCGCGGAACAGGCGGAAGACGGCGTGTACCAGGTCGTCACGGCGACCAGGAACAACGGCCGGGGAACGACCTGCGACGAAACGCAGAAAACGCTTCTTTCTTCCCTCTCGCCCACGCTGGAAAGCAAAGTCATTTCCATCGACCCCAGGGGAAACGCTTCCGAACAATGGAGCGAATACGGCCCGGGCGCCGTCCGGACGCAGAAAAGCAGCATTCCCACTTCCAATGTCATAGCAACGGCCACGGTCATTGACGGGTTCACCACCACGCAGACGGACCATGCGGGCGTCACGGCCACGCAGACCCGCGCCTACACGGAAACCGGCGTCATCTACGCCAATACGGACGGCCGGGGCAACACGGTCACGACGCGCACCGACCTTGCCGGGCGCACCGTTTCGGTGACGGACGCGGCGGGCAACACGACTTCTACCGCCTACGGCCCCTGGTTTGACCAGCCTGCCGTCGTCACCAACGCCCTGGGCAACACGACCTGCTACGGCTACGACCTCCGGGGCCGCAACACGGCGCAATGGGGAACGGGGACCCAGCCCCTGCTCTTCGCCTATGACGAAGCGGACAGGATGACCAGCCTCACCACGTTCCGGGAGGACGCCGGCGACATTACCACGGATCCTACAGGGCGCACGGACGGAGACGTCACCACGTGGAGCTACGATGACGCCACGGGCCTGCTCATCCGCAAAACCTGGGCGGACGGGACGCATGAGGACACAACCTACAACGCCCTGAATCTCCGCTCCACGCTGACGGACGCGCGGGGGGTGGTCACCACCTGGGGCTACAACCTGAAAAAGGGGGTCAACAACTCCGTCTCCTACAGCGACTCCACGCCCGGCATCCAGTATGCCTACAACCACCTCAACCAGCTGACCCAGGTCACGGACGCTTCCGGTACGCGCGTGCTCACGTACACCCCCTACAACGAACCGGACACCGACGCCATTACCATCGAAGGAGTCTCCTGCCAGCTCCAGGAACACTACGACACTTACGGACGCTCCTCCGGCTATACCCTGAAACAGGGAACCGGTGTCCTCCAGGAAGTCAGCCAGGGCTATGAAGCCGACGGGCGGCTGGCCAGCGCCGGAATCATGCACGGGGGAACGGAGCAACGCTTCGCCTACGGCTACCTGGCGGGAAGCAGCCTGCTCTCCAGCCTCGCGATGCCCGACGGCATCGTCCGGGAACTTTCTTACGAACAGCGACGTGATTTGCTCAGCGGCATAGACTGCCGCCTGGGGGAAACCGTGCTGGTCTCCCGGACCCAGAGATGCGACGCTCTGGAACGCCCGGTCACCCGCACCCAGCGGCGGGGAACGGAGCCTGCACACAGCGACAGCTTCAGCTACAACGGCAGAAACGAGCTCACCGGCGCTGCCCTGGGCGCCGCCCCCTACGGCTACAGCTACGACAACATCGGCAACCGCAAGACGGCGCAGGAACCGGCCCAAGAACTCGCCTACGCGGCCAACGGGCTCAACCAGTACACCGGCATTGAAGAAAGCGGGGAAGCGCCTTTTGTGCCGACGTACGACGCCTCGGGCAACCAGACCCTCATCAAGACGTCAACGGGCGTGTGGACCGTGGTCTACAACGCGGCCAACCGCGCGGTGAGCTTCACCAGCCGGGACGGCGCGACAGTCGTGGAATGCGGCTACGACTACCTGGGACGCCGCTACATGAAGAAAGTCACCCAAAACGGCACGGTCGCCAGCCACGAACGGTACCTGTACCAGGACTATTTACAGATAGCCGCCTCTTGACTGCCGGATGCCGAACAAATAAAATGAATAAAGAGAACCCTATATTTGTTTTCCCGGTTTATCATAACAAATACCATGCTTGATTTTCTCGTTTTCCTGCTGGATATCCCGTCCCTTCTTGCTGATTTTTCTCCTCGCGCCAAGCATAAGGGAGAATCACCGTACTGGCGTTTCATGGGGCTTTTTTTACTGACTGCAGAACTGGTTATTCTATTTTTATGGGATATTACGGAAAGCCCGCCAGCTCTTGTAGCCTGTATTACTTTGGGCCTCTGGCTGATCGCGCACCTCTCCATCCGCGCCTTCAGGAACGGGAAAAACGTAAACGGCCTCTCCGTCCGTTCCGCTCCGCCATTTTCCTCACAGGCGCCACAAAAAAATGAAGCCCCTACCCCGTATCTCCCTGAAAGGGAATAGCTATATAATTTATTTATTATCAATCATTTTAAAATATATACCCGGATTTTTGTCATACAAATTTCTTCTTTTTGAACGGATGCTCCTGTCCGGGACTCTAACCTGCATCAGCAACAAACCGGGCGGCGGGAGGTAGAGAGACCGCCGCCCATTATGGGGAGTTCTGAGTTTCATAGGTAATATAGTTGGATAATAAACCCGCACGGGGGAAACCCTGTGCGGGTTTATTCATCCCCCCTCCCGGGATGCCGGAAAACAGAGCCGGAACAGGCCGCAGAAAATCATGGCTGAACCAAATTAAGGCTTGAGAGTTGAAGGCATCTCGCTAATCTGGCTTCAGCAAGAATCATCTGTTATCATGGTCACCACGAACGAACCGAATATTTACGAAACGGGAGTACTGGACTCCAATGCGGAAGGCAATTTTGTCTATACCACCCTGGACGCCGCCATCAACTGGATTCGTAAAAATTCCCTCTGGCCCATGCCGATGGGGCTTTCCTGCTGCGCCATTGAGTTCATGGCCGTGGCCTGTTCCCGGTATGACCTTTCCCGCTTCGGTTCGGAAGTGACGCGTTTTTCCCCCCGCCAGGCGGACGTGATGATTGTAGCCGGCACCGTCACTTATAAAATGGCCCTGGCCGTCCGCCGCATCTGGGACCAGATGCCGGAACCCAAGTGGTGCATCGCCATGGGCGCGTGCGCTTCCTCCGGCGGCATGTTCCGCTCCTATTCCGTGCTCCAGGGCGTGGACAAGATTCTTCCCGTGGATGTTTACATTTCCGGCTGCCCTCCCCGTCCAGAGGCTATTCTGGAAGCCCTGCTCACCCTGCGCAAGAAGATGGATACCCAGCAGCCCGCACGCACTTTCTTCAAGAAGGAAGAGCCTCGCGAAGCCAACGCTCCCGTCCCGGTCAACACGGAAATGCCCCTTGAATAAGTTTTTTTCAAACGTTTTTTCCGTTCCACTTTTACCATTTTTTCTCCATGCTTTCTCTAGAATCACAGATTAAAACCGCCGCAGATAACGCCCAAAACCGCTTTGGGAAAGACATCATCACGGACCGCTACGAATTCCGCGGAGATATTACGCTGACCGTCGCGCGCCAGGCTGTGGCGGATGTCGTCCGCTGGCTGCGGGATTCCGCCGGGTTTGATATGCTGGTTAACCTTTCTTCCGTGGACAATATGGGGGAAAGCCCCCGCTTTGAAGTCAACTACACGCTGACACAGTCGGAAACGGGAGCGAACCTGAGCCTCAAGACAAAGCTGGATGACGGAGAAGAAGTGCCCAGCGTCACGGAAATTTTCCAGTCCGCCAACTGGCATGAACGTGAAGCATGGGACCTGATGGGCATCAGGTTCTCAGGACATCCTGATTTGCGCCGCATTCTGATGTGGGAAGGCTATCCTTACTTCCCCCTGCGAAAGGATTTCCCCGTTCAAGGCGTACCTACTGAACTGCCGGGCGTCGCCTTTACGGAGGCGGCTCCCACCCAGGGTGCGCCGTTCGCTACGGAACAAGGCCGCTGCCCCAGCGCCTGCCGCGAACCCCGGTCCCATAAATTCTAGCCCATTTTCCAGCCCCGCAAGGCGGGGTCCCACCCATGACCCGACTCCCCTTCATCCTGCCCATATGCATCATCAGCCTGCTCAGCGGCTGCCAGGACGCCAACCCGGCAGAACGGGAATGGAAGGATCAGTTATATAAAAACCTGGCCATCGTGGGGGCCAGAAACTGGATTGTCATTGCGGAATCCTCCTTTCCCGCCTACACGGGAACCGGCATCAGAACCATGGTTTCCGACAAGACATCGGATGAAGTGTTTCTGGATGTGCTGAATATGCTGGAGGAAGAAGCCCACGTGGTGCCCCGGATCATGATCAGCTCGGAGCTGCGCAGCGTTACGGAGGACTATGCTCCCGGCATTAAGCGTTACCGTAATAATATTAATAAAATGCTTCCTGGCCGCCAGCATTTTGAACTGATGAGCCGCACGATCAATTCCCTGATCGAAGACGCGGCCAGACAATTCAACGTGCTGGTCATTAAAACCAAGACATCCCTGCCTTATTCCAATATTTATATAGAACTGGATTCCGGATACTGGAATTCGGAATCGGAAACGGCGCTCCGCAAGTCCCTGGAAGCCAGGGACGCCGCCAACCGCCGTGCGGCCCAGGACAGAGTGCTGGACGTGCCCCTGGTTCCGGGAGCCGCGCCCGCGCCACAGGGCGTCAAGGAGAACCCGCCATTGCCGGGAACTCCCGCCTCGCCCACGGACAACCTGCCGGAGCTCCCGCGGGAAAACCGCCAACCGGCTTCCCCCTCCGGAGACAGGGCCCCCGGCGTGCCTCCGCCTCCCATCAGGGATCCTCTGGGAGGGAAAACCGCCATTGCCAGATTTTCATGAACCATCATATGGACAAGGCTACAGAAGAACGCCTCCGCGCGGAGGCATGGGTAGGGGACGCCATTCTGGCGTTGTACGTCAGGGAATGGATTCTGGCGGAGGAAGGAGCGATCAACGGCAAGCTTTTCGTAGAATTCACCAGCAATGATTTTCTGCGCCGCACCGGCAACGCCACAGGCGTAGAAGCGGAGATAGGCCGCACGTTCAAAGCGGGCGGCCTGGAAGCAGCTTATGCATGGATTGAACACCATTTGAGGCCCCGCATGGAGGAACGCTGGCACACCCTGCGCAGAAAGGTCCTCCGGTAAACTGCCGCCGCCATGCCCGCCGCCGGAACACCCCTGCCCTGGGACCGTGGCAACGGCCCTTGCGTGATGGCCCCGCCCCATTTGAGGGGCTGGGCGGAAGAGGCCGCCGCCTTTCTTTCCCGCCGGGGCATGGATGGAATCACGGCTTTCGCTACCTCCGGCTCTTCCGGTTCGCCTCCCAAAGCCATTTTATTCACCCGCCGCGCCTTGGACATATGCGCGCGCGGGGCATTGGAACATCTGCATGCGGAAAGCGGGGACTGGTGCTGCCCGCTTCCTCTCTGGCATGTGGGGGGCGCCATGATTTATCTGCGCGCGGCCCTGGCCGGAACCGCCGTCCATACGCTCCGCGGTAAGTGGTGCCCGCAGGCCTATGCCGACCTGATGAGAAGCTCAGGAGCCAGATGGTCCTCCCTGGTTCCCACGCAGGTAGTGGATCTGGTCCGCCTCGGCCTCCGCGCGCCTTCCACCGCCGGGTGCATTATCGTAGGCGGCGGCGCGCTGGACGCGGAGACGGGACGGAAAGCACGCACCCTTGGCTGGCCCATAGTGCAGAGCTACGGCATGACGGAAGCCGGCTCCCAATTAGCCACAGCCTTTCCCGGAGATTCCTTTCATACGGACCGCCTTTCCCTTCTGCCCCATTGGGAAGTTCAGACGGACAAAGGCGGCCTCCTGCGCTTCCAGGGGGAAGGCAAATTGTTCGGCCGCCTGCTGACGCAGACGCATGGAGGATTCCTTCTGGAAAGAGTCGCTCCGCAGGAGTGGTGGGGCACCCGCGACCTGGTGCGCCTGGAAGGGCGTCTGCTGACCTTTCTGCGCCGGGCGGACAGACTTGTCAAAGTCTTGGGGGAACTGGTGGATCCGGATGCCGTCCAGGACGTTTTGCGCCGCAGCGTCCCGGAGGCTGTCGTGGAGGCAGTTCCACATCCGCGCGCCGGAATGGAACTGGTCGCCTGCGGTCCTTCCGCTTCCCCTCTGGAGCAGGCCTGCCGCGAGTGGAATGCGTCGGCCCCAGGCCCCCAGCGCATCCGCGCCGTCATGGAAACGCCCATCCCCCTCACGGTCATGGGAAAGCTGGACAGAAACCGGCTGCGCTCCCAGTTGAGCGATCATCCGGAAAAGTTGAAGGGAATTTACTAAAAGGTCATCTTCCGGGGATATTCATCAAAAGAATCCGGACCTGATGGAATGAAGAAATACGGCGGGGTTGGAATCCCCAATCCCTTGCCCACTTCATTCATCCCGTCTCCCAGGAAGCCATTTTCCTCCGCCTTGCGGGCTTCCGCACGCGTCTTCGGAACCACCCGGTCCCACTCCATTTTTTTCTTTAAAAAAAGAACGTGACATGACCAATAATTAAACATTCAGACACGTGAAAAACGCTTGTAGGGCAGAGGTTTTTCCTGCTAGAAAAGAGTTGACCCATGCGAGCCCGTCTTTTGCTTATTCCCTTTATTTTTTCCGTTCCGGCTTATGGCCAGGACATTCCTTCCGCCGCAGCGGCAAATCCTCCCGGGCAGGTGAAATACGCTCCGGTCCGGGACCTCTCCCAACTGCCTATGGACGGCGGCTGGACGTACGGGGAAGTGCTGGACAAAGCCGCGGCTGGAGACTTCCGTGCCAATATGCTGGCCGGGGAATACTGGATGGGGCTTTATTACCTGAACCGTGGAGACCTGCCGCTGGCCTGCCTGGAACATATGCAGCATTTTTTCCGTGATGCGGCCACGGCATCCGGCCATCCGGCACCCAAGCTCATGATGACGGATCCTTACGGGATTTTCGGGATTTTCAAGGCGCAACCCATGCAACCGGAACATGCGGAATGGCTGGCTGCCTGCCGCAAGCTTGCGGAAAAGGGAGACATGGATGCCGTTACGGCCCTGTACACCGTCACGGATCTTCCGGAAGCCGAGTTGAGACGCTACCTGGCCCCCCTGGAAAAGAAGGCCGCTTCCGGCGACCAGGATGCGCTGGCCCAGCTCGCTTTCATCAAAGTGGATTGGCTGGAGGAAAATCCCGCCAACGTTATCGAGACCCTGAAGCAATACCGGAAAAACGCCAAACCGGTTCTTCTGGCGCGGATAGGGGAACTGGCCCTTGCCCTGGACGGCAAGGACGGCAGGGGATGGAGGGATACGGCCATTCAATCCCTTTCCCGGGCTGCGGAAAAGGGGCACGCGGGGGCCATGCGGCTTCTGGCGGAATTGACGAAGGGGGCCGCACCGGCACAGGCCGGAAAGCTTTTGGCGGAACTGCGCTCCAGAGGGGATCTGGAAACTCTGCTGGCGGACCTCTCCGCCGGCATGAAGGAAAAAACAGGGGGAGGGAAAAGCTCCCTCCTCCAGCCTTTGTTCGAGCAGGCCAGGAAACTGGGCAGCAATAACGCCTGTGCCTGGTACGCCCAGTTAATTTCCGAAGCGCAGCCCCCGCAGGAACAGGAGCTGCGCAAGACGGCCCTTGATCTGCTGTCCCTTCATGACGAACGGGGCATGCCATACCTGAAGGAACCTCTTTCCTTCCCCCAGAAAAAACTCAACCAGCTTCCCCCCTACGCCAAGACGCATAAGGAGCTTGAGCTGGCCTCTCAGCTTGGGGACGCAGATTCCAGCGTACAGTTGGGCGAGCTGTGGAAGGAGGAACTGGCCAATACACTGGATTCCGTAGGGAAGGCCCATGAAGCGCGGGAAAATATGCGCGTATGGTACAGGCAGGCGGCGGAGGAAGGCCACCCCCTGGCCAGGCTGCGCCTGGCCCAAATGGAAAACCCGGACTTAATGGACAAACCGTCCGCAGAACCTGCCAGAACGCTGCTGAACGATTGCCTGGCAAAAGCCGCCGCAGGAGATTTCATCACGCTGAAAGGAATTTCCGAATACGTCACGCCGGAACAATGGGAACAGCTGACCGCCACCCTCCGTAAAAAAGCTCAGGGGGGGAACGCCCGCAGCCAGGCGGACCTGGCATACCTGATGTTATTCAGTTACAGGAGCGAAGAATCCGGCTACCCGGAAGCCCTGGCCTGGGCCCGGCTTTCCGCCGGACAGGGGGATCCCTGCGGCATGTACGTGCTCGGCCGCGCCCTCATTTATGAATTCGGCCTGGAAAAACGCATGGCCGAGGGGGATTCCTGGATGTTCCGGGGAGCCTTGAAAGGCCATGTGGACGCGGCGGACATGTGGAGTTCCAACAATGAGAACCTACAGCCTTACAGCGCCATGATGCACGGTCTGGCGGCACGGGGACATATCCCTTCCCTGCTTTTCCTGGCCAACCAGGCGGCCTATCCCCAGAATACGGGGGAAACAGCGGCCCTGGACAACGGCTCCCCTTCCGCCTACCAGCAGGTCAAGCTGACCTTGAACGGAGGAGACGCCAACACTCCGCCGTGGCTCCGGAAACCGGAACAGAAGGGTAAGGAGGAAGATACTCCGGCGGATGCCGGAACCGTTCCTCCCTGGATGACCCCGTCCGGCAGGGAACGCCAGGCCCCGGCCCCGAAAACCATCAATCCGGAAGCCGTGAAATTCTGGGAACAGGCTGTGGAACTCGGCAGCCTGACGGCACTGGACGAGCTGGCCAATTATTATGAAACCGTGGCAGGGAATGTACAGGAACCTGCAGAACGGCAGCAGCTTCTGGCCTCTGCCATAACGGCAGCCACCGCCCTGGTGAAAAAGGAGGACGTACGCGGTTTCAAGAGGCTGGCCCGCTATTACGGGCAGGGCATCGGCGTGCAGCCGAACAGGGAACTGCACAAGGATTATGTACTGAAAGCCGCGGAAACCAGGGATCCGGAGGCTCTGGTGGAGAAGGCGCGCCTGCTCATCAAGGGCGAGGATCTGGAGCCGGACCCGAAATTGGCGCTGGATATTCTGACCGATCTGGAAGAGAACCAGACGCATGCGGTGCCCGGCATGCATTTCCTGCTCGGCTACTTGCATGAAGAAGGCCTCGGCACCCCGCAGGATATGGCCCTGGCCTATCAGTTTTACATCAAGGGGGCGGAACAGGACGACGCCAAGTGCATGAACAACCTGGGTTCCATGTATGAACGCGGCACCGGCGTAGCCAAAGACCTGGCCGAAGCCCAAAAGTGGTATGAACGGGCGGCGGAGCTGGGGAATGAAGACGCCCTTGCCAATGTGGAACGGGTAAGGGAAAAACTCAACACGAAGAAGAAATAGGCTCCTTTCCCGTTCCGGAAATGCCACGGAATGGCGGCAGAACACAAATTTTTGGCGCAGGTTTCTGCAGACGGCAGAAAATAATGTGTGCGAAGCGGACGCGATTTTTTAAAGCGGCCTTGCCTGTTTCAAGGGAAGTAAATGATTTTGAAATTCGCGCATTCTTACACAACTAGCCAGCCGGCCGGTGCGGCACGGATACGCGAAACTTCTAATCCGGGGCCATGCCGCTCCGGGCCGGGAGGCATTCTCAAAAAAACGTCATCAGCAAATAAGCGGCTCTTTTGAAAAATACCTTAATTATCAATGCTGTTGACCATTTCATCCGTCCCTGTCCATCAAACCGGAAAAACTGCGTGGAATGAAAGTAAAAAAGAGGGGATAATTCATCCCCTCCTCACATAAAACCGGCTTTGACACAGTCTGCCCGGTTATAACCATTTGTATGCCCATCATCAGTTTCTGCGGCGGCGCAGAAGAAGAGCGCCCAGGCCAAGAAGTCCCAGAGAGGCCGTAGCCGGTTCCGGCACTGCTTCCCCGGAAATAAGAATATTGCTGATCTCACACCCCATGCCGCCGGCATTGGCCACACGGGTATTATTGAATATTAAGCCAAAAGAAGAATAATTCGCATCGGGGTCCAACTGCAGGTCGAAAGAGACATCAACAGGCTCATTCTGGGTAAGAGAAGCTTTGGCATTTTGCAAAGACCATGTTCCTATGACCGTGGATGTTCCCTCGGCCGTGAATCCATACACATTGCAGGTATAATCGCAGTTGAAATTTGCGGCTCCCCAAGCAGAGGTGTAAGTAATCGTAAAAGACATCTTGGCTGACGCCACTCCTGAAGGCATGTCAAATTTGAGACCGGCAAAATTTCCCTTGCCGACATCGGCTACTCCGCCGAGTTGAAGACCAAGGGAACCATCGTTTAACGACACCTGGCCCGACAAAGCGCTTTTCGTTATAGTTCCATGCCAGACATCGGTTTCATAACCAAAGATATCCTGGGGTGTTATTCCGTCAAGGGATACGGTGTTCTGAGCCCCGCCCCCGGTTGGAGAAAGATCCAGAGAAAACGAGGCAGCATTTGATAGAGAAGACAATGCCAAGGCGGCTAAAAGACAAAGTGTTTTTCTCATGACAAAAAAATCCGTACCGGATTTAGAATCCGGTGTCAACATAAAAGAATCAAAAATGTAGATAACTGAATCTGTTACCATGTTTTTTCCTCCAGTCCCGAACGGGAAAAAAAACGAATTGTCCCCTTCGCCCATTATGGAAACACAGAAGGGAAGAAAAACGGCGCTTCTCCCCATGAAAATAATTTTTAGATTAATTATTAATGCATTACATACATAATGAGATGAAATGCCAATGACTGAATCATTCTTTGTACCAAAAATGTTTCATTCTTTGCATTCGCAATGCGGATTCTAAATTCGCCTAAGAAAGGAGAGTATTTTATATACAAAAAGGCGCAGGCATTTTGGATGCCTGCGCCTTTTCCTCTCCCACAAGGAGGAAAACCGCATCAATAATTCAGGATGCCTTCCGCGACCTTGCGTTCGAAGTCAGCAACATCTACCACCTGCCCGCTCAGCCGGGCGTGTTCCGTGGCAAAGGCCATCACATGGGAATGGGCGGATTCCTCAATGGAAGTGGTCATATCTTCCGGAGAGGGCACCGTCAGCATGTCATCATACAGAGCCTCAATCAATCCCCAGTCGCCGCCGCCGTGCCCCTGGTAGCCTCCGGCCAGTTCCTCCAGCTCCACCACGCGTGTTTTGCCGCCAAAGTGGGGCGTCACGGTGATTTCACCGGGGCCGTTTTCCTTGTAGAAGGCCCCGGCGCGGATTTTGCCTTTGGTGCCGTACACTTCAATGTGGCGCCCCTGTTCGAAAGCCGTCATCGTGAACGTGCCCGTCAGGCCTCCCTCAAAGCGCATGATGGAAACCTGATGGTCCGGCTGGTCGTTGTCGCACTGGAGGTAGTCCCTGCCCCACGGGGAGGTTTTCAGCCATTCGCAGATTTCCTCTGCGGTAGCTTCCTGCGCCCGGTCATATACCATGCCCAGCCAGCGTTTGCATTCGTCGTCCGTGGCGTATTTGCGGGCGTCCCAGGGGTCTTCCCCCACCGGGGTGGTCCAGTCCGTGCAGCGTTCCGGCCGGGGTGAGGAGAGCGTCTTTTTCGTAAAGAAGGTAAGCTCCCCGAAGCTGGCGACGGAAAGGCATTTACGCCGGCCCATGAGCCAGTAGAGGATATCCATGTCATGGCAGCATTTGGCAACGATCATGGGAGTGGAGGTTTTGCTGTTGCCCCAGTGTCCGCGCACGAAGGAGTGGGCAAAGTGCCACGCCCCCACGCCTTCATTGGCATTGAAGGTGATGACTTCCCCGATTTCCCCGCTGTCGATGATTTTTTTCAGGGTCCGGTAAAACTGGGTGTAGCGCAGCACGTGGCACACGGCCACGCGGCGCTTCAGCAGGCGCGCCGTATCCCTCAGCTCCAGCGCTTCTTTCAGCGTCTTGGCGATGGGCTTTTCCAGCAGGACATGATAGCCCAGCTCCATGGCCTTCCTGCACGGAGCGTAATGGTAGTCGTCCTGCGTGCCGATGATGGCCACGTCCGCCAGGCGCGGTTCCGCCAGCAGGGAAGCGGCATCCTTGAACAGGCGGACGGAATCCCGTTCCTCCTCCGGGGCAAAGTCGCGAACGGCTTCCGTGCGCTGTTTGACGGGATCCGCCGCGGCGGCAATGCGGTAGCGGTTTTTTTGTTCCATGGCCAGCTTCATGTAGGTGCGCGTACGGGAACCGCACCCGATGCCGGCGAGGGAGAGTCTCTTTTGTTCAGGCATAAGGATTGTGCAGATAATATGGGTAGAGAGGTTAAAGAACGCCGGATTTGACAAGCAACGCTTCCGCGTCCGGATCACGGCCCATGAAGTCGCGGTAGAGTTCAGCAGCAGGCTTGCTGTTGCCCTTGCTGAGGATGCAGCGGCGGAAGTCGCGCCCGGTCCGGGGATTCAGCACTCCTTCTTTCAGGAAGCGGCTGAAAGCGTCCGCTTCCAGCACCTCCGCCCATTTGTAGGAGTAATAACCGGAAGCATAACCCGTGGGATCCGCGAAGATGTGGGTCAGGCGGCGCGCCACGGAAGGGCCGCGGTCCGTCATCGGCACCCGGTAATCCGCCAGAATGCGTTCATCCGTTTCTTCCAGCGGAACACCCTTGTACTGAGGCCAGTTTACGTGAAGCTCCAGATCCAGCTTGCCAAAGCAGAGCTGGCGCATGAAATCCGTGCCGCTCATATAATTGCGGGCGGCGCGCATTTTGGAGAACAGTTCGTCCGGTATTTTTTCACCCGTTTCATAGTGGGCGGCGAAGAGGTCCACGGATTCACGCTCCCAACACCAGTTTTCATTAATCTGGGAGGGCAGTTCCACAAAGTCCCAGGCAACGTTGGTGCCCGACAGGGACTTCACTTCCACATCGGAAAGGAGCTGGTGCAGCAGGTGGCCGAATTCATGGAAGATGGTTTCCACCTCCCGGTGGGACAGCAGCGCGGGCTTGTCCCCTACGGGCTTGGTCATGTTGCCGACCATGAGACCCAGATGGGGAACGCGGGGTTTTCCGCCGTGCGGAGGTTCCCCTACGCTCAGGTAGTTCATCCACGCTCCGGCGCGCTTGGAGTCCCTCGGATGCCAGTCCGCATAAAAGGAACCCAGGTGTTCCCCGCTTTCCGCATCATGCAATTCATAGAACAGGACGTCCGGATGCCACACCTCCACCGCGCCTTCCGGCGCTTCCCCGGATTCACCGGGCTTGAACGCCACCGTGGGACGCGGCGTGACCGTGATGCCGTACAGGCCGGAGTAGATGGAAAAGAGCCCTTCCATGACTTTTTCCACGGAGTAATACGGGCGCAGGTCTTCCTCGTCAAAAGCGTACAGTTCGCGGCGGCGTTTTTCAGACCAGTAGCCGGTTTCCCACGGGGAGAGTTTTTCCACGGATTTTCCGGTTTTTTCCTCCTTGTATCTGCGGACGGCTTCCATGTCCTTCAGGAAAGAGGGCTTTACCTTGTCATGCAGGTCATTGATGAATTTCAGGGCGTTGGCCCCGCTCCCGGCCATGCGGCGGGAGGTGGCGTAATCCGCAAAGCAGCCGTACCCCAGCAAATGGGCTTTCCTGTCCCTCAGTTCCAGGATTTCAGCGATGAGGGCTTCATTATCGTATTCCCCCCCTTTTCCGATGGAACAGGAGCCCTCCCACATGCGGCGGCGCAGACTGTCCGAGTCCGCAAACTGCATGACAGGCTGGAGGGAGGTGAATTTCTGGGTGAAGCGCCAGCGGGGCTCTTCTTCCGTGCCGTGGCCGTTGGCCAGGGCGTCCAGGCGGGCGGCCTCCTTCACGGAATCCGGCAGCCCGGAGAGTTCCGCCTCATCTTCCACAATGAGTTCCCAGGCGTTGGTGGAGTCCAGCACGTTTTCCGCGAATTTCTTGGTCTTCAGGGAGAGCTGGGCTTCTATTTCCGCGTATTCCGGCTTCACGTCGTCCGGCAGGTCCGCCCCGCTCTCGCGGAAATCCGCCAGCGTTTCCTGGATGAAACGCTGCCTGACGGGGGAAAGGTCTTTCACCCAGTCACAGGAGGCCGCGGCTTTCAGCACCGTCCACAGGCGCGGATTCAACGGCACGGAGGAGGAGAAAGCCACCACTTCCGGCAGCATTTCACCAATGGCCTCCCTCTGGGCGGGTTCGTCATTGACGGAGTCCAGGTGCATGATGCGGCCCCAGCCCAGGTGCAGGTCCTCGGAAGCCTTTTCCAGAGCGCCGAAGGTGCTTTCATAAGTCAGGGAATCCAGCGGCTGGTCACAGATGGCCCGGATATTCTCTTTGGCGCGGGAGATGGCTTCCGTGATGTCCGGCTTGATGGCCTCCGGCGTAAGCCGGGACCAGGAAACCAGAAAGGCGGGGTCCAGATAGGGATGGTTCATATTGCTTGATGTATGATGTTATTGAAAATGAAAACGGCCGCGTTCCGGCATTTGCCGCAACAGCCATGAAAAAATAAAACTTACCATGTTTCAGAGACATCCGGCGGAACGGCCGCGGCCTGCTGGGCATCTTGATGAATGCGGCGGGGACGGAATCCGCCCCGTCGGGCACGGCTTCACGCCCCTTTTTTATCACCGCAGGCTTATTTTTCAAGATGAACAAGCTTCCTGCCCCAGGATTGGACGTCATGTTCCAGCGCGATGCGGGGAAATGCCGTTTCCAATCCAAAACCGGGCGCCAGAACCGTTTCCACCGCTTATTCCGGATTATTTTCCGGAAGAACGGGCCTTATCCAGGGTCTCCAGCACTCCGGCATGGTTCGGGAAGCGTTTCAACGCCTGTTCGCACAAATCCGCGCATTCCCGGAATTTCCCGGCCTTCAGGTAGGCGCGGGCCAGGATCCATTCCGCGGGGTATGGCACCACGGGAGGAAGGAGCAGGGAGGAAAAACGCTGGCTCCGTATGGCCTCGGACATCCATACATTGGCGGAATCCGGAAACATGAGGGAGCGGATTTCAGAAGAATACAGGCTGCCCATCTGGAGGCAGCGCGCCCAGTAGGAGACGCTCATCTGCCTTCGTGCGGCGTCCGCGCCGTCCATCAGCAGCCGCAGAATACCGGACATCTTGTCAAAGGCGGACGCCACGGCATCCGTTCTGCCCTGCCTTGCGGCGTAACATGCGCCCATGTATTGGGAGGCCACTGCGGTCATACCGTTGCTCAAATCCGGAAACCCTTTGGGAAGAGGGCCCGGAAAAGCCTTGAGCACAAGGGCCTGCCGGGGAAGGCCGGGCCGGGCCAGCATCAGGCGCGCAGGCAGCGTCCTGGCCTCCCATAGCTGAAGGAGGGTTCCGGGAGCCAGCGGATGCTTTTTATCCAGGGGAACGGAAGCGGCTCTGGAGGCGATGGCCTCCGCCTTTTTGTAACGGCCGGCGCAGAATTCGGAAACGGCACGGTAAAGGATGGAGCGGAAGTAGGCGTCATCCAGCGCGGGAGATACGCTTTCCGCCTTCTCCCAGGCCAGGCACAGATTTTCAGACTCCTTGAACGCGGCGGAAGCCCCTTCATAATCACCCGTGCGGAACAGGCAATGGCCCAGCAAATGATGGGCGGATGCGGAAAAGGGGTTGGCGGCCACGGCCCTGCGGGCGGTTTCCACTATTTCCGGAGAAATGGATGGAGCCACTTCCTCCAGCAGGGCGCGCATGAACAGGGCGGCCTGGGAGCCGGGGCGTTCCTTCAGGACGGCTTCCACCACGCGGACGGCCTCCTTCTGCCCTTCTCCGGGATTGCCCTGCCCGTCAAAGCCGTCCCGCAGGAGCATGGCGTAAAAGAGGGGGGCGTATGGGTCGCGCTTCCAGGTGGAACAGATGGTTTTCCACGCTTCCTGCGCCTTCACGGGGCCATCCATCAGCAGCACGGCCAGGGCATCCGCATAAGCGCGTTCCTGTTCCGGGCAGTCCGGACGCAGCGCCAGCTCTTTCATGCGCTTCATGGAATGGACGCGCTGGTCCTGGAAAGCGGGTCCCGCGCCCATCAGGCTCATGCACCTGCCCCAATGGGCCATGAGGCAGTCCTGGTCCAGACGGAGAGCGGCGTCGAATTTAAGGAAAGCCCGCATGTCCCCGAACGTGAGCAGATGCGTCATTCCCTCCAGCACCAGCATTTGCGCGGCGGGAGATGAGGAACCCACCATCATCGGCTCCACGCCGGGCGGCAGCACGGCAGGCTGCGCCGGAACGCCGGCGCGGAAGACGGCTTCCCGCCAGCCGTTCAGGGACGGGCTGTTCATCCAGTACCCGTGTGCCCCGTCCGCGGCGGCGGAAGAACACCCCGCCACGGCGGCGGCCAGCAGGACATGGAGGAAAGAGGCGGCCATACGGAAGAAACGGTTACATCCTGTCCGGGAGCTGGATGCCCAGCAGGCCCAGCCCGTGCTTCAGCGTGCGGGCGGTCAGCTCGCACAGGGCCAGGCGGGAGTGCCGCACCGTCCCTTCCGACTTCAGGACCGGGCATGCCTCATAGAAGGAATGGAAAGCCCTGGCCAGGTCAAACAGGTAGGCGGCCAGCATGTTCGGACGGCAGTCGTCCAGCACCTGCGGCACCACTTCCCCGTAGCGGGCCAGAAGCCGGGCCAGATGGATTTCCGCGTCTTCCGAAAGCTGAATGGGGGCGGACCAGTCCAAAGGCCCGCCGTCCAGCTTGCGGAAGATGGAGCGGACGCGCACGTAGGAGTTCTGGAGGTACGGAGCCGTATCTCCCTGAAGGGCCAGCATCTTGTCCCAGTTGAAAACGTAATCCGTCATGCGGTTCTGGGAAAGCTCCGCAAACTTCACGGCGCCTATGCCCACCACTTCCGCCACGCGCTTCTTTTCCTCCTCCGGCATGTCCGGGCTCTTCTCCTCCACCACGCGGGCCGCGCGTTCAATGGCTTCATCCAGCACATCCTGCAGGGAAACCGTATCCCCGGAGCGCGTCTTAAACGGCTTGCGGTCATCCCCCAGAATGGAGCCGAACGCGATGTGCCGGTAGTCCCCGTCCATGCCGCGGCGGCGCTGCGTGGAGAAAATCTGCCTGAAATGCAGGGCCTGCGGGGCGCCCACTACGTACCAGATGGAATCCGCGCCCCACGTCTTGATGCGGTGGTCCAGCGTCGCGAGGTCCGTGGTGGCGTACAGGAAGCCTCCGTCCGCTTTCCGAATGATGCAGGGGTTGGCGCGCCATTCCCCCTTGTCCTGCACGAGGAAGGGGTCTTCATTGGGAGGCACGGAACCGTCGGAAAACACGCAGATGGCGCCGTCGCTCTCCCGGGCCATTCCGGCGGCGATCATGCCGTCCACCAGCGGGGCCAGGGCATCATTGTAAAAGCTTTCCCCCAGCCAGTAATCAAAATGGATGTCAAGCTGGTCGTAAATCTTGGAAAGGCCGGATTTGGAAACTTCCACGCAGCGTTTCCAGATGGCCAGATTTTCCCCGTCCCCGGCCTGGAGCTTCACCAGTTCCGCCTTGCAGGTATCCAGCAGTTCCGGCTTTTCCTTGCACATCAGGTTCACATCCTTGTACACCCGCAGCAGCTCGTCAATGGGGTTGGCGGCCAGCGCCTGTTCATCCAGAATATTCTTCCAGCCCCACAGAATCATGCCGAACTGGGTCCCCCAGTCACCAATGTGGTTGTCCGTAATCACACGGTGCCCCACGAAGCGGGCCACGCGGGAAAGGGCGTCACCAATGATAGTGGAGCGGATGTGGCCCACATGCATCGGCTTGGCGACGTTGGGAGCGGAAAAGTCAATGACAATGGTTTTGGGGTCCTGCACTTTTTCCACCCCCAGCCGGTCATCCGCCAGCATGGCCAGCAGGCGCGCTGCGTAAAATTCCGGCCTGATGCGGAAATTGATGAATCCGGGCCCGGCAATCTCCAGGGAGCACACGGCATCCTGCCCTATCCGGTCCGCCACCTGCTGGGCGAGCGCGCGGGGATTCGTGCGGCACCGCTTGGCAAGCACCATCGCGGCGTTGCTCTGGTAATCCCCGAACCGCAAATCGGCGGAGGGCGTCACCGAGGCGTGAAAATCAGCGGGAAGCTCCTCCCCCAACACCGCTTTTAACGCGGAGGACAACTTTTCTTCAAGAATTCCGGGTATGGTCATGTCTGCCCAGATGAACGGACATTCCACCGCCGTAGTCAAGGCGCAACTGTCATCAAGACATACCTTTTCCGGTAAAAACAACAGGACGGAGATGACATCCCCGTCCCAGCCGGCGAACCGGACGCCCGGCGCCCGAATCCGCCCTTCGCTTCAGCGGGCGCGTTCCCTAAAAGGAGCGCATTCTGGAAGTCTTCAGCCACGCTTCCAGTTTCCTGGAGGCCCTGGCCTCCCTTTCCCGTTTCTTTTCCGGCACGGACTTTCCGGAGAAAGCCTTCGCCAGAACCGATGCCAGTTTTCTTTTCATTTTCATCTTATTGATATTACAGGTTTTGTTCCTCCGTATGCGGGGCTTTGGGGAATCTTCCCGCGCCCCCTCCGGGGAACACCTCCTACATACTGTACCAGGTAAGTTTAGTCCATAAGAAAACCAGGCATTCCTTGTCATACTTGATACAATAAGATATAAGACGTTAATCAGGAGAATCTCACCAAACGATACGCTGCCCGGGTTCCAAACAGATCCGCGCCCCATAATTTTCCGCTCAGGCGCCGGAAAGGCATTCCCGGAAAAGAGCTTCCCGCTTCATTCCCCCCTGAAATCATGTTTCTGCGCCTTCCACAGGAACATGCGCCGGTACAGGTGGTATTCCGTCACGCAGAGGATGGGCATGCCGATGACGCCGATGAACGGCAGCAGGCGAAACAAATGGCGGCACAGGAAAAGCACCACCATCAGGAAGCTTTCCCGGTATACGGTCATGTACAGGGAATACGGATTAATGAGCGTTCTCTTGTACAGGGAGGAAGCCAGCAGCGGCCCCAAAATGGGAATCACCCCCAGCACGACCACGGCAGCGAAGGTCCACCCCCTGCGGCGGCCAATATACGCATCATACCGGTCCACGGACTCCTCCCCCTGGAGCACCGCCCTGCCGCAGGCGGGGCAGCTCTGGTCAAGAGAGGGCTCACGAAGCGGCTGCCCGCAGTAAAAACACCGCCGGTAGCTGCGGAGAACTTCCTCATGCCTTTTCCATCCGGAGGGAGGAACCACGGTGCGCAGCCTGGAATATCCTATCCAGTTCAGAGCGCGTGGGGACGGATTGGACGTGCCGCACTCCGGACAGTGCAGGCCGCACGGGTACATCATGGAGCCGCACTTGGAACAGAAAATGCGGTGGGCATATTCCCGGCGGCGGCAAAAAATGAAGAAGGCCCAAAGCCCCAGCCCTCCCAGCAGGGCCAGGATAATCGCTATTCCCGGGTACAGAAGGGAATAAGCCACCAGGTATTCCGACCAGGAATGATCCGACTGGTGCATGAGGGATTCCGGACCGATGGGATTTTGCGCCACATCCGGAAGCTGGCTTACATATTTTTCACCCATGTCCCTCAGAGGCCCCGCGGGAAGCCATTGTTGTATAGGGATGGGTTCTTTCATGACTGGACATGCAAAGTTCGCCATAAAAACAGCATTTCCCGGAGGCTGTCAGAAAAACGGCGGCATTCAGCATAGGATGTCTCCGCCGGAATAGGTAGGGGAAAATAGGCCATGCCGGAAAATTCCGCAGGAAATGGGGAGGAGGCCCTTTTCATCCGGCGCTTTTCCGTGTAATATTCCTGACATGCCGACTCTCCGCCAAGCCACCAAGGACGACATCACGCTGATCCATGAACTGGCCTCCCAGGCTTTTCCGGCCACATACCGGGACCTCCTTTCCAGAGAGCAGATGGATTTCATGATGGACTGGATGTATTCCCCCGCCAACCTGGAAAAACAGATGGAGGAGGGGCACGTGTACTTCATCGCCTCCCATGAGGGAAAGGACTGCGGCTACCTGTCCGTCCAGCCGGAAGGCCCCGGCGTCTTCCATTTGCAGAAAATCTACGTTCTGCCCGGCTTCCAAGGCCTACACATCGGAAGCTTTCTGTTCCGCCACGCTATCAGCTACATCAGGAGCATCCATCCGGAACCGTGCCAGATGCGCCTGAATGTGAACCGTTATAACACCCGGGCGGTGGAATTTTATCAGCGCATGGGCATGCGGGAACTGGAACGCGGGGATTTCCACATCGGACACGGTTACTACATGACGGACTACATCATGGGACTGGATATAGCCTGAAACGCCTCTCTCAGTAAAAAACAGCCAAATCTTTCCAAGGCAGGGAGTACCCCGGCCAGCCCCCCATCCCCGGCACATGCGGGCCGTTGAACCCTTCGGAAACTCCAGTTGGAAATTCCGCTTCTTCCTTGACACTCAATGCGGCGTTCTTCATCATCCGTTCCATGAACGCCTTTCCTGCCTTTATTTTATCCGGTATCATCGCCGCCATGGCGGTTCCCGCCTCCGCCCAGGCGACGGAAAACGCCAATGGCCCCAAAGTCACCTATCCAGCCTTCAACGACGGCAGCCATATCCACGGGCCGAAACTCAAAGCTTCCGACCTGAAGGGGAAAGTGGTGTTTTTTGAATACTGGGGCATCAACTGCCCGCCCTGCATCGCCAGCATGCCGCATCTGCAGGAATTGCAGGAAAAATTCCAGTCCAAGGGCTTTACTGTCATAGGCAGCCACAGCCAGCTCCCGTCCCCCAGGGTCAAACAGTTTCTGGAAGAAAAGAAGATCACTTTCCCCATCTATCAGAGTCTGAGCATTCCGGAGGCTCCCTGCCCGGGCGGATTGCCTCATGCCGTTCTGATTGGAGCCAATGGAAAAGTCGTGGCCAAGGGCTATCCTCCCCAGCTCTACGACCTGGTGAAAAAGGAAGTGATGAAGGTGGAACGCGGCCTTCCTATTCTGGAAGGAGTGGAACTGAACAAATACAAATCGCTGGCCAAAACGGTCGTTTCCACCGGCAGCAACATCGAATCCAAAATCACACCCCTGAGGAAAAAAACGAATGACGAGGAAGCGCAGGCCGTATGTGAAGCTTTTGACGCATGGCTGGAAAATACCAAGGAAATCGTGCAGGCCCGGATCCAGTCCGACCCTCTGGAAGCGGTAACGGCCATCATGCGCCTCAAAACGGCGGTTCCCTCCGTCAAGGAATTTGACGAACCTCTGGCGGCCCTGAAAGCGAACAGGGATTTATCAAAACTGGCCGACCTCAATAAAAAAATCTCCGCTTTGGAACAGCGCAAGGCAAAAGGGCGCAAAATATCGGAATCCGACCTCAAATCCCTGAAGCAGGCCTTGGATAAATTCACGGAGTCCGACAACGAAGCCACGCAAACCGCCGCCGCCAGCCTGAAGAAGAACCTCTCCTCCCTGGCCGCTCCGGAAACTCCCGGAAAATAACCTTTCCCTCAAGCAGCCATTTCCTGCCGGCAGGCGTCTAAGAACGCCTGCTTCTTTTTTCACCGGAGGCTTTTTTCTTCCTCCCCTCCGGAACCGCCGGAGCAGCCAAAACGGAGCATGTCTCCCTGACAAGGGAGGAAAGGGCCCGGTCATCGTCCAGCTCCGTCACCAGGAAATGCGGCCTGGCGCCGGGATAGGGGCAGCCCTGCTCCTGTTGCGGAAACATCTTTAACCCCGGCCCCGTTATCTTGACATACAACCGGTTGTCACACACCAAACCGAAGAATGTCCGGCCGCAGTACAATCCGTAGTCCCCAAACATTTTTCTGAAGGAAATATCCCCGGCATGCCGGAGCTGGAAACAAATATACTCTACTACATCCGGGGAAGAAGCCATGCCGGACTCTCTCATGCCTCCCCCGCCCGCTGCAAGAAGCAAATGACGGCCGGGAAGGCTGACGGAAGGAACGAGGCATCCCCGTTATTGACGGGAAAAGGCGCAGCATGCCCCACGGAGTCATGACGGACGGCATCCATGCCGCCGCAGCCGCTCCGTAAGAAGCTCCTCTCCCCCCGGCCCTGCCCGGCAAGCCACGAACGGCGGCGGTTCCGTCCGCACGGAGCCATTCTTATGATTGCCCTGACGAATCTTTTTATTCATGATGCCCATGAACCTTCCATGACCGCCGCGTCCGACATCCTCAGGAAACCAGCCTGCATCTCCCGTCAGGAAGCCCCCTCCCTTATGGAAGGGGCCGGAACCTGCCGGACGGAAGACGGCGATCAAAACACCTCCGCGAGCCGTCCGGAAAGCCATGAAACTACGGGGAAAAACCCGGCGACTGGGAAAAAGAAAAGAGGCAGACTCCGCCTGTACCGGAAAGAAGCGCCTGCGGAGAAACGGAAAGCGCTCCGACCGTGGAGCGGGCGCGTCATCCTGCTCAACGGAGCCTCCAGCGCGGGAAAAAGCACGTTGGTCCGGAACTTGCGGCTTCTGCTGAAAGAGGAAGTCATGATTTTCTCCATGGACAATTATCTGGCCATGAGCCGGGGAAAGCATGAAACCGCCCTGGATGCCGTCAGGGAATCCGGCCTGCCCTTCATTGAATCTTTCCACGCCGCCATTGCAGAGGCGGCCCGGAAAGGCGCCCTGGTCATCGTGGACCACGTCATCGGCGAATCCCCCCGCTGGATTCAGGACCTCCTGAACCGCCTGGACGGCATCCCCCGCATCCTGGTCAAGGTGGAATGCCGTCAGGATGTTCTGCTGGAGCGCGAGCGGCGCCGCACTGACCGGACCCCAGCCCCGGCTCATGCCCAGCGCCAGCACGCGGGCATCCACCGTCATTTCCCGCATGATTTCTCCATAGACACTTCCGAAGACGCTCCCCGAAAATGCGCCATGCGGCTCATCAGCCTCCTGCCGGGAGAATTCCTGCCCTGATGCCGCGGGAACAGGCGGCAGTCTCCCATTTGGGAAAACGGGCTGTTCCCGCAAACATGCCGGAAAGACATGAATAGGACTTTACAGAACCGCCTTCGTTACGGTAGCCTGTGCCCGCGCTTGTTGCATGGAGAGATGGCAGAGCGGTTTAATGCAGCGGTCTTGAAAACCGCCGTGGGGCAACCCACCGTGGGTTCGAATCCCACTCTCTCCGCCAAAAGTTTCTGTAAGAAAACCTACGTAAACCTTGATAACGTAGGGAATTATGAATAGGGTTCGCGTAGGTTTTCTTACGCGAACCTTATTACAAAACCATTACAGAAGATATTACAGGTATGAGCAAACCTTTTTACAAGGGGCGTCTGTCCATCAACAAGGAAAAATCCTCGCCCTGCTGGATAGCCCCCCCTCTTTAATTTGGTTGGCATCGCTCTCTTTCAATTTGCCCACGTCAAATTATTCATGTAATACTCTGCATTACGTAGAAGATATACTAATTCATTCCAGAGATTTTCATTATTCATCTCATACTAAGATATTTATATCATAATATCTTCATTTTCAGAAATTTTTTTTAATTCAGGATAGTAGCCAGCAAAGTTGCGGGATATATAGCCATTGATCCTGTCGTCTTCCATCAGACGTCTCAAAAAACCTATAACCGTAACCAGATCAAATATCTGCGCATGGTATTTTTCCAATGATTCCTTCGCACGCACCTCTAAGGAATCACTAGCGGCCTCCAATGTCCGTATTTCTGAAAAGTCCATCCTAACCTTTCCTGTCTTTCTTTGGCCTTCATGAAAATCACATGGAAGGGACGCCGATACAAGTGAAGAAACAAAAGTAAAACTATAATTGTTGCTCGATTTCATCATCTGCGCAATTTGTATTTGCCTGGCATTTCTTACTCTTTTCAACTCTCTTAAGGATTTTGAAGTCACATTAGCCGTTTTCAAAATTTCCACTACCTTTCCATCCAGGCCTTCCGTCACATTCATATCGGAAAGGATTTGCTTTTCACTAATTCCCAAAGCGGAAGCTATTCGCTTTACGGAAACACGGTTCTTGACGGCTTTGGCAATCATGGCCGCTTTTTGAAACGTACTCAAATTATTTATTTGAGCATCAAACGTATACCTTTCATTATCGTTTGCAATAATGCAATACACATATTTCTGCTTAAGTTCCCTGAGAGCATAAAACCGTACATGTCCATCCAATATTTTATATTTTCCATTATTGGGAGAGATACATACAACCAAGGGCTGAATGATTCCCACTTCCCTTATGGATGAAAGTATTGAATTATAAGAGATCAATTTTTTATAATTTTTCCTATTCGCCGTCTCTTCAAGATCAGAAATTCTTATTTTGACAGAATTCAAATCAAATGCAGGTTTTAATATCTTCATGATCGTGTTGTTGAAGTTGAGATGGAATATCCTGGATTCCCCGGCATTCCAGCAATGCCATAAATCCTTCATCAGAAAACATTTTTTCAAAGGCATCCTTTAAAAAGGATAACATAACGTCACATTTTTGCATTTTACGAATTGCATCTTTATGGTGCTTTGCCCTCTTCTTCAACTCTGCAACGAGGAGGCTTCCATCAATAGTTTTCCCATCCGTCTTCTTACGAAGAATTAAGAGCTTCTGGATGGATTTCAAATCACTGGCCTTAATGGAGCCGTTATCATAGGCATCATTAATTTCTTTCTGGATTTCCTGGTCATCGGAACATGACACTATTTTCAACGCTGTGGTCAAAGGGATCTTTTCCATAACCACGGCATTAACAATTTCCGGCCTCCCCTTTCTGATCAATTTATTAATATTGCTTATGTAAAATTCCGTTTTTCCCACCATTCTGGCTATTTCCCTCCCGCTATACCCTTCTTTTGACAATCTCTTTATTTCCTTAATCAGGGCAATTTTATTAGCCTGTCTCCTGGCTATATTTTCAACCAGTCCCATCAGCAAGACGTCCTCCCTAGAAGCTGCGGAAATAACTCTTGCCGGGATTTCTTCAGCTCCGGCGCTCCTGAAGGCATTCAGCCTGCCTTCCCCGCAAACAAGATCATATTCCATGTCATCTTCCGCGGATTTTCTCATGATCACGACTATAGGAGTCTTGAGTCCCAAAGTTTCGATGCTTTCTTTTATTTCTTCATATTTCTTTTTCTCGCGTCTTCGGGAATTAATCACCCGAATTTTCCCAACTTTTATCAACCTTATATTACACTCTTCACAGTTCATTTTATTAAAGTACTGATATGGGTTCTAGAGAATATTTGATAAAACCAGTCCATGTTATCATGCCGGAACGCCTCCATGAAAAAACTGTTTTCTTCATTAATTTTTGAGTCTATCGACTCACGGTCAAAGCGTGAAATCAAATAATAGTCCTTGACGGTTTTATTGTCGGCATTCATTCTCGCAATAATGAAAAAATCGACATCGTCCAGACGTTCCAATCGTATAAGCCATCTGCTCCGCCCCGACTCCATCCTTCTGCATCTTGATACATTCAACATAATTTTTATCTCCCGATTAATCCATCTAGTTCCATCATCCACTATATTTTTCTCCACAAAAGCTCCATATTTTTCAAATCCGGTTTCCATTTTTTCCAATATGCCGGCATGCAGATTCCTCAGATATTTATTGATTTGGATATAGGAATAATCTTTTTGGGGCGAATAACCGATTAATTCATAAGCCCGCAATAACCCTCCAAACCGATGCGAATAAACAGCGCTCGAAGGCATCCATTCCTCCTCATCAATCAAAATACCGCTTACCTTTCCTCTGCATGAAAGGAGTTTTTTCAACTTGTCCAGTAACTCCTCATTTGAATATTTCCTCGTTCTTTCATTGATGATATTTTGCACAATCCTGAACGAGGAAGCATCAATAATTGCCGGAAACACATTTTCTGCACGCACCCATTGTTCCCTATCTGTTTTCACGACTCTACGTTTTTCAAAAGAGCGCAAATTACTTAATCTGCCAGATGTTTTGTTAAAAACATTATTTCCTATATATTTCTCATTCGTCAAAATCTGCAAGACGGATGCAGCACACCATTCCCTCCCAAGATCTGTTTTTATTCCTTTCCGATTCAGCAGTCCTGCAATTTCTTTTTCGCTCTTGCCTTTTTTGATGAATGAATCATAAATCCAACGTACGATCTTTACTTCCTCTTCCGGACCAAGAACCTGCACCACGCGATCCGTTTGAATGGCTTTATACTGGCCTTTCTCCAAAATGCCCAGGTGTTCTCCTTGAGCATTCACTCGCATTCTTCTCAAACCATATCCTATGGTTCCCCCCTGACGGAACCCCATTCGGGCCAGATTACATTGCCCCCGAAATACTTTTTCAGAAAGATTTCGGGAATATGACCCCGCTTCCATTCTTTTTCCCATTTTGAACCAGGAGGATATGGCCGTTCCATCATTGATAAAATCCTCGGCGCAATAATGTACATATATTCCTGCCCGATTAAATTCATACTCATGAAAAGCTGCTTCATCAGCGTTTTGAAACCTTCCGAATCGGCTCACATCATAAATCAAGAGGTGTTTAAAATCCGCCTTACCACTTCTAACAAGTTCAAGCAGGCTGACCATAGCAGCCCGGCCCTTCAGCTGAACTCCGCTCTTCCCTTCATCCTTAAATATTTCTGTAATTTTCAGATGATTCTTCTCAGCATATTCTTCAATAGCCTCCATCTGATTTTTAATAGAATAGTCCTGTTGATCCGTTGACATACGCACATAAGCAACGGCTCTCTCCCTGTTGGTTTCGTGCTCCATAAGTCTTGGATGGCTACAGTACAGCAAATAGATATTTAATCAACTCATTGTCATATATTTATAAACAAAACACATTTATGGAACGATCAATATTTTTCTAGGGCCGATGAAATAGCATTTAGAAGATATAAAATCTCGTTATCCTCCATGGATGAAATCATTCATTACGATTTATGACCAAGGCATGAAAATGATCCGCTTCGACCATATTTTCATTCTGGAATCATCTAAAGAGTATGTTAATATAGTTTGCTTTTATTTAAATCGGAAGCATCTGTTTTCCCAACTGAAAACCATAAAATCCTATCAATCCCTGCTTCCTGAAAATTTTATCAGAATAAGCAGATTTCAAATTATCAATATTAACAAAATCGAACTTATTGAAAACAACAGAATTTTTTTTGAAAACGGAGTGGAGACGGAAATAAAAGGAAGAAGCGGGTTGAGATATGTTTATCAACACCTATCAGAGGGAACACAAAAAATTAAGATAGGATAGAACCAGCAAAGTCAAAACACCTCTGATCTCGTTTTTGCTTTATTTTTAATTTATTTACACTATTTAAAAACAATTACCCCGTTTCGTCAATTGACGAAACGGGGTAATTAGGAAATTCTTTTTCAGCAATTTATTCCAATATCCGACCCCAGCTCCCGGCGGATGTATTCCGCCGTGGGAGAGTCTTTTTTGGCTATCTGTTCCGGCGTGCCTTCCGCCACGATGGTTCCTCCGGCATCGCCGGGGCCGGGGCCCATGTCGATGACGTAGTCCGCCTCCGCCATGATTTCCGTGTTATGTTCAATGACGATGACGGTGTTTCCCTGGTCCGCCAAACGGTGCAGCACGTCAATGAGCAGCCGTACGTCCCGCGGATGCAGGCCGATGGAGGGTTCTTCAATCAGGTACAGGTCTCCGGGCAGTTCCCTGCCTTTCATCAGGGCGTTCCGGCTGACGCGCCGGCCCTTGATGAGTTCCGTCACCAGCTTGAGCCGCTGGGCCTCCCCGCCGGAAAGCGTGTTGGAGGCCTGCCCCAGCGTCAGATAGCCCAGGCCGGTTTCCGACAGCAGTTTGAGGGGATCCGAGATGCGGGGCTGGCTTTCAAAAAATTCCGCCGCTTCCGCAAAGTCCATCTGAAGCACGTCCGCAATGGTCTTCCCCTTGTACCTTACGGTCAGGGTTGCGGCGTTGTAGCGTTTACCCCGGCAGGTCTCGCACGGCACATAGCAGGGGGGCAGGAAGTCCATTTCCAGCTTTTGCATGCCCGTGCCCTTGCAGGATTCACAGTTGCCCTGCCCCGTATTGAAGGAGAAGCGGCCGCGGTCAAAGCCCAGTCTGCGGGCGTCTGCCGTCTGCGCGAACAGGGTCCGGATGTCGTCCAGGAAACCCACATAGGTGGCCGGGGTGGAACGGGGCGTTTTGCCGATGGGGCTCTGGTCCACGCCGTACACCATGCGGATGGAGTCAAAGCCGGAAGAGGTTTTCCATAATTTTCTCTGGTCCCTCGTGAGCTTGTCGCCGATGGCCTGGCGCGCAGCCAGACGGATGGTTCCCGTCATCAGGGAGGTTTTCCCCGCACCGGATACGCCGGTAAGCACCGTCAGCCGTCCCTTGGGAATGGCCGCGTTCACGTCCTTCAGGTTGTGCAGGCGGCAGCCCTCCACGCGCAGCCACGCGGATTCATCCTTTTTGGAAGGAATCCTGCGCCTTTTCCCGCGGTAGGGGTGCCTGGGCTTATGGTGCAGGGCCGCGCCCGTGACGGAGTCCGGCATGGCGGCCAGTTCCTCAAAGGTGCCCTGGGCCATGATTCTGCCGCCGTGGATGCCGGCTCCCGGCCCCATGTCCACAATATGGTCCGCGCGCCTCATGGTATCTTCATCATGTTCCACCACCAGCAGGGTGTTGCCCCGGCGTTTGAGTTCATCCAGCGTGCCCAGCAGCAATTCGTTGTCCCGAGGATGCAGGCCGATGGTCGGTTCATCCAGCACGTACAGCACGCCGCGGAGGTGGGAGCCCAGCTGGGAAGCCAGGCGGATGCGCTGGGTTTCCCCGCCGGAGAGCGTCGTGGCGCTCCGGTCCAAGGAAAGGTAGCCCAGCCCCACCCGCTGGAGAAAGTCGAGGCGCTGCGTGATTTCCGCCACGACGTCACGGGCAATGAGCGCTTCCTCCCGTTCAAATCGCCACCCTTTGACCAGTTCCGCGGCGGCCACGGCAGGCAGGGAGGCAATGTCACCGGGAGTCACGCCCTGAAGCCGCACGGAGCGGGCAAATTCATTCAACCGCACGCCCCGGCAGGCAGGGCAGGTTGTTATTCCCTTGTCATCGTCCGCCTGCCGCGCCAGTTCCCTGTCATATTTCAATTCGGCTTCCAGCAGGGATTGCGCATGGTCTTCCTTTACTTTCCCCTTGCCGACGATTCCATGCCCGCGGCATACGGGGCACCACCCGCGCGGAGAGTTGAAAGAGAACGTGTACGGTTCCAGTTCCGGGAAGGATTGCCCGCAGGAGGCGCATGCCAGCCTGGTGCCCATCAGTTCCGGACGGCCGGAACCGGGCGGGAGCACTTGCAGGAACCCTTCCCCCATCTCCAGCGCGGCATGAACCGCCCCGGCAAGCTTTTCCAGCGGCCAGGGGGCCTCCGGACGTGCAACGACCAAGTCCAGGTCATGGCTGGAATAGCGGTCCAGCGGCTGGAATCCGCTCAGGGGAACCAGTTTGCCGTCCACCCACATTTCCTCATATCCCTTTCCTTCCGCCCAGCGGGCCAGGTCGGCGTAATGCCCCTTGCGCCCCCTGACGAGGGGGGCCAGCAACGCTAGCCCGCCATGTTTTTTCAGCTCCCTCGCCACCAGCTCCACCACTTCCGATTCCGACCTTTTGCCCACCGGAACGCCGCACTGCGGGCAATAGGCCTGCCCCAGTTTGGCATACAGCAGACGCATGAATTGCCAGATTTCCGTAACGGTTCCCACGGTGGATTTGGTGCCTCCGCGGGACATGTTCTGTTCAATAGCCACCGTGGGTGGCAATCCGGTCAGGCGGTCAATGTCCGGACTTTCCAGTTGTTCCGTGAATTGCCGGGCGTACGGGGACATGACGTCCATGAAACGCCGCTGCCCTTCCGCGAAAAAGATATCAAAGGCCAGGGAGCTCTTCCCGGAGCCGGAAAGCCCGGTCAGCACGGTCATTTCTCCCCGCGGCACGTCCAGATCCACGTTTTTCAGGTTGTGGTGGCGCGCTCCCCGCAGGGCCATGACGCCTTCCGGTATATCCATGTCCGCGGATTCCGGGACGGCGGCGTCCGCAGGGTCGTAAACGGAAGGGTTGCCTTCCAGCACATCCCTGAGGTATTTGCCCGTATATCCCTTTCCGGCGGCTACAATTTCCTCCGGCGTGCCCGTGGCCACCACATGGCCGCCTCCGGCGCCGCCCTCCGGCCCCAGGTCAATCACGTAGTCCGCGGATTTGATGAACTCCGGGTTGTGTTCGATGACCAGCAGGGTATGCCCCTGCTCCACCAGTTCCCGGAACACGGCCAGCAAAACTTCAATGTCCGCAAAGTGAAGCCCCGTTCCCGGTTCGTCCAGAATCAGCATCTTGGGGCTGTTCGCGCCGGAACCGATCTGGTCCAGCAGGATTTTAGCCAGCTTCAGGCGCTGGTTTTCACCGCCGGAAAGGGTATTCAGAGGCTGCCCCAGGGTCAGGTGCCCCAGCCCTACGCGCTGAAGCACGCCCAGCTTGGAAGCGATGCGGGAGGCTTTGGCCCCTTTTTCCGCGCTGAAGCATTCCAGCGCAGCCGCTACCGTCATGCCGAGCACGTCCGCAATATTCCTGCCGTCACGGTACACGCTCAGCACTTCACTCCCGTACCGGGAGCCGCGGCACAGCGGACACTGCACGAAAATGTCGGAAAGAAACTGCATTTCCACCTTCTCACTCCCCATGCCCATGCAGCGCGGACACCGGCCGTCCCCGCTGTTGAAGGAGAAGAAACCGGGCTTCATGCCGCGCGCGCGGGCCGTCTCCGTTTCCGCGAAGAGGGAGCGTATTTCTTCAAAAACTCCGGCATAAACGGCAGGGGTGGAGCGCGGGGTGCGGACAATGGGGCTCTGATCCACCATCACCACCTCATCCAGATGTTCCCAGCCTTTGATGGACTTGACGCGGGCAGGTTCTTCCTCACATACGGCTCCTTTCTCCACCAGCGCGTTCAGGTAAAGAACATCGTGGGCCAGGGTACTTTTCCCGGACCCGCTGACGCCTGTCAGGCAAGTGAAGACGCCCAAGGGCACTTTCACGTCCAGTTTGCGCAGGTTATGGCGCGTGGCGCCGGATACGGTCAGAAACCGGCGCGGCTTACGCCTCTTTTTGGGCACCGCGATGCGTCGCCTGCCGGAAAGAAAAGCCCCCGTCAGGGATTCCGCAATTTCTCCAATCCGGGCAGGCTCCCCGGAATAAACCAGCCTTCCCCCTTCCCGTCCGGAACCGGGGCCCATGTCCACCAGGCAGTCCGCGGCGCGCATGACCGCTTCCTCATGCTCCACCACCACCAGGGTGTTCCCGCGCTTTTTGAGCCGGTTCATGGCGGAAATCAAACGGGACGTATCGCGGGGATGAAGTCCAACGGTAGGTTCATCCAGCACAAACAGCGTATCCGTCAGGGATGCGCCCAGGCAGGTTGTCAGGCTCACGCGTTCAATTTCCCCTCCGGACAGGGACCGCGTGGAGCGGTCGGACGTCAGGTAGCCCAATCCCACTTCATTCAGATATTCCAGGCGGCTCCTGAGTTCCGCCACGGCATGTTTCAAGCCGGGGTCTTCATCCGCCCGCGGCGTCACGTACCTATCCACCCAGGTCAGCAGCTCATCCATGGGCATGCCGGAAAGTTCCGGCATGCTTTTGCCGCCCACCTTGAATTGAAGTGCTTCCGGCCTCAGGCGCAGACCATGGCAGGAGGGGCATTCCTGATACGTGCGGAAACGGCTCAGGTACACCCGCACGTGCATCTTATGCGTGCGGCTTTCCAGATATTTGAAAAAGCCCGCAATGCCGTACCACAGCCCCTGTTCATACATTTCATCCGGGTCATCGCCGTCGCCGTACAGCAGCCAGTCCCGCTCCCATTGCTTCAAATCCTTCCACGGCACATCCAGACGGACTTTGCGGGCGTTTTTGCGCCAGCCGCGCATCAGGTCCCGCTTGCATTCGGAAAAGACTTTCCCGTCCCCCTCAAAAATATGGATGGCCCCGTCATGAACGCTGAGTTCCGGCTTGATGCACCGGTTGTAGTCAATCGTGATGACGCGCCCGTAGCCGCGGCATTCCGGGCACGCCCCCAGGGGGGAATTGAAAGAAAACAGGCCCGGCCGCGGCTCCATCAGCGGATGCCAGTCCCCGCGGAATTTCAAAGCGGGCAGCCAGACGCCGTCCACACGGGGAATCACATGGGCCACGCCGCCGCCCAGGCGCATGGCCGTTTCCAGCGCTTCCAGCCTGCGTTCCCTCTGGTCTTCCGTCAGCCTCACGCGGTCCTGAACCACCAGCAGCGGTTCTCCTTCCTCCAGCGTCCAATCCTCATCCTCCAGCCGGAGGGTCTCTCCATGCGCAAAAGCGCGCAAATACCCCTGTGCCACCAGATTCCTTTTCAACGCGGGAAGATCCACGGATTCGGGCCGCGCCACCTCCAGGCAAACCATCACTTCCGTTCCGGCGGGGAAGTCCGCATGCAGTTTTTCATCAATGGTGCCCGGCGTTTCCGGCTTGATTTCCCGCCCTGTTTCCGGGTCAATGCCCACGGCCAGACGGGCGAAAACAAACTTCCAGTAATCATTCAGCCCCGTCATGGTCCCTACCGTGGAGCGGGATGTCCTGACGGAGTTGCGCTGATGCAGGGCGATGGCCGGAAGAATATTCTCTACGGCGTCCACATCCGGCTTGTCCATGCGGTCCATGAACTGGCGCACGTACGGGGAAAAAGTTTCCATATAACGCCGCTGGCCTTCCGCGTACAGCGTGTGCATGGCCAGACTTGTTTTCCCCGAGCCGGAAGGTCCCGTCACCACCGTCAGCCGCCCCAGGGGAATATCCACATCCACATTCTGCAAATTATGCTCACGGGCGCCGCGGATGCGGATGCGCCCATCCTCGCAATGACTCATGGAGAAAGAATATTATTAATTTGGAATCATTCCAAGAGAAGCGCCTGTCATGAATCCGGGTTTCCGGCGGCGTCCAGCCAGGTCCAGCCTATTACGTCATCATCGGCACAAATGGAGGGCCGTGCTTGCATTTCTTCCGGCAGCCGCTAGTATTTTTCGATTCTTAGACCGCTGAAAGCGACTCTACCTCGTCAATTTTCAACAAGACAAAGATGATTAAGTGGATTCTAACCAAGATTGTCGGTACCAAAAACCAGCGTGAAGTGCGCCGTCTGCGCCCCATTGTGGAACAAATCGTTTCCATTGAAGAATCATGGAACGGCAAGGGACAGGAATTCCTGCTTGAGAAAACGAGGGAATGGCAGGGGTACCTCCATCGCTTCCTCCCCATGGATCTGCCCCCCGTGCGCATTGTGGAAGCCGCGCCCAGGGAAGAGCTGGAGAAAATAGCCGCCAAACTGAACGCCCGTTTTGAATCCCTGAAAGAAGAATTCGCTTCCCTCCCCACGGTGGAAGCCACCCCCGCCTCCATTGAAGAAGGGAAAGCCGCCTGGAACAACATCACGCCCCAGTTTGACAAGCTGCGCGAACGTTATCTGAACCAGATACTGCCGGAGGCCTTTGCCGCCGTCAAACACGGCGCCCGCCTGCTCTGCGGGGAAGAACGCGATATCTGCGGACAAAAACAGGTTTGGGACATGGTCCACTTTGACGTGCAGCTGCTGGGCGGCATTGCCCTGCACCGCGGCTACATTGCGGAAATGGCCACGGGGGAAGGGAAAACGCTTGTCGCCACCCTCCCCGTTTACCTGAATGCCCTGACCGGCATGGGCGTGCATGTGGTGACCGTGAACGATTACCTGGCGCGCCGCGACTCCGAATGGATGGGCATGCTCTTCCAGTTCCTGGGGCTGACTGTCGGCTGCATCCAGAGCATGATGCCTTCCCAGCTCCGCCGGGAACAATACGCCTGCGACATCACTTACGGCACCAACGCCGAATTCGGCTTCGACTACCTGCGCGACAACGGCATGGCAACCTCCAAGTCCGAACAGGTGCAGCGCGGGCACTACTTCTCCATTGTGGACGAAGTGGACTCCATCCTTATTGACGAGGCCCGCACCCCCCTCATCATTTCCGGCCCCGCGGTCGTCACCCGGGAACAGCAATACGATACCCTGCGCCCCGCCATTGAGCGCGTGGTGAAGGCCCAGACGGACCTTTGCAACGAACTGATGGCCCAGGCCCTGAAAGCCCAGGAGGAAGGCCGCACGGAAGAAGTGGGCCGCTGCCTGTTCAAGGTAAAAATGGGCCAGCCCCGCCACCGCGCCTTCCTGCGCGCCATGCAGGATCCCGAACTGCGCCGCATCGTGGAAAAATATGAACTGACTCTTTACCAGGATACCCGCAAGAAGGAACTCTACAAGCTGAAGGAGGAAATGTTCTTCACTGTGGATGAAAAAACCCACGACGCCGACCTGATGGAAAAAGGCAGGGAGGTCATCTCCCCCGGCCATCCGGAAGATTTCGTGTTGCCGGATCTGGGAACCGCCTTCGCGGAAATGGACGAAGACCCGCGCCTGACGGAAAAAGACAAACTGCGCCGCAAAAATGAACTGACCAAACAGCTTGACGAAACGGGAGCGCGCCTGCACACCACCTCCCAGCTGCTGAAGGCCTACTGCATTTACGAAAAAGACGTGGAATACGTCGTCAAAGAAGGCAAGGTCATCATCATCGACCAGAATACGGGCCGCGAAATGCCGGGACGCCGCTGGAGCGACGGTCTGCACCAGGCGGTGGAAGCCAAGGAAGGCGTGGAAGTGGAGCGTGAAAACCAGACGTACGCGACCATCACCATCCAGAACTACTTCCGCCTGTACAAAAAACTGGCGGGCATGACCGGCACGGCGGAAACGGAAGCCGCGGAATTCCATGATATTTACAAGCTGGACGTTCTTCCCATCCCGACCAACCGCCCCTGCATCCGCAAGGACCAGAATGACCTCATCTTCAAATCCCGCCGTGAAAAATTCAATGCGGTGGTCAACAAAATCCAGGAACTTCACGACAAAGGCCAGCCCATCCTGATAGGCACGGCCAGCGTGGACGCCTCCGAAACGCTCTCCCGCATGCTCAAGAGGGCCAAAATCCCCCATGAAGTGCTGAACGCCAAAAACCACCAGCGCGAAGCGGAAATCGTAGCGCAGGCCGGCAAGCGCGGAGCCGTCACCGTCTCCACCAACATGGCGGGCCGCGGCACGGACATCAAGCTGGGCGAAGGCGTCGCCGATCTCGGCGGCCTCTTCGTCCTGGGTACGGAACGCCATGAATCCCGCCGCATTGACCGCCAGCTGCGCGGCCGCTGCTCCCGCCAGGGGGACCCCGGCGCCTCGCAGTTCTTCATCTCCTTTGAAGACGACCTGATGCGCAACTTCGGCGCGGCAGAACGCATGACCAAGATGATGGAACGCCTGGGCGTGGCCGACGGCGAAGCCCTGGAACACAGTTTCCTGAACAAATCCGTGGAATCCGCCCAGAAACGGGTGGAACAGCGCAACTACATGTGGCGCAAGCACGTGCTGGACTATGACGACGTGATGAACAAGCAGCGCGAAATCGTTTACGGATACCGGAATGAAGTGCTCTCCACGGAAAACCCGCGTGAAATGATTTACGATATTCTGGAAGAAGTAATCGCTACGCGCGCCCATGAATTCCTGGACCCGGATGCGGAAGGCGTCACCCACCCGGACGAATTGCTCGCCTGGATGAACGCATCCTTCCCGCTGGGACTCACGGCGGAAGCCGCCAAACTGGAAGAACGGCCCATAGACGACACCATCGCCTTCCTCACTGACAAAGTCAAGGCCACTTACGAAGACAAAGCTTCCCGCGAACGCCCGGAATACCTGGACCACATGGAACGCCAGATCATCCTGGGAGCCATTGACAAAATGTGGCAGGAACACCTGTACAACATGGACTCCCTGCGGGAAGGCGTGCGCCTCCGCGCCCAGGGGCAGAAAGACCCCCTGGTGGAATACAAATCGGAAGCCTACGATCTCTTCATCACCCTGATGGAAAGCATCAAGGGAGAAGCCATCAGCAACCTCTTCAAGAGCACCACCAACCTGGACGCCTTTGAGGACTTCCTGGCCAGCCTACCCCAGTTCGAATCTTCCGACGAAAACCAGGAAGGCGGAACCAGCCTGCCGGAAATCGGTTTTGACGGCATGCCTTCGGATCTGCTCTCCGCCCTGAGGGAACAAGTCTCCCGGGCACGTGAACAACAAGCCGCCCAGCAGACGGAACCGGAACAGGCCCCGGCCGTCATTTCCGACGCCACTACTATTGGGGAAGGTTACAAACCCGCCGTGGCGGAACCCAAACTGGTCATGCCCAAGCGCAAGGTCAGCGTCGTCCTCCGCAGGGAGGAAGCCCCCCAGGCGCCGGCGGAAACGCCCTCCTCCGGAGACGGGGAAGAAACTGCCGTTACTCTGGACTCCCAGGACTTCGCGGAAACCATGGACAACCGGGATTCCGCGGATACCCGCACATTCTAAAAACGCCACGCATCATTTACAGGCCGGGGGAAGCGGATATTCCCGTTCCCCCCGGCCCCAAGCTTCCGGTCCGCCTTGGCTACGCTCCCGCTCAACAAATCCGCCAATGTCCGTTCCGTGCTGGAGTATGTTCCGTACTTCAGAGATAAAATCTTTGCCGTGCATGTGGAACGCCCCCTGGTGGATTCCAGGGAATTGGTGGACGCTTTGCTGGATCTGGACGTACTGCAGGAAATAGGCGTCAGGCCCGTTCTGATTGTGGAAGGGGCGGACGCCTCCGCGCTGTACGAACACACGCGCGTCTGTGAAATGCGCTCCGCCCTGGTGGAAGCGCCGTTGAAAGGCGGCCAGCTTGTCCGGGAAAGAGTCCGGGAAATCCTGGGGCGCCACCAGATTCCCGTGGTGGCTTCCGGCCGTTCCGGCTCTTTTGACCCGGAATCCGTCCATATGGCTTTCAGCCTGGGGGCCTCCAAATACATCGCCCTGCTCAATGACCACAAGGTTCCGTCCCTGGACGGACGCCCCATTGCCGCCATTCTGGAATCGGAAGTAGCGGAGCTGGCAGGAAACGTAACCCACCGCGAACTGCTTGACCAGGCGGCGGAAGCCTGCCGGGCGGGAATCCCCCGCGTACACCTGCTGGATGGGAAAATGCGCGGCGTGCTGGTGGAGGAACTCTTCTCTGAAGAAGGCGTAGGAACCATGGTTCACACGGACTCCTACCGGGAAATACGCCCGCTGAAAGAAGAAGATATTCCGGAGCTTCTCTCCATGATCGCCCGTTCCGTAGTGGACTCCAAACTGGTCAACCGGAACTATGAAGACATTGCCGCCAGAATGGACAGTTACTACGTGCTGACCCTGGACGACAGCATCGTGGGCTGCGTTGCCGTTTATCCCTACCCGGAGCACCATAGCGCGGAACTGGGCTGCCTGTACATCAAGCACCGCCATGAAGGCCGCGGCTATGGCCGCGCACTATGTGAATTTGCCAAAAGAAAAGCGGAGGAAATGGGAATGGAATTCATCTTCGCCCTCTCCCAAAGCGCCGTCCATTACTTCCGGGACCGCATGCATTACGCGGAATTTTCCCGCGACAGCCTGCCTCCGGAACGTCTGCGCACCCTGGAACTCAGCGGCCGCAAATCCGGGGTTTTCGGGTTAAGGCTGAAATAGTTTTCTATTGACCAATCTTGCCCCGTTCCTGCTTATGGGCGGAATTCCCTGCACCAAATGGACGGGTAGCTATTCCCGTCTCTCGTTAAAGGGTATATAGTAAATTCGGGAAAGGTCTTCCATTTTTCTTTTCCTCCTGAAATTTTCTGCCCGCCGAAAAAAATATCATCAACAATAATTTGATAATAAAAATCTTATAAAATAACCACATAACTTAAAAAGAATTATGCGGATTTTTAATCCGTCCCCGGCTACGGCTTCTCCGAGCCTTTCGGGTTTAGCTGCTCTGATGATGCGCCGCAGCATCTAAAACCCATTTCCCCCCCTCCGCCGGATTTTCAAAAACAATGCGGTTTTTTATTTTCCAGTACCTGTCCGGTATCGGATCCTTCACTTCATGCGGCATCCTGAACGGCAAAATCCTGAGAAAAGAAAACGCAGCTTCTCACAAGCGGGATTCCAATCCAACATTCATATCCCCATGTGGATATGTGCACCGGAATAACAGTACTCCACGGTTTTCCAGGGCGGAAAGTGCCGGGGGGAGGCTTCCAATTGTCAATCAAGCTGTGCATCATTGTGCATGCTTTTTTGACCATATGATACCCTTTTTCACTGTTTTCCAGCATGATGTGCAATATATGCACTAAAAGTAACAAGCCCCTTAAACCGTTGGATTTAAGAGGCTTTGAAGATGGTAGCAGGGAGGTGATTTGAACACCCGACCAAAGGCTTATGAGTCCTCTGCTCTACCACTGAGCTACCCTGCCGTTAAGTGGTTGATGCCGTAAGGCGGGGAGATATTTAGCCCGGATTGGAAAGAATGTCCAGATTTTTTTATGGTTCAGGAGCATTTTATCATGACAATCCGCCTTTCCCTCCGGGGAAATCATTACTGATGAATCATTTTTCCACTCAACCGTCTCATATGGCCCGCGTCCCGGACCATTTCCTGCATACCGACATTTACAACGCAGGGTATGATTATTCCTCCAGCCCCATGCCATTGACAGAGCGGGACAGGAAATAGAGACCCATAAAGATTTTCGGATCCACCACTTTTCCCTGCTCCATCTGCTCCATCAGCCAGTCATGCACCAGAGTAAGAGGAATGCGGTGCACAATAATATTTTCGTGGGCCACACCGCCTCCTTCCGATATTCGATGCAGGCCTTCCGCCATATAGAAAGATACCATTTCCGTAGTCAATCCCGGAGAGGAAGGCCCCGCAAGAAGATACGTCCAGGAATCCGCCCGGTACCCGGTTTCCTCTTCCAGTTCACGCCGGGCGGACTGCAGCGAGCTTTCCTCCCCTTCATCCCCGGAAATACCCGCAGGCAGCCCTACGGTCCGGGCATGCAGGGGAACACGGTATTCTTCCACCAGAAGCAGTTCTCCTTCTTCCGTCACGGCCACGATCATAACAGCTCCGCTGGCATTCACCCGGCGCACGTATTCCCACCTTCCCTCTTTCAGGAGTTCCAGAAATTTCCCCCGGCAGAGAGACAGGCATGCTTCCTCTGGCTGTTCCATTTGTTCCATGATGCAGCCCACGTTAGGTTTCCGTCCGTCTGTTGTCAACCATGCGGAACGCCTCCCTTCTGCATCTTCCCGTGCAGTTCCAATCCGGTTCCTGTAAGTGGTTGATTTCCGGCGGCGTAATCATGTCCTTTTCGTCACCCAAGCCTGTAACAAAACCATAATATATTGACAATAAATAATTTATAAAATTACACAGAAAATATACTCAGGAGGACTAAATTATCGGAGGAAGCAAGAACAAAATATTTTTTCATGTGGAACCCCCGTGGAACGTAGGGCCGAGGAACGATGACTCGCGCTGTTTCAAAAAGATATTTTTTTCTCAGTCGCAAATCAGTAATTTGGCGCTCCCGTCAACCGGGGTGTTGAGCTGAAAGCGGATGAGTTCGCCTTCTCCACCCCGATGGACGCCACGAGCTGTCACGGCTGCGGATGAACCTGATCCGGTTCCATCCGCGGGCGGCCTCGTAGCGGGACGGAACGCCTTACGGCTATTTCTAACCAGCAACATCTTTTATTTCCAATAACAATGACGCCGCCATCAGAACTGTCAGCCACCTGGTCCAGAATCACGGGAGCCTTGCAAACAATCATGTCCCCGGAGGTTTATGGATTGTGGTTTCCCAAGTTTTCCCTGCTGGAGGATTCAGGGAAGGCGCTGACGCTGGTGTGCGACGATCCTATGGCCGCCCTCTGGGTGGAAAACAGCTATACGCCGGAGCTGAAGCAGGCCGCCATGCTGGCTCTGGGCACGGAACGCCAGATAAAGTTCATCTGCACGGATGAAGTGGCTTCCATGCCCGCTGCAGAAGGTCAGCCGCAAAAGGCTTCCTCCCGGGCCAAAACGCCGCAGACGGCGGATTCCCCGGCCGCACCGGCAAAAAAACAGCGCACACCGGCCGCCAGGGCATGCCTGAATGACTTATATACGTTCGATTCGTTTGTGGTTTATGAAGACAGCCGCTTTGCTTATCAGGCAGGGCTGTCCGCCGCACAGTCGGAACGGGCCCTGTTCAATCCGCTTTTCCTGTACGGAAAATCCGGCGTTGGCAAAACCCATCTGCTCCAGGCCATCGGCCATGAGGTGCTTCATCAGGATTCATCCACCAATGTGGTGTACGTCACGGGCGAACAGTTCGCCAATGAATTTATTGACGCTTCCCGGACCCAGAACGGACAAAGCTTCACCAAACTGCGCCGCAAGTACCGCAAGGCTGACGTCCTGCTGGTGGACGACGTGCAGTTTATTTCCGGCAAGGAAAAAACGGTGGAGGAATTTCTGCATACGTTTGACGAACTGTTCCATGCCCACAAAACCATCGTGATTTGCGCAGACGCCGCCGCATGCGATATTTCCAATCTGGATCCCCGGCTGGCGGCACGCCTGGAATCCGGACTTACGGTAGAATTGAACCTTCCGGACGACAACGCACGGCTGGAAATCCTGCGCAGCAAGCGCGACCGGGCTGGCATGAACGTATCCGACGAAATTCTGGAGTTTCTGGCCAGCCGCATCCAGAAGAGCGTGCGCCGTCTGGAAGGCGCACTGCTCCGTGTAGCCACCTTTACTTCCCTGTCCGGAGACATGCCTGACATCGCCAAAATTGAGCAGCTTCTACGCGACATCCTGCGGGAAGAAACAAGCCGCATCCTGACCGTGGATTCCATCCAGAAGCGCGTGGCGGATTTTTACGAACTCAAGGTCAGCGATCTGACCGGCAAGCGCCGCCCCAACAGCATCGCCTTTCCGCGCCAGATCGCCATGTACTTGAGCCGCCGCCTGACGGAACGCTCCCTGAAAGATATCGGCCAGGCATTCGGCGGCCGGGACCACGGCACCGTCATCCATGCGAATAAGCTGGTCGCCTCCCGTATGGAAGAAGATGTACGCGTGAGGGACATCGTCCAGAGGCTGGAAGAAGAGTTGAGGGATTGATTTCCTTATCTTCATTCCCTCCCGGCCAGACAGGAAAAGCATCGGTCCCGTTAGCCCCCATGGCTTTTCAGGCGGAAGAAGCGCTTCCGCGGCGCAGGGGAGAATAAGCTTGAGGCGAAAGCGGTTTGGATTAGAATCACCCTGTTCCCATTGATTCCATGATCCACGCCGACCAGCTTTCCAAAGAGTTTGGCCGCTTTCAAGCGGTAAAGAATGCCTCCTTCCAGATTGAAAAGGGGGAAATCGTAGGGTTCCTGGGGCCGAACGGCGCAGGCAAGACCACGACTTTGCGCATGCTGACCGGCTATCTGCCCCCCACTTCCGGCACAGCCACGATTGCGGGGTTTGACATTGTGAAAAATCCCCTGGAGGCTCGCAAACATCTGGGCTACCTGCCGGAACACGTGCCCCTTTACGACGACCAGCGCGTCACGGAATACCTGAAATTCCGCGCCAGGCTTAAAGGCATCTCTTCCAAGCAGATCTGGCCTGCCGTCTCCAAGGTTGTAGAACAATGCGGCCTGGATCCCGTGCGCCGCAAGATGATCCGCACCCTTTCCAAAGGCTACCGCCAGCGCGTAGGCCTGGCGGACGCCCTGCTGGGGGAACCGGACCTGCTGATCCTTGACGAACCTACCAACGGTCTCGACCCCAACCAGATACGCCAGATACGAGAGCTAATCAAAGGTCTGGCGGCCAACCACACCATTATTCTTTCCACCCACATTCTCAGTGAGGTGGAAATGATTTGCAACAAGGTCATCATCATTGACCAGGGAACTATCAAGGCGGCGGATACCCCCTCCAACCTGACGGCCAATCTCCGGGCCGCCGGCAAGATTACGCTGGAATTCCGGGGAGACCTGGCCCTGATTACGCAGAAACTGGAAAATCTGGAACATGTGAAGAAGGTCATCCATGAAGGAACGGACGCCGACGGCTGGCATACGCTGACCGTACGCGCGGAGGCCGGGACGGATACCCGTGAAAAGGCCGCGCGCCTCCTTGCGGAACAGGGATGCCCCCTGCGCCATATTTACCGCCACACCCCCACGCTGGAAGAAGTGTTCGTGGAAATGACCCGTAAAGATTAACCCCCATTTTCCATCCCCGCCCATCCACCACCTCCCATTTCCCTTTTCTCCCCATGTCTCCAGTACTTACCATTTTCAGAAAAGAACTCAGAAGCTACGTAATGACTCCGTACGGATGGGTTATCCTGGCTTTCGTCATGGCCCTTCAGAGCGTCTCCCTGTCCGGCACGCTGAAGGCTTTTCAACTGGCCCCGCAGAAGGAAGGCATCCTGTTCTTCATCCTGCATTCCCCCATGTTCTGGTTTTACTTCCTGTTCATCTTCCCACTGCTCACCATGCGCTCCCTGGCGGAGGAGGAAAAGACGGGAACGCTGGAATCCCTGCTTACCACGCCCATCAAGACATGGCAGGTGGTCCTGGGAAAATACTTCTCCGCGTACGCTTTTTACATCATCTTGTGGCTGCCCATGCTGCTATACCCCCTCCTGGCGGACTGGTCCAACCTGATTGTACAGTGGATTTACGGGTATGATGCGGGCATGGTTCTTCCCTACCGCCTTGCGGACTGGGCCGGGGCATACGCTATTCTGCTGCTGATCGGCGCCTGGTTCACGGCCATTGGCATTTTCGCCTCTTCCATGACGGGCAGCCAGATTATTTCCGGCATCATCACCATCGGCCTGCTGGTTCTGATTTTCTTCATGGGGCTGATTCCCGTGGTGTGGGGGGAATTTCCCGCAGCGGGAATTTTCCACTACATGTCCTGCTCGGAACATCTGGACCGCTTTTCCGCCGGGCTGGTTGACACGCGCCCCGTCATATTTTACCTGACCATGACGGTTCTGACGCTGGCCGTCACCATCCGCATCATTGACCACCGCCGCTGGAAACACTGATTCATTCTGCCTTCACCCTTTTTTATTTTTATCTATCTATGAGCGAAACACCAGACACCCCCGCCGCGGCCGCGGAAGCCTCCCAGCCCGCCTCCCGCAAGGTCAAACGCCCCTGGATGACCTGGATCAAGCTTTTCCTGCTGTTCCTTATCGTCGTATGCCTGAATTACGTGGGCTGCCACGAGTATTACCGCCGGGACCTGACGGAAGACCAGCGCTATGAAATATCCCGTCAGAGCATCAACATGCTCCAGTCCCCGGAAATCCAGAAGCGCAAAACCCCCGTCAAAATCACGTTCGCTTTCCTGCGCACCACGCAGAACTACACCCGCATGCGTTCTCTTCTTGAGGAATACGAACGTTATTCCAACGGCAAGGTGAAAGTGGAGTACGTGGATCCCCTCCGCCAGCCGAACAAGGCCCGTGAAATCTCCAATATCTACGGAATTGAATTCAAGAAGAACCTGGTCATCATTGATGCCCGGGAAGATACGGAAAAAGCACTCAAGACGTTTGAAGGCACCCAGGCGGACGCCGCCCACGTGCGCATCCTGCCCGGAGACGCCTTCGTAGTGTACGCCCCCGGGCCGGACGGCAAAAGCATGAAGGCGGTGGCGCTCCAGATTGAAGACATGATGACTGCCGGCATTTACGGAGCGGCCAACGGCGAACCTCGTAAAATCTATATCGCGGCGGACAAGAGCAACTTCAACGAAACCCTGAGCAACAACCAGGAGGAAAGCATTTTCACGACGCTGGGCAAAATCTGCCGTTCCGTCAACCTGCAGCTTGTGCCCATCCGCATGAGCGGTCTGGAAGAGATTCCGGAAGATGCCGCAGGATTCATGATTATCGGTTCCAGGTATGATCTGTCCCCGCAGGAGGCGGAAGTGCTCCAGCGGTACTGGGCGCGACCGAACGCCGCCATTCTGATCATGCTGGAACCCCAGAATGACACCCCCAAACAGCTTTACCGCTTTCTCCGCGAACAGGGGCTGCGGCCCCAGAATGACCGCGTGATGCTCCGCAACAGGAGCAACCGTTCCGTTTTTGAAATTAACTCCATTTTCGCCCCCTCCCTGAATTGCACCCGTGAATTCTGGAATTCCAGCACCGGACTGGAAGGGGAGAGCATCTCCCTCATTCTGGATTCCGACAACGCGGCCATGGAACAGAAGCGCATTACGCCGTATCCCCTTCTGGTGACTACGGAGGATTATTACGGAGAAACCAAATACAACCAGTTCCCAGCCAAGTTCGACGCAAGGGAAGACAATCCGGGGCCTCTGATGATCGGCGCGGCCCTTATCCGGGGGAATGCCGGAGACGTGAACCAGAACAAGACTACCGGACGCCTGGTTCTGCTTGGCAATACGGACCTGCTTCAGCCCCGGCAAATCAAACCGGAGCAGAGGGATTTCATGCGCACGCTGATCGGCTGGATGACGGACCGTGAAGAATTGCGCGGCCTCGGTTCTCGCCATGACCTGACCGTCAAGCTGAATCTGGACCGCAACGCCCTGGGCGTTTTGGAACTCCTGACGAATATCGGCCTTCCCCTGCTGGCGCTGCTGATCGCCCTGATTATCTGGAACACTCGCCGTCATTAACCCCATCCACGCCCATTACCGGAAGCACATGCGCACATTCCGCTTTATCCTTCTCATCCTCATCACCCTCGCTTCTGTCGGCGCGGCGGTGCTCCTCACCATTGACGGCAACCTGTCCCGCATCATCGGGCGCACCGCTTTCAGTTCCGGAGAACGGCTTTTCCCGTACACCCGGGAAGAAATGAACGAGGTTTCCTGGATGCGCATCAATTGCGTGGGAGATGTCGCGGAATTCCGCCGCAAACCCAACGGCGTCTGGTGGTGCGAAAAGCCCTGGAACGACCGTATGGATCCTCGCGCGGCGGCGGCCATTCTCCAGTACACGTACTCCACCAGCATCGTGGACGCATTGCCCCTGCACAAGATTGATTCCGCATCTCTGAAGGAATTCGGCGTGAAGACAACTCCCGTTACCATCACTCTCAAGGAAATGAGCGACGACGGAAAGCGTTCCTCCACTGTGGCGCGCTATACGCTGGGTTCCGCGGCGCCCTGGCTGGTGGACGATCCGGAGAACAAGACCACGGATGACACCACCTATATGCAGACGGATTTCTACGGACGGGACACCCGCATTCTGGTGGGCACCGGCAACATCCTTCCTCTGTTCAAATCCGGCATCCGCCAGCTTCGGGACCACCGTCCCCTGCTCCTGCATCCGGCCATGCCTGCCTCCATTGAAATCAACAATCGGGGCCAGCGCATCGCCCTGGAGCGCAAGACTCCCGGCTCCCCCTGGAAAATCACGTATCCCCTCTCCCTGGATACGGACCCGGCCATGATGGATGTGCTGCTGGGCACGCTCCAGAAGCTGACCGCCGTGCGCGTGTACAACCCGGAGGAAACAAGCGTACCGGACATGACGGATGATCAAATCACCTCCGTCTCCATCAGGAATTTCACAGGCCGCCTCTCAGGGGACGGCAAATCCCTGCAAATGGAGGAACAGCCCGTCACGCTCCGGATTTACCCTCCCTCGGACAACGGCAGCCTGTCCGAACTGGTCAAGGCCACCGTTTCCGACCGCAAGGCCGTCTTTGAACTGGCGCAAACGACGGAAACCAACAAGGAAATCCCCGGCGTACGCAATATTCCGCTGGATCTGGGCCTTCTGCGTTCCAAGCAATTGACGGACATCGGGGATTACAAGATTACCGGCCTTTCCATCCGTAAAAGTTTGCAGGATTACCCTACCATCGCCCGCTTCATTCAGGGGGATGAGAAAAAAGGCATCAAGCCCACCTGGCTGTACACGGCAGAGGGCGCCCGTTACCAGGAAGCTAATCCGGAGCATCTCATTTCCCTGCTGAAAACCGTTAAACAGGGGAAAGTGGCCGGCTTCGCCTCGGACAAGGCTACGGATCTTTCCGTATACGGGCTGGATAATCCCAGAATGACGCTCACCATGTCCCTTCTGCCCAAGCCCGGTGAAGAGCCCCGCCCCCCCGTGACGGTATTTTTCTCCAAGGGGGCGGACGGTTCCTGGTATGCCCGCCAGGCCGGAAAACCCACCGTCGCCATACTGGACAACGCCTACATGAAGGATTTGCTGACGGATGCACTGGCCTGGAAAAAAAAGAGGCTTTTTTCTTTCAGCAGGTTTGACCTCAGAGAAATGCACCTGGAACGCATCGGTTCCGGAGGCCCTCTGGTCCTGAAATTCGACCGTCTGGACGATTCATGGACAGCTTCCAAAGACGGAAAGGATGAAACCTTGAATATCAACCCGAACCGCGCCAACCGCTATCTGGACGAACTGGAAAAAATGGAGGTAAGCGCCTGGCTCCCCTATACGGACGCCACAGCGCATGAAGCCCTGAAAAATCCCGTTTTCCGCCTGAAACTCATCCTCCAGTCTTACAAGGAGGCGGCCCCCGTGCAGGCCCAATCCGGTTCCAGCGACATTACCTTTGCCCCGGAACCGGAAACGGAGGACAAAGCCATCACGCTGGAAATCGCCCCGGCAGGGGAGGCCGGATACAGCAGATTTTATTACGGCAGAGTCAATACAACTCCGAATTATTTTATCCTGAACATGGACGCCGTACGTTTGCTCGGCGCCAGCCTTTCGGAAGACAACTAACCATTCCTCCCGCATGAGCAAGATTGAGCTGCACACCGCCATCTCCTTTCTGGACGGAATCCTTTCCGTGGATTCCATTCCGGACGCTCCCCGCGCCCTGAACGGCCTTCAACTGGAAAACGAGGGCACCGTTTCCAAGGTGGCCGCCGCCGTGGACGGCTCAGAAAAGGCCATTCATGCAGCCTTGGAAACAGGGGCGGATCTTCTCCTTCTTCACCACGGCATTTTCTGGCAGCCCATGCAGCCCATTACCGGCATCGCCTACCGGAAACTGAAAGCCGCCATGGACGGGAACCTGGCGATTTACGCCGCCCACCTTCCTCTGGACGTCCATCCCGCATACGGCAACAATGCCCTGCTGGCGAAGGCCTGCGGCCTCCGGCCATGCTCCCATGATGGGCTGGACTACCACGGCGTTTCCCTCGGTACGCACGGAGAATTTTCAGGTACATGCGCGGAATTGGAGCAAAAACTGGAAACCGTCCTCGGCGCGCCCGTGCAGGCCTTCTGGAAAGATTCCCCGGAGGCTCCGGCCGGAGATGTCTTCATCTGTACCGGAGGCGCGGGAGATGATCTTGCCCAGGCAGCGGCCCTCGGCTGCCGCACCTACGTGACCGGGGAAGGCTCCCACTGGAACATCCCCCTGGCTCAGGAACTGGGAGTCAATCTGGTCTTCGGCGGCCACTACTTTACGGAGACGTTCGGCGTAAAGGCCCTGGGGCTTCTTCTCAAGGATGTTTACGGGCTGGACTACACTTTTATTGACCTGCCGCCCTCCGCCTACAGCCATTGACCAAACTCCACGGAACATGAATCTGACTACGGACGACGCCGACGGGAAAATCCGCCTGGACCAATACCTTGCCGCCCACCTTCCGGAGCTTTCCCGCTCCAGGATTCAGAACCTGATCAAAAGCGGGGACGTGTTGGTCAACGGCTCTCCCGCCAAGCCTAAAAACCCCGTCTCCCGCGGTGATTCCATCACCGTCCGCATTCCGGAACCGGAACCGGCGGAAGCCCAGCCTCAGGATATCCCCCTGGACATCCTGTATGAAGATGAAGACGTGGTAGTCATCAACAAGGAAAGCGGCATGGTCGTGCATCCCGCGGCCGGCAACCCGGACGGCACCATCGTAAACGCCCTGCTCCACCACTGCGGGGACCTCTCCGGCATCGGCGGAGTGGAACGCCCGGGCATCGTCCACCGCCTGGACAAGGACACCTCCGGCTGCCTAGTCATCGCAAAAAATGACGGCGCCCACCAGTCCCTGACGGCGCAGTTCGCGGCCCGAAGCACGGAAAAGCGTTATCTGGCCGTCGTCCAGGGTATTCCTTCCCAAAGTTCCGGCACGGTCTTCACCCATATCGGCCGCCATCCCGTCAATCGCCTGAAAATGGCAGTAGTCAATCCCGGTTCCGGGAAAGCCGCCATTACGGACTACGATTTGCTCTGCGCAGACCCGTCCACGGACTCCTCCCTGGTTCTGTGCACGCTGCACACGGGCAGAACCCACCAGATACGCGTGCACATGCTCCATCTGGGCCATCCGCTCATCGGGGATCCCATTTACGCCAAACCCGCCCGGCAAAAGGCAAAACCCGGCAGACTCATGCTCCACGCGTGGCGGCTGGGCTTCGACCACCCGCGCACGGGAAAGCGCATGGATTTCGAAGCGCCCGTCCCGCCGGAATACACGCCGTGGCTCCAGCTCTTCCCCAACGGGCTTTACGGGGCCATCCCGGAGCCGCGCCCGGTACAGGAAGACGGGGGACGGAACTAAACCTCCCCGCCATTTCCCGGCAGCGGAAGCCGCTTCAACGGACAGAATACGGGAAAGCGCCATATTCAAATCCCAGAGCTGGCCCGGCCTTCGTCAGCAATCCGCCGTCATCCGGCGACACCATCCTTGCGGACAAAGATGCGGCAACAGACCCGCCGTTCACCTTCTTACGCCCCCTTTCCGGCAGGAGCGTCCACGGTCACAGTCAGCCGGGAACAATATTCTTTTCATCAATCAAGGAGAAATGAACCTGCCCGGCATCTTCCGGGCATGCAAGAAGAATCCGCGGCGGAGACCTCCCCTTTAATCTTGATTTGCCCCCCCGGAACCGCTACCCTGACACGGCTTTAACCACACAGCTTTCACAGAGACATGGAGACCACGCACCACGGGGAGGACGCCTCTCCGGACAATCCCCCCAGGCAGCAAAAAAGCGGAAATACGGATGAACAGACCATCGCCCTGACAAAAGCGCGTCTGGCCATTGACGAGGTGGACTCCCGAATTGTAGAGCTGTTAAAAAAACGCGCCGAATGGGTGCATGAAGTCGGCCGCATTAAAAAGGAAAAAAATTCCCCCATCTTCGTTCCCGAACGGGAAACGGCCCTGCTCAACAAATTGAACCGCCTGAATGCGGGCGTGCTGCCGGAAGCCTCCCTCCAGGCTATTTACCGTGAAATCATTTCCTGCTCCTTCTTTCTGGAAGGCGGCCTGACCATTGCCTACCTGGGCCCCAAAGGAACCTGGAGCCACCAGGCGGCCCTCAAGCAGTTCGGAAAAAGCTGCGAACTCATTCCGTGCCAGAGCTTCAAGGACGTGTTTGACATGGTGGACCGGGGGAAGGCCCAGTACGGCGTAGTTCCCGTGGAAAACTCTTCGGAAGGCTCCGTCACCGCCGTGATGGATCTTTTCGTCACCTCTCCCCTCAAAATCTGCGCTCAAATCAATCTGAACATCCGCAACAGCCTGATGGCGGATATTCCGCGGGAACACATCCGCATCCTGTATTCCCACCCCCAGGTTCTCGGCCAGACGCGGAACTGGATCCAGCGGCATTTCCCAAACGCGGAACTCGTGGAAACGTCCTCCACCACGAAAGCCAGCATTCTTGCCAAGGAGAACGCCGCCATGGGCGCGGCATCCCTCGGCTGTCCGCTGGCCGCGGAATTGTTCGGCCTGAACATCCTGGAAGAAGACGTGCAGGACCAGTCCTGCAACACCACCCGTTTTGCCGTCATCGGACGCCAGGAAACGCAGCCCAGCGGCAGGGACCGCACCTCCCTGCTCATCCGCATCCAGCATAAACCCGGCACCCTGGCGGAAGTAGTCAACTGCTTCCAGCGGCACAACAATAACCTGATACGCATTGAATCCCGCCCGTCCAAAGTCATCAACTGGGAATACGTCTTTTACATAGATGCCGCCGGCCACATTCAGGAATCCCCCTTACGGGAAACCCTTCCGGAGCTGGAGCAGCACTGCTCCATGCTGAAGATTCTGGGCAGCTACGCGGATACGGACGTCATTTAAGCAGGTTCAGCCTTCCCCCCCAGCCTTCCCCCCCAGCCTCACACCATTCTGAACAACCATGAACATAGCCACGATTGCCGCCCTGGCCGTCACTCTGGGACTTCCCGCCCCGGCCCAGCAGTCCGCCACTAAAATCATTACGGAAAACGGACAGCCTGCGCTGGCCCTGGACGAACAGTTCGCAGCCCGGCTGCGCGACGGCGGAATGAAGCAGGGTTCCCCGGCCACCGTTCCCGCGGAATTTTCGGCAGCAGCGCCCGGCCTCCCCCTCCCTGCGGATGCCAACCATGCCGCTGTCAGGGAAACGGCGGGGGAACGCAACCGGCGCATGGAATGGTGGAGGGATGCCAAATTCGGCATGTTCATCCATTACGGCCTGTATTCCGGATTGGCCGGGGAATGGAAAGGCAGGCCCGGAGGTTCCGAATGGATTCAAAAAAACGTGGAAGTGGATACAGATACCTACGCCGCGGAAGCTCTGCCCCTGTTCAAGCCCAGGGAAGGCCTGACGGAAGAATGGGCCCAGCTCGCCCGGGATGCGGGCTGCCAATATGTAGTGCTCACCAGCAAGCACCATGAAGGCTTCGGCCTGTTCGACAGCGCCTTGACGGATTACGACGCCAAAAGCGCCGTGAACCGGGATATCATCCGCGAATATGTGGACTCCTGCCGCAAGCGCGGCCTGAAAGTGGGCCTCTACCACTCCGTCATTGACTGGCATCACCCGTCCTATGACAACACCATCTGCCCGGACCTCTGCTACCCTGCGGGACAGGCGGCAATGCTTAACAGGAAAAACATTCCCCGCGACCACGCCGCTTACCAGAAATACCTGCACGCCCAGGTCCGGGAGCTGATGACCCGTTACGCGCCCATCGACATCATGTGGTGGGATTACTCCCAGGGAGCCATGGAGGGGGCCAAAGGCTGGAAGGCGCCGGAACTGATGGACATGGTGCGCTCCATCAATCCCGGCGTCATCATGAACAACCGCCTGTACGCTTATTCCGGCCTGAACAAAAACCAGGCCGGCACGCTGGACCTGCGCTGCGGGGACTATATTACCCCGGAACGCTTCATCCCCCGGCGCGGATATCCCGGCGTGGACTGGGAATCCTGCATGACGGTAAGCGACAAATGGGGCTACAACCGCTACGACACCAACATCAAATCTCCGGAAACCATCATTGAAAAACTGGTGGAATGCGTTACCAAGGGAGGCAATCTTCTGCTGAACGTCAATCCCATGGCGGACGGCACCATTCCGGAAAAAGTGGCCGCCACCATGCGCGGCGTAGGCCGATGGCTCAACATCAACGGTGAAGCCGTGTACGGAACACGGGCATTCATGCAGCTGGACCAGCCTGCCACCATCAATCGGCAGGGGGATATCTTCGTCTTCCTGATTCCCCCGCCGGACAAGGAGCCGGCCCAGCCGCCCAGCGAAGGAACCATGAAAGAACTGACGGCGGGCGCGGAACACGCCCGCATGCAGCCGCTGGACGCCACCGGTTATGAAGATGATGAGGGAACGGCCATCACCCTGCCCGCCGGCTATTCCAAAGCATTGCTTTTGGGGGACAACGCCGTCCTTCCCGTCGTCAACGGAACGGTTCTGTTCAAGGCTCATGAACATTCCAAAACCCCCTGTTCCGTCATCAAACTGAGCAAATAGCCATTTTTTCCACTCATTTTTCCTATGGAGGAAGACCTTTTTTCCCTGGCAGCCGGCAAACAGCCTTCACAGCAGGCAACAAATGAAACGGCATCCCGGGCTGGGGAGGCGCGGGAAAACGCCGGCGCCGGCCACCCCGGAAACGCGGAGGAAACCGCTCACCGCCGCATAGACTACCTTCGTGCCGAACTGCGCCGCCACAACCGCCTGTATTACGAACAGGCGGAACCGGAGATTTCCGACGCGGAATATGACGCCCTGTTCCTGGAGCTGGAAAAACTGGAAGAAGCCCACCCCGAACTGGCGGATCCGGACTCCCCCACGCGCCGCGTAGGTGGCGCCCCCCTCCAGGGCTTCAACCAGATCAGACATGCGGTGCCCATGTTGTCCATTGACGACATTTTTGAGCAGCGGGACGCCCCCGTGCCGGATGAAGAACTGGCGGAATTCTACCATAAGCTGGCCAGGGCGCTCCAGACGGAGAAAGTTCCCGTCTCCGTGGAGCCCAAGATTGACGGAGTGGCCCTTTCCATCATGTACCGCGACGGGAAGCTGGCTTATGCGGCCACGCGCGGAGACGGAGACGTGGGGGACGACGTAACGGCCAATGTCCGCACCATCCGCAGCGTCCCCCTCACCCTCCCCCCCGGCGCGCCGCCCGTGCTGGAAGTGCGCGGGGAAGTCTTCATGCCCAATGAAGCCTTCGCCAAACTGAACGAAGAACGGGACGCCGACGGGCTCCCCGCCTTCGCCAACCCGCGCAACGCCACCGCCGGAACCCTCAAGCAGCTGGACCCCCGGCAGGTGGCCGCCCGACCGCTGGCCTTCCTGGCCCATGGACTGGGCGCGTATGAAGGCCCGGAACTCAGGGACGCAAAAGATTTCTGGAACATGCTCCGCCATTGCGGCATCCCCTGCAATGAGCCGGTGTATTACACGGACAGCCTGGAATCCACCCGCCAGGCCGTGCGGGATATTGACAGGCTCCGCCATACGCTCCCCTACGGCACGGACGGAGCCGTTATTAAAATCAGCTCCACGGCTACGCGGGAAGCGCTGGGAGCTACGGCTCGCGCGCCCCGCTGGGCGGCGGCGTATAAATTCCCCCCGGAACAGAAGGAAACCACCCTGCTGAATATTATCGTGCAGGTAGGACGCACCGGGGTGCTGACGCCTGTGGCGGAATTGCAGCCTGTGCTTCTGTCCGGTTCTACGGTAGCGCGGGCCACCCTCCACAACCAGGATGAAATCGACCGGAAGGACGTTCGCATAGGCGATACGGTGCTGGTGGAAAAGGCGGGGGAAATCATCCCCGCCGTTCTGAAAGTGAACCTTTCCAAACGCCCGCAGGACGCCAGGCCCTACAGCATCCTGGAAGCCACGCGGGGGCTGTGCCCCGCCTGCGGCAACCCCATCATGAAGGAAGAAGGGAAAGTAGCCTGGCGCTGCACCAACTTCACCTGCCCCGCGCAGGCCGTCACGGGCATCACCCACTTCTGTTCCCGTTCCGCTCTGGATGTGGAGAGCATCGGCTCTTCCGTGGCGGAAGCGCTGAGAAGCTCCGGCCTGGCATCTTCTGCGCTGGACCTTTTCTCCCTGACTACGGACCAGCTCGCCAACCTGAACCTGGGCACGTCGGAAGAACCGCGCCGTTACGGGGAAAAGAATGCCCGGAAAGCGCTGGACGCCCTGCAAAACGCGCGAGGGCTTCCTCTGGAGCGCTGGCTCATCGCCTTCGGCATTCCCCTGGTGGGGGAAGTTGTCGCCAAGGCGCTGGCGGACACGCATCCCGACCTGAAGCATGTGGCGGATTCTCCCTACCTCCGGGACATCGTCCGCCTGGATGAACTGGTGGAACATGCCGCAAAAACCAACCCCAACACCCGCAAAAACAAAAAGGCGGTGAAGGAAGGCGCGTTTTCCGCAGAAGCGGTACAGGAACGCCACCAGGAACTGATGGAGGAAATTGACCGCCTGACCGCACCCTATCTGGCAACGGGCTACCTGCGTAAAAACACGGCCAAATTCAGCTATGGCTCCGAAATAGGCGTGGCGGCGGCCAAATCCCTCCGGAGCTTTTTCTCTTCCGCTGCGGGGAAACATACCATGGACGTCCTGAACGGATTGGGCATCAATCCACAGTCCCAGTCCTACCGGGCCAACTTTCTGGAAATCCCGGCGGGATCCCTGTCCGGAAAAACCTTCGTCATTACAGGAACGCTCAGCCATCCGCGGGGCTACTTTGAACAGATTATCGCCTCCCACGGTGGAAAAGCCACCGGAGCCATCTCCAAATCCACCTCCTTCCTCCTGGCAGGCAGCGGAGGAGGCTCCAAGCGGGACAAGGCCCTCAAGCTGGGCGTGCCCGTCATTTCCGAGGAAGACTTCTACAAAATGATCGGAAATTAATTGCCGCAAAACAACGGGAAAGGGAAGCAGAAACAGAAGCGCACGCATCATGCGCCCGGTTGCCTGTATCTTCATATTCCCTTCGCTTTTTTCCGTGCGCCGTTTTCCGGAAATTTCATTCCTGAATCCAGCAAAAAAGCTTGCTACGGGCTGCCATCTGCCCCCTAATAAATCGCGTATGCTGAACCTGCCCAATACCATTACCCTGACGCGTATTGCCCTGGTAGTCGTCTTTACGGCAGCAGTCAGCGTCGCGGATCAGTATTCCTGGGGATACCTGGCCGCGCTGGTCACATTCATTCTGGCTGCCTGCACGGACTGGCTGGACGGCTACCTGGCCCGCCGCCTGAATCAGGTCACCACCTTCGGCAAGCTGATTGACCCCCTGGCGGATAAAATAGCCGTCTCCGCCGCCTTCATTTACCTGACGGGGGAAGGGCTCTGCCCCGCCTGGATTACCATTCTCATCATCAGCAGGGAATTCCTGGTCACCGGACTGCGCCAGATCGCGCAGGATCATGGCGTCATCATCCCTGCGGGAACGTCCGGCAAATGGAAAACCGCCTTCCAGCTGGCCTTCTGCATCGCCTGCCTGCTGGCTCTGACATGGACGCATACGCCGGAATACCTGCCCTCCATCGCGGACCGGCTGGCCGCGCTCTGCCTGTGGCACGGTTCCGGCGCTTCCAACTTGCTGTACCAGGTTACGCTGTGGGGCTCCGTCATCCTGACCGTTTATTCCGGCGCCGTTTACTGCGCGGGCGCCCGCAAATTTCTGCAGCGCTGAAAATTGCCTTTTTCCATTCATCAGGAGGGAGGAGACTGCATTTCTCATTTTCCGGAACATGTCGTACCCCGGACGCATTATTTCATTCCGCCAGGGTTCCGGATGAAAGAACGCACACGCAAAACCTTCCTCCATTGATCTTCGTGCACATGCAGAAAAGTCCCTAACCCTTTAAACCATTCATCCTTTTTCCAGGGAGATGAGCGCCTTTACAGGCCTCAGGACTCTTTACTTATCCCTGATATGACGTTCCTCAAAAATATTGAGAGGATCATCGTGCTTGGCAGTGGGTTTGCCTCCGGTACCGCCTGATTTTTGTTTATCGGCTTTTTCCCATAATCTTTCCAGGGAAACAGGAGTTCCGTTCAAGTCATACCGGCCAAGAGCAAACCGTTTACTGCCCCTGTCAAAATAGTAATTGTAGCAATCCTTTCTTGGATAACAGAAAGACTTTTTGTCCGGAGCGGAAGCAAAAAACTGCAATGATCCCTCTTCAGAATTATAAACCGAAATCTTTCCATTTTGATCAACGCAAAGAAAAAGCGAATAAAAAATACCCTTTCGAGCATCATAACTGTGCCATCGGCTCCAAGAGTCACCCCTTCCAACTTCTCCCCTGATCCCGCCAAAAAGAAGATCTCCGTCCTCTCTCCGCTCAACAAAAGTTTGCACAATATATAAATAATCTCTGCTGTCTTCCCTGTACCACGCAACATATTTTGAATCATTCTTTCCCTTTCTATCGACACAAACGCCAAAAACAACCTTTTTTTCATCATTGCCGGAGTACAGTGTATCTTGTTGTTCAATATTTATATACCTCTCGTCCAATTTGTAGAACGATTCCTGCATGACACTCTTCCATTGAGGTTCATTGGAATATAATGGGGTGGGCAGATACTCTCCGGTAAAAAGGTTTGTACGCAGGGAAATAGATTTTCTTTTTTGCAACATTTTCTTTAAATATTTCATATTGAAAGAACCATCTTCTTTCACAAAATCCGCCGGATATTTATAATGATACTCGCTTGCCTGTTTAAAAAGGGCATCAATAACATTTTGATAATATTTTATCCCTTCCTCAGGAGTAAGGCGTTTTTGTTTCGCTTCAGCAAGAAATTTGACAAATGGATGCTCCCTGCCATTCCTGCCGGAATCCGAACAACCGGCTTCCCCGCCCCGGTGTTCCTCCCGCGCCAGATGATCCAATAACCGCTGATCAGCCTCTGAAAGTTTTTCCAGTAAAATGGTTTTTACCTTTCCTCCATTCACGACCAGCTGAATTTTGTTACCCACCCTTCCCTCATACGTTGCTTTTAACTGATGGCCCGTCACCGCTGTCCAAATCCGGGGCTTACTTAAATCCCACCTCTCTTCCGATTGAAAATCCGCAAAGAGAGGGCTTCCGCAACATACGGCCAACACGAAAAAAATGACTATTCCATTCTTTATTTTTGTTTTAAGGGTCATAACTAATTTAACATGGTTTATCCAATGAATAAATATACGGATAAGGAATCCGCTGATTGGAATATGTTGTCTCTAATATGGCAGCCTGCATCCCTGATGCAGATGAAACCTGAATTGGAATAGGAACAGAACTTCTTGGGCGCTCCCCTAAATTGTTCACCAAAAATGAATCAGGCCATTCATACGCAGAATTTAGGGTTGACGGCGGATTCCTTATCCGCTTCATCCAATAATTCATTTATACTCAGTTTTTATAAAAAAATTATGACAACAACTGTTTCTAAAGCAGAGGAAAGGCGCTTCCAGGATCCAGCCGCGTGCCGGAATATGGAGCCCCGACAGAACAAACGTTTTTATTTTTCTTGACAGATGATCTTCGCCGTGCTCTGATGGGGCCATTCCAGCCGAATGGTGTTTGGTTGTTGATAATCATTTGCGGTTGGTGGAATACGGGCGTCTCCGTCTTGATCTTTTCAGTATCGCTCCTGCGGGCTTTTTTGTTCCGTTATTGCCGTGATTCCGTCAGTTCATTGCAGCCGGGGACGCATGCACAGACACACCCACAGACATGGAATCAACTACACTCAGGGAGCTTGGTTTGTCGGCTCCCATTCTCCGCCAACTGGAGAACCTGGAGTACACCCCCCACTCCCATCCAGGCCGCCTGCATCCCCCTGTTGCTGCGGAAGAAATCGGAAAAACCATGAATGGGCACAAGCTGTTGGGACGCCCCATCTCCGTACACGCTTCCAGCGCTTCCGTTCCGGATGAATTGCATACGGTTCCAGGCGCATGCAGGAAAAGGAGCCACTCCATGCAGGAAAAACATTTCCCATCCCGCAGGGAACCGCAGAAAGGATACGGAAGACGCAACTCCCCCCGGAAGGCACGGCAGCCGTACGGAACCATGATTTTAATCATTCAAAAAAACTTTTGAACGGAATCGGGGGCTGCCCGGTCTCAATTGCTACAAACGGTTCGCCGGACCGTTCCAGCCGGGAAGCTTCAACCGGAGTTTCAATCATGAAAATAACCTCGTTCATCATCAAGACACTGTGCGTGGGCACCGTCGGTTCCCTCGCCTGCCAGGCCGCCATGCAGGCTTACGCGGATGACGTTCCCTCCACCTTCGTGGAAGGAAACTATTCCCCGGAAGTAGCCCGCTACGTGCAGAGCATCGCAGGCGTGGCGCTGGCCTCGGGCATTCATGATTATGACGAAAACGCTACCAGCAGTTATCAGGTTCTGGCCCAGGTTCTCAACAGCGGCAATGTAACGGAATTGCCGGAGGATCTGAAACGGGCCATTGGGATGCTGATCAGCTACGTTCCCGACCCGAACGAGATCATCCAGCCGGTCCTGTCCAAAAAACAGATTGAGAGGATGAGGAAGATGGCGGACCGCATCGAAAACCTGATGGAGGAAAAATACGGAGTGGACCTGGAAGACTGCATGAACATCATGAAGCATGCGCTGGCCCCGTCCATCCCGGACATCCTCCGCTCCTGCGGCATGGAAGGCGCCCAGCTTCCCGCCGCCACCGCTTTCCGCCCCAGGCTGGGCAAGGCTCTGAATGACGCCTATGCCAGGCTTGCTGAGCCAAAACTTCCCGCCGCCGGCATGGCGCAATAACCGGACCATCTACGGATGACCGGGAAGATGATCCCGATTCCACGGCATGCGAGCCCCTGCCAGGGCCCCCTGGATAGAAGCCGCGGGAAACGGAATGATCTTCCCCGTCGCCGGGAACGGAAACGGCAGCCAGCGCCGGCGGCAACAAACAACACCCTCCGGATGTCCTCCGATGCAGGGCCGATCCTTCGGAACGCGGAGCGGCGATACGCTCGCTCCCCAGCTTTATTTCCCAAGCAACGGCATGCAACATCGGCACAACCGGATGATGCCCTTACAGCCCCCGTCCTTCCCGCGCTGCGGCAGGACCGGGGCTTTTTCATATCCGGGATTTTCAAAAGGCGGCGGCATACCCTCCTGATTCTCTTCAGGAATCAGGGATATTCCGTTTTTACAGAGGAATGCATTTTTTCATCATCTGTGAAAGAAAGCTTCTCAAGCCTCAGTATTTATGGCAGACTAGGGATTCAAATCCTTCATACAATTACCATCCATGGATAATTCATCATCACGCCGTCGTTTCCTTCAGACCCTGGGCCTGGCCACTGGCGCCCTTGCTGCCGGTTCCTTTGCCAACGCCCAGGAAGTAGCTCCCCTGGCTCCCAGGAAAATCACCATTCCGGACCCGAACAACATCGGTCCCATGACCACGTGGCCCCCGCGCAAGCCCGGCGCCATCTATATGGGCGGCTTCAGGGCTCCCAAGCTGGACAAGGTGCGTGTGGCCTTTGTCGGCGTGGGTGAACGCGGTTCCATGCACGTGGGCCAGATGGCCGTTATAGAAGGTGCGGAAATTGTCGGCATTTGCGACCTGTATGAAGACTGGGCCAAGCGCAGTGCGGACGTCGTGGAAAAGAAGACGGGCAAGCGCCCCCCCATTTTCACGAAAGGGCCGGAAGACTACAAGCGCATGATGAAGGAAGTCAAGCCGGACGCCGTCATCGTCTGCCCCAGCTGGGAATGGCACTGCCGTGTTACCTGCGACGTGATGAAGATGGGCGCCCACGCCTTTGTGGAAGTGCCTATGGCCGTCTCCATCAAGGAACTCTGGGAAATCGTGGATACCTCCGAAGAAACCAGGAAGCACTGCATGATGATGGAAAACGTCAACTACGGACGTGAAGAACTCATGTACTTGAACATGGTGCGCCAGGGCGTCATTGGCGACCTGCTGTACGGAGAAGCCGCCTACATCCATGAACTGCGCGGACAGATGAAGCAGGTGGAACGCGGCACCGGTTCCTGGAGAACCTATCACTACGCCAAGCGCAACGGCAACGTGTATCCCACGCACGGCCTCGGCCCCATTGCCCAGTATATGAATCTGGCCCGCAAGGACGACTGCTTCGGCAGGCTCGTCTCCTTCTCCAGCCCGGCCCTGGGCCGCGCCGCGTACGCCAGGAAAAATTTCCCGGCGGACCACAAGTGGAACAAGCTGGACTTTGCCTGCGGCGATATGAATACTTCCATCATCAAGACCACCATGGGCCGCACCGTCCTGGTGGAATGGGATGAAACAAGTCCGCGCCCCTACTCCCGCCTGAACCTTATCCAGGGCACCCTGGGCACCCTGGCCGGCTTCCCGACCCGCGTAGCCGGCGAAAAACTGGGCAACGGAAATTATCATGAATGGATTGAAGGCAAAGAAAAACTGGCCCCCATTTTTGAAAAGTACGATCACCCGCTCTGGAAGAGAATCGGGCCGCTGGCCCTGAAGATGGGCGGCCACGGCGGCATGGACTTCGTGATGCTCTTCCGCATCATCGAATGCCTCCGCAATGGCGAACCGATGGACCAGAACGTTTATGAAGGAGCCTTCTGGTCCTCCGTCTCCGAGCTTTCCGAATACTCCGTGGCCCAGGGCGGCATGCCCCAGGTATTCCCGGACTTCACCCGCGGAGACTGGAAAACGACTGCTCCGCTGGGCATCGTCCAGTAACAGCCGGCGACTTCCCCGGCCCGGAGCTTTTCCGCCTCCACGGCGGGCTTCCGGGCCGGGGCCAATGCCCTCTTTGCAAAAAAACAGGCCCAGCTTGCAAGCGGCCTGTTTTTTATTGCGTCAACGACATCCTATTCCAGAAGTTGAAAGACGCTGCACGCGTTTCACTTGTCCGGAAAGCCCCCGTATGGCGCCAAAAAGCGGAATTCCGTGAAATTTTCTTTCTCCGCTGAGCTGTATATAAACGTGGGAAACATCCCGCAGCGAACCGCCGTTCCCTTTACATCGCACACGCCTCCATGCTTTCCTACTGCACCAATATTCATCCCGCCGAATCCTGGGCGGAAACCAGGGAAGCCCTTTTCACCTGCGTTCCCCGCATCAGGCAGGAACTTGCGGCGATGGACTCCCCTCTGAAGAATCTCCCCCTGGGCATCGGCCTGCGCCTGTCCGCCAGGGCGGCGGCAGAACTTCTGGAAACGCCGCACGCCGCGGAAACCCTGAAATCATGGCTGGAAGACCAGGGCGCGCGCGTGGAAACCCTTAACGGGTTCCCTTACGGAAATTTCCACGGGCAGCGCGTGAAAGAACGCGTTTTCCAGCCGGACTGGACTACACCGGAACGTTTTGAATACACCTGCAACCTGTTCCGCATTCTGGCACTCATTGGAGACGAACAGGCTGACAGGCTGACCGTCAGCACGCTCCCTGCCTCGCACAGCTGGTTTCATGCGGATGAAGAACGCATCTTCTCCCGGCTGGACGCCATGAGCGGCTTCCTGGATGTGCTGGGCAGGCAGACCGGCCGACTGATGCAGCTGGGGCTGGAACCGGAGCCATTCGGCCATTTTCACGATACGGATGGAGCCATCCGTTTTTTCAACGGCCTTCGCAACCATTCCCGCCGCCCCGAACTCATCGAACGCCACCTGGGGCTGACATACGATACCTGCCATTTCGCCATTCTCCGGGAAGATCCGGAAGCCACCCTCTCCGCCTGGGAGGAAAACAACATCGCCCTCTGTAAGGTGCAATTCTCCAACGCCCTGGAATGCTGCATATGCGGAAAAGAAGATCTGGAACGCCTCCAGCAGTTTGATGACGGCGTTTATTTCCATCAGACCAGCATCCTTCTTCGGGAAGGCGTCATGCTTTTCCCGGATCTGCCCAATGCCCTGGCCTATGGACGGGACTATGCGGAGGAAATGCGGGATTCCCAATGGCGCATCCATTACCACATTCCCCTGTACGCTTCACCGGAAACACCCTTGAAAGGTACGGAAGAATTCATCCTGAAAACACGCAATTTCCTCCGATCCCGCAAAGGCCCGCAGCCGCATCTGGAAGTGGAAACCTATACCTGGAGCGTCCTGCCGGACCACATGAAAATCCCCCTGGCAGCCCAGATCGCCCGTGAACTGCATTACATTGAAACTCTGTAAAGCCATGACGCCCCGCATGTATCCCTACGCCGTTCTGTCCTCCGGATTCCTGCTGCTGTCCACCGGTCTTTCCTCCTGCGCGTTGCTTTCCATGGTCTCCTCCGGAGGACCGGAAACGCCGCGGACCCTGGGCGCACGCATGGAAAAACACACGGAGGTTCTGCAAAAAGATATCGGGCCCAGAAACGCCAGCCAGCCCAAATCCATGGAAGCCGCCGCCAAATATATTGCAGAGAACTTTTCGGACATGGGGTACGCCGTCACCATGCAGCCCGTATCCGGGGGAAACGCGGAAAAAGGAGCAGCCATTTACAACATCCTGGTTTACAAACCCGGCCTGTATTCCAACAACCAGAGCATCGTCGTGGGAGCCAACTACGATTCCAGCGGACGGCGCAACAACGGCAGCGGAACGGCTCTGCTGCTGGAGACGGCGCGAGGCCTGAAGGACATTCCCACCAATCACAATATCTATTTTGTCGCGTACGCGAATGGAGCGGAACCCGCGGGGAAATCCATCTCATCCGGAGCCTGCGTGCATGCCGGCTCCCTGAGCGGCAGCATCGGGGCAACCAATATCCTGGGCATGATCAATCTGGAACCCCAGAAGCTGGATGCCGGCGGGGAACGAAAACAGACGGGGCCGGAATCCACCCGGGAAGACGTTCTGTTCATGACCACCTCCCACGGCAGGAAATTCGCAGGCCAGTGCGCCGCCCCCTTCACCAAATCCTGGGAACAGGCGCCCACTACCTTACAACGGGAACCCTCCGCTCTCACAGGCAACGACCGCCATTACGCGGCCTTGGGCATTCCCACGGTCTCCTGCCGGTGCAGGTATCCCGTTACGGACGCCCGTACAGAAGAATATGTGCAGGCACTGACGGATATGATCCACCAGGTAGCGGACAACGACGCGCCCGAACCGGCAAAAAACGCCGGCCAGGGCGAGAAAGCATCCTGACGTTTCCCTCTCTCCCCGTTACCGGGACAGCTTTCTCCTTCCGTGGCCGCCGCCCAGCATCAGCACAGGCATGAAGGAAAGGGCCACCAGCGCAATAACCATAGGCATCCAATTGTCGGAATACCTCTGCATCAGGAATGAAGTCAGGGAAGGGCCGGCCAGCGTGCCCAGGGAATAACTCAACAGCAGAAGCTGGTTCATGGTCACCAGTTCATCCCGGGAAGCTTCCTCGCATCCCCAGGCCATGGCAACAGGGTACAGGGAAAATCCGGCCAGCCCCAGAGCAATCAGGGAGGGAGCCATCAGCCCCCCCTTCAGCATCAGCCCGGCACAGGCCGCCGCCACCAGCAGGGACTGGCATTTCATGACGAAAGCGCGGCCGTACCTGTCCGCCAGCCGCCCCATGGGCCACTGCCCCAGAATGGCAGCGGCAATCAGCAGGGCCATCCAGTATCCCACGGAAGAGTGGTCCATTCCCTGGTGCTTCAGGAACAGGGGCATCAGGCAATAAATAGTACCCAATACCACGCCGGAAATCACACATCCCACAACACCCAGAAAGACGCTGCGGCGTCTCAGCAGTGTCCGAATCTCTATATGGGAGGAGGATGAAACCTGTCCATTGCCCGGCTCCAGACGCGCGAACATCAGCGGAACCATGCCCGCCACTGATAAAATGCAGACTTCCGTCACAATCAGGGGCATATCGCTTGGGAACCAGCCCAGAAGCAACTGCCCCAGCACCGTACCCAGATAATAAACCACCATGTAGGAAGCCAGCAGAATGCCGCGGGTTTGCAGCGTTCCGGCCCTCAGCAGGGCGCTTTCCACCACCACCCAGACCAGGGCGCAGCTGATCCCTGCCAGCAGCCGGAGGCCGCTCCAGGCCGGCACGCCGGGAAACACAGGCAGCAGAACGGTGGACACTGCGCATAAAAGGCACGCATATTGGTAACTTCCTTTGAACCCGGCCCGGCGAATCACGCCGCCAGCCAGCAGCGTTCCGGCCAGGTTCCCGAGAAAAAAGAAAGCCCCCACCAGCCCTGCCTCCCAGGTGGCGGCATCAAATTGCTCCATCCACAGGGGAACAACCGTATTCAACACGGCAAACGCCACTGTCTGGAAAAGAAGCCCCGCCAGCAGCAGGGCAATAGGCCAGGTAAATGTACGCATCACGATAAAGCGGGGACTATAGCACCAAAGCCGCATCAGTCAACCGCCTCTTCCGTCGGAAAGAAAAACAAAAAAAGCGCCCCATCAACAAAAGACACAATACATTGATTGTTAAATTATTAATATACAATTCAAAATATAGGGGACTGTCATATTCCCCGGCGCAGGGAAGCGGGCAGTATCTTCATCTGCTCCCGATATTTGGCCACCGTCCTGCGGGCGATGTTCACCCCTTTTTCCCGCAGCGCGGCCGCCAGCCCGGCGTCACTGAGGGGTTTGGAAGAATCTTCCTCCGCAATCAGCCGCCGCATCAGCTCCTGGACGGCGCCGGCAGCCACGGCTCCGGAAGCCGCCCCGTCCGGGGAAACGCCGCCTTCAGACGGAACTCCCGCACTGAAAAAGGATCTCAATTCTTTCATCCCCCACCTGCACAACAGGTACTTGTCCCGGCACGCCCGGGAAACCGTGGAAACATGAACCCCCATCTCCTCCGCCACTTCTTCCATGCCCATGGCCTTCAGGCGGGACGGGCCGGACCTGAAAAAATCCTCCTGCCTCCGCACAATGACACGGGCCAGGCGCAAAACGGTCTCCTGCCTCATATCCAAAGCCCGCAACAGCTCCTGTCCCTCACGGAACGCCCTGCGGAGATATTGCCTCAGCTCCCGGCTTCCGGAACCCTCAGCCATTAACTCCATATACCGTTCATTCATGGACAGGCGCGGAAGATACTCGGAAGTGAGGATAACCTCCAGCACGCCGGAAGGCCCCTCCTCCACAATGACGTCAGGCAGCAGATGAGGGTTTCCGCCGGGGGCGTAGGCTCCCCCTGGATCAGGAGTCAGGCTCCTAATCACCTCCAGAGCCGCCGCCACGGCCCCCGGTTCCACGTCCAGCAGGCGTGCGGCTTCCTCATACTTGTGCGCCGCCAGTTCCCGCCAGCAGCGCTTGACCAGGCGGAAAGCAAGCGAACGCTTCAAACCGCGCTGTTCAAGCTGGATCAGCAGGGAATCCCTTAAATTCGCCGCCCCCACTCCGGGCGGGTCCATTTCCCTCAGCGCAGCCAGAGCTTCCTCCATGTCCCGCATGCTGAAACACCCCTGCTCTTCCAGCTCCTGCGGAGACTCCGTCAGAAACCCGCGTTCGTCCAAAGCGTCAATCAGCAGGAACAGGGCGTCCCGGGCGCGGCCCGTCAATGCGGAATGCTGCGCCTGATCCATCAAATGGGTTTTCAGGGATTCCGGAGCCACGACGGATTCATACATGAAATCACGGCGGGCGGCCGCGTCCCCAGACAGGCGGCCGCCCGCCGTAAACTCGTTCCACCCGTCCTCCCGCTCATTCCAGGCATCCCCGTCCGGACCGTCTTCCAGCGCTTCCGGGGAAGCGTCCGGCAACTCCTCAAGCATGGGATTGGTTTCCAGCGCCTGGCGGATAATCTGCCTTAATTCCAAAGCGGAAGCCTGAAGAATCTGCATCCCTGTCTGCATGGACTGGGAGACGGCCATCTGGCGCGTCATTCCATGCTGCAGGGATACCTCACTCATACCGCCCACAAGCTACACCACCCCCCGGAATCTGGCAAGGGGGAACACCCTGCAGCAAAAGCTGCCCGCACGCCGCAGCAGCAAAAAAAAGGCCACCACTTTCATGTGGCGTTTTTGGAAAACGTTCATATAATAAATGCCCATGAAGATTTTGCACATACTTGCTTTCTCCCTGCTGGCCTCCCTTCTCTCAACGGCTGCGCCGTCCCCTCTGACTCCGCTGCCACGGGAACAGCCCCAATGGTGGAGGAAGCAATATGAACAGCAGGTGGAACAAATAAAGAACAACCCCTGCGGCGTCCTTTTCCTGGGAGATTCCATTACGGACTACTGGAAAAGGGAAGGAAAATCAATATGGGAAAAGGCGTTCTCCCCCTATCATCCCTGCAATTTCGGCATTTCCGGGGACCAAACCACCAACCTGATTTACCGCATCACGGATTCCGGCATCCCGGCCCAGACGGACCCCAAACTCTGCATCGTCATGATCGGCACCAACAATACAGGTCATTTCAAAGGAGGGGAAGCCCCGGAAAAAACGGCCATGGGAATTCTGGGTGCCGTTGAACACCTGCTGGTCAGGTTCCCGGACACCCACGTCCTCCTGCTGGGCATTTTCCCGCGCGGCACAGGCCCCCAGGACAAGCTGCGCCAGCACAACGACCGCATCAACGCCATTCTGGCCCAGTGCAAGCTGCCCCGCACCACTTACGCCAACATCAACAGGCGCTTTCTGGACTCCTCCGGCAAACTGCTCCCCGGCATCAGCAGGGACAACCTGCACTTTACGGAAAAAGGCTACGCCATCTGGGCGGACGCCGTGCTGCCCTATATCAAAAAATACTGCAAATAGCATTCTTTCCCATCCTCAACGCATGACTGTCGGAATGCCCCCTTCCGCCAGTCATGCGTGCGGTTCGGGAACATATTTGTCAATCAATGATGAAGCTTACGCAGCAACAACTGTCCAGCCTTCATTCTTGAAACTGCGGTCATGGAGCCTGAAAAGCACCGCTCATGTCCATCAATTCATTTTTCCCGGCGGCTCCGCCTTGAATGCTTATGAGTAACATCCGGACTTTGGATCGCCCGCTTTAATAAACGGTTAAGATATAAAAGCAGTACGGTACATGGAAAGTATTTACCGCCAAGCCCGCAAAAAGCTGCATGGATGCCAGGGCCCGCGTCTGAAAATTTTGCGCAGAACCGAAGTTGCAGTTGATTTGGAATAAATATATTATAATGAGACAATATATCATAGACGCCTTTACTGACAAAGTTTTTCATGGAAATCCCGCGGCGATTTGCATTTTAGAACAATGGCCGTCCGGGGAATTGATGTTAAATATGGCCGTTGAAAACAATCTTTCAGAAACGGCCTTTGCTGTCAAAAAAGGGGGGAGCTATCATCTGCGGAGGTTCACCCCCGGTGGAGAGATTAACTTATGCGGTCATGCGACATTAGCCTGTGCCTATGTTATTTTGAACTTCTATGAAAAAGAAGCGGCAAAAGTTGTTTTTCAAACTTTAAGCGGTGATTTGGTGGTAGAACGGCATGGTGATCTTTATGAAATGGATTTCCCCGCCTATGAATTAAAACCAGTTCCCGTAACGGAGCAAATGATCGACGCTATCGGTGCTATCCCCAGAGAAGCGTATATGGGGCGCGACCTTTTATGCGTGTTTGACGATGTAAAAATAATCGAACATCTCAATCCGGATCTATCAAAAGTTCATGCCCTGAACGGTCTTTTGCTCCATGTAACCGCAAAAGGTGCGGAAACTGACTGCGTTTCCCGTACCTTTGCCCCCAAATGCGGAGTGCCGGAGGATGCCGTTTGTGGTTCCGGTCATTGTCACATTATACCTTACTGGGCGAACAGATTGGGAAAAGACGACATCATAGGTTATCAGGCTTCCAAACGCGGTGGAACACTTTATTGCCGCATGGATGGAGCACGGGTAAAATTAGCAGGAAAAGCAGCCTTATATTCCATTGCCGAAACACAATCAAGATGAAGCGTCAATAGGTTAAGAACATATGCCGGGCGACGGAAAAAACGTCGTTCGACAGAAATTATACATTCCCAATGACACAAACGGCGGTTTTGAACAATCAAGGCCGCCGTTCTTCTATTCCCTAAAAAATAATGCAACTATGCTTTCAAACATGGCGGCCAATGGGAATAACTGCCATGAAGCACAAAGCATGCCGACAAATTCCGACGAGATCTATATCAAAAAATACATCCGCCGCAGAATATCATATCTCCAAACGTGAATCATACCATGTAGCAAAAGTGAATATTTTTTCAAACTTCCATCCGGTATGCTTGTGTCTTTACAGGTGTGTTTTTTATAGGAAATACAACAAAAAATCATGAAACAACCAAACCTCTCGGCCGGAAGCAGGAATCCAGCCGACCCGCCTGTGCCGCATTTGGAATCAGGAAAAAGCGCAAGGAACAAAAAAATTGCTTTTTCCCGGGGATATCCTAGAGTGCCTCTCCGCAATGAGCATGCCGCTTGCCGACTTGATCTTCCTGGCTTTTGCCCTCTCCGTGGACGCTTTCGTCGTGGCGTTCTCCTACGGCCTGCTCATTAAGCAAAAGCGTTTGAGCAACGGAATCAAGCTCTCCCTGTCCACCGGGGCCGGTCAATTCCTGATGCCCGTGCTGGGTTTTCTGCTTACAGGCTCCGTGCACCGGTATATTGCGGCCTGGGACCACTGGCTGGGCTTCGCCGTGTTCACCTTCCTCGGGGTCAACGTCCTCCGCGAAGGCTGGAATCACCGCAACGAAGAAGAGGATATGCCCCACGTCACCAGCCTGACGTTTCCTACCCTTATGGCCGTGGGAATCGCCACCAGCATCGACGCGCTGGTAGTGGGCGTCAGCATTTACCTTTCATCCGCCCAGTGTGGAACCGACCCCACCCTCCATGCGGTGCTTCTCCCCGCCGCCGCCATCGGCTTCACCACCTTCCTGTGCACGGCGGCCAGCTTTTTCCTGACCAGACGGCTGCACCGCTTTCCGACCTTTCATCTGGAAGCGGGAGCCGGGCTCATCCTCATCGGCTTGGGCGTCAAAATGCTCTGTGACCATTTGTGCTGAAATATGCCGCGAAGGATGATAAAAACGTCCTTCCGGCATCGTAATAAGTCGAAAAACGCACTGGTTCCCTCCCACCTCTTTCTGCTATTATCAAGTAATCCCTTCCACATGAATATTTCACATCTTCTTCTCTGCACCTCTCTGCTCGCGGCGCCCGTCTGCGCTGCGCAGGGCCTGACGGAAACTGAGACGGAAACTCCGGCCTCCGCCAGCCGCCTGCCGGCGCCCCTGGCACAAAAAATTGCCTCCGGAGACTTTGACGGTCTACAGACGGAACTGCGCTCCACCCTCCTGAAGGCTGGAGAACAAACGAAATCCGAACAAAAACTGCTCCAGAACAGGCAGTACCGCCATTTGCTGGACATGCACGAACTTCTGCGCGTCACGGGACCGGACAAAGTGAAAGCCGTTTTCTCCAAAAGCGCACAGGATGCCGCTTTCATCAAAACCTTTTTACAGGACCCGGCGTGGATGGAGCTTTATCTTGGAGCGGGCCTGATTCCGGAAAATTCACCGGAAGGCCTTCAAATCCTTTCCGACATCTGGAAAATGGACGGCAAGAGCCCGGATTTCCGGAATTACCAATCCCTGGCCACCGGACTGGCCTCTGTCTTTTCCACCGGCCCCGTAGCGGGAAGGCTTAAAACCAACTCCGCCAACAGCAATCCGGTGCGCCGCTACCGGATTTTCAAAAAACTGCATCAGGAAAACAAGCTGCATCCGGGATTCATCAAACTGCGCCCATGGGAAATGCGCTTCGTCGTGGGAAGTCCCTGGGACGATAAATCCTACGAATGGAGCAACGAACATGTCAACCTCCCCTGGCGGCGGTACACGGCCGCCTGCTGGGCCGCCCCCTATACGGGCCATAATTTCTTTGGCGATACCATTCAGGGGCCGCTTTTCTACGTGCCGTGGAGGGATCTTCACACGACTGCGGAAAACACGCAGATCATCGGCGGCGTCTGCGGCGGCCTCTCCTACTTCGGCACCATAGCGGCCCAGGCCCACGGCATCCCGGCCTATCCGGTAGGGCAGCCCGGCCACTGCGCGTACGCGGTGCGCGTGAAGCGCGGGGAATGGAAAGGCGGCTTCGGCGGACCGGACGGAGGCATGCACAACCATATCTTCGGCTCCCAGGCTCCGACTTCCTACCTGCTGATGGAAAATGTCTTTGCGGACAACGATAAGGCGGACCAGGCCTACCTGTGGGCCGCCCAGGCCCGACTGGACGAAGCTTCCGGCAACAAGGACAAGGCCATCCAGGCATGGGAGGAAGCGCTCAGGCAAACACCGCTGCACCCGTTCTTCCGCACGGAACTTCAACGCCTGCTGATGGAAAAGGAAGGCATGCAGCCTGTCGACTGGTACGTTTACGCCAAGGACGCCCTTTCCCACTATCAGGGCAACGGCTTTGCCGCATTCGACATCCTCAAGGACGTGCAGAATAAATTCCTGATGGATATTCCGCCCGCGGACCGGATTGCCTGGTTCCGGGACCTGCATGAAGCCATCGCCACCACTCCCACATCATGGGCAGTGAAATTCCAGACCGTGCTGGACTCCCAATCCGCCTTCCTGGCAAATCCGCAGGAAAAAGCGGCCTATCTGGAAACCGTCCTATCCACCCACCTGAAAACGGGGGACGGCACCAACTTTGGCCAGGCGTTGGAATGGGGCGTGAAAAACTTTGTGGAAAACGGACAGGCGGACGTCTTCTCCAACGCGTTCGCCAAGGTAGCCCAGCAAACGGGAAAAACCGGGACCTCCGGAAAAGCCCCCGACCCCAAAAAGCTGAAGGAAGCCTATGGCAAAGCCATCTATGCCACGGAAACGGCCCGCTCCATTCCGGCCTTCCAGGCCTTGAGCCAAGCAGCGGCATCTTTCTCCGGCGCCAATACGACGAACAATACGGTCAAGGCGTCCATTCCGCAGGGCTGGAAACTGGTGCCCGCAGACGGCATGGTCCGGTGCTCCACCACGAGCCAGTGGGACAGCCCCTGGGACCATATCAACCTGCTGCGTCCCTGCGGCGGCGCCCAGCATACGGACAAAGAGTCCAATCCGAACGTTATTGTAGAACTGAAAAACGGCGTGAATCTGGCCGGGCTGGTAGTCACCAAGCGCGACGGCAATGAAAACCGGATGAAGAAAATGGAGGTCTCCACGTCCACGGACGGAGCCACCTGGTTCCCCCTGGCCGCCACGGAAAACATGCCCAAGGAATGGGTCATCACCGCTCCGGAAGGCACCAAAGCCAAGTGGATCAAGGTGGAAGCCAAAAACGCACAGCCGGAATTCATGCACCTGCGCCATATCCTCGTTTACGAAAAATAAATTCTCCATTAACGCCATGCTTCATCACTTCAATCCCGTTTCCGGCCTGCTGGCCGTAGCCCTCTTCCTGTCCGCCCCCGTCCAGGCGGCCCTCCCCGCTTACAGCGCCGTGAAAGACGAGGCGAAAACCGTCAATAAATACATGATCGTCGTATGGGCCGGCACGGACTGGTCCCCAAAATCACGTGAAATCACCCGCGCTGTGGAACATCTGGCCAAGAACTCCCCGGAACCCGTGCTCTGGTGTATCCAGGACGAGCGTGAAGAAATGACGGAAGAAGAGCAGAAACTGCCCAAGCCCCCGGGGGAAATCTGGAACATCCCCGCCATCCAGGTGGTCTCCCCCACCGGAAACATGGTATTCCTGTCGGAAGGCGTCTCCAGGGAAACATTGCCAGCCGTCATGAAGCAGGCAATGGAAGCCGTAAAACAGCAAAACAAGGCCAATGCCCTGTGGGAAAAAGCCGCCGCTTCATCCGGAACGGCCGCGGCCCTTCTTTACGGAGAAGGGCTTCAGCAGCTTCCTCCTTATGCGGCCTCTTCCAGAAAGGATATTCTGGAAAAAATCAAGAAGGCGGATCCGGAAGACATCAAGGGAGTGCACTTCAAATACACGTTCAGGCATCTGCCCTACATCGAAAAAGTGCAGAGAATGGTGAATGATTCCGCCAAAGACGGCGGTCCAAAGGATTACAAAACCGCCCATGCCTATGTAAACAAACAGCTCAAAACCCCCGGCCTGACTCCCCTTCAAAAACAACAGGTCATGGCGGCCAGGTTCTGGCTCTACCGCAATGAGGGGAAAAAGGACCAGGCGCTGAAGACCCTGACGGACATCGCCAGGATATCCCCTAAAACCCTCATGGGAATAGGCGCCCAGAACTACTACCGCTACCTGACGGAACCCGTCACCCTGAAAAGTCCTCACTTCACAGGCTACGACCTGCGTCCGGAACTGACGCCTACCCGCGTCAACGTCAGCAGCATGCTTGACGGCCCCGGAAACTACAAGATCACCTTCAAGATGAACAGCGGCGGCTGCAATATCCGCAACCCCCGCTTCATGAAGGGCAACCGCGTAGTCAGCGAACTGCCCAAGGACCGACAGGACAAAAACGGGCGCGAATTCACCCTGCACCTCTCCGGTTCCGAAAAGCCGGACCTGGTTTTCGACTGCCAGGGCCACGGCTGGTTTGATGCGGATTGCGACATCATCGTGACCAAGGAATCCTGATTCCTGCCGGCAAACAACAAAACCGCCATACCACAACCTTCATTAAGGCAGGACATTCCTAAGGGATTTCCTGCCTTTTTTACGGAGGGATAAGAATTTCCAACCGGCTCTCAAGTGAAATCATCCCCTCTTTCCCTGCCTTTTGCCGGTTCAGGCCGAACAACATTCCCGGCAGCTTCAAGGGATCAATAAGGGAAACGTTCTTCCCATTCCTGCGCCTTTCAAAGGAAGTCACCCCTTCTTCCCACTTTCCCTGGCGTTCTCCGCCAGTTGACGGCGGTACTCCATGCGTTCCCTGATCCTCAATTCCAAACCGTTTCCGGTGGGGGTGTAATACACACGGCCTTCCGGAAGGTAGGCCTGAGGAACGTAATGTTCCGGATAGTCGTGGGAATACAGGTATTCCAGCCTGGCGGCATCCGCACCTCCGGCGGCGGCCAGCTTCTTGCGCGTGGGCGTCCGGAGGTGTTCCGGCACGGCCAGCGTTTTCCCATTGCGCACGTCATCCATGGCGGCGTTGATGCCCATGTAGGCGGAATTGCTCTTGGGAGCCGTCGCCAGGTAAACCGCAGCATGCGCCAGAGGAATGCGGGCTTCCGGCATGCCGACCATTTCCGCGGCGCGCGCCGCGTCCAAAGCTACGCGCAGAGCGTTGGAGTCCGCCAGCCCTACATCCTCCGACGCGGCGATGACCAGCCTTCTTCCTATAAAGCGGATATCCTCCCCGGCTTCCAGCATCACCCCCAGCCAATACAGGGCGGCGTCCGGGTCAGAGCCTCGCATGGATTTGATGAAAGCGGAAATCGTATCGTAATGGGAATCCCCCAGGCGGTCGTACCTGATAGCCTTGCGCTGGATGGATTCCTCCGCTACGGAGATGTCCACATGAATGATGCCGTCTTTCCCCGAAGGAGTGGACAGAACAGCCACTTCCAGAGCCGTGAGCGCCTTCCTGGCGTCGCCGTCCGCCTTGGCGGCCAAATGGTTCAGGGCTTCCACCTCCATATCCACGCGGGATGAGCCCAGCCCGCGCACCTCATCCGTCAGGGCGCGCTTCAGCAGGGCGGCCAGATCCTCCTCCGGCACCGGCTCCAGCGGAAAAACCTGGGAGCGGGACAGCAGGGGGGAGTTAATTGCAAAGTAGGGGTTTTCCGTGGTCGCCCCAATAAACCTGACCGTACCCTTTTCCAGATGGGGAAGCAGAACATCCTGTTGAGCTTTGTTGAACCGGTGCAGCTCATCCACGAAAAGAACGGTTTTCCGCCCGTGCATGCTCATCCTCATCTGCGCCTGGGCTATTTTCTCCCGGATGTCCGCTACATTGGATTCCACGCCGTTGAGCATCATGAAATGGGCATTCGTCGTCCGGGCGATGACGGCGGCCAGAGTAGTCTTTCCGCACCCGGGAGGCCCGTAGAAAATCAGGGACGTAAACCGGTCCGTCTCAATTGCCCGTCTCAGCAGCTTGCCCGGAGCCAGCAGATGCTTCTGCCCGGCCACTTCATCCAGGGTGCGCGGGCGCATGCGCGCGGCCAGCGGCATGGCGGAAGTGTCCGCCCCGGGCTCAAAGCCTTCCCGCGCTTCCGCTTCCTGTAAACTGAACAAATCCATCGGAAACACTTTACCCGGTTGAAAGGCCGGAGAAAAGGCCAATCCCCGGAATCCTGAAAGTTTGGCGGAAGCGATACCGTTCCCCCCCCTCAGGACGGAAAATGCACCTTTATCCAAACATGGACCAGCAGGACAGCATGAAAACCATGCTGACAGGAGCCAAAATGCTGAACAGCAGCCCCGCAACAGCCAATCCCCTGCGGTTCACCTCCCAGTAATGAAAGGAGGCGATCAGCATCCAGATGGGAATCACAACCATGTGGACGAGACCCAGGAGCCCCCAGCCCGCCAGCACCAGCAAAAAGAGCCATGACTGCGAGCCGTCCGCATTATTGCTCGGCATGACAAGGCCAAAGAAGCGGTACACAAACAAAAAGAAGACGAATACGGCAAAAGGTATCCATCCCCAGCGGGCTTCCTCCTTCCGGCGGGCCAAGGCCAATTCAAAACAGGGATCTTTAAACGCAGGCCATTGCTTGGCGGAAGAATCTCTGAAGAAACGCATATCGCCCGAAGTCTCTATTATCGCGCCTTTCTCCCGTCAATGATATTCAATGCCAGTCCGGCTTTTTCCCGCAGAAAATTTTTTCCTCTAACAAATACGGGACATCGGCTTCAGCCAATTACCTTATTGTCAAACCAAAGGACTGTGAAAATTCATAAAAAACTTTTGACCATAAATCATTTTTTCATTCTTCCTCCCCCCGCTCTTCTTCTTTTCCCATGATGGGAAAAGTCTTTTTGCATGATCCAAATTTCAACACCCGTCCAATTTGTCATACACATCCCCAATTTCCCATAAAAAAGACTGCCTTCGCTGCAGGAGCGGAGGCAGTCCGGGGGTAATATAAAACCGGAAATTACAGAAGGTTACCTGCCCAGAATGCCCTTGAAGTATTCCAGCGTCGTCGCCAGGCCTTCCGGCAAAGTATGCCTGGGCTGCCATCCGGCATTGCGGAGCTTGTCCGCACAGGCGCGGGAATGCTTGACGTCTCCCGGACGTTCCGGGGCATGAAGCACCTTGGAGGAAGACTCGGCAGCCTTGATGATGTTCTGCGCCAGCTCTTCAATGGTGATCTGGCCGCCGTAACCGGCATTGAACACTCCGGTGACTTCCGGGTGTTCCGCCACAAAGGTAAGGGCTCCTACAATGTCTTTCACATAAATGAAATCGCGCGTCTGGGAGCCGTCCCCATACACGGTGATGTCTTCTCCTTTGACAGCTTTTTCAATGAAAATGGGCACGGCCGCAGCATAGGCGCCCTTGGGGTCCTGCCGGGGGCCGAAGACATTGAAGAAGCGCACGGCTGCCGTATTGATTTTTCCTTCCGCCCGGAACATGTTGAGGTAGTATTCCCCATCCAGCTTGGTAATGGCATAGGGACTCTTGGGCTCCGGGTACATGGCTTCCAGTTTGGGCACCGTGGGATTGTCTCCGTAAATGGCGGCGGAAGACGCCAGCACGATTTTTTTGACTCCGGCGGCGGAAGCTTCCTCCAGCACGTTCAGCAAACCGTTGACGTTGATGTCGATGCATTCGCTGATCTTGCTCATGGATTCCGGCACGGAGACGAGCGCGGCCATGTGGAAAATATAGTCCACTCCCTGCACCGCCTGGCGCACCAGCTCCCGGTCGCAGATGGAACCTTCGATGAACGTGTGCCTGAGCCCTTCCAGGTTCCTGAGATAGCCCGTGCGCAGGTTGTCCAGCACACGGATTTCCTCCGCCTTATCCTGATAGTGTTCCACAATGTGGGAACCGATGAATCCGGCGCCGCCGGTTACGAGAATCTTCATGTTTTTCCGATGTTGGTAGATATTGGTTAATAGCGGTCCACAATGGCCTTCATTTCATCCATCTGCGCCTCAATGGATTCTACCAGGGCCATCTGCGTGCGGCAGCGGTCCAGGTTGTGTTCCGGACGGTGGATTTTAAAATACACGTCACCGGACAGGTAGTCCGTCAGGAAGCGGATGCCGCATTCCATCGTGAGCAATTTGCCGGAGAACGGCAGCAGGCTCTTTTCCAGAGGCGTCAGGAAACTCTTGGCGGAACTCAGGTAACCCTGAACCAGAGCTTCAAACATGAACATGCGCATCGTGACCTTGGAGACGTCCTTTTCATCTTCCGCGGCGGGAGACGTGGCCGTCCGGATCATGTCGCCGAAGTCGTAAATGGCGGAACCGGGCATCGTGGTATCCAGGTCAATCACGCAAATGCCTTCTCCGGTTACATCGTCCAGCATCACATTGTTCAGCTTGGTATCATTGTGCGTACAGCGCAGGGGCAATTCCCCGGATTTCAGGTAATCCACCACCAGATGGCAGTCCGACTCACGGGAAAGGTACCAGTCTATTTCCTTCTGCACTTCCTTCACGCGCCCCAGGGGGTCGGACTGGATGGCCTCTTTCAGAGCCGCCAGGCGGGAAGTGGTATTGTGGAAATTGGGAATGGTCTCAAACAGGGGCTCTCCGGGCAGGTCTGCCGTGAGCTTCTGGAATTCGCCGAAGGCGCGCGCCGCTTCCTGGCACTGCTTGGTAGTTTCAATCTGGTCATACGTGCGTGCGCGTTCAATGAACGGGTACACGCGCCAGCAGTTGCCGTCCGAATCCAGGGCGTACGGCTTGCCGTCCACGGAGGGAACCAGCGTGAGAGTGCGGCGGTAAGCTTCCGGGCACTGTTCCTCCTTCAGGCGCTTCAGGGCGTGGTCCGTCACGCGCTTTACGTTCTCCATCAGAGGGATGGGCTGCTTGAACACGTTATGGTTCACGCGCTGGAGGATGTAGCGGATGCGCTGTCCCGCCTGATCCACCCAGATGCAGTAGGTGTCATTGATGTGGCCGCTGCCGTAGGAATAACCGTGGACAAAATCGCCGCGGAGATCGAACAGGGTTGATACAGCCTTGAGATCGTGCATAGGGAAAAAGGCTTAGTTGAGCTTTTCAGGGTATACGCCCTGCTGGATAAGTTTGTTGATGCCTTCCACAACCATGGGCTTGTCCCCCGGATAGGTCATGCCGAACCAGGAGGAAGAAGTGGGAAGAACGGCGCAATCCGCCCGGTCCGCATGAATCAGGGCGTCCACCACGGTGGGAATAAAGCATTCGCTCTTGGGTTCCTGGCCGTGTTCTTTCAGGAAGTCAATGAAATGATCCTCCGTCAGTTCGATGAAGGAGGGGGAGAACAGCCAGAAATTCATGGAAACCAGTTCTGCAGGATCCACCGGCAGGCGTTCGCCCTTCAGGTTGTTGCCGCGCACTACGCCGTCTTCGTCAGCCTGGATTTTCACGAATTCCTCCACGCCATCCAGAAGGCCGCCCTTGATGGAGCAAATGCCGCGGTTCACGTCCCCGTTGTCGGAGAGGGTGTTCTTCAGCGGATAGCCGATCATGCCGTAATGGGCCTTGCCGGGTTCATCCGTAGTGGAGGTCAGGAACTTGGCGGCCTGCACAAAAGCGTCCGCACCGTAAAAGTCATCCGCATTCACTACGGCAAAGGGTTCCTTCACCACGTGGCGGGCGGCACGCAGGGCGTGGGCGGTGCCCCAGGGCTTTTCCCGGCCTTCCGGCACGGAGAAGCCTTCCGGCAGGTCGTCCAGGGACTGGAAAGCGTAATCCACCTCAATCTTGCCGGCAAAACGGCTGCCGACCTTTTCCTTGAAAATATCTTCAAAGTCACGGCGGATAATGAATACCACTTTTCCGAAACCGGCCCGAATGGCATCATAAACAGAGTAGTCAAGAACTACTTCCCCGTTGGGGCCCATCGGGTCAAGTTGCTTGAGACCGCCGTAACGGCTGCCCATGCCAGCTGCTAAAACAAGAAGTGTAGGCTTCATCATACGCAGGCCATTATGACCAAGCCTCCCCGTTTGGCAACAGGAAAATGCCGGAAAACCGGAGAAATCCGCCCGTTAAAAAACGTAAGAGCACCAAAGCCCCAGCACTACTTTTTTGAAATCGTCCCGCCCGTAGCCGCAATACCACCCCAGGAAAGGCTCCACCCGCAGACCGCCGGAAACGGCCCACAGCGCCCCCGTGCGCACCATCAGCTCTTTCAAGCCGTTCCTCCCCAGATAATCGTGGGCAAAACCCAAGGAAACCGTATTCACCATGGCGACGGATTCGCACAGCAGGGGCTGCCAGGTAACGCCCCACTGGGAATATGCACCCTCCTGTCCGGAATCATACAGGAAGGAACCGCGGAAAGACCAGGAAGGGGTGGGATTCCATTTAAGGGACAGGCCCGGCTCCGCCCCGTTCTTCAGGGGACAGGAATCGTACCACTGTCCGTTGACAAAAAGCCCGGCCGTGCATTCGTCCGCCAGATAATACTGGACTTCCCCGTGTAAAGTGGCCTGACTGAAATGGCGGCCCTGCCAGTTGCGGATGGCGAAAAATTCCCCGCTCACCGCCCAGGAATCAGACAGGGAGGCTCCGCCGGAAATCTGGCCCTCCGTGGAATCAGCCCCCATCTTTTCCCCCCGGTGGACATAGTATGAACGGTAGCCGCCAAGCATCTCCCCGCCCATGCGGATGGGGGAACGGCCGTCCACCTCCGTCAGGGGCGGCGGCCCGTCATACCCCAGGACGGCCTGCACGGCACAGCACAGGATGATGGAAAACAGCCTCATGAAAGACTTTTAACACAATTCGCTGCGCCGCTCCAACGCCAAAACGGTGCATGCACATTCTCCGGGCTTGGCAAAACGGAAATCTGCCCTTACCCTCTCGCGCATGGTTCATTTCACCCTGTTCGGGATACCTGTTTACATCCGCCCCAGCTTCTGGGTGGTGCTGGCCATTTTCGGCGGTGCCCTCAGCATCAGCAGTGTGGAAGATCTCATTTATCCGGCCCTGTTCGTCATTGCCGGCTTCGTCGCCATCCTGTCCCATGAAATGGGGCACGCGCTGGTGGGCCGCAAGCTGGGCGGCGGCCAGCAGACGATTGTTCTGGAACTCTTCGGCGGCCTGACAAGCAGCCATGGCATGCAACTGACGCGCGGAGGGCGGGCCCTCATGATTCTGGCAGGCCCCATGATGACCCTGCTGCTGGGCATTATCAGCCTGGGGCTCACCTGGAACATCGTCGCTCCAGTCATGACTTCTTACAACCTGAACTTCTGGGACCTGGCCATCAGCCCCTTCACAGCAGCGCTCATCTCCCCCAAGCTGTACATTCTCTCCTGCCTCATCATGATTGGAGAATGGTGGACTATCCTGAATCTGCTGCCCATCTACCCCCTGGACGGCGGCCAGCTGATCGCACAGTACATCCGCTCCCCCAGGAAAGTATTCATGACCGGATTCATCACGGCCATCCTCATCGGACTGCTCAGTTTCCAGCTCTTCCACGGCTACTTTATCCCCATCTTCATGGCCCTCTTCGCCTACAGCAATTACCGGGAATACAAAAACGCCCCCTTTTAATATTATTCCGAGTTTCCTTCGCGGGCCCTGCCCGTTCTATTCAACAAACCATCCAATATGTCTCAGCAAACCGCAATCACCCCTACCCGCGCCCAGGATTTCCCCGAGTGGTACCAGCAAGTCATCAAGGCCGCCGACATGGCGGAAAATTCCGAGGTGCGCGGCTGCATGGTCATCAAGCCATGGGGCTACGCCATTTGGGAACTCATTCAAAAGGACCTGGACCAGCGCTTCAAGGACACCGGCCATACGAACGCCTATTTCCCCCTCCTGATTCCTATCTCCTATCTGGAAAAGGAAGCGGAGCATGCCGAAGGCTTCGCCACGGAATGCGCCGTAGTCACCCACCACAGGCTGGAAGCGCAAAAGGATGAAGCCACCGGCAAGACACGCATGATTCCCACCGGGGAGCTTACGGAACCCTTCGTCATCCGGCCCACCTCGGAAACCGTCATCGGCGCGGCTTTCGCCCGCTGGACCTCCAGTTACCGGGACCTGCCCCTCAAAGTCAACCAGTGGTGCAACGTGATGCGCTGGGAAATGAGGCCCCGAATCTTCCTGCGCACGGCGGAATTCCTGTGGCAGGAAGGGCATACGGCCCATGAAACCCGCGAGGAAGCCATTGAGGAAACCCTCACCATGCACAAGGTTTATGAAGAATTCCAGCGGGATGTGCTCGCCATCCCCACCATTCCCGGGGAAAAGACGGAGGCGGAACGCTTCCCCGGCGCGGAACAAACCTACACGGTGGAAGCCATGGTGCAGGACCGCAAGGCCATCCAGGCAGGGACCTCCCACTTTCTGGGGCAGAATTTCTCCAAATCCCAGAACATCTGCTTCGCCGGAAGGGACAACACCCAGCAATTCGCATGGACAAGCTCCTGGGGCGTTTCCACCCGCATGATCGGAGCGCTCATCATGATGCACTCCGACGACGACGGACTCGTCTGCCCGCCCCGCGTCGCTCCCCAGCAAATCGTCATCATTCCCGTCACACCCAAGGAAGAAAGCCGCCAGGCCGTTCTGGACCACTGCGAAGAACTGGCGCGCACCCTCCGCGCCAAAACCTTCCACGGCCAGCCGCTGCGCGTGCTGGTGGACAGGCGCGACCTGGGCGGCGGAGCCAAGAAATGGGAATGGGTGAAAAAAGGCGTGCCCGTGCGTCTGGAAATAGGCCCCCGGGACCTGGAAAAAGGCTCCGTCTGCCTTCAGCGGCGCGACCGGTCCTCCAATGAAAAATCCTTCGTCCCGGAAACGGAACTGCTCGATACCGCTGCGGATATTCTCCAAAGCATCCAGGACACCCTGCTTCAGCGGGCCATTGCCTTCCGGGACTCCCATATCCGCCCCGCCTCCACTCTGCGGGAATTGGAAGAAAACTTCTCCGGAGAGGGAGATGCAGACTGGCTCCAGGTGCCGTGGGACGGGTCTCCGGAAGAAGAAGAAGAACTGGCTAAACGGCTGCGCATTTCCATCCGCTGCATCCCGCTCGGCGAGCTGGGCCGCGGCGAGCCGGCACCCTGCATCCTCACCGGACGCATGACGAAACGCCGTGTTCTCTGGGCCAGAAGCTACTGAACCCTGACACCCCCTTTCAACGGGATTGTTCCAAGACAGGCAAAACGGGCCTTTTCGGAACAATCCCGTTTTTTACGCCTCTCCACTTTCCCCAAAAACGGCATGAACAAGAAACGGAGCGGCATACCCCACAGGGCAGAATTCTCCCCTCTCCTGCCCCATACGCCGGCAACAACGCACACATGTCGGCAAAACAGGATTTTTCTCTAAAAAAATCTTGCCAAGGCAAAAAAACCTTATATACTTTTGGCACACGGACGCCGTAAGGCTCCAATCGTTCCAAGCGGATGTAGCTCAGGGGTAGAGCGCAACCTTGCCAAGGTTGATGTCGTGGGTTCGAATCCCATCATCCGCTCCATTTTTTGTCTTCGGGGTTATTGTAACCCCCTCATTTTACAAAGCCCCCTTGGTAGCAGATTGTGTGATATTCAGTCCTATTACATGGTTTTGTTATGCACTATGCTATACATCAACTTTCCGGTGTATAGCAGATTCAAAACCGCTAACACTACAACATTATGGCTGAAATTATCAAAAGAAAAGACACTTGGTACGTCTGCTTCCGAGTTGAAGGAAAACTCAAAGTTCGTACCATCGGCATCAAGATCACTCTCTTGGTTTCTCCTGGACTGCCCCCAATGTAGTACCAGATTAAAAGTTAGGCTTGGTATTTGTTAATATTGATTGATGGAGCTGTCGAGCATAAAGGCTCGGGGGAATGTTTCCGCAAGAGCCGTGAGGCCTTTCTTCGTTGTATTACCTCCGCCATTCTTCCAGACTCGTTTATGGTTGATCGCTTTGCCGGTTTTCTCCCTGAGATACGAGGTGATTTTACGTATGCCCCATGTCGGTTTTTCTTCGCTGGCTTCAATGATGGTTTGTTCTTCAAGACTAGGCAGTTTCTTTTCCTGTTTTCGGTAATGGCTTCGACATACCTGCAAGGTTTAGCAGGCTTTGCGTTGCGAGCTGATTTGATGATTGATCAAATGCCTCACTCCGGCCCAGTCGCTGAGAGTGGCTTACCATTTTTTTGAGTTCACTTCTTTCAGGATTGAGATGTCCAGGGCCTAGTCGATTATGATTTGCTTGAGTCGTCGATTTTCTTCCTCAAGCTGCTTCACTCTCATGGCTTCCTTCAAATCCACTCCTTCGTACTTGAGCCGCCACCGATAGCAGGCTTGCTCCGTGATGTTGTGTTCCCGGCAGATTCCCCGAATGGTTTTTCCCGTCTGTTTTTCTTCGCTAAGGATTCTTAGGATTTCTTCTACGCTATATTTTTTCTTCATCGTTTTTTGTCAGGTCAGCAAACCTAACTTTCTTTGTGGACCTATTTTCGGGGGATAGATTAACTGATAATATATCAACCGATTTTTGGAGAATTACTTGTTGTAACGGGAATCAAGAAAGTTATACATAAGAGATATTTTTCTCAAAAGCGGGCCGCTTCGCTAGGAAAAAAAAGGCTTGTTCTGCTTTCCTGTCAGAAAAGGAAAGACTGCCGTCAGAGGACATTTAGTATTTTGCTGGAGGGAGGGAAATCTTTATCAGGATTTTTCAACGGAATGCGATGATGAGGGGACTGACTCTTCTTCACTACAGCCTTTCGTAACGCTGAGTGGGCCAATTGTTTTGAACACATCACTATCTATATATTGGATGTAATTTTGTATTTTCATCTTGTCCCATCCTGAAACTTCCTTTTGAATTACGCCAAGATTATCTCTTATAGATTGGAGACATTTCCATTCCCTTGATTTCGTATCAGTCCCTTCTCGATAAAATCTATTCATTACGATGTAGAATAATTCGAGACCTTGTCTATAGGGAACATTTTTTAAATAATTACAAATAGAAGAAGTATCACATAGTTCAAGGATGCTAATATTTTGAAAATTTGTATTATTCAATTTGTGAATTTGATCCTCAGTCAAACCTTGATGAGATAATAATTGATTCTTTAATGAATTCTTAAATTCATTCTTGGCTTTATCCAAAAATTTATATTTCAAATAATTTCTTAATTTTAGCCATTCTTTTGAACTCGATTTGTGAAATCCAAGTCCGTACATTCCCGTAAGACTAGATGTTTCAAAATCAAAATTTTCCTCTGATAGTGACGGTGCTATTTCATCAACATACTGTCTGCATTCTTTTTCAATCTCGGCGGCAGTTCCTTGGGTAAGCAAACCATTTTCTGAAAAATAGAGTCTCAATCCGAAAACGTGCAGAATGACTCCTATATCAGAATATTTTCTCTTTTTAAAATCTTGTTCAAATTGTTCCAACATAGAATCCAACTCTTCGCTTTTCTGATTTATCCAGTGCCATAGGTTTCTCCATGGTTCCTTTGATGGAAAATAAGCAGGAAGATCATCCAGCTCCTGTTTAATGTCGTCTTCCGGGAAGAACCCATCTTCCAAAATAAAAGTCAACATATCATCGGAAAATATATTATTATACTTGATAATATTTCCAAAATGTTCACCATATTTTCCTAAATAATCATTTTTCTCAATTTCTTTTTTCTTATCATCTGTTACATATGAATTATTAAGAAATTTTAGAATTTCGGAATCTTTCCATTTCTCCAAGTCACGACAAGAAAAATGTCCGGCTTTGGTTTCAAAAGAAAGGACGAAAAAGAGCATGACAAGGTCTTTCATGAACATCTCATGTTTTTTATGCTTATCTTCAAGGTAGGCGTACAGCCTTTCAAAATCATTAAGCGATTGCTGCAAGATACGTAGATTATCCAATTTGGATGTCTGGTACATCTGAATGATCAAGTCCCGTTGAGACTTCAGGAATTCCCTTCCTTCTCCCTTCTGAAGTTGTTCCAGAAAATAATTGAGAGCATTCTCCGTTTCCGGCATCATCCGCAGAGTTTTACCAATGACCTTTTCTTTAATGGATTTATAGGAGGCTTTCTTTTGGTTGTCAGCATAGGAGGCAATTTCCTCCTCATTCCCAATAATGATCACCTTGCAGTTGTTGTTTTCCACAAAGGAATTAATGTACCCAAGTGATGCTTCTATCGGCATGCAGCATCTCTCCAAATCATCAAATATATAGATTGATTCAGGATGATAGATGTTAAAAAAATCATCTGTTTTCAAATTATCAAGATCGATACCTTGCGACTTTAAAAGAGAAGAAAATATTTTTCCAGTCAATCTGGCGGATTTCTTATTCATGAAAGGATGAAATTCCTTAATAATCATATCATCAATTTCATCCTTCGTTTGGACTCCATTTAAACTGATTTTAATTATTTTCGGAATTTTTTCTGATTCATCTTCTTGCTTAGGGAAAATTTTCTCCATATACTTGGTGATGAAAAAAGTCTTCCCGATTCCCCATTTTCCCGTGAGCAAGACAGCATAGTGAGGTGCAGTCAATGCAGTATAGTAATCCAAAAAGTTTTCAATATGCATATTATTGGGGAAGTTACTTTGATCCGACATGCCTATAAAATATTCTTTAGAGAAGAAGAGTGCAATCTCAGAATCGAAACATAGCAGTAATGGTTCTTATGACGAACAGAAATGGCACAAAATGATTGGTGTATAGTTAATTTTCTTGCCGACTAAGGAAAGCAGAACCCAAAATCATGCACCAGCGCCTTGAGGCGCTCAAACTGGCCGAAGAACTCGGCAACGTCAGCCGCGTATGCCGGGAAAGAGGGATATCCCCAACTGCCGCAGGAAGTTGGCCGGCAACGAGAACATATGGCTCCATCCATCAAGAATCAGAAAAAGATGAACCAAAAAGAGCGATTCCCGTAGAAATAGGGAACATAATTCCGCATTTATCTAATAGAAAAGTCTCCATGGAAAATATATTTTTTCGCAATAAGTAGTGTAAGGATAACCATTGCTCGGAGGGGCCATGATTTGTACTTCGATACGGCAGCCTTTCACGAGGTCTGGGTTGTTTAACAGATACTCCTCGACTTCCGGAGGAATCCGGGCATTCGTTCCGTCTTCGACAACGAAACAGATCTGACAAGTTTTACTTCTCCAGGAAGCTCCATCGCCTGTTAATTTCATTCCATGCCGGGCAAATATCTTATGGAGTTCCAAATCCTTTTCCACTGTTTCCAACAGAGTTACACTCCTCTCATAACCGTCTCCCGTATCTATGGCCGACCAGAAGAGGGAGAACGGTAAATAAATGAAGAAGTAAAAAACGACTATTCCTATGACGATCTTCCACATTTTCTTTTTCATCTTAAATAATTTATTAATTCTCTCTTTGTTTATTCGCAAGGCTCTCTTCCTTCGCCATAGCCTCTATGCCCTTGAGGAGCTGGAGCCAGAAGAGGAGTATCAGGGGCAAACGGGGCTACAAAACCAGCTCCTTCCACGATTGCACACGACCATCCGCAGCAATTTCTTGCTCCCGAGTTGTATAGTGAATATTGAGGAACATTCTTTTCATCTTCCCGGATCTGTTCTTCTACTTTACTTACTGACTCAGGACAGGCTTTATAAGTGTAGGAATTTCCAGAATCGGCATCTCCTTCATTACGGGCATCATCCTGAATTTTTCCGGCTCCAACGCCTAAAGCGCCTTTGTGCCAACTTCCGGGGTAGAGGCCTCTCTGCATATTGGGCGTTTTGACCCAAGCATGTCCTACATTTCCTGACCAGTAGCTGCATGGTTTAACCAGAATAAAAATTTCCTGTACTTCATATTCGCAGCATTCCCTTCCTGCGTCATCCGCAATTTTAGAGTATTTTACACCATCCTTGCAACATTCCGTTTCAGCATCTTCAGAAAGTCCAAGCGTATCAGAGTACAGGCATGTATTGTTCTTGACAAAGATATAAAGATTCCATCCGCTCTGTTCATCGACAGGATCTCTGCTGATCCACCTTCCATCTTGGGGATTATAGTATCGGAAATTGTACTGCACAAGCCCGGTTTCCTCATCGAAATACTCGCTGGAGAAGCGGAAGGGATTGATTTCTGCCGCATTGCCTTCCATCTTGAGAACATTCCCATACGGGCCGTATTCGTACAAAGCTCGCCGGCCCGCCTTGATGCCGAAGAGCGCCGTTGTGTTCTTCAACGCGTCATGCGTGTAATAAAGATCTTCCACATAGGTTCCCGTTTCATCAAAGACGCTCATCGCCAAGATGCGCGTGGCTACCGGTTCCAGGGGATCCCACAGGTACGTTTTACGCAGGACGGGGTCAGCGGATTCCGAAGCGTCCGCAGCATCCAGTTCCGCGATTTGCAGGTAACCCTGGTAGATAAACCGTTTCCTTGACATGAGCGCTTCCCCTTCATAGACGGATTTTTCTACCCTCCTGTTCAGATAATCGTAAACGCACTCAATACGCCTGTCCCCCTGCGTGAAGCTGACCGCCTGATTCAACGCGTTGCAGGCGGCTTCCCATTCTCCCGTGGACGTCTGAATCTTCGTCTGGTTGCCGTCGGCGTCATAGGTGGGAACAAAGGGCGGCTCCGTACCCTCGGTGATATCCGTGTATTGATTAAGCCGGTTGGCAACGTATGTGGTGGGAAGGGAATCCGTTCCCTCCCGGGAGGTTGTGCGGTTGCCGATGTTATCGTAGGCGTAACTGTATATGCCGCCCCGGCTCATCGCGTCGCTCACAAGTTCATTCCTGTCATTGTAGGCGTAGGCGTGGGTGAGGTCGGGCGCGGACGTGTTGAAATAGTCTTTCTTCGTGACGGGACGCCCCAGCACATCGTAAGAATAGCCGGTTTTGGCCGGGTAGTTGGCGCTGCCGGGGCGCAGGTAGTCAATATTCACCGGGAGGTCGCGCTTTTCTTCCAGGGTGCGCCGCCATTTCAACGTGTTGGGGTAATCAAGAGTGTCCAGCAGGCCGCTTTCCGCATTGTAGCCGTAGGTGAAGGGCTTCGCGACGGCGTTCAACGAGACGGTGGAAAGCCTTCCGGAGGCGTCATGCCCCCATGCCGTCTGCAAGGCGGCGGCGCCCGCATAGTCCAGACAGTAGCCCGCGGGCCTCCCCACTCCGTCACGGCGGAGGGTCAAGACGCTTGCCGCAAGGCCAGCCGTCGTTTCCGTTTCCTGTTCGTTATACTGATTGTACGTGAACGTGCGCGTTCCGAAAGCGTCTTCAATTTGCGTCAGCTGCCCCAGATGATTGTAGCGGCTGCTGATGGAGGGGGTAAAACCGTCGTCATTAAAGGTAATGGAGGTAAGCTCTCCGGTAAGGGGGGCGTAGGAGCGGGAGGCAACGGTTCCCCGCGCGTCCGTCGTAGCGGAAACGCGGTTGAGCGCATCGTAAGCGGTATCCACATGGGTGGCATTGGCATAGGTCTTGCGGACAACCAGCCCCGTAGCGACATCGTACGTCCAGGTGGTGATGTCCCCATCCGTCCGGAGGCGGGGATCAGTAGTGATGACATCCCCGGGATCACGGAAGGTGGCAAGGCTCACTATATGGCCGGCGGCGTCATAAGCGTATACGGCGGGCTGTATGGCCGTCCCCCATTCGGCTTCCTTGCGACCCCGGATATCATAAACGGAACAGGCTGTTTTACCAAGGGCATTGGTAACGCAGGTAGGCAGATCAAAGGGCTGGGCATAAGCGTAAGTGGTCGTGTTGCCCGCGGCATCCGTGCCGGAGATGATGCGGCCGGCGATGTCGCAGACGGAGGTAAAGACATTCCCGCGCACATCTGTGTCCGCGTAGGTGATGCCCGTTTCCGTATAGGTGCGCCGCCGAAGGACAGTTGCACCGTCAAATCCCGTAACCGCCGTCGTAAATCCGTCCACGATGCGCGTGAGGAAGACGCTCTCGACGCCGGGCACGGTTTTCTTCCGAAGGCGAACAGAACCGCCGCCATATTCCATCCATTCCACGGCATCATGGCCGCGGGAATCCGTCATGACGGTTTTGCCGGCAAGGACAGGGCTCAGGGCAGAGAGCAAGGTCGCCCGCTTTTGAAGAACGGGAGTACCTGAGGAAGTATAGCTTGTTATGGAAACAAGACTATAGACTCCGTCTTCACGGCTCTCGGTCATATAAGCATAGTCAGTAATGCGGGAGTTCAGGATGGTCGGGTCATCCTCCAGGGCAACGATTGCCCTGGTCCTGTTCCCAAAAGCATCATACGCGTAGAGGGCGGGCGCCATATCCGCCAGCTGTTCCCTGATAAGGCGCCCCTTGTCATCGTATGCAAGAGTGCGCACGTTTTCCCCATTCAGGGTATTGGCGGCAGCAATCCGTACAAGATCGCCAAAGCCGTTGACGGTGGAGCTTCCCGTCACGACGCGGGGCTCTCCCCCCTCCCCGCCCGGCACAGCCTCCGTCGTGCGGATCCCTTCCGCCGTGGCCTCAACGGTATAAAGGATATCCTGCTGCCCGGTGCCGTAACGCCGCACTACTGTTCCGGAAGGGCTTTTCCGGGTGATGAGCGTAGCGCCGGCGGGCGTGGTAACTGTTTCTACCAGGCCATCCCCGCTATAAGAGCGGACGGTGGTGCGCCCCAGAATATCGGTTTCTCTTATCAGGCGCCCCAGCAAATCGTATTCCCGGCTTTCCACCGTCGTCATTGGGCCTGCATCCCTGCGCAGGGAGGTAATTTTACCGAGGGCATCACGGGTATAGCTCGTGATGGTTTCCGGAGTGATCATAGTTTCCCCGTCCGTAACGGCTGAACGGATGGTTTCCACCAGCTGGCGGGCCGTATTGTAGGAATAGGAAGTGGTCACTCCATTTTCATCCCTTTCCCACAACGGGCCGCAGCAGGTCATCATGCGCTCGTAAACGCGCCCATTGGCGCGGGTGCGCTTTACCCAACGGTTCTCAACGTCATATTCATAAGAAGACGCGTCCGTCATGGACCAGGCGCCATCGGCCAGTCGGGCGTATTGCTCATAACGCATGTTATTGCCCTGACCGGAGACGTAAGTAACCTTCCGCGAGCTCAGGCCGGGGACGCTCTCTCCCGCTATCCGCGTTTCCGCGGTCACTTTGTAAAGGGATCCGTACCGGTCCGTCTCTTCATAAAAATAATGCGTCTGAATACCGTCCATGCCCTGTTTCATCTTCAGGCGTCCGCGGGCATAAACATTGGGAGCCGTGCCGAGCCAGGATTCCTTCACTTCCAGCCGTACATTTTCTTCTCCCAATGCGGTGGTGCGTTTTTCCACGCGCCGCACATGATTTTCCTCAATGTAAGTATAATCCGTTCGCCAGAGTTCCGCCGCAGTAGCCGTCAACGTCACCCATTGGGTGAGAATATCCGGATCCGCCTGCGTCTGATCCCGATAAGTGGTGTAAGTGACTTTATCTCCAGCTTCCGCCCAGGGGACACTGGACACGATTTCACGCCCAAAACGGTCGTACGCCCATGTTTTGACACTTCCATCAGGAGCAGTTTCCTTCGCGATTTTTCCCATGCCTGTGTACTCGTAGGTCGTCTCCCGGGCGTAATCCGTTCCGTAACCTTCAATACGGCTGGTGCACAAATTGCCATTGCGGGTGACGGCATAAGTCTCACAGACACGGGAGATAGGGATACCGTTTTCCCCTCTCTGTATGGTAGTGATGAGTTTCCACGTTCCGGGAGAGACAATCTGCTTTTCCTTCAGAGTGAAGATGGAATCTTCTCCTTCCCCCTGAGACATGTTCCATGCTCCGTCAGTTCCCTGCCAGTAGCGGGTGGTGAAGGGAGCGCGCCCGGCGGTTTGTTCGGTGACGGCAAGCCTGCCCGCTGCCGCGTCCCCGGTGATCGTGAATGTTTTAAATGGGTCGCCCGTAACGGGATAAAGGCCGGTGGAGCTGTTTTTCCCATCCACCTGTTCGGGGAGGTAGAGGGCGATGCGATATCCGGATTCCGTGACATTTTCGATGTTGGCAAGCCCATCCCACAGGTTCCATATCTGCCGAATGCTTCCATCCGAAGCCCGCACGATATCCAGCTTTCCGTCAAATTCTTCTCTTGTGTAGGACGCGCCATTTTTAGCGGTGTAGCCGGTGGCGTATTTCAAGGAAGAGGCCACACCTGCGGTATAGTTAACAATATTACCCGCGGTTGAACGGATACTGAGGCAGAATTCTCCCGCCTTTGCTGAGGAAGCGGACCTCCTCCCGAACCACGCAGACCCTCCGCGCTTGGCGGATCCCGCAATGGGGGCAACACTGTCAACCCCGCTGCCGCCACCATCCGCGTAGCAGTAGTAATTAATGTCAGTTCCGCCGCTCCTGATTTGGAAAGCGGTATTCGCTCCAATTCCCGATAGCGGCGCCGAAATGATTTCATGAGTCATCGGATGCCAGTAATGGAGCGCACGAGGGGACCAGAGTTCAGACGAGAATGTGTACCCTACTATGTCCAGCAACCCCTGCGGCAACCCCGTCATGCCCCGGAAAGAGCCAAAATTGGTACGCCAGACCATTTCCGTCTTGAGCGTCCGGGCGACCACGCGCCTGCCGGCAGCCGACGAACCATAAAGGGTGGAGGAACCGCGCACGCCGTGCGCCGAAGAGCTGCTGCTGCCGCCCTCATTGTTTTCACAGGTACAGGGGGCCTCGTCTTCACCATTATCCCCTTCACCGTTGTCTTCCTCCGGACAGGGAAAACCGGAACTGCTCTGAGAGCCATTGCCGTCCCCCCCGCATTCACACGGCACGTCTTCTCCCTCATCTTCCGTACTCACAGGTTCCGGATAACCTTCATCCGGCTGATAGGAGGATGAAGAGGTGCCATCCGAGACCATGACTTCAATGGAATAATTAAGGATTGCCAGATTAGTCCATTCAGGAGGAACAGCAACGTTCTCATAAGTCATGTGTACACGGTGCGGTCCCGGTTCAATAGGAAAGCTCAAGCTTTTTTCCCTATAAGTGCCTCCATGGTATTTACCCTCCCCTGGAATGAAAATTCCTTCACCGTCAACGGTCAGAGTTCCGTTATCATCTACCCCCAGCATTAAACGGCACTCCGCCGTTTCCCCCGGACCAAGCGGATCAACAATAATCCCCCAGTCCCAGCTGCCGCTAAACGCCCCGGCCTCCTTGTCAAACGGAGCCGGCCCACCTCCGGACACTGTGAGAGCATTATCAGGCAGAGAATCCACATGATGCTGAAACTGCCGTTTTTTCATGAAATCCAAATAGTTAGATATTAAGGAACAAATATCGGGAAGCCAATGCTTCCCCGTATTTATTATTCTTATCTATTTCAGGAAATAAAACAGAACAAGGATTTATTTTTGAATAATTGTTATTAATAAGAATAAATTTCTATCAATTAACATTTTATAAAATATATATCTTTCTTGAAAATTCATAAGGGATAACCATGTGTTGACGCGTTTCCCAACTCCCGGCCATTCACTGCCGGCCAGGATATCCCATCCGGAAGGTCTAAAAATTTCCCGGCCTCCATTAAGACAAACTCCGGCGGTTCTATCTGCATCATCCCTTCAACGAAAGGGTCTCCCGCCTGGTCGTCCAGATAAGGCCGGTGTCGGCACTTTCTTTACGCCGTCCCAATTCTCAACCCGGAATAAACCAATGAATAATACGACTCAACCAGGGGCTGCTCCAACAGGCCCCGCAACAACCAATAACGCTCCGGCGGTAAAATCCGTCCTCCGCATGGGAGTATTCACTCTCGCCATGATCAACGTTTCCGCCATTGTCAGCCTTCGCGGCATGCCTGCGGAAAGCACTTACGGACTGAGTTCCGTTTTTTATTACATTTTCGCTGCGGTTTTCTTTCTGGTGCCGGTTTCCCTGGTGGCCGCGGAACTTACTACCGGATGGCCTCAAAAAGGCGGCGTTTACCGCTGGGTAGGCGAGGCTTTCGGAAAGAAATGGGGGTTCCTGGCCATCTGGCTGCAATGGATTGAAAGCACCATCTGGTTCCCTACCGTTCTGACATTCGCCGCCGTTTCCCTGGCTTTCATGGGGCCCGGGCAAAGATGGGATGAAGCTCTTGCCGCCAATAAATGGTACGTTCTCATCGTGGTGCTGTGCGTGTACTGGGCGGCAACTCTTCTTAACCTGCGCGGCATGAAGACTTCCGCAGGCGTCACCAAATGGGGAACCATCATCGGAACCATTGTTCCAGGAGCCATCCTGATCCTCCTGGGCCTGGGCTATTGGGCCGGAGGCAATCCGATCCTGCTGGATATGAGCTGGGACAAGCTGGTGCCGGACATGAGCAATTTCAACAACCTCGTTCTGGCTGCCAGCATCTTCCTGTTTTACGCGGGGATGGAAATGTCCGCCGTTCATGTGAAGGATGTAGATAATCCCGGACGCAATTATCCGCTGGCTATTCTGATTTCCGCCATCATTACGGTGCTTATTTTCGTTCTGGGCACGCTGGCCATCGGCTTCATTATTCCCAATTCCCAGATTAATCTGGTGCAGAGCCTGCTGATTACTTATGACAGCTACTTCAGCTTCTTCGGCCTCGGCTGGATGAACTGGATTCTGGCGCTTGCGCTGGCCGTAGGCGTTCTGGCCCAGGTGACCGCATGGGTGGGAGGCCCTTCAAAAGGCCTGTACCAGGTGGGCCTGGCCGGCAACCTTCCGCCCGTCATGCAGAAGCGGAACAAGAATAACGTCCAGATGGGCATCCTGCTTATTCAGGGGGGAATCGTCACCCTGCTCTCCATCATGTTTGTAATTATGCCTTCCGTGCAATCCGCCTACCAGATTATTTCCCAGCTGACCATCATTCTGTACCTCATCATGTACATGCTGATGTTCGCGTCCGGCATTTACCTGCGCTACCGGGAACCGAATACGCCCCGCACCTTCCGCATTCCCGGGGGCAGAACCTTCGGCATGTGGGTTGTCGGGGGCCTCGGCCTTCTGGCCAGCCTGGCGGCTTTCCTGGTGAGCTTCATCCCGCCTAACCAAATTACCGTAGGCAGCAGTACCATGTACATTCTCCTTCTGGTGGCGGGCACCTTCATTTTCGCGGGTATTCCCTTCATCATCCATGCCATGGCCAAACCCTCCTGGAAACGACCGGTGGATCCCGAAGACGCCTTTGAACCCTTCGGATGGGAAAAAAACAATGATTCCCATTCCACCGCAACCCCTAGCCACACCATATCCCATGAGTAACATTCCTTCCAATGAACAAATCCGGACGGCCCTGGATAACGCGTACGCCTACGCCAAAACCGTCCAGGGAGGCAAAAACGCCTCGTACATTCCCGCCCTGGCCCAGGTGCCTTCCGACCTGCTGGCGATTGCCGTGGTCACCGTCAACGGAGACCTGCTGACCGCAGGCTCCGCGGACACGCCCTTTGCCATTGAATCCATCTCCAAGGCATTCAACCTGGCTTATGTCATGGATTTGATCGGCATGAAGCAGCTGCGCGCGAAAATCGGAGCGGACCCCACCGGGGAACCCTTCAACTCCGTGATGGCGGTTGAGCTGCACGGCGGCAAGCCCCTCAACCCCCTGGTCAACGCAGGGGCTATGGCGACGGTCAGCCTGGTCAACGGTTCGGATTCCGATGAAATATGGGGAAACATGATCCATAATTTCAATAACTTCGCCAACACGGCCCTGACCGTGAACCAGGAGATTTACAAGTCGGAAAGCGCTACCAACCAGCACAACCGCGGCATCGCCTGGCTGCTGGACAGCTACGGCTATTTTTACAATACGCCGCCCATGATTGTGGATTTGTACACCCGCATGTGTTCCCTGAACATCACCGCGTCCCAGCTGGCCCTGATGGGCGCCTGCTACGCCAACGGCGGGGTCAATCCCGTCAGCAAGAAGCGTGTGGTGAAAGAGGAGAACGTTCCCCCCATTTTGGCGGAAATGTGCATGTCAGGCCTTTATGATTCCACAGGGGACTGGATGTACAAGGCCGGCCTTCCGGCCAAGTCCGGGGTAGGAGGCGGCCTGGTGGCTGTAGCTCCCGGCAAGCTGGCCATGGCGGCTTTTTCGCCTCCCCTGGATCCCGCAGGGAATACCGTCAAGGGGCAGGCGGCGCTTCAATCCATCATCAGGGAACTGAATCTAAACCTTTTCCGGAGCTGATCCGGGATGAGAAGGTAAACCCGCGGAGCCAAAATCCGAAAGGATTCCCGCGGGTTTACTGTATCCTGTCCAGCTCCCCCGAGGCAGACCGCAGTTTCTCGACTGCGGATTTCAGCCATAAAAAACAGCCTTCCGGAACAGTATGCTGAAAAACGGATATATCCGGCGGACAACGGCCGCATCGCCTGCGCCCCGGCAGCCGCAGACAACCTCTCCCCGGCGCCCCACATCAGCTCCTGTTTGAAAAGTTGCACAGCTGCATGGCTACGCCGTCTTCCATAACCCGGAAGCCGTGCTTCTCATAAAAAGCGGCGTTTCTGCTCTCCTCCGGCATGATTTCAAGATACAGGTAGTCCCTGTATTTTTCCTTAACCATTTCCACCATTTTTCCAGCAATCCCCCTGCCCTGATAGGCGGGATGCACCAGAACATAATGCATGTAGGCAACCATCTCGCTGTCGTCCAGTACCCGCACCAGCCCTGCCAGGCGGTCACCGTCCCAGGCCGTAACAACAGTGGATGAATTCATGAGAGCCTTGAACAGACGCCCCGGATATTGTCCGGAAATCCAGCCAACGGACAGGAACAATTCTTGAACATCTTCCCTGGAAAATTTCTTCTCTTCCGTAAAAACAATCATTTTTTCTTTAATTAATTATTGATTATCCGCCTGTACCGTCGCGGCCACACAACCGCCTGAGCGGGAAACGCCTTTCCCTAGGCCGGATTGACACCCTGTTTCAAGGTTTTATCTGCTCCCACTGCCGCAGTCAACACCGTCTTGTCCAAGGGTTTTACCCATTTCAAGGACATGGCGGAGCCTGTGATAAGAATGCGCGCCGGAAACAGGCAACCCTTTCCCCAGTCAGTAGCTCGTCCGCCCCTGCCTCCTCCGCTTCCGGGGGATGGAAGAGCCGCACCAGGAACACACATCTTCTTTTCAGGGAAACGATACTCGAATACGGGAGACGGCATTTTTCCTGGAACCGATTCCCCAAAAACGGAAAACTCCGGGCCCAGGTTCATAACATTGTGAAAAACCTTTCTCCGTCATTTGTTTAAGGACTTGTCACCACGCTTCTTTTCCCTAGAATCCCCCCGGTATGCTTGACGCCCTCCAAAATGCCTTTTTCCAGACCGGGGACACGCTCACATCCTGGCTGTCCGCTTTCAGCAGCTTTCTGTGGGGGTGGCCCCTGCTCATCATGCTGCTGGGCACGCACCTGTACCTCACCGCCATCCTGCGGTTTCCGCAGCGTTATCTGCTTAAGGCCCTGAAATTGTATTTTGTGAAAGATCATACGGACAAGGGAGATATCTCCCCATTCAGTTCCCTGATGGTGGCCCTGGCAGCCAACATCGGCGCCGGGAATATCATCGGCGTGGGCGTGGCGATTGCAGCCGGAGGCCCCGGCGCCGTCTTTTGGTGCTGGCTGACGGGAATTCTGGGAATGGCAACCCGTTATTCGGAAGGATTACTCGCCATCAAATACCGGGTGGAGAACAAGGACGGCAATATGAGCGGAGGCCCCATGTTCGTGCTGGAACGCGGTCTGAACAGCAAATGGCTGGGGACAGCCTTCGCCGTCTTCACGGCCATTGCCGCCTTTGGAATCGGCAATCTGACGCAAGGGAACGCAGCGGCGGAACAGCTCCACCACGCCTTTTCCATTCCCTTCTGGGGAACAGCCGCCGTTCTGACGGCATTGACGGCTCTGGTGATGCTGGGAGGCATCCAGGGCATTGCCAGGGTATGCGCTTTCTTCGTGCCGTTCATGGCCGTCATCTATATCATGGGATGCCTGTATATCCTGACCATACAGGCAGAGTACATTTTTCCCGCCATCCGGTATATTCTGGACTGCGCCTTCACGGGAGAAGCCGCCGCCGGGGGCGCAGCAGGAGCGGCCGTCATGGCGGCAATGAGAACCGGTGTGGCCCGGGGCCTCTTTTCCAATGAGGCCGGCCTGGGGTCCGCAGCCATCGCCTCCGCCGCAGCGCAGAACCGCAACCCCGTCAGGCAGGCGCTCATCTCTTCCAGCGGCCCCTTCTGGGATACCGTCATCATCTGCGCCCTGACGGGAATTGTGCTGACCACCAGCATCATCGCGCATCCGGACATTTCCTGCACGGACGGCCCCAGGCTTACTACGCTGGCATTCAGCAAAATTCCTTACATAGGCTCCCCTCTGCTCACGCTCAGCCTGGTTACGTTTGTAGTTTCCACCATTCTGGGCTGGTCCTACTTTGGAGAAAAAGCGCTGGAATACCTGGGAGGCATCCGGCTGATCATGCCTTACCGCGTCATCTGGGTGGCGGCGGTCTTCATCGGCTGCGTCTCTAAAATAGAACTGGTATGGATTTTTGCAGACTGCGCCAACGGACTGATGTCCCTGCCCAACCTCATTTCCCTGCTGGCACTTTCCGGCGTGCTTGTCCAGCAAACGCGGTACTACCTCTGGCAGCACAGGCTGGACGATTACGACGAATCCCACATACCGGAAGGAAAATAACGATTTTTTTAACTCGGATTCAAATAATTCTTGCCTTTCGGCTTCCGGTAGTATTTACTTCGCCGCGCAGTCCCTGCAAACCTAAAAGTCGCGTTCGTCTAGCGGTCCAGGACTCCCGCCTTTCACGCGGGCAACACGGGTTCGAGTCCCGTACGCGATGCCAGCTTTACCGCCGCGGCAGTTACGATAATTCCGCTTTTCCCCTTTTCAGGGAAGCATATTGGAAAAACGTAATGGCTGCGGTTTTCTTTTGGCCCGGTTTTCCGGATTCAGGAAAGCGCGGCAGAGGCGCCGGAAGCGGAATCCCCCCCCTGCTTTTAAATGCCGGAACATGTCTTACATCCCCCGGATTTGGCTTTCAGAAAACCCCGCCATCTTTTAAAATCCTTTACACGCAAACGCCATGGATTACACACCTCTCATTGAAAAACGCCGCCAGCGCCTGGAAGAATTGGAAACAGTCATTGCCGAACCGGACTTCTTCAATGACCAGAAAAAGGCCTCGGAAATCATGAGAGAGCACCGCCGCCTGAAGGAACTCATGGAAACATGGGATTCCCTGAACGCCACGGAACAACAGCTGGCGGACAACCAGGAACTGGCCAAGACGGACGATCCGGAACTGGCGGAACTGGCCGCCCTGGAGATTCCAGAACTGGAAGCCGCCCTGGAAAAACTGCGAAGCGACGTGCAGTACAGCCTGCTGCCCCGCGACACGACGGAAGACCGGGACGCCATCATTGAAATCCGCGCCGGAACGGGCGGGGATGAAGCCTCCCTGTTTGCCGGAGACCTGCTGCGGATGTACCAGCGTTTTGCGGAAGAACGCGGCTGGCGCTTCGAGCATCTGGAAAGCAGCCCGTCGGACGTGGGCGGATTCAAGGAAGTCGTCTGCCGCATTGCCGGGGAAGAAGTGTTCCGATTCCTGAAATATGAAGGCGGCGTGCACCGTGTGCAGCGCGTTCCCGCTACGGAAACGCAGGGGCGCATCCATACTTCCACCGCCACCGTGGCCGTCATGCCGGAAGCGGAGGAAGTGGACATAGAAATCCGCCCGGAAGATCTCCGCATCGAAGTATGCCGTTCCGGCGGAGCCGGAGGCCAGCATGTGAACAAAACGGAATCCGCCGTTCAGATATGGCACATACCCACGGGCGTTTATGTCCGGTGCGAGGAAGAACGCAGCCAGATGAAAAACCGAGAAAAAGGCATGAAAATCCTGCGCGCCAAGCTCTTTGAAGCCAAAAAACGGGAAGAGGCGGAAAAATACTCCGCCGCGCGCCGCAATCTCATCGGCTCCGGCGGCCGTGAAGAAAAGATACGCACATACAACTTCCCGCAGAACCGTCTGACAGACCACCGCATCGGCTACACTTCCCACAATCTGGACGGTATCCTGATGGGGCAGCTGGAAGACCTGATTATGGCCCTCCAGCATGCGGAAATGCAGGAACGCCTGGCGGAGGCCGGAATGTCCTAACTTCCTTTTTCCTTTCATGAAAACTTTACTGGAAGTCCTTCAGGCCGGCACGGATTATCTGGCCCGCCAGGGGTGCGACGAAGCACGCGCCACCATGCAGCATTTGCTGGCCCATGTCCTGCACTGCAACCGCACGGCTCTTTACTCCCAGTTTGACAGGCCCGTGGAAGAAGCGGAGCTGGCACCCCTGCGCGAACTGCTGAAACGCAGGGCAGCGGGAGAACCGCTGCAACATCTGCTGGGGGTCACGGAATTTTTCCGGAGGGATTTCCTGACGGATGCCCGCGCCCTGATTCCCCGCCCGGAAACCGAGGAACTGGTGGAAATGGTGTTAAAGAAAATCCCGGACCATCCGGTACGCATCCTGGACATGGGCACGGGCTCCGGCGTTATCGGCGTCACGCTGGCGCTGGAACTCAAGGAGCGCGCCGGAGAAGTCGTGCTGGCGGACATTTCCCCGCAGGCTCTGGATCTGGCCCTGGAAAATGCCATGCGGCTGGGAGCCAGAGTCTCCACCATCCAGACGAATCTGTTCGCCAACATTCCCCAGGAAAAAACGGATCCGCATGCGGAGGATGCCGATTCTGCTCCGGAGGGAGAAAAAGAGGAAAACGGGCGGAACAAGCTCTTTGACGTTATCGTGGCCAATCTGCCATACATTGCAGAGGGGGAAAAACTTGCCCCGGAAGTCATGAAAGACCCCCATACAGCCCTGTTCGGAGGCCCTAAAGGCTGGGAAATCATTGAACGCTTTCTGGCCCGCGCCCGGGATTACCTGAACGAAGACGGCTTTGTAGCCCTGGAAATCGGGTACGACCAGGCATCCGTCGTAACGCAAATCATGGATGGATACGGCTACAATTACATTGAAGTTCTGAAGGACATGAGCGGCGTCTCCCGTTTCCCTTTCGGCTATCGTTAATGTTATCCTCCTTTTCACTCCATGCAGGCGGCGCGCATTCTGGTTGACGGACAAAGCGATCTGGTACTGGATTACGGTATTCCTCCGGAAGCGGGAGATGTCAAGCCGGGCTGCCGCGTACAGGTGCCCCTGCGCAACAGAACGGCTACCGGAACCGTGCTTACGCTGTCAGAACCGGCCCCGGCCTGGAAGGACAGGCTCAAGCCCATTCTGAAACTGATCGATCCGGAGCCCCTGATTTCCCCGGTGATGATGAATCTGGCCTCATGGGCGGCGGACTATTACTCCGTGGCTCTGGATCAGATGATCCGGTGTCTGCTCCCGGAAACCGTTCGTCAGGAAAATACGGCGGAAAAAATGCGCAAAATGGTGTATCTGGAAAAAACTCCGGCACAGGAGGAACTGGACGCCCTGTACCGCAAAGCACCCCGGCAGGCCCAAATGCTGGATTATTTCTCATCCGCGAAACAACAGTCCGCCCCCCTGGCGGCATTCGGCGCCGGAGCCCTGAACGTTGCCCGCAGCCTGGAAGCCAAAGGCTTCATCTCCCTGAAAGAAGAGGCCGTGCACCGGGACCCCAGCACCGGGGAGCAATTCGTCCCCACCCAGCCCATGAAGCTGAACAGCCAGCAGCAGAAAGCGCTGGAAGAAATCACGGCCATGTGCGCGGCAGAGCGCAAAAAACCGGTCCTGCTGCAAGGGGTTACCGGTTCCGGCAAGACGGAGGTTTACTTACAGGCCGTTTCCCAAATAGTAAAATCCGGAAAATCCGCCCTGATCATGGTGCCGGAAATTTCCCTGACGCCCCAGACGGTTCAGCGTTTCAAATCCCGTTTCGCGGAACTGCCTTCCTCCGTGGCAGTGCTGCACAGCCTCCTCTCGGATGGGGAGCGCTTTGACGAATGGCATGCCATCCGTTCCGGAAAAGCCCGCATCGTCATCGGTCCCCGTTCCGCCGTCTTCGCCCCCCTCCAAAATCTGGGCCTGGTGATTGTGGATGAAGAACACGACGCCTCTTACAAACAGGAAAGCTCCCCCCGCTACCACGGGCGGGATCTGGCCGTGCTGCGCGCCCATCTGGAAAATTGCGCCGTGCTTCTTGGCTCTGCCACTCCCTCCCTGGAAAGCATCCATAACGCCCTGACTGGAAAATATTCCCTGGTAAAACTGACGGAAAGGGCGGACGGCCAGCAGCTCCCGCTCATTCGCATCCTGGACATGAAAACGGAAGGAAGGAACAAATCCGGTCCCAACGTTATCTCCGAACGCCTCAGGATGTCCATTGACCGGCGTCTCGACAAGGGGGAACAGGTCATCCTGCTGCTCAACAGGCGCGGATTCGCACGCTCCATCCAATGCCCGGACTGCGGCCACGTAGTCACGTGCCTGCACTGCTCCCTGCCCCTGACCTACCACCGTACGGAAGACCGCCTCATGTGCCACCTGTGCGGATTCAAAGCCCTCCCGCCCCGTTCCTGCCCGGAATGCCGGTCCGCCAACATCCTGCTCCAGGGGTACGGAACCCAGAAGGTGGAGGAACTCCTGCGCCGCACTTTCCCTGCGGCGCGCATCACGCGCGTGGATGCGGACGTGGCCCGGCGGAAAAACGCCGTCCGGACCATTCTGAACCAGTTTCGCGCCCATAAGATAGATATTCTCCTGGGCACCCAAATGATCGCCAAAGGTTTGGATTTTCCCAACGTGACGCTGGTAGGCGTACTGAACGCGGACCTGGGGCTCCACATCCCGGATCCCCGTGCAGGGGAACGCACTTTCCAGCTCCTGACGCAGGTAGCCGGCCGCGCCGGCCGCGGCGATCTTTCCGGAGAAGTCATTATCCAGACTTTTACGCCCCAGTCCCCCTCCCTGCAATACGCCCGGCATCATGACACGGACGGCTTTGCAGCCCAGGAACTGGAAATGCGGCGTACTTTCGACCTCCCCCCCTTCACCCATATCGCCGTATTGACCATACGTTCCCAGCATGAAAGCATGGCGGAATTCGCCACGCAAACCCTCGCGGCCCGCCTGCGCGGCATGCTCCCCCCTCCCGCCACGATGACCGACCCCATGCCTGCCCCCATCCCCCGTGCGCACGGACAGTTCAGATTCCAGATTACGGTCAAGGGGCCATCCGCCCGCATCCTCTCCCGCACTCTCCGGAAACTGGTGCAGGAAGCCGGCCTGGGGGAAGACTTGACGGCTGTCATTGATGTGGATGCCATGTCATTCATGTAAGCCGCCTTGCCAAAACCGGCCGGGAACATTAGACTTCCGGCACAACACAACTTACTATTATGCTGCTTCATTTCTACAAGATGACGGGTGCCGGCAACGACTTTGTCATGGTGGACAATCGTGACCTGAGCCTCTCCTCCGTGCTGGACAGAGAAACCATAGAAGCCCTGTGTGACCGCCGCTTCGGCATTGGGGCTGACGGGTTGATCGCCGTGGAACCTTCCCAGGGCAAGGGGGGAATTGTTCGTATGCGTTATTACAATGCGGACGGCGGAGAAGCGGAAATGTGCGGCAATGGCGCCCGCTGCTTCGGCAACTTTGCCGCCGCCCTGCTTCATCACGACAAGACAGCCCCCCTTCCTTTTGAAACCATGGCCGGCGTCGTCACCGCAACCTTTGAAAAAGACGGCAACGTCACCGTAAACCTGACCAATCCCCACTCCATGCAGCTCTTCGTGCTGAATGCCGATCCGACTGTGGGGGCGGATGTCCATTTCCTGAACACGGGCGTTCCCCATGCCGTTGCGTTTCTGGACAAGCTGGAGGACCTGAACATTTCCAGGCTGGGAGCCTATCTGCGTTACCATGAGGCCTTTTCACCCAAAGGCACCAATGCCAACTTCGCCAGAATCCTGTCTCCGGGGCACATTGCCATACGTACTTACGAACGCGGCGTAGAGGATGAAACGCTTGCCTGCGGAACGGGAATGACCGCCTGTGCGCTGCTGCATGCCGTATTGGCGGACGCCCCCTCCCCCATTCAGGTGGACGTGGCAGGCGGAGACACGCTTAAAGTCGGATTCCAACGCACAGGGGACCGTTTTACTGACGTCACGCTGACCGGACCGGCAGACCTTGTGTTCACCGGAGACATTCAGATCTAAACAGCTTCGACCTGAAAAGGCGGACTCCTTCCCATCAGGGAAATTATCTGTTCAGCAGGGAACATTCCGCCCGCACATAACCGCCGTAATTATTGCAGAACGCCTTGTACACGGCAGGGCCCATATTCGTTTCGCAATAGTACTTTACGGTAATACAGCCGTTTTCGCGTTCCATATTAAGAAAACGGCTGGACAGCAGTACCAGATTGCTCTGGTAATTCCACAAAGCCATGTCACGCTCCATTTCCTCATGAATCCTGTCGCATATAAAGCTCTCCGGAGGAGGAAACAGAATGGCGCTGACAACACCGATCAGACAGATTCCCGGAATGACCCCTACGGCAAGAACCCCGTGACATTTCCTGACCAGGGGAAGGTGATTCCTGAATTTCCGGAAAATGGTGAAACGGAATAAATAACCCGCCAGCAGCGCCACCGGGAAGAACACATTCACGTACTCAAAAGCCAGGCTCATTCCTCCAAGAACGAAAAAACCGATGCCCTTCCACACCTTCCGGTAAACAGGAATGCAGGCGCAAAGAAACACGTACAGAAGATATCCCAGCAGGCAAAGGAAAGGCAGAAGCGTTCCCGTAAAAATATGCTCCACCATGCAGTCCCACGGATATTCCCTGCTGGGAGCGAAGGCTTCATGGAAAAACATGCATACCATGCTCAAAAGCACCAGCGCGGCAAGGAGGATGGTCTTTACTTTTTTTGACTCATACAAAAGCCACAGCAAAATAACTCCGAACGGCAATAAATAGCAACCTATACTGTTGAATACAGTGGACAACATGGGAATATGAGGAAAGAAATTCATGGAGCGGATATGGATAAATGAGCGGTTAACAACTAAAATGCAGCAGCGGCTTCAACAACAGTAATTGGAAATAAAATAAATTCAAACACTCGTTTTCAAATAACCCATAAAAAATCATATTCTTTTCACGAAAAGCCGTTCAGCCGGGCTCTCCCACTTGACAAAACAACCCTCTGAAAAGGATAGTAACGCTCTTGTGAAACACTCCCTTTTCATCCAGGCCGTCCTCCTTCCGGTTCTCTTCTGCCTTCCCCAATGCAGCCGCAAACCGCTCCTTCCGGAATATACGCCTCTGTGTTCCGGAATGGTGCCGGGGGAACACACTGCCCACCGGGCCCTCCGGGCACGGGAAAACAGAACCTACCGGGTCGGTCCGAAAGGCGGCGTATATTACATCAATTCCCATAATAAAAAAGTTTACATCAAATCCAGGAGGGTGCAATAGAAGACCACACGGTTTCTCCGTAATTTTCCAAATGGGAAACAAATAACCGTCCTATCATGTTTTTATTGTATAATTGAGAAAGTATTCCGTTCAAAAAACTCATTAAACTCATTTTCTTCTTGCCAAAATGGAAGAGGACGGGTAATGTCTGCCGCACCACAACACTAAATGGTGTCGGTAGTTCAATGGTAGAGCCCCAGATTGTGATTCTGGTTGTTGCGGGTTCGAGCCCCGTCCGACACCCCATCCCCTTTCCTTCATAAAAAGAGCACTTATAGTGCTCTTTTTTACTATCCCCAACCCTTTCCGCATGCGTAATCCAGAATTCGTCAAAGCCGCTTTTTCCGCTATTGCCCCGCGCTATGTGGCTACCAACCATGTGCTGAGCATGGGTGTGGACCTGCTATGGCGCCAGCGCGTCGTTCAGCTTGTCTCCGAATGGAAACCGGAAAACCTTCTGGATCTGGCGACTGGAACGGGAGACCTGGCCCTGGCCATCCTGAACGCGATGCCGGAAATCCGCCTCACCGGGTCCGACTTCTGCCAGCCCATGCTGGACATAGCGGCCAGGCGGGGACTGGATCATCTGGTTTGCGCAGACGCCATGAACCTGCCCTTCCCCTCCGCCTCCTATGATGCGGTCACTGTCGCCTTTGGCCTGAGGAACATGGCCAGCTATCCGGACGCCCTGCGGGAAATGGGCCGTATGCTGCGCCCGGGGGGCCATCTGCTCATTCTGGATTTTTCCCTGCCTGAAAGCCTGTTGAAAAGCCCTTACCGGTTTTATCTGCACCGCATCCTTCCCGTCATCGCAGGGTGGATGACCGGCCACCGGGAAGCATACGACTACCTGGCGGACAGCATTGAAGCCTTCCCCTGCGGGCAGGCCATGAAGGCTCTGCTGCGGGAATGCGGCTACAGCAATATCACGGCGGAAGCTCTGAACGGGGGAATTGCCAGCATTTACACAGCCCAGCGATGAGTGCGGGGGACGCAAGAGAAGGCATCATACGCGGCAAGGCGGTACGCGCCCGCCTGGGCGGAAAACTTGCCGGACTATCCCTGCCCCGGCAAATCGCCGTTATTGCTTTCTGGCCATTCCTGGAACAGCTGCTGAGCTTTTTCGTCACCTCGTCCGACCTTTTCATCGCCACTAAAATAGGGGTGGACGCCCAGGACACCATCAACATCTCTGACGGCATGGGCGCCGTCGTCTTCATCATGTGGTTCGGCTTCGTCATCCAGGGGTCTATCATGATGGGAGCCACAGCCATCGTTTCCCGCATGACGGGCGCCAGGGACTATCCCCAGGCCCAGCATGGCCTGCACCAGGCCGCCATGCTGGGGCTCCTGGCAGGAACCATCTCCTGCGGACTTCTCTTCACATGCAGCGATTTCCTGGTCACGCACGTACTGACCATGAATGAAACCGCCCGGGCCTACGCCCTGCAATACGTTTATATGGCCGCATTTGCGGCCCCGTTCAGCGGCGTGGTCTTTGCCATCAATGCCGCCCTGCGAGGCTCCGGAGACACGCGGCTTCCCTTCTGGATCATGATGAGCGTAGGCATCCTCAATGTCATCTTCAGCGTCATTTTCGTCTTTGCGGACGCTCCTCTGGGCGGCTGGCGCATCGGAGGAATTGCGGCAGGAACGGTCTGCGGCTACGGCATCAGCATGTGCATCCTGCTGTTCATCATGCTGCGGCGCAGAAAAAAAATCTTCACGGGCAGGAAAAATGAATCCCTGGAAGAACTTGTCCGGGAACGGGGAGAACACTATGCCCCGCCCCTGTACCTCAGCTTTTCCCATCTACGGCCGGACATGGGCATGCAGAAGCGCATCCTGAAAATCGGGCTGCCGCAGGCCGTGGAAGTCTTCGGCATGTGGGGCATCCAGATGTTCTGCCTTTCCATCATCAGCGAACTGCCTGTTAAAGGCGTGCTGGGCGTCCACAATATTGCCGTCCGCATTGAATCGCTCAGTTTCCTGCCCGGCTTCGCCATCGGCATAGCCGCTTCCACGCTCGTGGGGCAATACCTGGGAGCCCGGAACGCGCTTATGGCCCGCATCACCATCTGGAAATGCATGCGGTACGCCGTCATCTTCATGACAGGCCTGGGAGTGCTCTTCAGTGCCTTTCCCGCCCTGTTCATGGAGATATTTTCCAACGGCAGCACGACCCTTATTGATACCGGAATCCCCGTGCTGCGCACCATGCTGGTGGTGGAACCATTCTTCGCCGCCTGCATCGTGATGAAAATGTCCCTGCGCGGCGCGGGAGACACCCGGAGAGTCATGCTTATTTCCTACGGCATTATGGGCTTTTTCCGGGTCGTCTGCACCTGGATATGGTTCAGGCTGGCACCGGAAACCATGACTTTGTGGGGCATCTGGCTGGTTTTCGCCTTTGAAATGGCCGTCCAATCCGCCATCCTCTATAAAATCGTCAAGGGGCGGAGCTGGACGAAGCTGCAAGTCTGAACCTTTCTCCGGCCTCTCCCGCCTCCCGGCCCATTCGCAAATCCAAAACGTTTACTGCAGGATAAAAACTTTGCTTTCCTCCTCCAATTCTGCTAGCATCCTTTCACGTTGTTCTGCAACGGGCTCGTAGCTCAGCGGTTAGAGCAGGGGACTCATAATCCCTTGGTCGTAGGTTCGAACCCTACCGGGCCTACCAAAATAAAGCCTTACAAGTTAACCACTTGTGAGGCTTTTCTTTCTCTTCCCGCTTCTCTCAAAAATTATTAAAAACGCGTAAAAACGTACCAAAACGCAAGAAAAGTTGCACCACTTTAGCATCACCATTTTTGCTACAGTAGCAGAAACCGCATGAGAAGAGGAGTCATTGCCGGAATTACAAATAGCTGGCAGAAGAACTGAAAAGCAGGAAGACTTCTCGTAATTCCCTGTAGATTCCTTAGATCATTAGGTCATACAACACACCTATGCAGAGAGTATGTAAACTGTAAAAAACACCCGATAGCGACGAAGTTCTTTATTCTCACGATTCATCGGAAAAAGTTCTTGGAGTTGCAGATGAGAGGATGGATTTAAGACGCCAAAAACCGAAAATAATTCTATAAATCGCACAGCTTTAAGGGTTACAGCAAATTCAGAAACACAAACTACTGAATCGTCAAATATTCTTTCTTCGAGAAAGAAAAACATTGATTACAGGAATTAGACTGATGCCCGGAAGGGATGGCCTCCTGTCAAGGGCTCAGCATGAGAGGAAAACATTTTCTAACAAACAGACAACATTGATGTCTATTAAGGGAATGCACTGAACGTAAGAATTATAATATTATCTTTTCGTGTAAAATAATGACCATCTTTTATAAAAAATCAAAAACATACAAATAAAATTCTATCGACACCGACTTCAGATCATACTATTGATAAAACGATCAGGAAAGGGCGGCCCCCCTCGCTTCCTTCATTACCCCCGACTCTTGAATACCTGATGAATCCGCCTCATCGTTCCTCCTCCGTCCATCGTTCTGCCGTTCCCGGCTACCGGAAATGGTACTTTGGAGCCGGCGGCAGCCCCGGCAGGCGGGGCATGGAGGCAGCTCCGGAGCCCGACCCGCTGCCATTTGAAGAAATCCACGAACACGCTGAAATCACTGTGGGACCGCCGAGCACGTCGGCGGACGGGTACAGTGCGCACGGGACATTCACCATCCCGGAAGGAGCGGAGGGCAAAAAACTCTACGGCACCTGCTCGCTCTTCCTTGGGGTGGACGACTGGGGAATCCTGGAAGTAAAGGACTCCGGCGGCAACGTGGTGGCGCAGGTGGATCTGAAGGAAAACCCGCAGACGGCGGGCGAACAGGGCGGGCACAAATACCACACGGGGACCGGCGGGGCGCAGCTCCCCTCCGGCACCTACAGCTGGGAAGTCAGCCAGACCAACATCGACTACAATCCGGCAAGCGGCAACACCTCCATCTGCAACTACAGCATCGACGTGGTGCCGACGGAACCGGGGGGCAGGAAAGAACCCGAACCGTGTCCCTGCGAGGGAGACACGTGCGACAACAGCGGCGGAACGCCGCCTTCCCCGTCGCTGGCCCGGTCGGGCCCTGAGGCGGGCATGGAAAGCGGCGCCCTGGGAAACTACAGCTCGGCGGGGTGCAGCGTGACGGCGGAAAGCGGCAGGCGCATCACGCGCTACACCTACGCCTGTTCGGGAGAAGCCGACTTCAGCAACGAACCCGCCACGGAAACGGCAGACCTGCTTCCGCTGGAAGGACACGTCAAAACGCTGACATCCACCACCTGGAAATACACGACGGCCAACCACATCAAAAGAACGGAACGGCGGGTCACGGGCCTGGGTGTGGCGGGCACGCGCCTGACGGCGGAGGAACAATGGCTGGCCGGAGCCGCCAACATCCATGCCCGCGGACGCACGCGGTTCAGCCGGGACCTCGACGGCGTGCAAACGTGGCACGACTACGCGGCCACGACGGAGCACGGCGCCCTCTACACGGAAACGGTGGAAACGCGCATCAACGGAGAAGCCGTGCCGGGACAAAGCACGCGCGCCGTCACCTGGATCACGGCGGAAGGGCAGCGCGTCAGGGAAGAAAACTACCTCCTGCTTTCCACCGGGCAATGGGCGCTCACGGGCAGCGCCGTCTACGAATTTGACACGCAGAACCGGTGGGTGAAGCGGACGGCGGGAAACGGCCGGCTCACGGAACGCGAACTGATGTGCGACGGAGGCCTGCTGTGGGAAATCGATGAAAACGGCATCAGGACGGACTACGCCTACGACACGGCGCGCCAACTGGTGGAAGTCACGCGTTCCGCCGTGATGGACGGGGAAACCGTCATCACGCCGGAAACCATCACCACCTACGCCCGGGATGCGGCAGGGCGCGTGCTCTCCACGCGCCGGGACACGGGGGCGATGACCACGCAGGAAAGCGCCATCTACGACCTGCTGGGAAGAACCGTATCCGTTACGGATGTCCTGGGCCGGGTCACCGCCTACGCCTACAGCGGGGACGGCCTGACGGCGACGCGGACCGCCCCCTCCGGAGCCACGTTCGTCACGCGCAGCGCGCCGGACGGAACGGTGATGGAAGAATCCGGCACGGGGCAGCGGCACGTCATCTACGCCATCGACCTGGTCAATGACGGCGTGCGGACCTTCACGAAAGCCGTGTCCGGGGAAACGGAAACCGAGCTGCAGCGCAGCATCGTCAACGGAGCCGGGGAAACCCTGCGCACGGGCATCCCCAACACCGTCGGCGGAGTCATTTACACGAGGCGCACCTACAACGCCAAGGGGCAGCTGGTCAAGGAACAGGCGGACGCGGGCAACGCGGCCACGGCGATGGCCCCGACCCTGTGGGAATACGACGCCTTCGGCAACAGAACGAAAGAAACCTGGAAGTTGGCCGATCCGGCCACCGTGTCCAACTCGCGCATCACCACGTGGAGCTACGGCGCGGAACAGGCGGAAGACGGCGTGTACCAGGTCGTCACGGCGACCAGGAACAACGGCCGGGGAACGACCTGCGACGAAACGCAGAAAACGCTTCTTTCTTCCCTCTCGCCCACGCTGGAAAGCAAAGTCATTTCCATCGACCCCAGGGGAAACGCTTCCGAACAATGGAGCGAATACGGCCCGGGCGCCGTCCGGACGCAGAAAAGCAGCATTCCCACTTCCAATGTCATAGCAACGGCCACGGTCATTGACGGGTTCACCACCACGCAGACGGACCATGCGGGCGTCACGGCCACGCAGACCCGCGCCTACACGGAAACCGGCGTCATCTACGCCAATACGGACGGCCGGGGCAACACGGTCACGACGCGCACCGACCTTGCCGGGCGCACCGTTTCGGTGACGGACGCGGCGGGCAACACGACTTCTACCGCCTACGGCCCCTGGTTTGACCAGCCTGCCGTCGTCACCAACGCCCTGGGCAACACGACCTGCTACGGCTACGACCTCCGGGGCCGCAACACGGCGCAATGGGGAACGGGGACCCAGCCCCTGCTCTTCGCCTATGACGAAGCGGACAGGATGACCAGCCTCACCACGTTCCGGGAGGACGCCGGCGACATTACCACGGATCCTACAGGGCGCACGGACGGAGACGTCACCACGTGGAGCTACGATGACGCCACGGGCCTGCTCATCCGCAAAACCTGGGCGGACGGGACGCATGAGGACACAACCTACAACGCCCTGAATCTCCGCTCCACGCTGACGGACGCGCGGGGGGTGGTCACCACCTGGGGCTACAACCTGAAAAAGGGGGTCAACAACTCCGTCTCCTACAGCGACTCCACGCCCGGCATCCAGTATGCCTACAACCACCTCAACCAGCTGACCCAGGTCACGGACGCTTCCGGTACGCGCGTGCTCACGTACACCCCCTACAACGAACCGGACACCGACGCCATTACCATCGAAGGAGTCTCCTGCCAGCTCCAGGAACACTACGACACTTACGGACGCTCCTCCGGCTATACCCTGAAACAGGGAACCGGTGTCCTCCAGGAAGTCAGCCAGGGCTATGAAGCCGACGGGCGGCTGGCCAGCGCCGGAATCATGCACGGGGGAACGGAGCAACGCTTCGCCTACGGCTACCTGGCGGGAAGCAGCCTGCTCTCCAGCCTCGCGATGCCCGACGGCATCGTCCGGGAACTTTCTTACGAACAGCGACGTGATTTGCTCAGCGGCATAGACTGCCGCCTGGGGGAAACCGTGCTGGTCTCCCGGACCCAGAGATGCGACGCTCTGGAACGCCCGGTCACCCGCACCCAGCGGCGGGGAACGGAGCCTGCACACAGCGACAGCTTCAGCTACAACGGCAGAAACGAGCTCACCGGCGCTGCCCTGGGCGCCGCCCCCTACGGCTACAGCTACGACAACATCGGCAACCGCAAGACGGCGCAGGAACCGGCCCAAGAACTCGCCTACGCGGCCAACGGGCTCAACCAGTACACCGGCATTGAAGAAAGCGGGGAAGCGCCTTTTGTGCCGACGTACGACGCCTCGGGCAACCAGACCCTCATCAAGACGTCAACGGGCGTGTGGACCGTGGTCTACAACGCGGCCAACCGCGCGGTGAGCTTCACCAGCCGGGACGGCGCGACAGTCGTGGAATGCGGCTACGACTACCTGGGACGCCGCTACATGAAGAAAGTCACCCAAAACGGCACGGTCGCCAGCCACGAACGGTACCTGTACCGCGGCTATTTACAAATAGCGGCATTGGATATGCTGGACAACCGGAACGTGCTCCGGACACTGCTGTGGGACCCTCTGGAACCGGTGGCCACCCGCCCCCTGGCCCTGGTGCAGGACGCTTCCCTGTACTGCTACGGCGTGGACTTCAACAAGAATGTGTCGGAGGTCTTCGATAGAGAGGGAGCTGTTGCGGCAATTTACGACTACTCCCCCTATGGAACAGCCACCCGCACCGGAAGACTCGTCCAGCCCGTCCAGTGGTCCGCCGAGATGCACGACGATGATCTCGCCCTGGTTTATTACAATTACCGCTATTACAACCCCAGAGACGGCAGGTGGATCAACCGTGACCCCATCGCTGAACAGGGAGGATGGAATTCGTATTCGTTCGTAGGGAATAACCCTATTGATAGTTTTGATATTAATGGTCAAAATGCTATGGCAAGAGCTGTTCCTTTTGCCGCAGGAGCTGCAGCCGTAGATGGGCTTCTTCCAATTGGTGATGTAATAGGAGCAATTGTAATAGTTTCTGCAGGTGCTTATGATTTATCACAGCCAGGTCCAGGAACTGGAAATTGTACCCGTTTATTTCATGGGATGTTACAAAGTGCTGTTAATGCAGCCAAAATAGAGACAGCATTACTGGGTAAATGTAAGGACACAGATTGTTGTTGGCTGTTGAAAATCAAGGCTGCAACTTGGCTAAAAAATGCAATTGCTCGAGATACTATTAACTCCAAATGTTACCAAGGAGGAGATTCAGGACACCGGAAAGCATCTGAACAAGCTTGGACAAACGTAATCAATTGTCAAAGAAAAATAAAAATAAAGTGTAATGGATGATTTTTTTAAAGAAGTAAAAGCCGCATTTCCTATATACCCTATTCCTTCCTTTGATTTGGTATATGGTTATAAAATATCTAGCGAAGAATCATATGAAGAACTTATTCTGTTGGAAGGTAAGGAATGGACGTTAATAGAATCGAATTATCTACAAAATCATTACACATTTCCTTTCTGGCTTTCCATATCCGGATTACATTATTATCTACCGGCTATCATGATTTTTTCCTGGAATGAATATATGAATAAAAAAGATATTGTTTTAGTTGCTGATTCGGCTGCATTGGCTCTAGAAAAATTTAATGATTATAGCATATATACAAACCCACAGCTGAATATACTAATAAAATGGGCCGGCACTTTAAATTTTGAAATTTAATTGCAAAAAAACACAAAAAATCAAGAATTTTATTTAGCTATTTTATTAAAATAAATTTATAAAATTGCCGTGTTAGTAATAAAATTTGTATTAGGTTTCTTTG